>Ga0268265_10001433_pt1 | contig 20115 bp, 18 predicted proteins | sample KBSSwiS52_FD_190355 | JGI IMG/M metagenome (GOLD analysis project Ga0268265, IMG submission 190355) | Switchgrass rhizosphere microbial communities from Kellogg Biological Station, Michigan, USA - KBS Switchgrass S5-2 (SPAdes) (version 2) | ecosystem: Host-associated > Plants > Roots >... | reverse complement strand
AGCGAAGCGAGCATTTCCGCCATTTTTTCGCGCGTTTCGATCGACAACGAGTGGCTCTCCCGACTGCCCCACCCCAACCCCTCCCCTGAAGGGGAGGGGCTTAAGTAGCTAACATCTCATCGAAAATGAAGATGTGTGCATCGCTTAGCCGGAACGGGGAGGGGGACCAGCCGCAGGCTGGTGGAGGGGCAGGGGCAGGTCTCGATCTTTCAAATTCTATTCCGGTGACGGTGCACTCATCACCGTCACGAATGCACCCGTTCTAAAACCAAGTGCAACATCCCATTTATCTGGGACACTGACTTGGATGGAAGGATGGGTTACCGTCATCTGAGCTATGTCGAGCGGCAGGATGCGCCGCCTCCCAAATGTCTGCAGTTGGTTCGTTCCCGCCGACCCACTTAGTCTTCCTCTTCGACCCAGAATATAAATGCATTCTCGCGGTCAAAACCTATTATGCCGCAATCGAACGTAGCGCACGTGAAAGGGCTCCAGCTATACGAAGCAAATATCTCCCACCGTCCATTAGTTAGAAAGTTTGCGTCCTCAGCAAGATCGTTAAGCGCCTTCCTGGCTTCTTTAGTCTGTTCTTTTGAAGGCCAATCTCTGCCATAGGCTAAGCTTGTAGTGCCAGCCACGGCAAGGACATGAGCGGCTTCCGATCTGTTCAAATGAACCATGCTGCCATGGACAAATGGATCCTCCGCTGACGTGGGCAGGCCAACTTGCCTTGCTATCGCCTTCGCTAGCTGGCCTTCACGAACGTCCGGCCTTTTACCGGTCCACCAACGCGCGTTTTTCCGTTTGGCGAACTTGATCAAGAGACTTTCTAGAATCTGCATTCAGCGAGTACAGCAGAGGAGACGGACGACCGCAATTGGATCACTTCCTGCTCGGCTGCTTTTTCTCCCGCGACCCGCCATCAGCTTTCAGAGCCAATGAAGCGATCGGACGCGACCAGTACGCAAAACGTCGTGGAGAGGCGACAGGCAGCTCATGGGTTCTATGAAGCGATTGCCGTCGTTCAGCGGATCGACGTTCGCTCGGCAAACTCCCAGAATAGCCGAGCTTCGAATCTCTCCGGGCTCATAGGTTCGGTGCCATGCTCATAGCACCCGCTGATCATGCCGTTCACGTCGGCAGCTTCGCTGGGCGACAGCGCTTTCCGATAGGCGACGGCACAAGTCTGTTCCGGGATTGCCACCTCGTAATCCGCTCCAAGGACGTTATCGAACAGGTGCGGGAGTAAGAGACGTGATGGACCAAACGCATCTTCGTGCAGCATCACCTTCACGAACGGTAAACCGTTGTCATCGAGTTTTTCCCCAGAGGCTGGGCGATTTACTGTGAGCTTTGACAGGTTTTCCAGCGCAATAGCTCGCCAATCGACACCTTCATCTTCCCAGAATCGGGCTTCGCGCTCGGTTACATAGAAGAAGCTGTTCATCTCGCCGCATGTCGCCCAAGCTGCACAGAAAGGCAGCTCACCAATACGAACAATCGGACCGGGCCACGCCGCATTTAACAGTTCCAAAGGTAGGATGATTGGCACGAGGCGCGTCAGATCGCGATCCGCGGGTTCGACGCTACGCCCGGCATCCAGCACCTCTAACGGCGTGCGCGGCTTTGCCCTTCGGCTAAACCAATTACGAAATCGTGACAGCATCCAATAGATATGCTCGTCACGTGCTTTGTCCGCAATAGGGCGACAGGCGTCGATCAGACGCGGAAAAACCCCCAGCTGATCGACCACCGTATGTGCGGGCGCGCGCGTCGAAATGTTCTTCCCACGAGGTGATGTTGGCGGCTGAAGGCTCCATGTCTGTCGACACTGTGACATCCCATGAGTCGCGCTCGGCTTCTTCAAGATCGGACTGGAAGCCATCCTTGCCACACTCGGTTGCAAAAGCCTCGGCCGACGCTCGATCTGGAAACACATGTGAGAAATCGACTGGACGCTCCGCGCGGAGGTCGCTGCCGTCCCTTTCCATTCCGGCGAGAATTTCGGCATTTTCTTCGAGCAGCGACATCGGCACCTCTGATGGATGCTGCTGTGTGAACGAATGGCAGTTTACGGGCAAGCAGATCGCAGCCCCGCAACGGCAATAACTGGGTCGTGGGCTGCCGTCGGTAGCGCTCAGATGCCATCTTTCCTTCGGCCATGGTGGCCAGGAGAAGGAACATGGGAAAGGCACAATATGATCCGATTGATTCCGGGCACCGCGCATGGAATGCCGGGCTCAAAGTTGGTGCGAAGCGGGCGCGAAAGCCGCGGCAGGTCTGGGCGATCCGGTTCTTCCTCGACGAACGTCGCCGCGTCCGCGATCGCGCGCTGTTCGACCTCGCGATCGCCAGCCCGGCGCTCGCCAACCAACTTGCCGGCCAGGGCATCGACTCGCTCGCTGGCGCGCCGACGCTGAGTTCCTCGGGCGACGAAGGCGCGGTCACCTGGCGGCTCGACGGCCCGGACGGCGCGCGGCAGACGATCACCCATCATCCGCGGCTGAGCTGCGGCGATTTCGAGGCGATCCACCGCGCCGCGACCGCGGGGCTTTGCGTGGCGCTGCTGCCTGCCGCCGCTGGTGGGGGCGCGGATCGATCATCTGGCGGTGCATTTTGGTAGGGTGGGAGTGTTTTCGGAGTAGGGTGGGTTGGGTATCGTGAACTGAATGAGATGGCTTCGTCAGCTTTGCGCCTCATCTCAGCTGTACAGCGGCTAGGCTGCCGATTCCCAGAGCTGCCTCACGTTCACAACAGGAAATCAGCTCCAGTGCGTGGCTAATTTTTGGACAAAGCCGTCATTTGAGACAAAGTCCGCCGAACGACAGTTACTGCCAGTTCCAGCCGTTCGTGAGCCGGCCACTCGAAATTTTGTCTATGCGCAAATCTGGCAGGGAGCGGACATCGAATTGCGGTCGGGCACTCCGCGGCTGGCGAACGCCAAGAAATCCCCTACCTTGGGATTTTCCAAAGTATCGAAAATCTTAGCTTCTTGCCCCCTAGAGCGTCGCCGTTTACACTTGTCGGTTCTAGCTGCAACGTTGATGCGAACTGATACGTAGCAAATCTAAAATCCTGAATCATGCCAGTTGTGTCAGTGGCATCCGTTGCAAAAAGATCGATTTTTCCTTGATCTCGGCAGAGTAGCCTGAGATTTGGCTGTATGTCGCATGTCATAGTGACTCTAGCCGTAACTTCGTTGCGAAGTGCGGTAACCGGATACAGCTTTCCAAGCAAAGTGCCGTCGATTGGCCTAGCCGGTCGGATATCGTTCATCGAAAGAGCGTCCCCCTCGACAAACGATGCACGAGCATCTCCGGGGCCCACGGTATCCTCAAACATCATTATGACAAACAAGGACTTACTTGCGAGTAGCATCGGGGCTCTGGCTGTCTGTAAACGTGCAGTTATGACGCGAAGCAATGCAACGTCCATAGGATTAGCGTTGCGTTCCCATGTGACGTTCTCATCGCGTACCTTCGCCCAATCAATTGTTTTCGTACCGGCAGCAAGCTGAGACGCTGCAACACACGAACCAGGTACTCCGAAGGCAGCAAACACGATGCAAGCGACTTTGAAACGAACTGGTTCAGTGGGTTTCTGAGCTAGCTGGTCCCAAGTTGCTGCTCGAACGGAATCGCTAACGGGAACTAGCATATCTGTGGTCGCAAGCGTCCCTTCCACGACTGGAATGGAATCCATTCCGGTGCGCATAGCGAGCGGATCGGGCGTCGCCGCCAGCATTGTGATAAATAACAGCATCATTTCTCCTCGTGTGAGGATGGAGCCAGACCGCAACAAGTGTCAACCTCATCCGGCCGGGCCAACGTCCGCAATGTTAGCATTTGCTGATCGGTAGTTTACGGTAGGGCGGACGACCGCTCCTATTCGAACCGGTCGTTCCGAGGCCAATCGATGAATGCCCAGCTCTGGTCGCCAGCGGTCGTGACTTGTGGCGGATTAAAGCGGAGGCCCCGGCGGCCCGGAGCGGCGGAAGGTTCTGAAGTGAAAGCGATCGTCACTTGCGGGCCAGATGGCGTTGGCTAGAGAAAGGCGCACACCGAGGAGTGAGAGCGTGAGCGACATCAATATCAAGCGGGCCGTCGAGAACATCCGCTCCGGGACGACGACCGTCTACACCCCGGTGATGGAACTGATCGTCAATGCTATCCAAGCGATCCGGGTAGTGAGGTCGACTGGTGGCCGCGTGACGGTCACGGTCTTGAGGAGCGCGCAGGGCGATCTGATCGAGAAGATGCCGCAAGTTGACGGTTTCGTTGTGGAGGACGACGGGGTCGGCTTCGACAAGGATCACCGGGACTCGTTCGACACGCTGTACGGCGAGCTGAAGCTGGCTGAGGGAGGCAAGGGTTTCGGGCGGTTCACCTGCCTAAAGTATTTCGACCACTTAACCGTTGAGAGCGTGTTCGCGGATGGCGGCCGTTTACGGGCGCGCTCGTTTGACATGGGGACAGCGACCAGCATTATCATCAACGAGGCGGTGGGCGATACGGACGCCAAGGCGACCGGCTCGAAGGTGACGATCCAAGGCGCGAAGTCGGTGAAGCTCTCGGAGAAGGGACTCGATGCCATCGCCCGCGTGCTGGTCGAGCGGCTTTTGCCGTACTTCATCGATCCCCAGTCTGAATGTCCGCGCATCCTGATGATCGACGCGAAGGATGGCGGCGAGATCGTCCTCAACCATTATCTCTCGCGGGAGAACCGTCAGATCGTCGAACTCGATGTCGCCGATCCGAAGCTTGTCATTGAGAGTCAGGTCGGTTCCGAGGACTTCTTGGTGCGGGTGTTTAAGTTCTACGCACCCAAGGGGAGCAGGAGCAAGATTTCGTTGGTCGCCCATCGGCGGGAGGTCACCGAGACCACTATCCAGACATTCATCCCCGAGTTTGCGGAGGAATTCTACGACAAGTGGGAGGAAGGCGGAGTCTCGCGGGAGCGCAATTTCGTCTTGAAGGCATACGTCTTCGCTCCCTATCTTGACCGCAATGTGTCATTGGAGCGCGGAACTTTCAATTTCCAGCGCGAAGGCGACCTTATCTACGGCATCTCGCAGTCGCAGATTGAAGCCGCCGCCGCCGAGGTCGCGCGAGATGCAGTCGGCTCCGAAATCACCGACCGCAGGGTGCGTAAAGCCGAACGTATCGAGGACTACATCACGACAGAGGCGCCTTGGCATCGTGCACTAAGTCGGGAGACCGACTTCTCCTCCCTGCCAATGAAACCGTCGTCTGAGGAAATAGAGCGTCATCTCCAGACCGCGAAGTTCCAGCGCGAGATGCGGACGCGCGCTCAGGTCCGGCAAATCCTCGACAGCGAGAATCCGGACGAACTGCGTCATCAAGTGGCAGAGGTCGTTGAGAGTATCTCGCAGACAAGCAAGAACGACCTGATCCACTACGTGTCAATGCGCAAGTGCGTCCTGGACCTATTTGGCAAGGCGCTCGAAACCGACGACGAGGGCAAGCACCGCTCGGAAGGGGAGGTGCACGACATAATAGTGCCGCGTCGGAAGGACTCGGAGACGCTCGACTACGAGGATCACAATCTCTGGATACTGGATGAACGTCTGAACTTCACCGACTATATATCGTCGGACAAAATGATCAGTGGTGTAAGCTCTGATCGGAGTGACGTGACGATATTTAATAGGCGTGTGGCATTTCGTGGTGAGAACCAACCGAGCAACCCAATTACGATATTCGAATTCAAAAAGCCGCAGCGCCACGACTTCGCCAATCCGTCGTCTGATGAGGATCCGGTCCAACAGATCATCCGCTACGTGAACCAATTCCGGGCAGGTAAGATAAAGACTCAAAAGGGGCGCGACATTCTTGTCGGCGAGAACACGCCGTTTTATGGCTACGTCGTATGCGACATCTCCAGGAAGATCGCCGACTGGCTGTTGACCGAGAAAAATTTCACGCCGATGCCGGACGGCCTCGGGTATTTCCAATGGGTCGGCAACATCAAGCTATACATGGAAGTACTCAGCTGGACGAAGGTCCATGCGGATGCCGACATGCGCAATAAGGTTTTCTTCAATAAGCTGGGGATATGACGGTAGGTCAAGAGCCTGCCGTTGGGGGGCTTGCGGTCAGATGAATTATCATTCGCGACGGCGCATCCGCGAAGCATAGGCCTCGTCGCGCCCGGGCGACTGCTCCACTGGTAGAATAGGGCATAACCCCAAACCGGCATAGCCGCTGTGGCGCCGACAAGAATGATCCAGTCTTGAAGCGTCATCAGAGTGCTGGCCTATCCCAAGGAATCCCGACGGGCCAACCCGGGGCAGCCTGTGATCGCCAGCACAGCATTCCGTGCGAAGCGCGGTAGGGTTGGCGGTGCAGCCGGGCACAGCGTCCGCAGCGAGAGATAGCCGAAGGAAGGACAGGGCATGACGGACAAGCACAAGCCAACTGAACTGTCGGACGACGAACTGGGTCAGGTGACCGGCGGCACGCCCGCAACCACAACCTCGACGCCTCCAGCCTCACCGCCTCAGGCCACCAAGCATCCGGCGAAGGTCACTGTTCCCGACATCAAGTTAGGCGGCGGGTACTGAAAACAAAAAGGCCCGGCGTTGAAGCCGGGCCAGCATCTCGTTGTCGACACGGCGATCGCGGTCCCGAACCGCGCCGTCGTCGTGCTCCGAGCCCCAGCAGAGCTGGCCATACAGGAAGATTCCGCAGCCGTCGTCGGCGGCGCTGCACCGATCTTCCTCTGGCTCGAGGTCCGCCTTGCCGTCGAGATCGTCCAGGCGGTCGATCCGTTGCTGGACGAGCTGCGACAACACCGGCCGGGGAAGCACCGGGATCGCCGCCGGTATCGTCGCGCGCGGCGCGTGGGTCCGAGATTTCTGGATGGACTAGGCCCTACGCCGGCGGCGAACTTTACCGCCTGGCAGGCGGAAGTATCGGTAATCAGCCGCTCGCTTCAAGCAACAGCCGCATTGCGTCGTCCCGGCACGGTGACCGCCGGCAGGCACTTGAAACCGGGGCGCGCGAAGAGATAACCTTGGATGTATCGCACCCCGATCGCCCGCAGCGCGTCATATTCGGCCTCGGTCTCGATGCCCTCGGCAATGATCGTGATACCCAGCGAATCGGCAATGCGGATCACCCCTTCGATGATCAATCGGCGCGGCAGGCTTCCCTCGATCCCGCGGACCAGATCCATGTCGAGCTTGATGTAATCGGTCTGAAAGTTCGCCAGAAGCCCCAGGCCAGCGTGCCCCGCTCCGAAGTCATCGATTGCGGTCGCGAAACCCATTTTTCGGTAGGTATCAACTATGTTCTTGACGTGGGCGGTGTCAGTCATTTCCTCGTTCTCGGTGAACTCGAATATCACCCGATCGATAGGAAAACTGTTCTCACGCGCTGTCTTGAGCGTCAACTGGATGCAGGCAGCCGGCGAATAGACGGCGTTGGGAAGGAAATTGATGGAGAGCCGGGCGTCAGTCTCCAATATGCCCGCCGCTACCGCGCCTTCGATGGCCGCCACTCGGCACCTCTGATCGAACGCGTACCGGTTCTCGGGCGTGACGCGGGCAAGAACTGCGCCCGCGCCCTCGCCGTTGCTGCCGCGGACCAGGGCCTCAAACGCAAAGATGCGGCCCGTTTCGACATCGACGATGGGCTGAAACGCCATGGCAATGTCGAAATCATGGTCCTCCGACTTACAACCCTGGCACCCGCCCTGCATGTTCGTTCCTTTTCAGCGTCCGAGGCCTAGCGGACGAACGCTAATAGCTTGTGAATGAAGGACGGGGACATGTACCGGCCGGTGTGAGCCTCTGGCTGACGGCGAGACGTGAAGGACGCGATCCCGTCCGGAAAAAGCTCGACATGGGAGGTTGCCGCCCGCCCCGTGGCATCAGACTTGCCATCGACAGTCGTTCATGGTATGTTCTGTAAGGTTCACTTGATGCGGGTCCATGAGACTCACTTAGCGCGGGGGCGCCATCCGGTTCGGGGGCACGGCGAATGTCCGAATTAACAGGTGAAAACAGGTCAAACGGCCGCTTCGGGTCTGCTCGCTCGGGCAACCCCGCCGGTCGCCCGAGAGGCGCGCGGGGCCATGCCATGCTCGTCGCCGAGGCGATGCTGGAGGAGAAGGTCAAGACGGTCGTCGACAAGCTGATCGACCGCGCGCTCGCCGGCAGCATCCCGGCGACCCGTCTGTGTCTCGACCGGACGACGCGGCAGCCGCGCGACCGGATCGAGCTCGACATACCCACGTTGCGCTCCCCATCCGACGTGGTCAATGCCTCCGCGGCGCTGGTCGCCGCGGTCGCCGTCGGCGAGGTCTCGCCGCGCGCCGGGAAGAAGATGATGGCGGTGCTGGGCGCGCATCCGGCGCTGCTCCAGGCCGCGCCATCGGTTGCGCCGGATCAGGGCAGACCGGAGGCGCAGGGCGAAGCAGCGCGCGGGGTAGCAGAGGCCGAGGCAGAGGCCGCGGCGGATGACCGATGCCGCGACGGACGAAGGAGGTCGCGATGCCGACCAGCCATCGATCGGCAACCGCCGCGCGCGCCGCCGGGCGCAGGGGCTGGCGTAGCGACGCGGGGCAGGGGCGCTCCGGAGGCTGCGCGTGGGGGGCGGGCGCAAGGGGCCCGATCGGATCCCGTCACAGCGGCTGCGTGTTAGGTCATTCCGGTGACCGCGATACTACACAGGGATGAGGACTTGCGTCGGGCCGCCTCACCCCTTGTCGAACAAATCCCGATATTGCCGCGGCTGCGACCGCAGATACTGGACCGGTGCCGACACCCGCGCGCCGAGATGCGCCGCCGCGTGCCATGGCCAGCGCGGATCGTAGAGCATCGCGCGGGCCAGCGCGACCAGGTCGGCGTCGCCGGTGCCGACGATCGCTTCGGCCTGCTCATATTCGGTGATCATGCCGACCGCGATCACCGGCATGCCGGTCGCGGCCTTGACCGCGCGCGCCAGCGGGACCTGATAGTTCGGGCCGACCGGGATCTGCTGGTTGGGCGAGAGGCCGCCGCTCGACACGTGGATCGCGGCGCAGCCGCGCGCTTCCAGCGCCTGCGCGAAGGCGACGGTCTGTTCGGCGTCCCACCCGCCGGGCACCCAGTCGCTGCCGGATACGCGCATCGTCACCGGTTTGCCGGCCGGAAAGGCGGCGCGCACGGCGTCGAACACCTCCAGCGGAAAGCGCATGCGGTTTTCGAGACTGCCGCCATAAGCGTCGTCGCGGCGGTTGGAGAGCGGCGAGAGGAATTCGTGCAGCAGATAGCCATGGGCGCCATGGAGTTGCACGGCGTCGAGGCCGAGCCGGTCGGCGCGGATCGCGGCGGCGACGAACGCGTCGCGAATGGCGGTCATGGCGTCGCGGGTCAGCGCGGTCGGCGCTTCGTCGCCGGGCGCGAACGGCAGGGCAGAGGGCGCGACCGTCTGCCAGCCATTTGCGCTCGATGGCGCGATCTGCGCGCCGCCCTTCCACGGCACTTCGCACGACGCCTTGCGGCCGGCATGGGCGAGCTGGATCGCGATCGGCATGTCGGAATAGCGGCGCACGCCCTCCAGCGTCCGGCGTATCGCCGCTTCGGTATCGTCGTTCCACAGCCCGACGTCGCCATAGGTGATCCGCCCCTCGGGCAGCACCGCCGTCGCCTCGATCGTCAGCAACGCCGCGCCCGACAGCGCGAGATGGCCGAGATGGATCAGATGCCAGTCGGTCATGCAGCCGTCGACCGCCGAATATTGGCACATCGGCGCGATGACGATGCGATTGGTCAAAGCGAGATTGCCGACCGCGAATGGGGTGAAGAGGATTGGGGTGCTCATGGATGGTCCTTGTCGGTGACGCACGATACACAGTCGGTTGTCGCCGGAACGGTTTCAAGGGCGAGGCCCGCTCGGCCGGCTACAGCTGCAGCACCTGCCGATAGGCGCGTTCGACGCTCGCCGAAGCTGCATCCCATGAATAGGCTTCGCTGGCCTGCCATGCCGCCGTGCCGATCGTGCGGCGCAATGGGGGCGAGTCGACCAAAGTCGCGATCGTCGCGGCATAATGGTCGGTATCGCGCGGCGGAGACAGAAAACCCGTCCGGCCATCGTCGATCAGGGCGCGCGCGCTCGGCGCGTCCGCGCTGACCACCGGCAATCCGGAGGCCATGGCCTCCAGCACGACATTGCCGAACGTCTCGGTCGTGCTCGGCGTCAGCATGATGTCCGCGCTCGCCACGGCGCGCGCGAGGTCCGGACCCGTCAGATGGCCGGCCGCGACGACGCCCGTCAGCCCGTCGAACGCGCCCAGCGCCGGGCCCGCGCCGACGATCAGCGGCCGCACCTTGTGCCCCCGCCGCTGGAGCGCATCGATCACGGCGACGAAGATGGCGACGCCCTTTTCGAGGACGACGCGGCCGAAGAACAGGATTGCGACCTCGTCGTCGCCCATGCCGTGCGCGCGGCGCCAGTCGAGGTCGCGGCGGCTGGGCTGGAACAGCGCGCGATCGATGCCGCGGCTCCAGACACTGGCATGATCGTCGCCGCGCATCCGCTTCAGATCGGCGACCAGGGTCGGGGTCGGCGCGAGGACATGATCGCTGCGCCGGTAGAAGCGGCGGAGATGGGCCTCCGCCACCGGCCGTGCCCAGCCGATGCCGTAATAATCGAGATAGGTCTCGAACAAGGTATGGAGGCTGGCGACGATCTTTATCCCGCGCTGCCTGGCGAACGTCTGCGCGCGCGTGCCGAGGATGTCGGGCGTCGAGACATGGATCAGGTCGGGCGCGAACGCCGTCACGTCGCGCCGGATCGCGCGCGGCAGCCCGAGCGCGAGCTGGAATTCGCCGCGGACGGGAAGCCGCACCGATGCCACGGGAACCAGCGTGCCGGCCGGCTCGAACGCCGGCGTGTCGGTCACCGGCGAATAGACGCGCACGCTATGCCCGGCGCTTTCCAGATAGGCGACCAGCGTGTTCAGCGCCTGATTCGCACCCTCGCGAAGATAATTATAATTCCCGCAGAACAGCGCGATTCGCATCAGAGGCGGCGAAAGTTGAGCACGGCGTTGAGCACGAACACCGCGAGTCCGGCGAACACCGAGACCACGACGCGGGCGACGATATAGTTGATCGGCGTGTAACGCAGGAAGGCGGCGTAGAGCGTCATCGTGACGCACAGGCCGATGCCGGCATTGATCAGGAAATAGACATAGCCCCCGGCGATGCCGCGCTCGGTGCCGCGGAAGATCCAGCTCCGCCCCAACGCGTAATGGAGCGTGTTCGCGGCGACGAAGCCGAGCGCCGCCGCCTCGAGCTTGCTCCATTCGGCCAGGCTCACCAGGGCCCACAGCAGCAGGATGTCGAACGCGAAGGCGCCGCAACTGACCACGGTGTTGCGCGCGAGCATCGCCGCGGCCTCACGCGAAAACAGCCGCGCGGCCAGCCCGCGAGCCGGGCGCTTTTCCGCCTCGTCCACTGAACCACCGCCATCGGCGCCGGCGCTTTCCGGCATTTAATGGGCGGTCACGAAGGATGCCGAAAGCGGCAAACGTCCGTCGCCTTCGCGGCCATCGGCCCATTCGGCGCGCCGGGGCAGTCGCGGCGTCAGGAACAATATCGGCAGTTTGACGAACAGCAGTTCCGAATGGATGAAACCGTCGATCGCGCGCTCCCACCATCGCGGCTCGCGCTTCCCGTTCGACCGGAGCCAGCCTTCGTACGGCGCCCAGTGGCTGGGCTCGTCGCGCTCGATGATCCGGAAGATCTTGATCAGCGCCTTGTCGCGGCGAATCAGCGGATGGCGCAAAAGCGTGTCGACCTGGCGATAACCGCGTCGTTCGGTCAGGGCGATCACGCGGCACAGCCGTTCGAACATCGCATCGGATGCGACCACCGCATGCGTGTCGAGGCCATCGATCGTCGAGCGGAACATGATCTCGACGAAGCGGTCGATGTGGCCGCAGGTCCGGTCCACCGCGTAGGGCATCATGCCGCGCAGCTCGAACCAGCGCCGGAACATCTCATAATGTTTGCGCTCGTCGGCACCATGCTTCTCGATCGCCGCGATCAGCGCCAGATCGTCGGGCGCCCGCGCCCGCACCGCCTCCAGCACGCGGTCGATCGCCGTATAACCCCGATGCTCATTATAGATGTAGATCGATCCGATGAGGTCGAGATAGCGACGAACAAACCAATCAAGCATGTGGGGAACCTAGACGAACCAGCCGAATTTGTACAATCGTTTCGCGCTCGGTCTGTTCCGTGCCGCCGTCATCCGGGCCGATTTCGCTGCCGATCATGCCACCACCGGTAAAGCCGTAGACTCCTGACGCCGGCGATCAGCCATGCTACCAGCAGGACCGATTGCCGATAGCGAGACACCGTGACCGATCAAATTCTGCTCGACGTCCATAGCCTCGCCAAATCGGTCCCCGGCCCGCGCACGCTTTTTCGCGGGCTCGATCTTGCCGTGGCGCCGGGCGAACTGGTCGCGATCACCGGCGAATCCGGCGTCGGCAAGTCGACATTGCTCAACATCCTCGCCGGCCTCGACGACGCCGACGGCGGGGACGTGCTGATCGAGGGCCAAGCGCTCGGGCCGCTCGACGAGGCGGCGCGCACGCGGCTGCGGCGCGAGCGGATCGGTTTCGTGTTCCAGGCCTTTCACATCCTGCCCTATCTCACCTTGCGCCAGAACGTCGCGCTGCCGCTGGCTTTGGTCTCCGCCGATGCCAAAGCGGCGGCCGGCCGTGCCGAGGCGATGCTCGAACGCGTCGGGCTCGGCGGGCGCGGCCATGGTTATGCGCGTGATCTGTCGGGTGGCGAGATGCAGCGCGTGGCGATCGCGCGCGCCCTGATCCATGCGCCGGCCCTGATCCTCGCCGACGAACCGACCGGCAATCTCGACCCCGAAACCGCCGCGCGGGTGATCGCCTTGTTCGGCGAAGCGGTGCGCTCCGGCGGTGCGGCGGCGATCCTCGTCACCCACTCGGAAGCGACTGCGGCGGTCGCCGATCGCGTGCTGCACCTGACCGCAAATGGCCTCGTCGCGCGCAGTGCCGGCTGAACCCGGGCTGTTCTCGGCCCGGCTCGCGCTCGGCTGGCTGATCGCGGGCGAGTGGCGCTGGCACCCGGCGCGCTTCCTGCTGACCGCGGTCGCGATCGCGGTCGGCGTGATGCTCGGTTTCGCCGTCCATCTCGTCAACGGCTCGGCTCTGGCCTCGTTCGACGGCGCCGTGCGCAGCATCAACGGATCGGCCGACCTCGCCGTGCGCGCGGCGAGCCCGCTCGGCTTCGATGAGACGCTCTATCCGCGCGTCGCGCTGGCGCCGGGTGTCGCCGATGCCAGTCCGGTCGTGCAACTCGATGCGCGGGCGGGGGGTAAGCACTTCACTTTGCTCGGGCTCGACATCATCCGCGCGGCCAATGTCACGCCCAGCCTGATCGGCATCCGGCCGCAGGGGCCCGGTGCGCAGACTGACGGCATGTTCGACGAGGCCGCGCTTTTCCTGTCGCGCGCCGCGATGCGCGCCACCGGCGCGCAATCGGGGCAGAGCATCGCCGTTACCGCCAATGGCCGCACCGTCGAGCTGACGATCGCGGGCACACTGCCGGGCGTGGGCGACGAGCAGGCGATCGGCGTGATCGACATCGCCGCCGCACAATGGCGGTTCGGCCGCCTCGGCCTGCTCGACCGGCTCGACCTCAAGCTCGCCGACCGGGACGCGGCGGAAGCCGCGCTGGCGAAGATCCTGCCCGCCGGCGCCACGCTCGCCAGCGCCGAAAGCGCGGCCGCGCAGGGCGACGCATTGTCGCGCGCCTATCGCGTCAATCTCGACATGCTGGCTCTGGTGGCGCTGCTGACCGGTGCCTTCCTCGTCTTCTCCGCCCAGTCGCTGTCGGTCACGCGCCGGCTGCGCGCCTTCGCGCTGATCCGCACGCTCGGCCTGCCGCGCGGCGGCATCGTTGCGGCGGTGTCGCTCGAGGGGCTGGCGATCGGCGTGGTCGGCGCGGCGCTCGGCCTGGGGGCCGGCTATGGGCTCGCGGTCGCCGCGTTGCGCTGGTTCGGCGGCGATCTCGGTGCGGGCTATTTCTCGGGCAGCGGCGTCACGGTGGCGTTCCAGCCGATGGCGGCGGGGGGCTTTTTCGCGCTCGGGCTGCTCGCGGCGGTGCTCGGCAGCCTGCTGCCGGCGCGCGCCGCATCGCGCGCGGCGCCGGCGGCGGCGCTGAAGAATGCCGGCGACCTGATCGATCCGCGCGCGCCGGTCGCGTGGCGGCCCGCGCTGGCGCTGCTTCTGCTCGGTGCGGTCGGCGCGACGCTGCCTGCGGTCGGGGGCCTGCCGATGTTCGGCTTCGTCAGCATGGGGCTTTTGCTCGCCGGCGGCGTCGCCGGCGTACCATGGCTGGCGCGCCAATTGCTGGCGCCGTGGACGCGACGGCCGATCGCGCATGTGCCGTCGCTGCTCGCCGTCCGTCACGTCCATGGCGCGCCGGGCGCCGCGGCGACTGCCTTGTGCGGCATCGTCGCCTCGACCGCGCTGATGATCGCGATGGCGACGATGGTCACCAGTTTTCGCGGCGCGGTCGATGCCTGGCTCGGCCAGGTGCTGTCGGCCGATCTCTATCTGCGCAGCGATGGCGCCACGGGTCTCGATCCGGCGATGCAGGCCCGCCTGCGAACGACGCCCGGCATTGCCCGGATCCGGTTCAGCCGCCAGCTGCCGCTGACGCTCGCGCCCGATCGCCCGCCCTTGACCCTGATCGCGCGGCCGGTCGATGACGCCGCCGCCGATCCGTCGCTGGTGCTGATCGACCGCGGGGCGGCGCTGCCGGCCGGCACGGTTCCGGTCTGGGTGTCCGAACCTGCGCAGCGCATCTATGGTTGGAAGACGGGCGCGGTCATCGCGCTTCCGATCGGCCACGGCGCGCGCTTCGCCGTCGCCGGTGTCTGGCGCGATTATGCGCGGCAGGCGGGTGCGGTGGTGATCCGCGATGCCGACTATCTCCGCCTGACCGGCGACGCGCGCCGCGACGAGGCATCGGTGATGCTCGCGCCCGGCGCCGACGGCCGGCGGGTGGGCCCGGCACTGATCGCGCGCCTGCCGGCGGAGACGCGCGCGCAGATCGCCGAGCCCGCCACCTTGCGCCGCTTCGCGCTGACCCTGTTCGATCGCAGCTTCGCGGTCACCTATCTGCTCGAGGCGGTGGCGATCCTCGTCGGACTGGCCGGTGTCGCCGCGACGATGTCCGCGCAGACGGTGGCGCGCACGCGCGAATTCGGCATGCTTCGTCACCTCGGCGTCGCAAAGCGCCAGATCATGACGATGCTGGGGGTGGAGGGCGCGATCCTCGGACTGATCGGCGGGATCGCCGGCGTCGGTCTCGGCCTCGTGCTGTCGCAGGTGCTGATCCACGTGATCAACCCGCAATCGTTCAACTGGACGATGACGACGCGCGTGCCGGTCGGCACCGTGCTCGGTGTCGTCGCCGCTTTGGTGCTGGCCGCGGCCGGCACCGCCATCCTCGCCGGACGCCGCGCGACCGCGATCGACGCCGTCCGCGCCGTGCGTGAGGATTGGTGATGCCGCGTCGCCTCGGCGCCGTGCTCGCGCTTATCGCCAGCGCGGGGCTGGCGGCGCCTGCCACCGTGCCATATCCGGCGGTGCGGCCGGGCATCGCCCTGAATTTTCCGGCCGATCATGGTGCGCATCCCGCCTTCCGCACCGAATGGTGGTACATCACCGGCTGGCTGCGCACCGCCGACGGCCGCGACCTCGGCTTCCAGGTCACCTTCTTCCGCACCCGGCCTTTGGTCGATCCCGCCAATCCCAGCCGCTTCGCCGCCCGCCAGATCCTGTTCGCGCACGCCGCCCTGTCGGACCCGCAGGTCGGCAAATTGCTCCATGGCGAGCGCGCCGCGCGCGCCGGCTTCGGGCTGGCGGGCGCCGCGACCGGCGATGCCGATGTCGTGATCCGCGACTGGCGGCTGCGGCGGCTGCCCGACGGCCGTTTCACGACCCGGGTTGCCGCCGAAGGCTTCGGCCTCGACCTCGCCTTCGATCCCACCCAGCCGCCGCTGCCGCAGGGCGAGGGCGGCTACAGCCGCAAGGGGCCGCTTGCCCAGCAGGCGAGCCATTATTATTCGATCCCGCATCTGCGCGTGTCGGGCGAGGTCGTGCGTGGCGGCAAGCGCGTGCGCGTGACGGGCGAGGCGTGGCTCGATCGCGAATGGTCGTCGGATTATCTGGCCCGCCAGGCCGAAGGCTGGGACTGGACCGGCATCAATCTCGACGATGGCGGCGCGCTGATGGCGTTCCGCATCCGGCGCAAGGGCGGCGGGTTGATCTGGGCGGGCGGCTCGCTGCGCCGGCCCGACGGCAGCATCGTGGTGCTGAAGCCCGGCGATGTCGCGTTCCGGCCGCTGCGCACATGGAAGAGCGCCGCCACCGGCGCGAGCTATCCGGTCGAACAGATGCTGACCATCCGCCTGCCCGAGGGCGTGCGCCGCTTCCGGCTGGTCCCGATGTTCGCCGCCCAGGAACTCGACGGCCGCGGCAGCGGACTGCCGGTCTATTGGGAAGGCGCGATCCGCACCGAAGGCGGCCGCGGCTATCTCGAACTGACCGGCTACGTAGCGCCCTTGGCGCTGTAGTCGGAGATCGGTTGTCGGAGATCAGAAACAACCTTATTCCGAACTCCGATCTCCGACCTCCCGATCTCCGATGACTTAGTTGAGCACCACCCCCAGCCCGTCGCTGCGCGCCATTAGCCGGCCGATCGTGTCGATCAGGCTCGCCATCGCCACCGGCTTCATCAGCACGCCGTCGGCGCCGGCCGAAGCGCAGCGTTTCTGCAGGTCGCTCGACGTGTCGGCGGTGACGACGACGATCGGCAGGCGCGCCTTGGCATCGAGGCGCTGGCGGATCAACTGGGTCGCGGTCAGGCCGTCCATGCCCGGCATGCGCAGATCCATCAGGATCACGTGATAATCCTCGTCGTCGATCCGCGCCAGGCCGGCCTCCCCGCAATCCGCTTCGTCCATCGATGCGCCGACGACGTCGAGCATGTCCTTCACGACCCGCCTGTTCATCGCATCGTCGTCGACGAAGAGGATTTTCATAATGTGACTCCATATATGCTTCCCGCGGCATTAACCGTCGAACATGAATCTTCCGATAAAATGGCCGGAACGCTGATCGTTCAACCGTTTGCGCTGGAAACGTCGCGCAGGATCGCGGGCGAGGGGGCCTGGTAGCTCTTTTTCAGCGCGGCGATGAGATCCGCCGCGCCGATCGGTTTCAGGATCACCTGGCTCGCCCCGGCGGCGAACAGCGCCGCGGCGCTGAGCGTTTCGCACGGCGCCGCCAGCAGCGACGTGCGCGTCGCGTTCTCGTCGGCGCGCGCGATGATCCGGCGGATGCCGTCGATCGCCGTCATGCTGTCGCTGCCGGCGGATGCGCCTTCGATCACGACATGGTCGAAATGCTGGCGCTCCATCCACGCGATGGCCTCCTCGGCCGAAACCACGATGTCGATCGAGCGCACCTCCGGCGTCAGCAGTATCCGCATCAGCGCATGTTGCGCGACGTTGCGATCGACAAGCAGCATGCTCGCCTGGTCGAGCCGATCCGCGCTGAGGCCGGCATCCTCGTCGATCCGTGCGTTCGCGGTACCGATCCGCGCGAGCGGCAAAGTGACGGTGAAGCAGGCGCCTTCGCCCCGCTCGCTGGCGATCGCGATGTCGCCGCCCAGCGCGCGCGCCAGCCGCCGCGAGATCGTCAGACCCAGCCCGGTCCCCGAATAGTCGCGCGTCGTGGAATTATTGACCTGGGTGAAGGCCTCGAAGATCATCGGCTGATCCTCGGGCGCGATGCCGATGCCGGTGTCGCGCACGACGAATTCCACCTCGCTGCGGCCTCCATGCTCGACGCCGCGGACGTTGAGCATCACCCGGCCCTGGCTGGTGAACTTGATCGCGTTCGACAGCAGGTTGGAGAGGATCTGGCGCAGCCGGTCCTGGTCCACGATCACGCGCTCGGGCGCGTCCTCCAGCGAACAGCTCAGCACCAGCCCCTTGGCCGCGGCGGCCGCGCGCCACAGCCGCCAGATGTCGCCGATCAGCTTGGAGAGGCTGACGTCCTCCATCGCGATCGTCAGTTCGCCGGCCTCCATCTTGGCGACGTCGAGAATGTCGTCGACCAGCGATTTCATTGTCTCGCCCGCGTCGTTGAGCAGCTCGATGCGATCGCGCACGTCGCCGGTCAGGCGGCGGTCGGCGAGCAGCACCTGGGTCATGCCGAGAATGCCGTTGAGCGGCGTGCGAATCTCGTGGCTGGTGGTCGCGAGGAAATCGGTGCGGGCCTTCAGCGCCTTCTCCAGCGCGAAATTGGTCGCGCTCAATTCGGTGTTGGCGACGCGCACCCGGTCGCGGCTGCGCCGGATCGAGACATAGCCGAACGAGAGCAGGCCGAAGATCACCAGCAGCGCGCCGCCGAGGCCGGTGAACAGCCGCGTTCGGAACTCGGTGCGCTGCCGTTCGATCAGGATGTCGCGCTCGAGCTGCCCGCGCTTGAGGTTGGCGAAATCGAACTTCGCCGCCATCAGCTGCGAACTCGCCGACGCGGTCAGGCGCAGCGCCTCGCTGTCGAGCCGCTGGAACGCCTTCAGATGCGCCAGCGCCAGATCGCGGTCGCCCAGCCGCTCATAGGTTTCGGCCGCCGCCTCGTGCAGTTCGCGATACGGCATTTCGGTGCGATCGAGCCGCTGGCCGGCGAAAGCCCGCGCGAACAGCCGGCCGGCACCCTGATGATCGCCGCGCCGCGCCGCGATCATCGCCCGCACGCCCTGCACGAACGGCCGCCAGCCGGCGCCTTCGCCGCTGCGGACGAGCCGGTCGGCAGCGGCGATCGTCTTCAGCGCCGCGTCGTTGCGGCCCGCCTGCGACTGGGCGTCGGCGAGGTTGGTCAGGATGCGCGCTTCGAGCAACGGGCTTTCGAGCTGGCGCGCCGAGGTCAGCGCCAGCCGGTATTCGGCTTCGGCCTGGGAGAATTTGTGCTCCTCGCGCCATGCCTGGCCGCGATTGTTATAGGTCGCGAGGTTCAGCCACGGGTCGTCGTGATACGCCGCGAGCGACTGGCCATAATAGTCGCGGACGCGCGCATAGTCGCCGGCCTCGAGATAGAGGCCGCCAATATCCTGCAGCGCGATCGCCTGCGACCTTTGCTGCCCAACTGCCCGGAAGATGGCGTAGGCGGCGAGATAGTCGTTGAGCGCGCCCTGCACATTGCCAGCCGCCTCGGCGAGCGTCGCGCGCGACCGCCGCAGATCGCCTTCGAGCTTCGAGCCGGGATCGAAGCGGACGACGCTGGCCAGCGCCTGGTCGATCAGCGCCTTGGCCTGGGCCGTGTCGTTCATCCCGATCATCGTCTCGCCCAGCAGCCAGCGCGCGGTCGCGAGCGAGATCGCCGCGTCGCCGGGCGAGACGCCGGGTTCGGACGCCATCGCCGTGGCCATCGCCACCGCCTGCTCGGCCGCCTTACGCGCGGCGAGCGGATCGCCCATCATCGCCTGCTTGGTCGCCGCGATCTTGTCGTCGAACGCCCTGAGCGCGCCGGCGCGAGGGGCGGGGGCCACGGCGGCGGGTCGGGATGGCGCGGCCGTGGCCGGTCCGGCCGTTACCAGGCCGAGCGCGAATGCCAAAGCTGCCGTCGTCGCGCGCATCAAATTCCCCCACGATGGGGTGAAGTTAGCGCCGGCTGGTTAACAAGCCGGAAAACCGTCCGGAGCTGCGCGGGCGGAGATTGATCCGTTATGGGCGTAACATTCTTCCCTCGCCCGCTTGCGGGAGAGGGAAAGCCGCCGCAGGCGGCGAGGGTGAGGGCCTGAAGGGCGGGACACGTACAGGCCCTCACCCTGACTCGCTGCGCGAGTCTGTCCCTCTCCCGCAAGCGGTCTAAGCGATGCACACATCTTCATTTTCGATGAGATGTCAGCCACTTAAGCTCCTCCCCTTCAGGGGAGGGGTTGGGGTGGGGCAGTCGGGAGAGCCACTCGTTGTCGATCGAAACGCGCGAAAAAATGGCGGAAATGCTCGCTTCGCTCGCCCCCACCCCAACCCCTCCCCTGAA
>Ga0268265_10001431_pt1 | contig 20129 bp, 18 predicted proteins | sample KBSSwiS52_FD_190355 | JGI IMG/M metagenome (GOLD analysis project Ga0268265, IMG submission 190355) | Switchgrass rhizosphere microbial communities from Kellogg Biological Station, Michigan, USA - KBS Switchgrass S5-2 (SPAdes) (version 2) | ecosystem: Host-associated > Plants > Roots >... | reverse complement strand
GAAGAAGGGCATCGAGGTCGCCGTCGAGAGCGTCTCCGAGGAGCTCTCGAAGCAGGCCAAGGAGGTCGAGACCAAGGAGCAGATCGCCTCCACCGCGTCGATCTCCGCGGGCGACCCGGCCATCGGCGCCCTGATCGCCGAGGCCCTCGACAAGGTCGGCAAGGAAGGCGTCGTCACCGTCGAGGAGAGCAACACCTTCGGCCTCGAACTCGAGCTCACCGAGGGCATGCGCTTCGACAAGGGCTACATCTCGCCGTACTTCGTCACGGACGCCGACCGTCAGGAGGCCGTCCTCGACGACCCGTACATCCTGATCGTCAACAGCAAGATCTCCGCGGTCAAGGACGTTCTCCCGCTGCTGGAGAAGGTCATGCAGGCCAGCAAGCCGCTGGTCATCATCTCCGAGGACGTGGAGGGCGAGGCCCTCGCGACCCTGGTCGTCAACAAGATCCGCGGCACCTTCAAGTCCGTCGCCGTCAAGGCCCCGGGCTTCGGTGACCGTCGCAAGGCCATGCTGGGCGACATCGCGATCCTGACCGGCGGCCAGGTCATCTCCGAGGACGTCGGCCTCAAGCTCGAGGGCACCACCGTCGACCTGCTCGGCCGGGCCCGCAAGGTCGTCGTCACCAAGGACGAGACCACGATCGTCGAGGGCGCTGGCGACCCGGACCAGATCTCCGGCCGGGTCTCGCAGATCCGCAACGAGATCGAGAAGTCGGACTCGGACTACGACCGCGAGATGCTCCAGGAGCGCCTCGCCAAGCTGGCCGGCGGCGTCGCCGTCGTCAAGGTCGGCGCGGCGACCGAGGTCGAGCTCAAGGAGAAGAAGCACCGCATCGAGGACGCCGTCTCCAACGCGAAGGCGGCCGTCGAGGAGGGCATCGTCGCCGGCGGTGGCGTCGCCCTGCTCCAGGCCTCGGTGAGCGCGTTCGACAAGCTCGACCTGACCGGCGACGAGGCCACCGGCGCGAACATCGTCAAGCGGGCGTTGGAAGCGCCGATTCGGCAGATCGCGGCGAACTCCGGATTCGAGGGCGGCGTCGTGGTCGACAAGGTGCGCAACCTGCCGATCGGCCACGGCCTGAACGCTGCGACCGGCGAGTACGTCGACATGCTGGCCACCGGCATCATCGACCCGGCCAAGGTCACCCGCTCGGCGCTGCAGAACGCTGCGTCGATCGCCGGCCTCTTCCTCACCATCGAGGTCGTCATCGCCGACAAGGCGGACTCCACGGCGACGGCCGGCGGGGGCGGCATGGCCGGTATGGGCTTCTGACCCTGCCTGCCTTCCTGGACATTCGCCCGGCGAGCTTTGCGCTCGCGTGCCTGCCGGTGGCTTTCGCCGGCGTCGACCGGAAGGTGAGCAGGGTGTCCCTGCGCTTCGGTTTCCTCAGTACGTATCCGCCGACGCAGTGTGGACTCGCCACGTTCACTGCGGCTCTAAGCTTGTTGTTTAACCTCTGCTGCTCACGGCCTGTGATAGGTGCTGGTGGCATGAGGTGGTCCGGCCTGTCGCCGTGACGTGGCACGGCCTCCTGTTGATCGTGGTTTCTCGCCAAAGTCACCATGATCCGCAGAAGGCCGTGGAGGAGAGCTTGCCGAACATTGCGAAGTCGAGGACGCCGCGGCGGTGTTGCCGGTGTTCCGCCGGGAGTTCTACGACTGTCTTACCGCGCGTGCAGACACGCTGTTCGAGCTGACCGATGCGGTGCTGTGCACGGAAGGACCGGTTCGGTCGCTGGTGGGGCTGTCACTGGCGCCGGAACACCGCCGCGGTCACGGCGCCCTGTATGACGCGGTCAGCCACGGCCGGCTCGACGTCGACCGGCTGCGTCGGGCAGTGGACCGGCTGCCGTTGCCGCGTATGGCTGACGGCCGGTTGGTGCTGGCCGTCGATGTCAGCTCCTGGCTGCGCCCGGACGCGCCCACCAGCTCCGGCCGGCTGTTCTGTCATGTGTACGGCCGTGCGAAGAGTCAGTCCCAGCTGATCCCGGGCTGGCCGTACTCCTTCGTCGCCGCCCTCGAACCCGGCCGCACGTCGTGGACCGCGATCCTGGACGTGGTCCGGCTCGGCCCCGCCGACGACGCGACCGCGGTGACGGCCGAGCAGATCCGTGCGGTCGTCGGGCGGCTGGTCGCGGCCGGGCACTGGTGCGACGGTGACCCGGACGTCCTAGTCGTGATGGATGCCGGCTACGACGTCACCCGGCTGGCATACGTCCTGGCTGACCTGCCTGTCGAGCTGCTCGGCCGGATCCGCTCCGACCGGGTGCTTCGGCTCCCGAAGCCGTCCCGACGCCCAGGCGTCAACGGCCGTCCGCCCAAACACGGACCCGAGTTCGCCCTGGACAAGCCGGCGACCTGGCCCGAACCCTGGCACACCACGGCCACCGAGACCACCCGCTACGGCACCGCCGTCGCCGCGAGCTGGGACCGGCTGCACCCCCGGCTCACCCACCGCACCAGCTGGATCGGCCACCACGGCGACCTGCCCGTCATCGAGGGCACTCTCATCCGCCTGCAGGTCGACCACCTGCCCGGCGACCGCAACCCGAAGCCGCTATGGCTGTGGTGCTCGACCACCGGCGCCACCCCGACGCAGGTAGACCTCTGGTGGCAGGCGTTCCTCCGAAGATTCGATCTTGAGAGGAGCAAGCCACGGTGCTGTCATAGCCGTGGGTGTTCGACATCGCCGTCGGTTCCTTCCTTGTCGATGTTGTCGATGCTGGCTGCCTGATTTTTCAGCCAGGGGCGCCGGTTGTGCTGTCCTCGGGGCACCTGGTGCAGGGCGCGGAGGCGTTCGACCTCGGCCGGGTCGGCGCGCACGACGGTCAGCCGGGCCTGGGGGTGGAGATATCCGCTGGCCCAGCCGCGGCGGACCCAGGCATCGAGGGTGATCTCGGACATGCCCAGATGGTCGGCCAGGTCGCGCAGCCACCATTCGTGGTCGTCCAGCTTCGGGCGGGCGTGGCGGGTCGGGGTGCGGGTCCGCTGGATACCCAGGGCCCGTAGCAGGTCGTTGACCGCGTTGGGGGTGAAGGTCGGTCCTCCCCGACCCACATAGCAGGACGGCCGAATAGGGAGTGTCAAGTTAGCGGCTCTGTCGCACCTTCGGTGGTGACCGTCCGTTAGCGGATCGTTCCGCCGAGCACCACATCAGCGAAGACCACCCGGACAAGACAAGTCGCGTCCCGGACAGCGGAGCAAGACGGTACATTCGCCGCGGCAGTCTCAGCCGAGGGGGTTTCCATGGGGCTGGTCGATCGAAGATCAATCAATGTGCTGACGATTACCCTCGTTGCCCTCGTAGCTGTGGGCGGCTCGCTCACGGTGTGTATTGTCTTTGGTCCTACCTGGATCGTGGACCGTCGCAACGCCTCCGGGGCGGCCCTGACACAAGCGGAGCGGTTGGGAGCTGAGAACGATGTCCGTTCCACCCTGCTCCAGGGACTCGGCGGACTAGTCGCTCTCGTCGGCGTGTTCCTCGGTGCGGCGATTACCTTGCGTCAGGTCCGTGTCAGTCGCGAAGGTCAGACAATCGATCTTTTTGTCAAAGCGATCGATCAGCTGGCGAGCGATGTGCTCTCCGTCCGGTTCGGTGGAATCTACGCGCTGGAACTCCTGTCCGACCTTGACTCGCGCTACCGAGGGCAGGTCCACGCACTGCTCACCTCCTTCGTGCGCCAGAATGCGCCTTGGCCGCCACGCAGCCCGGAATCGGACGTTGAGCCGGATCGAAGCCGGTACCACGGCGGCGTAGCCGATGATGTTGGAGCGGCCCTTGCCGCACTCCAGCGGGGCTCGATGATCCTCGATGATGCCTGGTCGGAGTTGGAACGAGTCGATCTGCGCGACGCCGAGTTGGACGCATTCGACATGCCGCGCGTGTGTTTCGCCCACTCCAACCTTGCGGGTGCCAGCATGATTGCCGCCAAGCTGGCTGGCGCCACCCTTTCCGATGCGATTCTACGTAGCACCGACCTCAGCCGAGCCGACCTCCGAGGAGCCGACCTCTCCCGAGCCGACCTCAGCGGCGCCAAGCTTCTCGGGGCCAACCTTTCCGGTGCCGAATTGGACGCCACCCGCCTTGATGGCGTGATTACCGACGGCGAGACTAGATGGCCCAGGGGTTTTGCGCCTTAGCCCTCCTTCGTCGTCCGTCCAGTGGCGACGCTCGATCCCGAGGAGGCACTATGCCCGCGCCCACCAGCGCCGGAGAACCGGCCTCGCCCGTCAGCGCATTCCCGAAAGGCGGGCGCGCTCGCTCGGGCCTGGAAGACGCGGGACCGCAGGAACGTCAACGCGACCACGACACCGACGATCACGGTCACCGGACGGGCCGAGATGTCCGAAACCGCCAAGACTACGGAACATTCGTTCGATCCGGTAGACGATGTTCCGGTCGGCGCAGTCACTGGACATCGTCCCTGGTCGAGGCCCGGGTAGCGACCGGGCGGACGGTGATTTCCGGGCCCGGAATCAAGATCGACCGGTTCGGATGCTGGTGCACATGGTCCACCCTTTTTCTGATCATGCCCCTGACCTGCGCGGATATGGTTCGCGATCTATCGCTTGAGATCCAGCAGCGTGGAACGGCGCTGGTCAGGGCGTCGCCAGCTGGTTCGAGCCCCAGCTGGACGACCATGTTGCCGCCATGCGAACCGCCTCCACCTAGCGCCGACCGCCGAGATCCGCCCGAGACCGACCGGCGATTCGAGAAGCACCTCACTACCCTGGTCCGATGCTTGATCTGAGCAATCTGGACCTGGAGGAGATCGCTAACGCTCTTGCCGACCAGCCGGGCTACGAGCATCGCTGGCTGATCGATCCGCGGACCGGAGAGGTTGCCTTCTGGACGTCCGACCTCGGGATCGACGGTCAGAACCCCGTTGACCTCGACGACCTGGACCTGATCTGCATCGACCCGCTCCCGTCCTACGTCTGGTACCAGGACATGGCCGACTTCGCCGAGCGGATCAGCGATCACTGGGCCGGGCAGAGGCTGGCCAGAGCGATCGAGGGCAGGGGCGCCTTTCGTCGTTTCAAAGACGAGCTAAACCGGGAACATCCGCACCTGCTGCCGGCCTGGTACGCCTTCCGCGACGCCCGCGCCCAACGCCGTGCCGTCGACTGGCTCGTCGACAACTCGCTGATCGACGACGACACGGCTACCCGGCTTCTCGACGCCCATCCCGACCCCGACGTGCCGTGATTGTCGCAAAGCGCGAACACCTCGTCGAACCGGTGGGAGATGAACACCAGGCCGCGGCCCTCGTCGCGCAGGCCGCGGGCGACGGCGAACAGGCGCTCGACCTCGACGCCGCTGAGCGCCGCGGTCGGCTCGTCCATGATCAGGAGGCTGGCGTCGAGCGAGATGGCCTTCGCGATCTCGATGATCTGCTGGTCGGCGATCGAGAGGCCGCGAGCCTGCCTGCGCGGGTCGAGCCGGACCCCGAGCCGGGCGAACAGCGCCTCGGCGGCGGCGTACATCGCCGGCCGGTCGATCCGCCGCGCCCGGCCCAGCGGCTGGCGCCCCAGGAAGATGTTCTCGGCGACCGACAGGTCGGGGAACAACGTCGGCTCCTGGTAGATCACCGCGATCCCGGCGGCCTTCGACGCCGCCGTCGAGGCGAAGTCGACGTCCTGGCCGAGGAAGCGGAACGTGCCGGCGTCGCGCTGGTACACGCCAGCGACGATCTTCACGAGCGTGGACTTGCCCGCGCCGTTCTCGCCGACGAGCGCGTGGACTGACCCGCGCTCGACCGTGAGCGAGCCCGAGCGCAGCGCGACCACGGACCCGAAGGCCTTGGTCACGTCCCGCAGCTCCAGCACCGCAGTGGCCGCTGCCGGTTCAGGCATGCGCGCCCCCACTGAAAGGTTTCAAAAAACGTGTGGACGATAGGAGACCCGCATCACTCCCGTCAAGTCATTCGTCCGGACATCCTTGGCCACATGCTGGTCCTGTTGACTCGCCTGGGTTTGGAGCGATTCAATCGTGCCGGCTGGGATGGAAGATCAGGCGGACTCCAGGGGAGGGCGGATGGCGGAGGTTCCCCGGCCACGTGAACGCCGGGCGTCGGTGAAGGACGTCGCCGCGGCTGCCGCCGTGTCACTGGGGACGGTCTCCAACGTGCTCAACCGCCCCGACCTGGTCAGCGCGGCCACCCGCGAGCGGGTCGAGCGGGCGATGGCCGAGCTCGGCTTCGTGCGCAACGAGTCGGCGCGGTCGCTGCGGGCCGGGGTGAGCAGCGTCCTGGCGTACGTGATGCTCGACGCCGGCAACCCGTTCTTCACCGATGTCGCCCAGGGCATCGAGCACGTCGTCGAGGCGCTCGGCCTGTCGCTGTTCCTGTGCAACAGCGACAGCCGCCCGTCGCGAGAGGTCGCCTACCTGGAGCAGCTCCAGCAGCAGCGGGTGCGCGGCATCCTGATCACGCCGGTGGATCCCGGGAGCGCCGCCCTCGACGACCTCGCGGCGAAGGGCACCCCGCTGGTCATCGTCGACCGGGTCCGCAAGTTCGACGACTTCTGCGCCGTCGCCGTCGACGACGTGCTCGGCGGCCGCCTCGCGATCGAGCACCTGCTCGACCTCGGCCACCGCCGCGTCGCGTTCGTCGGCGGCCCGCTGTCCATCGGCCAGATCACCGACCGGTACGAGGGCGCCCGCCTGGCCTGGGAGGAGGCCGGGATGGCCCCGGGGGACCTGACGCTGCTCGACTGCGCCGCCCTGACCGTCGACGAGGGCCGGTCGGCCGGCGAGCAGCTCGCCGGCATTCCCACCCGGCGCCGGCCGACCGCGGTGTTCTGCGCCAACGACCTCGTCGCGCTCGGGCTCCTCCAGCAGTGCATCAGGCGAGGCTGGCGGGTGCCCGACGACGTCGCGATCGTCGGCTACGACGACATCGAGTTCGCCGGCGCCGCGGCGGTGCCGCTCACCTCGGTCCGCCAGCCACGCCAGGAGCTGGGCCGGCGGGCCGCGGAGCTGGTCCTCGACGAGTCGACCAACTCGCGCCACCAGCACGAGCAGGTCATCTTCACCCCGATCCTCGTCGCACGCGCCTCCACCACCGGCTGAGCCACTCGGCGCCCTCGCCAGTGAGCTCGCCGCAACCCGACGGCAGGCCACCTCGATCGCCGGCACCGTCCTCGGCCTCGCGTACACCCCGCGGATGCCGACCTGGGCCTTCCTGGTCGAGTTCGCCGGAGGCGCCGTCCGCGTCAACCACTGGGATTCATGATCACGGCGACGGTCGTGGTCATCCGCATCCGGCGGGTGGCCACGGTCACGGTGGGCGGGGCGGGGCGGTGGTGGCACGCGCTGAGCCATGTGGCCCGGCCGCATTCCCATGACGCGGCCGATCGGGTGGATACCGCGCTGGAGGCGTCCGCGGACGGAATCCGGACTCTGTGGATCTCGTTCGGGGTGCTTGCGGTCACGACCGTCGTGCAGGTCGTGGTGGTGGTGGTGGTGCTGTCGGGTCGGTGGCCCTGCTGGGCGACACCGTGCACAACTTCGCCGACGCCCTGACCGCGCTGCCGATCGGGGTCGCGTTCGTGGTGGGCCGCCGCGCGGCGACCCGCCGCTACACCTACGGCTTCGGCCGCGCCGAAGACCTCGCCGGCATCGCCGTCCTGCTGGTCATCACCGGATCGGCGGGGTTCGCCGCCTACGAGGCGATCGACCGTCTCGCTCATCCCCGCCCGGTCACCAACCTGCCCGCATTGGTCGCGGCGGGGCTGGTCGGGTTCGTCGGCAACGAACTGGTCGCCCGCTACCGCATCCGCACCGGCCGCAGGATCGGCTCGGCCGCCCTGGTCGCCGACGGCCTGCACGCCCGGACCGACGGGTTCACCTCACTCGCCGTCGTGGCCGGCGCGATCGGGGTCGCCGCGGGCTGGGACGCCGCCGACCCGGTCGTCGGTCTGGTCATCACCGCCGCGATCCTCGCTGTGCTGCGTGGTGCCGCCGCCGAGACCTACCGCCGCCTCATGGACGCCGTCGACCCCACGCTCGTCGACGCCGCCGAAGCCGCGCTGACGGCGACGCCAGGGGTGCTCGCGGCGAACCGGGTACGGCTGCGTTGGATCGGCCACCGTCTCCACGCCGAGGCCGAGATCGTCGTCGCCCCCGACCTCACCGTCATCGACGCACACAGCATCGCCGTCGACGCCGAGCACGCCCTGCTGCATGCCGTGCCTCGGCTGACCGGCGCGACGGTCCACACCGACTACCTGGTCACCGGCGGCGCCGCGTCGGCGCATGGGGTGCTCGCGCACCACGGTCATTCGTAGTCGTCGTGATGATGCGGCCTTCTGCCGGTTCCGCGCCGCGCATGGCGTACGAGCCCGCCCAGCGCAGGGCTTGCGCTGCCCCACGGCGAGGCCGTCTGGAAAGAACAGCACCCCTACTGTCGCCGACGAGGCTGCGTACCGGTCGGTCAAGTAGTAGGTCAGGAAGCTGGTGGTCATCAGGCCCCCACCGGCCGCGTCCACAGCGAACAGCGCGGACAGCTGAGGTATCCGGCCGTCGGACGGGGCAGACCGCCCGCGGCCCCAAGCGAGCCGGCCACGTTCGGCTCGCACGCCGGAAGGGGCTTCCACGGAGGCGGACAGGCCGGCGGCCAGCGCACCCACCGCGCCGGCAGCGTAGGCGACAGCGTTGTAGCCCGAACACCCCAGCCCCGGACCGCCCGTCGGGAAGGTGGACGAACGCAGAGTGCTGCTCGCCCACGAGTACTCGCAACGACGCTACCGCGACCGCGCCTACACCCGGCTCGCGGACCTCGCCGTCACCACCAACCCGCTCCTGCGCCGCCCGGCCGCCGGGAGTGTTTCAGCGAGCCACAGGACGGCCTGACACCCAACACATCAACACGGCATTGTCGTTACGGAACGCAACGAGGGGTTACCGGGGAAAGGCTCATTGCCTGGCGCCCTACGATCGGCGGGGTCGCGATCGACGGCGACTGGGAGACAGTGAGGGCGGGCTGTCGACGAGGTGCCCTCGGGGGCCTGTAGTCCCGACATCCGCGACCGAGAAACCGCCACCCTCGCGCCCCGACGACCCGAGGTCGGGTGCCTGGAAGGGGTGGGCTGTCGGGCGCGGCACCCCCTGCGTTGGCGGCGAGCACGCCGGTTCCACGGCGGAGAAGAGGAGGCTCAAGGTTGTGTCGATGAGATGTCTCGCTTCCGGGATGGGGATGTCGAGGGGAGCGACGGCGCAGGACGCCAGGAGCCGAGACGGCTCCTGGCGTCGGCTCCGCGGACCGAAGCTCCTGCCGTCAGAGATGGGACATCTTGCTGAACGGGCTTGGAATACGTTCCTGCTGAGGGCCGAAGTCGACGAGGACGGCGATGTCCGCCTCGATCCCGACGACCTGGCCGAGACCATACGTGTCGTGGATGACCCGGTCGCCTACAGCGTACCGATCGCACACTGTCACGGCAGGATCCTTGAAGGGGCTGGTGGGCAGACGGCGCTTGGGTACCCCTGACTTGCTCATCGGCTCCAGTATGCGCCCTGTCGAGCCTGGCACGTTGCCTTAAGCCGACGAACGACCAGTCTGGCGAGGCCCCCGCCTTCGGTTCGGGACCTGCCGGGCGGCGGAGCCCTCGGATCGCGATCAGCCCTGGACGATGGCGTAACCTTGCGTGGATCACCCCACACGTCCGCTCGCTGGTACCAATTTCGGACTCAACCGTCGTCAGGCGGCGGCACCACCCGGCGGTGACCACCACCCGGCGACAGCGGTGCGCCGCCGCCAACCGCGTTGCGGCGGACATGAGGCGACCCGGCGTCGTGACCCATGACTTTGGTGACTCCACCGCAGATTCCCTACAGGCCTGGAGTTCGGCATGGGCAACGCGCCCCGGTTCGAGAGTGGACATACGCCTACGGCAATCCCTGCTCCCGTCACCGGCGAGTCGGGAGGCTCAGACAACAGCTGGCTCAGCACGAGCGGCACCACTGCCAGCCACGTCGAGGACGCTGGCATCGACGACGGCAGCCAGGAGGACCGCGGCCCCGAGGACCAGGACCTGGAGTACGAGCCCAAGCTACCTGCCCGGCGGCGGGCGGCAGTATCGCGGACGGCGCCCACGACCGTCCACGACCCGGTACGGATGTATCTGGCGGGCGTCGGCAAGACTCCGTTGCTGACCGCCGAGGGCGAGGTGGAACTCGCAAGGCGGATCGAGGCCGGACTGTACGCCGCCCACAAGCTGGCGACCGGCGCCGATGGGCTGTCCCCGCGGCACTACCAGGATCTCAGGCCGTCGAGCGGGACGGTCAGCAGGCAAACCGTCAGCTCGTCGAAGCCAACCTCCGACTGGTCGTCTCGATCGCGAAGCGCTACGCCGGGCGCGGGATGCTCTTCCTCGACGTCGTGCAGGAGGGCAACCTCGGCCTTATCCGGGCAGTGGAGAAGTTCGACTACACCAAGGGCTACAAGTTCTCCACGTACGCCACCTGGTGGGTTCGGCAGGCCATTACCCGGGCGCTTGCTGACCAGTCCCGCACGGTCCGCCTCCCGGTACACATCGTCGAGCTACTCAACCAGCTCGTCCGGCTCCGCCGAGACCTCCTGATGGAACTCGGCCGGGAGGCAACCCGGGAGAAGATTGCCGCCGCCCTCGATGTCAGCGTCAACCGAGTCGACGAACTCCAACGGATCTCCAGGGAACCAGTCTCGCTCGACAGCCCCGTCGGCGACCAGGACGACGCTGAACTCGGCGACTTCATCGAGGACACCGCCGCGGTGGGGCCGATGGAGGCCGCGATCGTCTCCGGCCGCCGCGGACCAGCTGGCCGCCGTCCTGCGCTCCTACCAGACCGGGAGCGACGAGTGATCCAGCTGCGGTTCGGCCTGCTGGACGGCCGCGGCCACACACTGGACGAGATCGGTCGCGAGTTCGGGCTGACCCGCGAACGAATCCGCCAGATCGAGCAGCGAACGCTGGGAAAAATGCGGCATCCCGCCCGGTCCGAAGTTCTGCGCGACTGCCTCTACTAGCCACCCCTCAGCCTCGCCCGGTGTCAATCGGGTTCGAGACCGGTTCGAGCCCTAGCTTCAGAGCAGTCGCCTACTGTAGGTAGCGCCGATGGTGGCTTCTGATGATCATCTGTCGTCCTGGGTCCCGGAACCGGGGACGGGAGAACCGCTGGTTCGTCCCGTTCCGATGGACGGGGCGCAGGATCTGGTCCCGAGGCTTCCCTGAACAATCGGTTCAGGGAGGGGGAAGCGCGCCTTCTTCGTGGTCGAGTTCGTTTTCGAGGAGGCGGAGGGAGACGTCGGAGAGCTGTCCGGTGTCTCGCCAGAGCTGCATCTCGTCGCGCTCGGCCTCGATCATGGCGCGTCGTACTCGGCTGAAGGTGTCTGTCGGGCTCTCGGGGCGGATCTGTTCGTCGGCGGGGGTGTTCAGCGCTGTCAGGCTGTCCTCGCTGCGTTGTTTGCGTCCTCCGCGGCTCTGCTGAGCCGTTCGGCGAGGAGGTCGGGGATTGGTTCGTGCTCCTGGAGGCATCGCAGCGTTCGTAGGCCGGCCTCGGCTGCCGCGGTCGCCAGGGAGATGGCCGTCTCGGCGACCGGCTCCTCGATCCGACGCCGCAGCCGCCCGATGAGCCAGGCGACGGCGATCCTCCGGCGATCCCGCCGAGGGTGGCGACCAGGAACTGTCCGATGACGAACGGGACGTCGAACGGGCCGCCGACGACCGCGGCCACCGCCACCGTGTAGAGGGTCAGTGCCGTCGCGTCGTTGAGCAGACTTTCGCCCTCGATGACGGTGCGTAGCCGGTCCGGCAGGCCAACGCGCCGCCCGATGGACAGGGCCGACACCGCGTCCGGTGGCGCCAGCGCCGCGCCGAGAGCGCAGGCGGCGGCGAACGGAAGACCTGGTACCACCGTGACCAGCAGACCACCGACGACCAGTGCGGTGACGACGACGAGCAGGACGGACAGGCAGACCACCGCTCGTTGGGCGTCAGGGTATGAAGGACTACGTCGTATTTCCGCTGCTCGCCGGACCGGCGTTCCTCCCCGTGCTGCTGGGTAACCTGACCGCGAACGTCACCAGGAACATCTGGGCGCATACCGTCATCTTCTGCGGCCATTTCCCCGACGGCACCACGACCTTCACAGAGGAGGAGATCGAAGGCGAGAGCCGAGGGGAATGGTACCTGCGGCAGCTGCTCGGCTCCGCGAACATCAGCGGACCGGCGGCGCTCCATCTCCTCAGCGGCAACCTCAGCCACCAGATCGAGCATCACCTCTTTCCCGACCTGCCCAGCAACCGGTATGGGCAGATCGCCCCGCGGGTCCGCGCCCTGTGCGAGCGGTTCGGTCTCCCGTACACGACCGGCTCCCTGCCCCGGCAAACGGCGAACGTCTGGAGACGCATCCTGCGCCTGGCGCTACCCGGCCCGACACGGCCCGCGACAGGCGAGACCTCACCCGAGCCGGTCATCCCCGCCCGCGCCGCATGAGTTGTATAGGACAGCCGGTGCAGGCGATGATCGCGGCAGGTCTGGGGCCGCCCTTGTTGGCGGCGGATGCGGGTGACCGGTCGCGTCGCGCCGGCCTGGCGGGGTCAGGGATGGTTTCTGCCGGAAGCACGCGACCGCCAGGCTGACGAAAGTCGCCTCAGGCGCCGGTGCCGCTGGTGAGAGTGGGGTCCATGCGCGCTACCAGGTAAAGGATGTCGGCTGGATCACCACCGTTAAGCACACTGTGGACCGCGCGGTACATTTGGCGGTACTCGTCGAGGATGATCGCTACGCTGGCAGTCTCGACCGGTTCCCCGAGTTCGACCGCCGCATTGGCGAGGTGGCGAGCGCCACGGTTCGCCCGCTGCGCGGTGAGCATCCGTGAAGCGATTGCGTCAAGCCAATTTGGATCATTCATCGCGGCCCTTGCTTCCTGCGGGTAGTTTTGCCTGTCCGCCGTCCGCTGCCTGCCCCAGGGCCAACGGACAAACCACCGACCCGCCGTCCACTCAGTCAACGACCTTGGAACGTTGGCCGACGGCTCTGGAACGCGACGACGATTGCCCTGCCGCCGGCCCACCGCCACCCGCCAACGCGGCCACCGGTGCCGCGGCGCGTCCGAGGCGCGGGAAGCAGGACCGAGCCCGGCGCAACCCGGGTACCCAGCCGCCGGTCGCCCGGCGGTGAGCCGTCCGCATCGCCGTGCGGGGACTCCCCGTGGCTGCCTCAGCGCGCCATGCCGGCTGACCGTCCTGCTGCCTATGGTGGAGGATGTGAGCGCACGCGGGAGGTTCGACTCCCTGGCGTTGCTGAAGGCCATCGAACGGGCGGCGCCGGCCGATGCCGTGGATGTGCTGGCGGCACGGCTTCGGGCCGATCTCGGAGCGCTCGCCACCGCGTTTCTGATCGCGGACTTCTCCAGCGGCATCCTGGCCAGGTTCTCCCAACCGGGCCACGGCGAGACCGTGATGGAGCAGGTGGCGGTCCACGGAACGCGGCAGGGTGATGTACTGCGTGACCAGCGTCCGGCCATGGACCGACACGATGACCAGGTTGTGGTGGTCGCGCCGGTGACGGCGCGCGGTGAGGCGATCGGCGTCATCGAGGTCTTCTTTCCCGGAACGGTCAGCGGCGCTGTCTCGGAACGAGCCGGATCCGCTGCCTGCGGTGCCGCCGAGCGGCTGATGTCCGAGGTGTCGGATGCCGCGCACCTGTTCGCCTACGCCATCGTGCTGAACCGGCGCTACACCGACCTGTTCGAGTGGGGACGGCGTTCGGTACCCCTCGACGTCGCGGCGGAGATCCAGCACAGGCTGCTGCCGGACTCGTTCACCTGCGAGAGTGCCCAGGCGACGATCGCCGGCTGGATGGCGCCGGGGGCCTCGATCGCGGGCGACACCTTTGACTACGCATTCGGACGCACCGACCTGTACCTGTCACTCACGGACGCGATGGGTCACGGGTTGGCGGCCGCCCAGCTGGCCACCCTGCTGGTCAACGGTCTCCGCAACAGCCGTCGGGATCCGGCCCACAAAGATCTCGCCGAGACGGCCGCCACCGCGAACTCCCTGATGAGCGAGCATTCCGACCTCGAACAGTTCGTCACCGGCCTACTGCTCCACATCGAGTTGCCCACCGGCATGCTGAGCGCCGTCAACGCCGGCCATCTCCCGTTCTACCTGATGCGCGCCACCACCATCGAGCAGATCGCCTGGCCCCCGGATGCCGCCTTCGGCATGTTCCCCGACAGCAGCTACGCCGTTCACCACCTCCAGCTCCACCCCGGCGACCGTGTCCTCCTGGTCACCGACGGAATGGTCGACCGCAACGCGGCCGGCATCGACCTGGCCACCGAACTCGCGACGACCAGGCGTCTGCACCCCCGGGACCTCGTGCAGCACATGACCCAACTCGTACTGGAAACCTGCGACGGACACCTCCAGGACGACGCGACCGTGATGTGCCTGGACTGGCACCACCCCAGCGGACCGGAACGCCACGTCGCCAGCGGCGCCAAGCACGAGCGCGTCTCCGGACCAGATCGATAGCGTGGCCCACGGTCGCGGTCACCAGACGGACCGAGGCGTCCGGACCCGCCAGACCCGCTGAACCGGGGCCGCCCGACCTGACGACGCAACACCGCCACCTCTTGGCGCAACACCAGCAGCTCCGCCGTCCGCGCCGGTTCGCCCCGGCCAAGCAGCACGAGGCAGCCGAACACCCGCACCATGACCAAGTACACCAACCGCAGCCCCGTGGCAGCGATCATGCCCACGGCGCCTGGCTCACGAACCGGCAGGTCAGCAGCCCGACATGTCGAGTAGGGGGACCGTTTGCGCGGCCCCCTCTCTGAACTTCGCCGGCGGCCGCGTCGCCATCGAGCTCGACGTCCGCTGAGCTCGCCGACCGCGTCGCGGTGCCGCTCTTCGTTCTCTTTCGCCGCGCGACCGTCAGGCGGGGTTCCACCAGGCCCTCGCGCAGGACGGTCGCGCGGCACGGCGGCGACCAGCCAAAGGAAACGAGTCGATGAACCGAAACCTGTGGTGGGCGGTGTCGGCAAGGTGGCGGGCGACCGACATCGCATCGGCGCCAGCGTGGGGCTGGTCCTCGTCAGCCGGGACCGTAGCCCGGATGCCGCCGAAGCCCTGCGACGCGAAGCCGATGTCGCTGACAGTCCCCACGCCTCCGTGACCAAGACGGCATCCGGACCGGGCGGGCCGCGTCCCCGCACCCTCGGCGGAGGGTCACCATCGATGCCGCGCGTGTTAGGAACGCCACCTCTATTACAGAGAGTCTCCGGAACTGGGATCGATGCTCACAGTGAGTACGCCAGCCCGCAGAGTCGTTACCAGAACGATCGGGGACCTTTATCGGTAAGAAACACGAGGTTCCCAACCTGACCTGAGAAGAATTTCTCAGATCGGGAGGTCGGATGAAACTGGGGGCATCGCGTCGCCGCCGGATGGCCACCGCGCTACTGGGCGCGATCGGCATGATCGGTGTGATCGCGGGTTGCGGGAGCTCGTCCGGATCGACGACCTCGTCGAGCGCCGGTTCGGGCACGGTCAAGGTCAACATCTTCGAGGTCGCGCAAGCCGACGTCGTCACCACTCTGGAGACGGCGTTCAAGAAGGAGCTCACGGCCAAGCTGGCCGGACGGACGGTCAGCTACAGCGTCAGCAACGCGAACGGCGATCCGTCCCTGATCCAGAGCATCGCCCGCAACCTTTCCCGGTCCAGTTCCTCGCTGATCGCGGTGATCGGCACTCCGGCCGTCATCGCCATGGCGCAGCAGGACAAGACGCATCCGATCATCGCGCTGGCGATGGGGGATCCGGTTGGCGGCAAGGTGGCCGACAGCCTGGACCACCCCGGACGCAATGTCACGGGCACGATCGACTTCGTCGACCCCGCCAAGCTCCTCGGCGAGCTGGCCAAGGTCACCCCGGCGCCCAAGCGGATCGGGACGATCTACGATCCGTCGAACGAGAACAGCCAGGTCTGGGTCGCGCAGCTGCGGACGGCGATCAAGGCGCGGCCCGGTCTCGCACTGGTCGAGGCGACCGTGGCGAGCGCCGGTGACGTGCAGAGCGCTGCGCGTTCCCTGGTCGGCCGGACCGACACGATCCTCGTCGGGCCCGATGCGGCCGTGGCGTCGGGCATCGCCGCGGTTGGCGCGGTCGCCCTGTCAAACAAGATCCCGCTGTACCTGACGTCGGGAGACGCGACCACGAGCGGGGTGCTGGCCACGCTGGGGCCGAGCTACGCGAACCTCGGTTCGCAGGGCGCCGACGTCGCCGTGAAGGTCCTCGACGGTGCCCAGCCGGCGGTTACCCCGTTCGGCCGGCCGGGTGCGCTCGAGTGGGACGTCAACCATTCGACGCTCGGCGTGCTCGGGGTCACCATGCCGTCCGCGGCGATGGGTTAGCCATGCAATTCCTCGTCACCGACACCCTGATCGCCGGTCTGCCGCTGCTGCCGGTCGTCATGGGCATCTACCTCGTCGTCCGCATCCGGCAGGACTTCGACCTCACCGTCGACGGCAGCTTCACTTTGGGCGGCGCGATCACCGCCGTGCTGCTCAATCACGGACTGGGCGTGCCGCTGGCGATGCTCGTGGCCTTGGCCGTCGCCGCCGTCGCGGGGCTCGTCACGACCGGCCTTCACCTGGCGTTTCGCATCCCGGTCATTCTGGCCGGGCTGGTCATGAGCATCGGCATGACGACGCTGAACCTGCACGTGCTGGGACGGCCGTCGATCAGCCTGGACAGCGGCCGGACCCTGTTCGGTGGGCTGATCGGCCTGGCTCCGGAGGTTCAGGACTGGCTGACGATCGCGATCCTCGCCGCGTTCGCCGCCGCGTTCCTCGCCGCCGTCGGTTACCTGCTGCTCACCGAGGTCGGCCTGGCGTTGCGGGCCACCGGGGTCAATCCCCGGATGGCCCGGGCTCAGGGCGTCGACGACCGGCGTTCGCTGGCGCTGTGCCTGGCGCTGGCCAACGCCAGCGCCGGATTGTCGGGCGCGCTGACCGTGCAGTCCCAGGGTTTCTCCGATTCGTCGACCGGCACGGGCACGCTGCTGGCGGGTGTCGGCGCGGTGATGCTCGGTGAGCTGATCGCCCGGCCGGGCGGGGCGTCCCGGGTCGGCCGGGTGATCGCCGCCGTGGTCGCCGGCACGTTGCTGTACCGGTTGATCCTGGTTGGCGCGCTGCGGGCCGGGTTGCAGGCGACCGACCTGTCCGGCATCACCGCGCTCACCCTGGTCGCGGCGGTTGCGCTCAACCGTTACCTGCCCGAGATCGGCCGAGCGCTGGGCCGGGTCGGCGCGGGCGGCCGTCTCGGCAGCCGGGCGGTGGCGCTGGACGGCCCGAGGACCGCCGCCGTGGCGGGTGGCCGGCCGGTGGCCGACGACGGTCCGACTGTCCCCCCTGCCCGCCAGCCCGCCGCAGCCGGGCGGGCCTCGGCCTCGGCGACGATGAAGGAGGCTGGCTGATGCTGAGACTGGACGGCGTGCGCCTGGTCCACGGCGCGGGCACCCCGACCCAGGTCGTCGCGCTCGACCACGTCGACCTGGAGATCCCGACTGGTCAGTTCGTCACCGTCGTCGGCAGCAACGGCGCCGGCAAGAGCAGCCTGGTCAACGTGGTGGCCGGGGTCTACCGGCCGACCCGGGGGCGGGTGCTGCTCGGCGGCCGGGACGTGACGCGGCTGGCGGTCCACGCCCGTGCCGGCGCGGTGGCCCGCGTCTTCGACGACCCGCTCGCGGGCACCGCCCCCGATCTCTCGCTGGCCGACAACCTCGCGCTGGCCGCTGCCCGCGGCCGTCGGCGGCGGCTGTCGCCCGCGGTCACCCCAGGCCGGCGCGCCGGCATGCGCGAGGACCTCGCCGTGCTCGGCCTAGGCCTGGAACACCGCCTCGCCGACCCGGTGACGCTGCTGTCCGCGGGGCAGCGGCAGAGTGTGACGATGTTGATGGCCGGCCTGCGGAAACCCAAGCTCCTGCTGCTCGACGAGCACCTTGCGGCGCTGGACCCCAGGACCCGGGCGCGGGTCCTCGACCTCACCCTCCAGCTGCACGAACGACTGGGCTGCGCCTCGATGATGATCACGCACAGCATGCGCCACGCGATCGAGGTCGGCGACCGGCTGCTGGTGATGTCGCGCGGCCGGGTCATCTACGACGTGGCCGGGCCCGCGAAGACGGCGCTGACGCCGTCCGACCTGGTCGACATCGTGTCCGGGCTCGGGGACGCCCCGTCGGACCGGCAGTTGCTCGCGGGGTGACCAGGCCGGCCGACAGACATCGAGCTTTACCGAAGCGGCGGCCGGGACGCAGGCCGTCCGCGCGGCGACGTCCTGATCGCCCGGCACGGCCGCCGATCAGACAGGAGTGGAGTGACACGTGACAGCCACTGACGCCTCGACCCAGGCCGCGACCCAGGCCGCGGTCCCGCCGGCGCGGCCCGCCCGGCCGCGGGACGCGACGGCCCCGACCGGGACCGACCCGAACCCGTTCGTCTCCTTCACCTCAGCCGACCGGTTCGCCACGGTCGGGGAGATCTACGAGGAGGCCCGCCGCGCGCTGCCCCCGCAGGTATGGGACTTCCTCGACGGTGGTTCGGGCGGCGAGCAGACGCTGCGGGCGAACCTGTCGTCGTTCGAGCAGTGGTCGGTGCTGCCACGGCTGATGACCGGGGCCGGCGAGCCAGACCTGGCCCGTACCTTCCTCGGCATCGAGCTGTCGATGCCGGTGCTCACCAGCCCGTTCGGCGCCGACCGGCTGCTGCACCGGGACGGCCAGCTGGCCGTCGCCCGGGCGAACGCCAAGGCCGGCGTGGCCTCGATCGTGCCGGAGGCCGGGTCGTACTCCTGGGAGGAGGTGGCGACGGCGGCGCCGGGCGCCGCGCGGATGGCCCAGCTGCACCCGATGGGCAACCCGGCGAACTTCGCCGCGATGCTGCGCCGGGCCGCCGCCGCTGGTTTCAGCGCGCTCTGCCTGACGCTGGACTGCCCGACGGCCGGCTGGCGCGAGCGCAACATGCGCAACCGGTTCGACGTGGCCGTCGACGTGGTCAGCGGCAACTACCCGCACGCCGGTCCGGCCGACCTGGCCGACACCCTCGGCCAGCTGTTCGTCCGCCGGGAGCCGATCTGGACCTGGGACGAGCTCGCCGGGCGGATGGCGGACTCGCCGCTGCCCTGGATGGCCAAGGGCATCCTCACCGGTTCCGATGCCGAGGCGGCCATGCGGGCCGGAGCCGCCGCGGTGCTGGTCAGCAACCACGGCGGCCGGCAGCTCGACACGGTGCCCGCGGCCCTCGACCAGCTCCCGGAGGTTGTCGCGGCGGTCGGCGACCGGGTGCCCATCGCCCTGGACTCGGGGATCCGCCGCGGGAGCGACATCGTCAAGGCACTGGCGCTCGGCGCCGACGTCGTCGTCATCGGCCGAGCCGCGGCGATGGCGCTCGCGGCCGGCGGCGAGGAAGGCGTCGGCCGGCTGCACGAACTGCTACGCGAGGAGATCTCGACGACCATAAAGCTACTCGGAGCGAGCGGCGTCGACGAGCTGACCGACACGATGATCAGACCGTCGGCGGTGTCGCGATGGTGATCGGCGCGAGGACCGAGGCCGTCGACCGGCCACGCTCGACCAGGACGACCGTGCCGCTGCCGCGCGGGCTCGCCGGCCTGGCCCCGATCAGCGCCGCGGTGCGGGTCGGGGACCTGGTCGTGCTCTCGGGCTGCATCGCCCTGGACCCGGCGACCGGCCGGCCGCGCGGCAGCACGACGGTGAGCCAGGCGCGCGACATCTTCGGCCAGATCGCCGAGGTCCTGGGCCGGGCGGGCGGCCGCCTCGCCGACGTGGTGCGCTGCGTGTGCTACCTGACCGAGGCCGCCGCCGCGCCGGAGCTCGACGTCGCGTTCCGCGAGGCCTTCCCGGTCGACCCGCCGGCCCGTACCACCGTGGTCTGCGGGCTGGTGCGGCCCGGCCTGCTGGTGGAGATCGAGGCGACGGCCGTGCTCGGCTGAGCGCAGGAGCGGACCTACCAGATCGCTGGCGCGATCCGGCAGGAACCCCGGCGAGCGGAGGTCCCGTGTGAGGAACGAGCACGGGGCCGTAGCTCGCGGCCGACGGAGCGAAGCAGAGGC
>Ga0268265_10001428_pt1 | contig 20150 bp, 17 predicted proteins | sample KBSSwiS52_FD_190355 | JGI IMG/M metagenome (GOLD analysis project Ga0268265, IMG submission 190355) | Switchgrass rhizosphere microbial communities from Kellogg Biological Station, Michigan, USA - KBS Switchgrass S5-2 (SPAdes) (version 2) | ecosystem: Host-associated > Plants > Roots >... | reverse complement strand
CCACGACATCCTCCAGGGGCTGCTCGGCATGACCAGCGCCGAGGTGGAACAGCTACGCGTCGACGGCGTCATCGGCACCGAGGTCCAGGTCAACCTCGGCTGGTGAAAAACCCGGTCACCGCCCCGCCGGCCCGGACTCCTCCGGGCCGCCGGGGCGGTGCCACCCCAGCCAGCAGGCAAGGCGGACGCCTCGGTCAAGCACCTCCACGATGGCCGCTGCTCAACGGCGGACAGCGATGAGCCCAGGCGGACGCCGAGTGGACCCGATAATGGGAAGGTGGTTTTCGACATCCCTGAGGAGGGCGTCGTCTCGCCCGCGACGGCGACGATCCAAGACGGTCCTGGACCTGATGATCCACAACCGGACGATCCGCTGGTGGTGTCGCCCCGGACGAGGCGCCTCTCGCCGACCCGCGCGCAGCAGTACCGGGCGGAGCGTGCGGCCATCGTGAACGCCGCCTACCGCCTCATCGGCTCGACCGCGTTCCACAGCACGTCGGTGCATGAGATCCTGCGGGAGGCGGGGCTTGGCACCCGGGCCTTCTATCGGTACTTCGCGTCCAAGGACGACCTGGTGCTGTACATGTTCCGGACCGACAGCGAGCGGGTGACGGCCGCGCTGGACGCGGCGGTCGCGGCGGCGGAGACGCCGCTGGACGCTCTGGAGGCCTGGGTGGACACGTCGCTCGCGGCGGCCTACGACCCCAGCGATCCTCGGCAGAGCCTGCACGTGGCCACGCTTTCCTCCCACGAGGCGGCGGGCGCCGCCGGGTTCGACGAGGTCATGGCCGCGGGTCTCGCGCGGCAGCGCGCGAGCCTCGAGCGGGTCCTGCGGCAGGGCAGGTCGGTCGGCGCGTTTCCGTTCGCCGACCCGGAGCCCGATGCCTTCGCGGTCCAGGCGGTCGTCGTGACCTACCTGCGGACGAAGGTTCTCGGCCAGCCCTGCCCGTCACGGGCGACGGTCAGGCGGCATGTCGTGGACCTCTTCGCCCGGGCGCTGGGAGCCTCACCCATCACCAGGGCGGCCGCGACGGCGCCGGCGGGGAACCCGGACGCGGAGACGGACGACTGAGGCCGGCCCGGCGTCCGGTGCATTTCACGGCGCCGCGGCGGCCATGCGCTTCTCGGAGGGCGCCGGCGCCGGTTCGGCACCGTCCTTCTCGTCGATGGCTCGAGGGATGCGGTGAGGTCGGCCGCGGTCCGCCTCGCCACCTGAAGATCACGTTAGCCGCGTCCGCCCGTGGAGCCATGGGCGATCGCACCCGGGCGGGTTTCCGCTTGACGTCAGCGCCAAACAGCCTCCATCATGATATGAAAATGCTGTTTTCACTAGCCGGGTGCACCTCGACGGTGTCCGGCCGGTCCGGATCTGGAGGATTCCCTCATGACGGCCACCCTGGATACCCCCGCCGCCGGACAGCGCACCAAGATCTGGGCGAACTCCGGTGACAGCCACGTCATGGAGCCGCACGATCTCTGGCTCGTGAACCTGCCCGCGCATCTTGCCGACCGCGGTCCGCGGGCGGTGCGTGACGAGCGGACCGAGACCATCTACGTCGACGGTCAGACGGTTTTCCGGACGCTCAACGCGTTCGTCGAGGCGGGCAGCCCGCCGGGCACCGACCGGCTCGAGCAGCGGCTGGTCGACATGGACGAGGAGGGGGTGCTGCGTCAGATCCTGTTCCCGTCGAGGGGCCTGTGGGTCATGCGCATGACCGACCCCGAGCTGCTGCGCGAGTCGTGCCGGGTCTACAACGACTGGGTGTTGAGCGACGTGATGTCGTACTCCGACCGACTCGTCGGTGCCGCGATGCTGCCGGGCCTGGTCAACGAGGACGCGGTCGCGGAGCTGCGGCGGGCCAAGGCCGCCGGGTATCGGGCCGTCATGCTGCCCACGACGCCGCCCGAGGGCCGGGACTACAACCTGGAGGTGTGGGATCCGGTGTGGGCGGCGGCGGAGGAGGAGAACCTGCCGATCGTGTTCCACGTCGGCACCGGGGCTGACCCGCGGTTCGGCCGGGGTCCCGGCGCGGTGGTCGCGAACTACGTCGAGACGTTCGTCCCCGGCCAGCGGGCCGTCACGCAGCTGGTGACCGGTGGTGCGCTGGACCGCCACCCCGGCCTGCGGATCTTCATCGCCGAGGGTGGCGCGAGCTGGGTGCCCGCGCTGGGCGACCGGATGGACGAGGGGTATCGGCAGCACGGAGCGTTCGCCACGCCGAAGCTGTCAAGGCTCCCGAGTGAGATCATCCGAGACCAGGTCTACGCGTCGTTCCAGCACGACACCACGGCCGTGGCGGCGTTGTCCGCCATGCACTTCCCCAATGTGCTGTGGGGCGACGACTACCCGCACTCCGAGGGCACCTACGGCCACACGCAGGACACGCTGCACCAGCTCTTCGACGGCGTCGACGACGACGTGCGGGAAAAGATCCTGCTGCGAAACTTCGACCGGCTGCTCGGCGAGTGAGGCGCGCTACCCCGTCCGCGCGACCCGCGCCGGAAGGCGCCGAAATCCTGGCCGCCGCGGGCGCCGCGTCCGACCCGGGCGCGGCGCCCGCGGCCGGCAGGGTCTCCGGAGGAGGCGGTGACCGGTGACGAGGCCGCCGCCGCTGCGCCTCGACGCCAGGCGCGGCCCTCACCGCCCGTCGGCCGGCTCCCCGGCGCGGATGCTGGGATCGGTGCGCCGTACGACGACCATCGACCTGCTTCGGCCGGCCGGGCTGCTCGGACCGGTCACTCTCGTCGGGCTCGGCCGCGACCTGCGGACCGGTGAGACCGGTGTCGAGATAGTGTCCCAGGCCCGCGTCGATGCCGACATCGAGTACATGAACGGGCGGGCGTTGCGCGGCCTCGCGACGACGCCCGCCCGCCCGGCCCTGTCCTCGCTGCGCGGGAGCCGGGTGGCGTCGGGCTTCCGGGTGCTCGCCCTTGAGGCTGACCCGGACCTCCCGGACGAGGCGGACCTGCTCTATCAGCTCGTGGATGACCTCCCCGGGGCCACGCTGGTCTCCGGGCATGCGTGCGTGGCCGGATCGGAGCTGGCGCCGCTGAACGTCGCTGAGGGCAGCGGATACCAGTACGTCGCCGACCTATGCGCCGGATGGGTGACCGGCGGCTCGATCATGATCGGGGTCGGCGCGTCCGGACGGCCGCCGATCGTCAAGGGTCCAGCGGCGCCGACGTTGGTCGATGACACCGACCCGTGGAGCTGGCATCAGATCGACGCTCTGCCTGTCCACGGGGTTCGCCGAGCCCGCAGGATCGACGTCGTCCTCGACCGGAATGCCGGCGTCGTCGACGTCGACTCGATTTTCCGTGACTCCTACGTGCGGCCGGACGGCATGGAGACCGTGATCCACGAGTACACGGTCACGGCCAGGGGAGACGTGGCGGCCGGCGTGGTCACCGCATGCCAGGCCGAGGCACGGGTGCTGCCCTGGCTCGAATGCCCTGGTGCCGCGGCGAGCGCCGGCCGGGTCGTCGGCATGCCCTGGGCGGAGCTGCGCGGATACGTGCGCGCCGCCCTCACCGGCACCAGCACCTGTACCCACCTCAATGACGCGCTCAGGTCTCTCGGGAGTGTCCCGCACCTGCTCGCCCACCTCGACCCGAGCCATCCTGAGTGAACCCGACCGGTGCCTTGCAAATGCCACCACCCGAACGGCGCCGCGAAACTTGCACGGTCCTCCCAGACGAACTGGCGTCCGTGCTTGACCAAGCCCGTGCGAGTGCTCGGGATCCTGCGGTCGCGAGTGGTCTCTGACAGCTTGCCGCACCGTCAGAGACCACTCGCGACCGTCGAGGGAAGAGCCCGGCCGCGGATCAGCGGACGGTGAAGCCGGCGTCCAGCGGCATGGAGATGCCAGTCACATAGTGGGCCTCGTCGGAGACCAGCCAAGCCACCGCGTTGGCGATGTCCTCCGGCTGCAGGATCTGGATGGGCAGGGCGTTCTGCATCGCCGAGACCGCGGGGTCATTGGTCTCGAACAGGCGCTGCATGGCCGCGTTCTGCGTCATGCCGCTCACCACCCCGGTGGGGTGGATCGTGTTCACCCGGATGGAATGTGGGGCGAGGGCGAGCGCAAGGGTCTGCATGAGTCCGACCACTCCGCGCTTGGCAGCCGCGTAGGCCTGCCCGCCGGGCGTCAGCGTGCCGGGGCCCTTGATCCCAGCGGTCGAGCTGGTGATCACGATGGAACCGCCGCGTCCGCCCTCGATCAGGGCCGGGACGCTCACCTCGGTGGTGTTCCAGACGCCGGTCAGGTTGGTGTCGATGATGTCCTTCCAGACCTGCCGCCTGATGTCCTCGCCGCCAGCGAGCCGCACGATGCCCGCGTTGGCCACGACGATGTCGACCCGGCCCAGTTCGGCCAACCCGTCGTCGAACGCGGCCTTCAGCTGGTCGTAGTCGCGGACGTCGGCCTGTCGCGCGACGATGCGGGCGCCGGCCGCCTTCACCTGCTCCACCGTCTCGGCCAGGTCGTCCGCGGTGGCGTTCGGATAGTCCATCGACGCGATGTCGGCGCAGAGGTCAACGCCGATGATGTCGACACCCTCACGCGCCAGTCGCACGGCGTGGGCGCGCCCTTGGCCGCGCGCAACCCCGGTGATGAAGGCGACCTTGCCTTTCAGACCCATGGTGGTTCCTCTCGTTGCTATTCGTCACTGTCCGTGGGCAGCGGCGCTCGTCGGTGGATGGAGCTGATGAACAGAGGACCTCCGGACCCAGGGCGGAGGGCTGCTTGAGATCCCGCTCCTGGACGGTGCGGCACGGACCCGGCGGCGATCTGCTCCTCGGACATCCGAAGCAATGTTTCGGTGCCGTCGGGACCCCTGGGCGGGCGCACCGTGGCCGTCGGGCAGGTACCCTGCGGTCGAAACGTGTCGACAATAACGTTTTCGTTTTGGTGGTACAACCTTACTTGGCGCGGAGACGCGACCGCGGGCTCTCGTCGACCACCTCGGCCACCAGCAGGCAGGGCCCGCGCAGTGCCCTCCCAGAAGAAGGCACTCCCTGACAACAGGAGGATGATGATGGCAGGACTCGTCGAAGGGAAAGTCGCCCTTGTCACGGGTGCGGCGCGCGGCCAGGGGCGGTCGCACTGCCTGCGGCTCGCCGCCGAGGGGGCGGACATCGTCGGGCTGGACCTGTGCGGCCCGGTGACCGCGTCGGTGGGCTATCCGCCGGCGACTCGGGCCGACCTCGCCGAAACCGAGCGAGGAGTGCGGGACGTCGGCGGGCGATTTCTCGCCTGCGAGGCTGACGTGCGTGACCTGAGGGCCGTCGAGAAGGCGGTCGCCGAGGCGCTGGGTCAGTTCGGCCGACTCGACGTCGTCGTGGCGAACGCTGGTATCTGGTCGTTCGGAAGAGGCTGGGAGATCACCGAGGAGCAGTGGGCCTCGGTGATCGCGACCAACCTCACCGGAGTCTGGCATACCCTACGCGCCACCGCGCCGGCGCTGATCGATGGCGGCCGCGGTGGCTCGATCATCATCACCAGCTCCGAGTCTGGCCTGAAGGGCACCCCTTACCTCGCCCATTACGCCGCGAGCAAGCACGGGGTCGTCGGTCTCATGCGCACCTTCGCCCTGGAGCTCGCGCCGCACCTCATCCGAGTCAACACAGTGCACCCGACGGGCGTGAACGGCACGGCCGGAGAGGACTCTTCCATGGGAGGGGTCCTTACCGACCCCGCGTTCTTGACGGCCACAGCCAACGCGCTCCCGGTGGACGTGATCGAACCGGCGGACGTGTCGGAGGCGGTGTTGTGGCTGGCCTCCGATCTGTCTCGGTACGTGACCGGCATCCAGCTGCCGGTCGATGCCGGCGCGCGCCTGCACTGAGCACGGCGCGCCGAGGCGGTGAGCCCGCTGCCGCCGCGTCATCGCGCCGACGGGGTGAGAGGGCCCTGCGCGATCAGGGCGGACGGGCCCGGTCGGCCGTCGAACAGGCAACCCGGCTGCCTGCTTCGAGGGGGCGGCCTCTCCCGAGGCGGTCAGGACGCCGACCGTACTGTGACATGATCGTCAAATTTCGGTAGGGTCATTGCGCCCGCCCCAGCAGTCACTCCGCATGAACCGGACGGCTGGGTGCGGCGTGGCCGCGGCGCCCAGCGGGGACGGCCCTGACACCGTGTGTCCTGACTGCGTCACCGCCAGGCCGCGGCCGTCATGCCGTTGGCGGCCTGGCGCGCGGGCTTGCCCGCCGGCGGAGGCCCGGGGGCGAGCCGCATAGCCGGCCGAACTGGGCGGCGATGCTTGACGAAGGTGTCAACCGATGGCAGGGTCCGAGCCAGCCGAACCCGCGGACAGCCACCTGCCGCAGACGCTGCACCGGATTCCAACGGAGTGGACTCGATGACGAGAGAACAAGTATTGGTGCGCGCGTTCACGGATCTCTTTGTCGAGGTGGCCGCCCGACTCAGGTCCGTCGTGGACCGCGGGGAGGGGGTCCGATGACGCGGCCGACGGCGGACGTGGCGATCGTCGGGGTCGGCGCGACACAGTACTACCGCCGCGGTGCGTCCTGGCCCAGGACGATCACGCAGCTGGCCGGCGAGGCCGTGCTGAACGCGTGCGCCGACGCGGGTCTGTCGGTCAAGGACATCGACGGTTTCGCGTACTACTCGGGCGCGAGCGCGGGCTACGGGGAGTCGTTCGACACCGGTCTGTTCATGGAGACCTTCGGCATTCCGGAGGTCACGTTCACCGCTACCCTCACCGGGGGTGGGGGCGGCTCGGCCGGGTCGATCGGGCTGGCGCGAGCGGCGATTCTCGCCGGCGAGGCCACCTATGTGGTGACGTTGATGGCGCTGCAGCAGGCACCCAAGGCGCGGCTCGGCTCGATCTTCGCCACCGTCCCGCCTGACCCGATGTACTCCTTTCTCCAGCCGTTCGGCCTGTCTGGGCCGGGGCAGTTCATGTCGGTCCTCGCCCGGCGGCACATGCATGACTACGGCACGAGGCGGGAGGCGTTCGCCGAGATCGTGCTCTCGCAGCGCGAGAACGCGATGAACCGGCCCACCGCGCTGCGCCGGGAACCGATCACTCTGGACGACTACTTCGCCGCGCGGATGATCGCCGAGCCGCTGTGCCTGTTCGACTTCTGCCTGGAGACCGACGGCGCCATCGCGGTGATCACGACCAGCGCCGAGCGGGCCCGTGACCTGCCTCAGCCGCCGGTGTCGGTGCTCGGCACCGCGCACGGCGCCACCCGTGACTGGGGCCGCGGGTTCATGTGGATGGGCATGCCCCAGCCGACGTTCGCGAGCTCCGGGCACGCTTCCGTCGCGAAGCGGCTCTACGAACGGGCCGGCGTCACCCCGGCCGATATCGACGTCGCGCTGCTGTACGACCACTTCTCCTCGATGGTGCTCATGCAGCTAGAGGACTACGGATTCTGCGCCAAGGGCGAGGGTGGCCCGTTCGTCGAGTCCGGAGCGATCCGTTACAAGGGCGGCTCGATCCCGGTCAACACCCACGGCGGTCAGCTGTCCGAAAGCTACATCGTCGGGATGACGCACCTCAGGGAAGCGGTCGAACAGCTTCGCGGGACCGCGGTCAACCAGGTGTCAGGTGCCGAACTCGCGCTCGTCACGGGCGGCCCCGCGCCCCTGCCGGTCAGCGGTCTGATCTTGGGAAGGGATGCATGATGGGTGCCGTTGGCTTGGCCCAGGCATTGCCGGCCGACCAGGTCAGGATCGCCACCAGTCCGGTCACGGAGCCGTTCTGGCTGGCTGCCCGTGAGGAGCGGCTGGTCGCGGCGCAGTGCGGGTCGTGCGGGGCGTACCGGATGCCGCCGACACCGTTCTGCCCGGAGTGCGCGTCGACGTCGCTCCAGTGGCCTGAGCTCTCCGGAGCGGCGACGGTGTTCAGCTATTCGGTCGTCCATGGTTATCCCGGGCTGCGCGACATCATTCTCGTTCCCGCGGTGCTGGACCTCCCTGACGCGCCGGGCGCGCGGCTGGTGAGCGGGATCGTCGATGTCGCCCCGGCGGACATCGCCATCGGTATGCAGGCCGAGGTCTTCTTCCACCCTGTCGCGGACGGATGGAAGATCCCGCTGTTCCGGCCCGCCCAGGGCTGATCCGGTCGTACTGACCGACGACCGCAGATAGCGCCACCGAGAACGCGACACACTCCTCGTGCCGAAGCGCGGGCGCGCCGGCACGCGAAAGGACCTGAACATGACGACAACAGAACCCGCTGCGGTCTCGTACGCCCCACTGCCAGGTGTGCAGGGTCTGCTGATCGGCGAGGACCGTCTCGAGGCAACCTCTGGCGGCCGGCACGAGCATGTGTTTCCCGGCACCGGCGAGGTCAACGCCGAGGTCGCGTTGGCCGGTGCCGCCGAGGTCGACCGCGCCGTCACCAGCGGGGCCGCCGCGCAGCGCGCCTGGATGGCCCAGCCGGTCGATGCCCGTCGGGACGCGCTGCTGCGGTTCGCCGATGTGATCCAGCGGGAGGCCGCAGCGCTCGACCTGCTGTCCATCGCCGACTTCGGCGCGCCGAAGTTCGTCGTTCCCGTGCACACGATGCAGCTCGAGCGCTACCTGCGCTACTACGCCGGCTGGATCGACAAGGACACCGGCCAGATCCCGCCAGTGTCCTTCCTGCCCGACCTCAACCTGATCACCTACGAGCCCTACGGCGTCGTCGCGGTGATCGTCCCGTGGAACGGGCCGCTGTGCATGATGGGCCAGGCTGTCGTCCCGGCCCTGGCCGCGGGCAACGCCGTCGTGGTCAAGCCCCCGGAGATCGCTCCGCTCGCCTCGCTGCGGTTCGGGGAGCTGGCGCTCGAGGCAGGCCTGCCCCCGGGCCTGGTCAACGTGCTGCCCGGTGACGCGGCCGGCGGTGAGGCGCTCGTGCGCCACCCGGGCATCGGAAAGATCCATTTCACCGGCAGCGGCCCGACCGCGCGGAAGATCATCGCCGCCGCGGCCGAGAACCTGACACCGGTGGCGACCGAGCTCGGCGGCAAGTCCGCCTACCTCGTCTTCGACGACGTCGACCTGGACGAGGCCGCCGCGCTAGCCGCGTTCTCCGGCCCGCTCGCGCAGAGCGGTCAGAGCTGCGCCTGCGGCAGCCGCATCCTCGTGCAGGACTCGATCTACGACGAGTTCGTCTCCCGGCTGATCGGCACCATGGAAACCGCGCCCATCGGTGATCCCTACCGTGACGACACCATCGTCGGCCCCGTCATCAGCGAGCCGGCGCTCACCCGCATCCTCGGCGCCGTCGACGCGGCCCGCGGCGCTGGCGCCACCGTGCTGACGGGCGGCGTCCGGGTCGGCGGCGAGCTGGCCGGCGGCTACTACATCGCCCCGACACTGCTCGCCGGCGTCGACAACGACAGCCCGCTCGCCCGGACGGAGACCTTCGGACCGGTCGTGTCCGTCACCCCGTTCCGGACCGAGGACGAGGCGGTGGCGATCGCCAACGACACCGTCTACGGCCTGGTGAACTACGTGCAGACCCACGACCTGCGCCGAGCCCACCGGATCTCCCGCGCCCTGCAGTCCGGCAGCGTGTTCGTCAACACCTACCCCGACCTCGCGCCGACCGCGCCCTACGGCGGCTACAAGCAAAGCGGCCAGGGCCGCGTCGGCGGCCTCGAAGGACTACGGGAGTTCATGCAGACGAAGAACACCCGGATCAGCATGACCCCGCCGGCCCTGCCGTCCTGACGGCGGACACGGATCGAGAGCCGCTGGACGGCTGGCCAACAGGACCACCGACCGAGTCTGAGGAGGTATGACCCCGGTGTCCGACGAGGTGCTCACCGAGAGGCGAGATGGCGTACTGGTCGTCACGATCAACCGGCCAGCTCAGAAGAACGCCCTGAACGCCGCCGTCGCCGAGGGCGTCGCCGCCGCCGTGGACGAGCTGGAGGGAAGCGACGACCTGCGGGTCGGTGTCCTGACCGGCGCCGGAGGAACGTTCTCGTCGGGTATGGACCTCAAGGCGTTCCTGCGGGGGGAGACCCCTGTGATCGAGGGCCGCGGGCTGTGCGGCCTGACCCAGGCCCCGCCGCGTAAGCCCCTCGTCGGGGCGGTCGAGGGCTGGGCGCTGGCGGGAGGATTCGAGCTGCTACTGGCCTGCGACCTCGTCGTCGCCGGCCAGAGCGCGCGGTTCGGTGTTCCGGAGGTCAAGCGCGCCCTGGTAGCGGGCGCAGGCGCGGCTCTTCTTCTCTCCCGGCGGATTCCGCAGGCGTACGCGCTGGAGATGTTGTTGACGGGGGATCCGGTCACCGCGGACCGAGGCGCGCAGATCGGCCTGGTGAATCGGGTGGTGCCCGATGGCACCGCGCTTGACACGGCGCTGGGCCTTGCCCAGACGATCGCGGCGAACGGACCGCTGGCAGTGGCGGTGACCAAGCAGATTGCCCGTAGCGCGGCTGACTGGACACTGACGGAGGGCTGGCAGGAGCAGGACCGATTGATGGCACCGGTCTTCGCCTCCGACGACGCACGGGAGGGCGCCGCCGCGTTCGCGGAAAAGCGTAGTCCGGTGTGGCTGGGACGATGATCTACGGGCAGGCGTGATGCCGCCATGGTAGAAGCAGTTACCGGATGGGCCAAGGCGCCACCCGTTCTTCGGTAAGGTCACTCATCCCTGCGGAGAAAACGAGACACGATGAGCGACGACACAGAGCGCGTCGAGGTCACTCGGCACGGCCGGGTTCTGCTGGTGTCCATGTGCCGGGCGGCCAAGCGCAACGCGATCGACCGCGCGATGGCCGACGCGCTGGACGCCGCCTTCAACCGGATCGAGGACGACGACGAGATCTGGGCCGGCGTGCTCACCGGGACCGACACGGTGTTCTCGGCTGGCAGCGACCTGACGTCGGGCGGCGACTACATCACCGAACGCGGCGGCGAGTATGGCCTGGTCCGCCGCGATCGCCGCAAGCCGTTGATCGCCGCGGTGGAAGGGGCGGCACTGGGCGGAGGTCTTGAACTCGTCCTCGCCTGCGACCTCGTCGTCGCCTCACGGACAGCGAGCTTCGGTCTGCCGGAGGTCGCCATCGGGGTCGTGCCAACGTGTGGGGCGATCTTCCGCGCGCCGCGTGCCCTGCCGGTCAACCTGGGCCGTCAGCTTGTGCTCACTGGCACACCGATCTCCGCGGAGCGGGCCTACCAGAGCGGTTTCGTCAACGAACTCGCCGACCCCGGCCGTGCCGTGGGGACCGCGCTGGATCTCGCCGGCCGGATCTGCACGAACGCGCCGGTCGCGGTGCAGGCGTGCATGACGGCCATGAACAACCTGCTCGCTGAGGCCGACGATGCCGGCTGGTCCGCGACGGAGGCCGCGTTAGAGGAGATACGTCATTCCGCGGACAGCCAGGAAGGCGTCAAGGCGTTCCTAGAGAAGCGGGCCCCCGTATGGACCGGCCACTAACAGCGCATCGGGTGACCGTGGCAGCGGTGTGGCTGCCGAAAATGTCATCCGCTCTGCTCAGCACGGTCGCAGCCATGGCTACCGCCCGGGCCGGAAGCCCCGACCGCAGTGATCCGACGGGACCGGCTCGGCAGCCTCATCCACGAATACCGGCAGGCAGCCTAACCGGACCCGATTTCGGGCACCCACAGCTGACGGCTCACCCGTTAAGCAGGGTGATGGTCCGGCCGGCGGGGCTGGTGGTGGTGGTGATGGTGGTGCGTTCGTCGATGGTGGGTGCGCTGGGACGCTGGTCGAAAATGGCGAGAGTGCCGGTGTCGAGTTGTAGGCGGTCGAGGTAGCGGTCGAGCTGTTTGAGGCCGGCACTTAGTGGGTTGGGGCGGCCGGCCCGCCAGGTCTTGATTTCGACTGCCTCGCGCTGGGTTCGCCGCTGGCCGTTGTGGGTGTAGGTCCAGCGGACGTGGAGGTCGATGCGGCCGGATCCGACGGCGTATTCGCGTTCGATGAGGCCGCCGCCATTGACGACGCGTTGGAGGTAGCCCATGAAGATGAGTTGGGGAGCGGCTTCGTTGTAGTAGCCGGAGGCGGTGAGAAACTCGCCGTTCTCGATCCACCAGTCGGTGAAGTCGTCGAGGACTTTCGGGAAGTCGAAACTGCCGTCGGGGCGGACGAAGGAGCGCGGGTCGGCGGTGACGGACTCCTGGATGCTGGAGGACAGGACGCGGGCGATGACCTCGCGGTAGATCGGGTTGGCGACGCGTACTGGTGGTTCCGGGGCAATCAGGCCAAGGTCGCGGACGTCGGCGACATCATCGTCGTAGGGGTCGAGGCTGAGCGGCGCACCCGCGAGGACGGGTTCGATGACCCGCTGGACGCGGGGCTCGGCGAGCTTGGCCGCGAGCGAGTCCAGGTGGGTCGCCCGGGCGAGGATGAGCCGCTCCTTGGCATATTCCAGGTGCTCGACGGTGATCTGCGCTTCGGGAGGTACGGCGAGTTTTTCGACGACTTCGCGGGCGAGCGTGTTGACGAGCCAGGGCTGGCCAGCGGTGAGCGCGTAGGCGTGCTCGATGGCGTCTGGGGTGAACTGCTGGCCGGTTTCGGCGGTGTGCTGGCTGTAGAGCTCGGCGACCTCGTCGGAAGTGAAGTCTCCCAGCCGGAGCGACTCCAGCTTGATGTTGAACCGGCTCGAGGTGCCGAGACGCGACGAGCCGCCACCGGCCAGGGCCTTGTATTCACGGACGTCACGCAGGCCGCACAGGACGACCGACAGGGGGAAGTGTGCCGGGCGGGTGTCGTAGCCTTCGCGCAGTTGCCGCAGCACGTTCACCAGGGCTTCCCCGCGTACGGCGTCTATCTCGTCGAAGAACAGCACCAGCGGGCGCGGGCAAGTCTCCGCCCAGGCCGTCAACGCCTCGCCGAGCAACGCGATGGGTGCGGTGCTCGGCCACTCGGGCGGGCGTAGTTCTTCCGGGAGTGACAGGCGGGCTCGGCGCTGGATGACCTGGAGGATGGCCTGCTACGCGGCGGTGTAGTCGTCTGCGGCGGACTCGGCGGCCTCGCAGGAGAAGTGCAACGCGGCGTGTTGTCCCCGGGCGGTCAGTTCGTGCGCGAGTGCGCGCAGCGCGGTCGTCTTGCCGGTCTGGCGGGGGGCGTGCACGACGAAGTACGCCTTCTGCTCGACCAGGTCGGGCGCTTCCGGCAGCCGGGACAGGGCCGGGACCATGTAATGGTCGGCGGGCTCGCACGGACCGGCCGTGTTGAAACGGCGACCCATGGTCACGCTCCCGAGGTGGCGGCGGTAGAGGTGGTGACCGCATCCTACCGGCCTGCCCGAGATCAACGATCATCGATCGGGTCGGCTGGCGTTTTCGGGACCGCGTACCTGTGGCGGGGAGGGTATGGTCACGGGAGCTCGCGCCTCGATCGGCCAGCGCTCCTGGCCGTACGCACGCCTCTGGTCGCCGGCGCTCCCGCTGGCCGGCGGACCTTTGAGGAACCGATCCTGCTCGCGCCGGCGCCGGGTGCCGAGCCGTCCGGGATCGTTGGACAGCCCGGCAGCCGTGTCCGGAGATGCCTGTCCGGCGCCGACGGAGCCGCCGGCGTCGGACATCTCCTATACGTTGCCCGGGCCGAGTGGGGTCTGCTTGGCGACGGAACCTGCGTCCACGCGCAGTTGCAGTCCGGTGACGTAGCGGGATTCGTCGGAGGCGAGGAAGACGACGGCGTTGCTGACGTCGACGGGGTCGATGAACGGAATCGGCATCGCCTGCATCGCCGGGAACGCGACCATCGCGTCGTCGACGGTCGGCTTCTCCAGGTCCGGCCGAAAGACCTTGTACATCGGCTCGTTGAGCAGCAGGTGAGTGTTGACGTTCGTCGGATGCACCGCGTTCACCCGGATCTTCCGCGGCGCGAGCGCCACCGACAGGTCATGTACCAGCTGGGCGATGGTGCGCTTGGCCAGGGCGTACCCGGCGCCGCCCGGCCCGGTCGTCGGGTTGTCGATGGTGCCCGGGATCATGCCCCCCACGGAACCGGTGGCCACGATGGACGCGCCATCGGGCAGGTGCGGGTAGGCAGCCATGATCGCGTTGTGGACGCCGACGAAGTTCACGTCGAAGGTGTCGAGGAACGCCCGCGGCGGCAGCGGCCCGAGTGCGCAAATGCCGGCGTTCGCGACGACGATGTCGAGGCGCCCGAGCTCGCGGACGCCTTCGTCGACGGCCGCCGCCACGGCCCCGCGGTCCCGCACGTCGGCCGGCCGGGCGATGATCCGCCGGCCGAGCTTCTCGACAAGCCTGACCGTCTCGTCGAGGTCGTCCTGCGTCGCTGTCGGGTAGGGCATGTCGTCAATATGAGCCGGCACGTCGATGCCGATGATGTCGGCGCCCTCCTCGGCTAACCGGATCGCGTGGCTCCGCCCCTGCCCACGGGCGACGCCCGTGATGAACGCGACCTTGCCTTCGACTCTTCCTGCCATGACGTCTCCTCTTTCTGGTTTCGTCCGCATCCTGGTTTCGTCCGCTTCGGGGTCAGGTGACCGCGCCGGCGATTTTGAGGTTGATGAGTTCCTCGTCGGACCGGCCGAGCTCACGCAGGATGTCGTCGGTGTGTTCGGCGAACTGCGGGGCACGGGCCAGGGTCACCGGTGTTTCGTCGAACTGGACGGGGCTGGCGACCAGTTCTCGTTCGACGCCGTCGGCGTCGACGAGCCGGGCGATGAGGCCGTTCTCGCGTAGGCTCCGGTCCTTGCTGACTTCGTAGGAGTTCTGGACGGCGGCCCACTGCCCTTTCATGCCCTCGAAGGCGACCAGCCATTCGGCGTAGGTGCGCGACTGGAGGATCTCGGCGACGATCTCGGCGGCCGCCGGGGCGTTCGCCATGATTTTTTCGGTGGTGTTGAAACGCTCGTCCTGGGCGAGTTCGGGCCGCCCGACCACCTGGCAGAACTCCGGCCAGTACCGTCCGGGCTGCAACATCGTCAGCATCAGCCATCGGCCGTCCGCGGTGGCGTAGGTACCGATGAGGGGATTGGTAGCCGAGCCGTGCCGGGGCTGTGGTGCCTGCGGCAGGGGGCCACCCGCGAGCAGGGACAGGTTGACCGAGAACTGGGTCGCCCAGGCCCCAACCCCGAGCAGCGAGACGTCGACGACGGAGGTTTCGCCGGTGGTCGCGCGGCGGTAGAGCGCCGCGGCGATGCCGCCGGCGATGGTCATTCCGCCGATCGAGTCTCCGTAGGCGCCGGCGGGCATGGGCAGCAGCCGGTCGGAGCCGGGCGGGGTGACCCCGGCTCCGCTTCCCCCGCGGGCCCAGAACGCGGTCGCGTCGTAGCCGCCCTTGTCGCGCTCGTCGCCCTTGCTCCCGAAGCCGCTGCCGCGCACGTAGATGATGTCTGGGTTGATCTTGCGGATGTCGTCCACGTCGATCCCGAGGCGTTGCCGCACGCTCGGCAGGTAGTTGGTCACGAAGACGTCGCTGCCACGGACCAGTTCGTACAGGATCTCCCTGCCCTGGGGGTTGTCGAGGGCGAGGCCGATGCTGCGCTTGCCCCGGTTGGGCCCTTCCATGATCGGGAAGAACGAGGTGCCCCTGCTGGCCACATCCAGGCCGAGGAGCCGCACCAGGCCGCGTTGCGCGTCACCGGTCTCAGCTGGTTCGACCTTGATGACGTCGGCGCCCCAGTCCGCGAGGACCGCGCCGGAGGCCGGAACGAAGGTGAACTGCGCGACCTCGAGGACGCGGACACCCGTCAGAGGCTGATGCATCAGACTGTTGCTTTCTGGTTGTGCGGGGGGGACCTGAATCGTGGTGGGAAGCGCTACGGATGGGCGATCGTCTTGGTCTCCTGGAACTCCCGAAGCGCGTGCCGGCCCCATTCCCGGCCAACACCGCTCTGGCCGTAACCGCCGAACGGGGACTCGACGTCGAACCACTGGGCGCCGTTGACCGAGACGGTGCCGGTACGCAACGCCCGGGCGACGGCCATGGCTCGTTCCTCGTCGCCGAACACGGCCGCGGACAGGCCGTAGATGGTGCCGTTGGCGATGCGGACGGCGTCGGCGTCGTCGTCGTAGCCGATCAAGACCTCGGCGGGCCCGAAGATCTCCTCCTGGGCGATCCTGGCGCCGGGGTCGACGTCCGCGACCAGGGTGGGCTGGACGTAGTAGCCGCGGTCGAACTGGTCGGCGCGGCCACCGCCGAGAACGACCCGTCCCTCCTGGCGGGCGAGGTCGTAATAGCCCAGGACCCGGTCGCGCTGCCGGGCGCTGACCACTGGTCCCATGACGTTGACGGGGTCGGTGGGGTCCCCGTACGGGATGGCCGCCATGGTGGCCTCGGCGATGGCGACGGCCTCGTCCATGCGGCCGCGGGGTACCAGCAGGCGGGTGAGCAGTGCGCAGCCCTGGCCGGCGTGCGTGCAGGCCATGCCGACGGCCCCGGGTATCGCGGCGGCGAAGTCGGCGTCGTCGAGCAGGATGGCGGCGGACTTGCCACCCAGCTCGAGCAGCACCCTCTTGATGGTGGGGGCCGCGTTGGCCATGATCCGCCGCCCGGTCGGGGTGGAGCCGGTGAACGTCACCGCGTCGACGTCTGGGTGGGTGGTCAGGATTTCCGCGACCGAGTTGTCGGGGGTCGTGACGATGTTCAGCACGCCGGGTGGCAGGGTCTGGGCGGCCACGGAGCCGAGAAGGGTCGCCGACCACGGAGTCTCCGGCGCTGGCTTGAGGACGACGGTACAACCGGCGGCCAGCGCGGCGCCGATCTTGGTGATGTTGAGGTAGAAGGGATAGTTCCAGGGCGTGATCGCGGCCACGACCCCGACCGGCTCCCGGCGGATGGTCCGTCGGGACGGAGTTCCGAAGATCTCCTTGACGGGGAGATGCTCCTCGTCGTCGCTCGATCCGATGAGGTCGACGTAGTACTGCAGGTAGTCAAAAGGTGCGTCAAGCTGGATCGCTCTGGTCAGCGCCACCGGGCAGCCGGCCTCGCTGACGAGCGCGGTCCGCAGTTCCTCGGCGATCTTGCGTAGTCCGTCGGTCAACCCCTGCAGGCTTCGCCGGCGCAGATCGTGATCGTGTGCCCAGGCCGTGTGGTCGAAAGCGCGGCGGGCGGCGCGGATGGCGCTGTGAACGTCGTCGGCCGTCGCGGCCGGCGCCACCCCGATGACCTCCTCGGTGGCCGGGTTGACGTTGTCATAAACGGCACCCCCTGCCGCGGTGACCGGGGTGCCGTCAATGAGCATTAACTGGGCTTCCTGCAGCATTGTCATGGTGTTCCCCTGGGAGTCGGAGCGGTGGAGGTGGGCTGGGTGGCGGCTGTGCCGCCGAGCTCTCCCGTGAGCGTCCTTCTGGGTCAGGTGGGCTGGTCGGAGACGCTGATGGCGAACCAGGGACAGATCGCTTCGGCTTCTTCGAGGGTCTCGGGGGTGAGCATGGTGACGTCGACGTCGTCGCGTATATGCGCTCGGGACCCGATGAGCGTGAAGACCGCCGGGAAGTGTTCCTGGCAGTAGCCGGTGCCGCTGCAGCGGTCGTGGTCGATGGCGAGTGTCCGACCAGTCGTGGTTTCACGCACCGTGCTCATGTGTCGTTCCTTGGCAGTGCTGGCGGGTCGTAGGCCAGTTCGAGCCCCATCCATCCTCGGAAGATGAGGCCGGGTACCTGCTCGGGAGTGAAACCGGGGCGGACGCGCAGGCCGGGCAGCCGCCGGTAGAGGGTGGCGAGCGCGACCTGGGCTTCCACGCGGGCCAGGTTCGCGCCGATGCAGTGGTGGATCCCGTAGCCGAACGCCAGGTGGGCCGGCAGCTGTTTCCAGTCCCGGTCCACGAGGAACCTGTCCGGGTCGTGGTAGACCGCCGGGTCGTGGTTGGCCGCCGCGTAGCAGGCGAACACCTGCTGGCCGACGGGGACGGGCTGGCCGGCGAGGGCGGTGTCCTCGGTGGTGCGCCGGAACAGCCCGTGGATCGGGCCGTCGAACCGCAGCGTCTCCTCGACCAGAGGCTCTACCCGTCCCTCGATGTCCGACAGGTACCGCGCCTTCTGGTCCGGGTAGCGGTCGAGCAGCCAGATGGCGTTGCCGATGAGCGTGGTGGTCGTGGTGTTGCCGGCCGAGTTCAGCAGCATCACCATCCGGCTCACCTCGTGGGCGGTGAACCGCTGCCCGTCGATCTGCGCGAAGCACATCGTGGTGATGAGGTCGTCGCTTTCGGGGCCGGCGGCGCGGCGCTGCTCGACCAGGTCCTCGATGTACCTGCCCCACTCGTCGAGCTGGTCCCGGTAGGTGCCGGGGAACGCCGTCTCGAGCTCGGCCAGCTCGGAGTAGCGGATGAACTGCTCCCGGTCGTCGACCGGAACACCCATCAGCTCGGCGGTCATGTGTGCCGGGAAGGGGCGGGCCAGCGTCGAGATCACTTCGAAACCGCCGCCGCGGGCCACCAGGCCGTCGATGATGTCGTCGACGAAGCGCTGCATCACCGGCCGTAGCTTCTCCATGCGGGAGGCGGACAGCGCGGCCGTGAGGAGCTTGCGCTGCTGGGTGTGCCGGGGTGGATCCGTGTAGGCCAGAACCTGGTCCTCTACCGGGAGCGGCTCCGGCCGCGGCGTGGCTGAATCCCACCGGTTGGAGAACACCCGCGGGTTTCGCAGCGCATCCTTGACCGCCGGGTACGAGGTGACCTGGAAGGCGTCGATGTCCGGGGAGAAGGCGACCGGGCACCGGTCGCGGTCGGCCGCGATGGCCTCCCATGGTTCGGCTGTCTTGGCGGAGACGGGTCGATACCGTGCTAACTCCTGGGCCGACCGGTCGCCATCAACACTCATCCTGCGACTCCGCTTCTCGTTGGAAGAAATTCCGTGAATCTGGTCATCCGCTGGTCAGCAGGATGCAGCCGGCCAGCGGTCCGCCGCCGGCGGCCGCGACCGCCACCCGCGCGCCAGGTACCTGGCGGTCTTCCGGGTACGGCCACCGGGTCAGGCGCGCAGGTCCGCGTCGAACGAGAACAGTGCGCGCGCGTTCAGTTCGACGATCCGGTGCACGTCGTCGTCGGGGATGTCGGCGAACGCCTTCTCGGCCCGTTCGCGTGAGTGCGGCCAGGAGGAGTCGCTGTGCGGGTAGTCGCCTTCCCAGGTGATGCGGTCGATACCGATCTCGTGGCGCATCGTGAGGCCCGGGGTGTCGTCGATGAAACAGCCCCACACGTTGCGGTGGAACAGCTCCGACGGCCGTACGTCCTGGTTGACGCCCGTGTAGAAGCGGTGCCGTTCCCAGGTGAGGTCGGCTCGTTCCAGGAACCACGGCAGCCAGCCGACACCGCCTTCGGCCAGCGTCACCTTCAGCCGCGGGAACGTGTGGAAGATCGGGGAGAACAGCAGTTCGGACAGCGTGTTCATCGAGTTTGTGCCCATCAGCGTGATGGTCACTGTGAACGGCGCGTCCGGCGACACGAACGGCGTCTGGGTCGAGGTGCCGAAGTGCATGCACAGCGGGGTGCCGGCCTCCTCGGCTACCGCGAAGACCGGGTCCCAGTGGCCGGAGTGGAAGGTTGGTAGGCCGAACCCGGCGGGGTTCTCCGGGAACGCGACCGCTTTTGCGCCGGCGGCCGCGCTGCGTCGCAGTTCCGCGGCGGCGAGGTCCACGTCCCACAGTGGGAGGATCACCATCGGGATGAAGCGGTCCGGGTGGGACCCACACCAGTCCTGCAGGATGAAGTCGTTATATGCCCGCACGCACAGCAGAGCCAGCTCCTTGTCCGTGGCCTGGGCGAAGGTCCTGCCGGCGAACCCTGGGAAGGTCGGGAAGCCGAGCTGGGCGTGGACGCCGTCGAGGTCCATGTCCTTGACGCGCTCGTGGGGGTCGTAGCAGCCGGGGCGGATGTCCGAGAAGCGCACCGGTTCGAGGCCGAACTCCTCGGGGGGCTTGCCGGCGACGGCGTTCAGCGCGATGTTCGGGTACGCCCGCCCCTCGTAGGTCCACATCTGCGTCCCGTCAGCCTGGGCGGTCGAGCCGTTGTCCATGGTGATGGAGCCGCTGACCTCGACGATCCGGGGACCGGACTCCACGTATCGGGTGGGCAGCCGGCTGGTCCACAGGTCCGGTGGCTCGATGATGTGGTCGTCGGTCGAGATCAACTTCATGTGCGGCTTAAGAGGCATCGGTTCTCCATAGAATCGACGTTTGCGCCGGATGGACGCCAGCACGCCCGGGAAGCCCGCTAGCGCTATTTGGGGACATAACGCTAGCGGGCTTCC
>Ga0268265_10001426_pt1 | contig 20225 bp, 18 predicted proteins | sample KBSSwiS52_FD_190355 | JGI IMG/M metagenome (GOLD analysis project Ga0268265, IMG submission 190355) | Switchgrass rhizosphere microbial communities from Kellogg Biological Station, Michigan, USA - KBS Switchgrass S5-2 (SPAdes) (version 2) | ecosystem: Host-associated > Plants > Roots >... | reverse complement strand
TGCATCTGGGCGCGGCTGTCGACAAGGTCGGGCGGTGGGAGACGCCGATGCGGCTGAACGACACGACGCGCGCCTACTTCGAGAAGATGGCGGCGATCAGCCCGCCGGAACGCGCGTCGATCTATAAAGCGCTGCTCGATCCGAAGACCGCCGCGGAGGCGCAGAAGTTCCTGCGCGAACATTCCCCCGGCGAATATTCGATGCTGCGGACGTCGGTGGTCCCGACGATGCTCAAGGCCGGCGTCGGAGCGAACGTCATTCCGTCAGAGGCGGAAGCGACGCTCGACGTGCGCGCGCTGCCCGACGAGAAACTCGACGCGTTCTACGCGGAGATGGCGAAGGTGATTGCCGATCCGGCGGTTGCCGTCGAACGCCTTCCGCAGACGCGTCCACCATCGCCGGCGTCGAAACTGGGGACCGAGATGTACCGCGCGATGGAACGCGTCGCCGGCACGATCTATCCGGGCGCGACGGTCATCCCGTCGATGTCAACCGGGGCCAGCGACCAGGCGCAGCTCCGGGCCAAGGGCATCGAGTCCTACGGCATCGGCCCGGCGTCCACCGAAGCCGACGAAATCAACTACCCAGCCCATGGCGACGTCGAGCGGCTCGCCGAATCGTCGCTGTATCCATTCGTTCAGTACGTCTGGAACGTCGTCGTCGAAGTCGCCGGTCACAAGTAGCCGCGCGAAAACGACGTACCACGGAAACGACGGGCGACGGAAACGACCGGCCACGGAAACGACCGGCCACGGAAACGACGTAGAGGCGGACCTTCAGGTCTGCCCCTTTTTTCTACACACGCTGGTTCGTGTGGACACGTCGGTTGGTGGAGCGTCAGTCCCGGTCGCCGGCCCCGGTAGGGTCATTGCTCGGAGGGTAGTGGATGGCACCAACGCGAGCTACGAACCACCAACTACCCGATTTCTAACGTGTCGCGCTCGGATCGCTGCCGGCCGGATCGCCCATCTCTTTCAAGTACTGCTGAAGCTCCGACGGGATGCAGGTGAAGTCGTCGAGCTGCTGGTTCGGAATCCACCTGAAATGTACGTCGCCGATATAGAACGGCTTCGTGTAGAGCTTCGGATCGTCCATGGTGATGGTGAGCGTCAGGTCGTTCTTGCTGTCTCGGTGAAAACGCTCCGTGACCCGCGCATCGACGCTGTGTGGATAGCCGCTGTCGGTCGCCCAGGTATTCGGGGCGAGTCCGGTGGTCTCCACGACGAACGTGTAGTCGTCTTCCCAGTGACCGATCGAGTAGCCGTTGTACTTCGGATCGAGGGTGTCGCGGCCCCTGCCGCCCACATTCGTCGGCAGGGTTCGTCCGTCCGTCCAGATCTCACGCCAGAGATCCATGTACTGGAGCAGGATGAAGGTCCGGTTCGGCTGCGTCGTAATGGTCATCCCCCGGATCTCGTTGGTCATGTTCTGTGGAAAGCCGTAGGGATCGCAGTAGCGGACGTGCATATCGTTCGTGCCGGCGGGACTGTACTTGGTGAGCGGCTTGTTCCGCGCGAACATCTGCTCGCCGAGCGGCGTCAGCGGCGGCGCCGGCGGATTCTTCGGATTGACGCGGCTCCTCGGCACAGCGGCGCCCGATGACGGTCCGGCCCATGTCCCCGTGAGATCGCGCTTCGGCGCGGGGCCACCTTCGCCAACGGCCCTGTCCGCCGGGTAGTACTTCCACGGAGACCGTGGCGCGTTGTTCTGTTGGTTGTTCTGGGCGGCGACAAAGACAGCCAGTAAGAGCACGGTCGCTACGCCTGCGATTGCGCCGATGTATGGATGTCGCATGGTATAGCTCTTACTTCGCGTCGATCCCGGACGGCCTCGCGAGCTTGTCGCGATATTCGATCGCCTCTGACGGGATGCAGAGTGTCTCGGCAAAATCCTGCGCCTTCATCCAGTAGAAGTTCGCGCGCATGAACGTCCAGGGCTTCGTGTAGTACTTCGGATCGTCGACCGTCACCGTCAATTGCAGGTTGTACTGATCGGCGCGTGTGTAGCGCTCCTGGATGTGCGCCATCGCGCTGCGCGGATGCCCGGCCTCATCGAGCCACGCCCGTTCATCGAGGCCTGTCGTATCGATGACAAGCGTGTTGTCGTTTTCCCAGTGGCCGACTGAATAGCCGTAGTACCGCGATTCCGGCGCGTCGCGCACGTCGACGGCTTTCGGAAGCGCTCGTCCATCCGTCCAGATCTCGCGCCAGACCCGCTGCTGCTCGTACGCGATGAGGATGCGGTTCGGCGCCGATCCGAAGAGCGTGCCTCCGCGGCTGCTGACGGCATGTGCCAGCAGGTCGCGCGGAAATCCGAGCGGATCGCAGGTGATGAATGGATCGTTCGAGGCCCCCAGGTCATCGCTCCTCGTGGCGTTCCCATAGGCCTTCCGCAGCTTGAATTGCGCCTGGCCCGCGGGGGTCATCGGCGGCACGGGATCAGGCTTGTTGTTCTGCGGCCCAACCCAGGCGCCAGAAAGGTCACGCTTGGGCGCCGGTCCAGGCGGATTCGGCATCCTCGGCACGCCCTCGGACACGAATCCTTCGCCGCTGATGCGCTGCCGGCCTTGAGCCATCGGATCCGCGGCTTGCGCGGCAAGCAGCGCCAGCATTGCGGCGAGTGAAGCCAGGATGGAGTTGCGCACGATCTACCTCCCTCGTCGTTGTTGTGAGGTGTTCAGCGAATCACGAGCGATCTCGGAGGCGTACTTTACGCCGAATTGCACGATTCGTGGATCGCCAGGCATCCGCCGGGATATCAGACGCGACGGAGCGGTGGAATGGTGCGAGGGCCAGACGGATCGAACTGGTTGCTGCAGGCAGGGCATTGCAGCTCGAGACCATTGTCCGGCGCGATGAACACTTCCAAGGCGTGCGCGTTCATTTCGACGGACGCACCGAGATACGCGACCGACACAATGCGTCCGCCGCTGGGAGTGTCGAGGACGTCGAGGCGAGACTGGCAGTTCGGACAGCGGACTTTTGCAGGTTCGGTAGATGCCGACGTGGTGACCACGGCCGAGATTGTAGCTAGGAAATCAGAGGTCGCCCAGGGCGTCCGGGATTTTTTCCTGGATCTCCGGTGGCAGCGATGCCATATCCGTCGCCCAGGTGTGACGACAATTCGCGCAGGTCAGCATCATCACCGTCATGCTTTTCACGATCAGCATGCTGCCCACGTGCTGACACTTTGGGCACGGAATCGGTAAGGGTCGATTGGTATTGGGCACCGAGCGTGAGGATCGTAGATCCGTCTGATGCCGCTTGCCTAGATGGATATCGCGTCCCCAATCAGCACGCACGTTTGGGGCGTAATTATGGAATTCAATTGGTCAGCGTCTTCGACCAACGAAACAAAAGGGGGACAAAGCGAAATGGTAAGGGGCGGGTCCGAAGACCCGCCCCTCCGTCGGGCGAGCGAAACCAGAAATCAACGACCTGCAGCGGGCTTGGCGAACTTTGCCGCGTCCACCGGCGCGTTCGGTTGCACCGACTCTAAATTGACGGTGTACTGGCCATCCACCCACGTCATCTGCCAGCTGAAAGGTATCTTCACCCCCGCGCCGGGCACGTCGCGATAGTCGGAGTAGGTGACGTGAGTCGGCACAGTGCCGACCATCGTCGGCGCAAACCGCGTTTGCCGGACGAGCAGTCCCGAGGCCCTGTCGAAGTACAGCTTCACGGGAACACGATCGGTCGTTCCCTGTACGACGAACACGGGCTTGTCGTCGATGGTGACGGCGGGGAAGTCGGCGCGCCAACCGGTGGCCAGCTGTTTAATCGACGCGGGGAACGCCAGCTGCGCATCGACGCGTGCGCCAACCAGATCCGCGCCGACGAACGGAATCATCGCGACTGGGGAAAGGTCGCGCGGCGCCGCGTGCCACGCTTCGCGGCCGTCGTAAACCGTGGTCGAATCGCCGCTCACCATGTGGACGATCAGCGCCCGCTGATTCGGCCCCTTTGCGTAGAGGTCAACTGGAACCTTGGCGAAATCCGAATCGAATCCTTCATAAGTGCCTTTGGCCGTGAAGCTCGTGAGCCGGCCGAGCGCCTGCGCGCCGCCGATGGCCTGCAGATACTTGTCGAGAATCTGGTCGGCGGTCGCCGTCACGCGTGCGCCGGGAAACGCTTCCACTTCGTCTGGATCGTCGGGCGGCGGTTCGCCGTACTGCACGGCGAGGCTGGGGATGACCTTCGGCTTCTGGCTGCCGCGGTGGCACGTGTAGCAGGTGACGAACGGACGGCCGCCGAAGTTCGCCTCGTTGATCGCGTTGACCATCCTGATCATCTGGCGCGCCCGGTTTTTCAGCGGCGTATCGGTCGCGTAATTGGCCCAGTCGCTGGCGCTCGCGCCGCCGTGGCAGTCGGTGCAGTTCAAGGCGAGTGACGCGGAGAAGAAGCCCATCGTATTCATGAACTCGCGGACGGGAATGCCGCGCAGCACCGTGACGTTCTTGAACGCTTCTTCCGACATCTGCGGCCGCTGTGCTCCTGCCTGCGCCGCCGCCGGACGCGCCTGACCGGAGACCAAAGCGGTACTGAGCAGCCATGTCATTGCGAGCACTGCGCCACACAGGGTTGTCCACCGACTGAGCTTCATCTCATATCCCTTTCCTTGGATCACGACGGCCGCTTCGCGGCGTTCACGAAGCACATAAAGAGCCACATTCTAATCGTCCGACGGCGCGCCGGGCTATACATCCGGCCAAGATTCGTGTTCAAATCACGCCGCGTCCAAGGAGGGGATCTCGAGATGCGTCACTCGCTTGCCTCCGTCATTCGCCTGCTCGTTCTGCTGGCGTGTGCGTCAGCGGCCATGGCTCAGGGAACGAAGCTCCCGGGCAAAGACAGTTTGTATAACGGCAATCGGTTGAAGCCGGATCCAACTCCTGGCGGGCCGGCACCGGTGCGTGACATCAGCGGCTCCTGGGCCGGCAACCTGACACCCGATCGTGGGGAAGTTCCCACACTGACGCCCGCCGGTCAGAAATTATTCGCGCTGAACAAACCCGAAACGGAAGTGGGCACGGGCCACTCGAATGATCCGATGAACACGTGCGATCCACTGGGCATCCCGAGGAACACCGTGTTCGAGACGCGTGGCCTCGCGTTCGGGACGATGGGCCCTGACCGCATCGTGGTGCTCCATCAGTATCAGCGGATCTGGCGATACGTCTGGATGGACGGCAAACACCCGCTGCCAACCAAATTCGACGTCCCTGGCGGCGTACCGTCGCGGTACTACGGCTACTCAATCGGTCGCTGGGAAGGGGACAACACGCTGGTCATCAACACGGTTGGCGTGAACGATTCCACCTGGCTGGACAAGGCCGGTCATCCTCACAGCGTCGAAGCCAAGATCGAGGAGCGCTACACGCGCGTCGATCACAACCACCTGCAGATGGTTGTCACCGTGGACGATCCAAAGGTCTTCACGAAGCCGTTCGTGCTCTCGAAAAACGAGTACCGATGGATCCCGGATCAGGAAGCGGAAGAGCAGATGTGCGTGCCGTCGGAAATGATCAACTACATGAAGACGATCAGCGATCCGGCCTTCGGCGTGAGCACCGGAGACGCAACGAAGCGATGAACAAGGGAGTTGCGCTTGCCGCGATCTGTTTGCTGATCGCGGTCTCGGCCCGCGGTCAGGAAAAGCCCTTGATGGCGGAGGATGTCTTCAAGAACATCCAGGTGCTGAAAGGAATTCCCGTCAAGGAATTCATGAACACGATGGGGTTCTTTTCGGCCGCCACCAATCTCAACTGCATCGACTGTCATTCTCCCCAGAGCGAAAGCCTCGAGGGATACGCCATCGATACGCCGAAGAAGCAAACCGCGCGGCGGATGGTGTTGATGGTCAATCAAATCAATCAGGCGAATTTCGGCGGCCGGAAGATGGTGACCTGTTATACCTGCCACCGCGCGAGCGATCGGCCGGAAGCGGTGCCCAGCCTGCTGGATCAATATAGTGTCCCCGAGGACGATCCCAACCGCGTCGAAGTGGTTCCCGCCGGACCGGTGCAGTCGGTCAAGAAGATTTCAGCGGAACAGATTCTGGACAAGTACATCCAAGCCATCGGTGGGGCCGCGCAGGTGGCACGGCTCACCAGCTTTGTCGCGAAGGGCACCTATGAGGGGTACGACACCCTATCGGCGAAGGTGCCGGTCGACATCTTCGCCAACTCGCCGAATCAGATGGCGACGGTCGTCCACACGCAGAACGGAGACAGCGTGACGACCTACGACGGCCGGACCGGTTGGATCGCCGCGGCCGACAAGCTGATGCGTGTACTTCCGCTCGATGGCGGCGATCTGGAAGGGGCGAAGATGGATGCCTCGCTCTCGTTTCCGGCGCGCATCAAACAGGACTTCCAGTGGCGCACCGGGTTCCCGTCGGTCACCATTGACGATCAGCCGGTTGAAGTGATCCAGAACGCCGCCCGCGGCGCGACCGGAGCGAAACTGTACTTCGACAGCGAGTCGGGGCTGCTCGTGCGGCAGGTCCGCTTCGTCGACACGGCGGTCGGGGTTATTCCAACGCAGATCGACTATTCGGATTACCGCGACGTGGCTGGCGTAAAGGTGCCATTCAAACGCGTCATTACCTGGACCGATGGTCGGTCGACGATCGAACTGGCTCAGGTCCAACCAAACGCGCGGATCGAGACGGCGCAATTCGCGAAACCCGCGCCGCCAAAGGCGAAAGCGGCAGCGCCGTAACCTTGACAGCATGCGAGGCGGTCGCGTATACAGGCCGCAAGTCCAATCAGAGTGGCGGACCTGACAAGGTCCGCCCTGCACTTAGTGGAAGGAAGAACGCGATGAAAATCAGGCTTGCCGGTGTGGTGGTGGCCGCGTGTTATCTCCTGGGGTTGGCGGGAACGGCGTCCGCGCACCATGGATTCAACGTCGAGTTCGACGGTACGAAGTGCATGGATCTCAAGGGGACGCTCACCGGTGTCTTGTGGGAGAACCCGCACGCGTACTTGAACCTGGACGTGAAGGACGGCAGCGGCAACACAGTGGCGTGGCGCCTCGAAATGATCACGCCGAACGCGCTCAAACGGAACGGCACGACCAGGCAGGACTTCACCGCCAACATGGGGAAGGAAATGAACGCTCGTGCGTGCCCCGCCAAGGTCGGTGGCGATTCACGCGGCGCGGCTGAATACATCAAGCTGGCGGACGGGATCCTGCGCATCGTCGGACAGATTCCTGAACGCGGGATGACCCCGGACAAGCTGAATTTCTGAGGAGTTCCGAGATGAAACGGACAGCTGGAGTTGTCGCCGCCCTTGTCTGCTTCTTGTTGGTGCCGCTGCTCGCGCAACGCGGGTCGGGCCAGGGCGGGCAGCGTGGATCAGCACCGCCCGCGCCCGCCGCGCAGGGCGCCAAGCCGCCGGTCAGGATCGCCGGCGATTTCGACAAGGTGAAGATTCTCGAGCCCGGCGGCCCGACGGCGCGCACCGCGGACGGTCATCCCGATCTGAGCGGCCGCTATTACCCGAACCACGCGGGGCGCATGCTCCAGGGCGCGTACCGGATCCCCGCAGAGATCATGCGTCAATACGATCCGGTCAAGACGCCGCAGGAGAACCCGGTGTTCAGGCCGGAGGCTGTCGAGAAGTATCAGCACCCGACGCCGTACGGCATCTGTCCTCCCGGCGGCACGCCCACTTCGATTACGACGCAGGCCACCGAGCACGGCCCGCTCGAGATCGTTCAGGTACCGGGACGAGTGTGGCTGCTGACCGAATTCCCACAGACGATCCGGATGATTCCGACCGACGGCCGCAAGCATTCGCCTGATCCGGACCCGAGCTTCAATGGAGAGTCGGTGGGCCGGTGGGAGGGCGACACGCTCGTCGTCGACACGATTGCCATCGACACGAGGATGCGCAACATCTCGGTCGGCAGGACCGGCGACGCCAATGCTTGGCTGCACAGCGAAAAGGAGCACGTGATCGAGCGGTTCAGCCGCCCGTCGAAGAACTATCTGATGTACCAGCTGACGGTCGAAGATCCCGTCGTGCTGACGAAGCCGTTTACCTCGGCGCCCCATGTCTGGACGCTCGCGCAGGATCCTAACGACGTCTGGACGGAATATATCTGCACCGCGAACGAGGAGCCGGAAGTCTACAAGAACCTGGATTCGCAGACCAAGCAAGACTACGAAAGGAGCGGCCGGGACGGCACGGCTCCGGCAGGCCGCGGCGACAGGCAATGAGAGAAAGGAATCTCATGACGACCAAGGTAGCAGCGCTGTTGATGCTTGCGGGTGTGCTGGCGGTTTCCTCTCCCGTGTTCGCGCATCACGGAAACGCCGCGTACGATGGCTCGGTCGTCGAGCTCAAGAACGCCACCGTCACGAAGCTATCGTGGGCGAATCCTCACACGATCATCGAATTCGATGTGAAGGATGAGAAAGGACAGCCCGTACACTGGGCCGCCGAACTGGGTAGTCCGTCGGCACTCGGCCTGATTGGCTGGACCAAGACGTCCGTGTCACCCGGCGACATGATCACCGTGTTCGTCCATCAGGCGAAATCAAAGAACCCGGTCGGACGCATCGACCACATCGTGCTCGCCGACGGCAGCAGCCTGCGCGACAGCGGCGGTGGTGGCGGAAATAACGACGTGGACAACGGGCGCGGCCGTGGCGGCCGTGGCGGACGTGGTGGCCGCGGCGGCGCGGCCGACGCGAACCCGTAGACGTGACGTCTTGTAATCCTTACCGCTTCGCGCGTGGGACCGCGTTACCGGTCACCTGAATCCAATCGACGCGCGATCCTCCACCCGAGCCGTGGCCGGCTCCTCGCATCAAGTCCGTGAACCCAATCTCCTCGACATGGGTCAGATCCGGGTTGTCCACCCAGCGCGCTTCACGGCCTTCGACCACCTGCGTAATATCAAGATTCCGCCAGCGCACGTCGTAGAGCTGGATTTCCGACTCCACCCAGTCGGTCGAGAGGCCGACGGCCTTGTCGCCAATCAGCCACGTGCCGTCGGCGAGCTTGAGGACTGGACGGAGCAGATGGAACCCGCTCACCCTCGTACGCCACTTGATGGTCGCCAGGCCGCTCAAGTCCACATCGTTGTTCCTGTCCCTGAGCGTGATCGCCCAGTTCGAGGTGCACAGCAGCGACATCACGTAGGTGATGTCGTCGTTGTATGGCTGGAGGACCGTGCGGGTACCGGCCTTGTCGCCGTACAGCCGCACTTCGAGATTCGGATTCTTCACGTCGCCCTGAACGATCGTGTGTTCCGGCTCTCGCTCGTTGTTCTGATTGGGCACGCTGGTGTCGTACTTCCAGTCTTCGCGGAAGAACACCGGGGGATAGTGCGCGGTCACCGCTCCACCCAGTTGACCGGGTCGAGGGCCACGGCCACCTTGCGCCTCTCCTCGTTGTGGCGCATCGCCTCGTTGTGCGTTGGCCGACGCGGCCAGGCACAGTGTCAAAAGCGCAAGCGCCGACACCTGTGCGAGTCGCGTCATCACTTTTGCGGCTCCGCGCCGTATCGGGACGGTGTCGACTCGTCCCTGTCGGCGAGCACCGTACCATCCGCGAGAATCACCTTGTTCGTGCGTCCCACGTGCACGCCGCTCTTGGCCTGATATACGTACGCGGTGATCACATCCCCCGCTCGCAGCGTCGTCCGGCTCCACCCGAGCAGCACCATCGACGGCGGACTTCCAATTTCCATCGTCCATTTCTGGACTTCGCCGGTCGCCGTCTTGTAGTCGAATTTGATGAGCGAATGCGGGTTCATCCAGTCGAATTCCGTGACGACGCAACCTTTCATTTCCATCGGCTTGTCGGAGTAGGCGGCATCGCCATGATGCGCGGCGAGCGGCGCACCCAGCCCCAGCAGCGCGGCGATCATCGGGACGAACACTCGAACTCTCATCCTCATCGTCACTCCCTCACCTTCCACGGCCACCGCCGCCGAGGCGCTGTTGCTGCGCGTCGGGATAGCTGCCGGCCGGATCGCCCTGCTCCTGCAGGTACTTCAACGTCTCCGATGGGACGCACAGCCATTCGTTGATCTTCTGATTCGGCACCCAGCGGTAGAAATAGGTTCCCAGCGAAAACGGCTTGGTGAACATCTTCGGGTCGTCGATCGTCATCGCGACCTTCATCGTGTTGTGATCGACCCGGGTCCAGCGCTCTTGCACATGCGCCATGACAGAGTGCGGGGTCCCGTCGCGGAGCAGCCACGTTCTCTCGTCCAGGCCGGTGGTATCGATCACGAAGTTGTAGTCATCCTCCCAGCGACCGACCGAGTAGCCCATGTAAGTCGGATCGAGTGAGTCTCTGTCGTCGCCGCCGACTTTTGTTGGGAGCGCGCGTCCATCCGTCCAGACTTCGCGCCAGAAGCCGCCGAACTGCAGGAGGAAGATGACCCGGTTCGGCATGGTCGACACCGACATCGCGCGATTCTGGTAGATGAAATTCAGCGGGAACCCGAGCGGATCACAAAACCGTGCGGTCGGGTCGTTCGTGCCTGCCGGTCCGTATCGTCCGATCGGCTTCCGTTGCGCCAGGACCTGCTGCCCGAGCGGCGTCAGCGACGGTCTTTCGGCTGCTGCTCCACGCGGAATCTCGTCGGTTGACCCCGGTCCAGCCCAGGTCCCCGAGAGGTCACGCTTCGGCGCGGGACCGCCATCACCTGTGATCGTGTCGCGCGGGTAGTAGACCCATGGTGATTTGGCTTGCGAGGAAACCACCACGGTCGCGGCGGCGACAATGGCGGCGCCGACCAGGACGTGTCGCATGTAGGCCCCTTTCCCTCGATATCGGCGCAGAGCATAACCCGTTTCCCTGTTGACAGTCATGCATGAATCGCGTACCTAGGAGTCCACATTCAGCAGGTCTGGTACTCATGAGCCGCACGTCGAAGCCTTCGAGGAGAGATTTTCTCGCTGCCACCGCCGCGACCAGTGTCGCGATGGGGATGGGGCAGATCGCGAGCGCGGATCCGCCACAAACGGCGGCTTCGAGACCTGACATTCCACTGACAAAAGGCGAGCCCGAAATTTATCGCGGCACCGCCGCCGGCGCTGTGCTTGCGCAGTTGAGAGCCGCCGGTGTTCGCACGCTGTTCCACACCAACACGAGCGGATTCGTTCCGTTCTGGGAAGCCGTCTACGCCGCGGGCGACGTGCAAGTGATCAACATGACGCACGAGGGGCAGGCGGTCGCCGCCGCGGCGGGTTACACGATGGCGAGCCGGAACCTCGGCTTCTTCTTCGGAAGCCACGTGGGCATACCCAACGCGTTGAGCAACACGTACAACGCCTGGAAAGACCGGGTGCCGTTGCTGCTGACGTATTCGGGTGGCCAGCGCGAGGAAGGCAAGGACGGCTTCGAGTGGTGGGACAACACGCTCGGACCCACCGAAGCGTTCACGACCTGGAGGGGCGACCTCGAACCCGAGGACGTGACCGACACGCTGCGCCTCGCCATCAAGTTTGCGTTCGGTCCGCCGAGCGGCCCGGTGACGTTGACCTTCGGCGCGGCAGGCCAGAAGGTCGAGGCGCCGATTCATCCGATCGACCTTGCGACCATGCGCGTACGGTCACGCGCCCCCGCCGAGGCGATCGAGAAGCTTGCCCAATGGTTGATCGAGGCTCAAAACCCGCTCTTCGTCGTCGGCTCTCAGGTCGGCATCGAGGGCGCGTATTCCGAGATGCTCGCGCTGGCGGAAAAGCTCTCCGTTCCTGTCGCGGAGACGATGCATAGCCTGTACGCGAACTTCCCGAACGACCATCCGCTGTTTGTCGGGGAGCTGCAGGCGCAGCGGTATCCGCGCAAGCAGGACTTGTTAATCAGCTTCGGCGAAAGCTTCACCGCGGGGCGAGAAGATGAGCGAGGGCTGACCGCCAGTGGACCTCGCCGCATCGTCCATATCAGCCACGATTCGCAGGCGCTCGGCCGATCCTTTGTGCCGGATGTGACCATTCTGTCGGACCTGCGCACGGCCATCCGAGACCTGTCCGACGCGGTCGACGCGATTGCCACGAGCGATCGCATCGCGAGGATTCGAGCGAGCCGACTAGCGCAGGTGTCCACGCTGACAAACAGCCTGAAGCAATCGCGAGAAATCGCGCTGCGCGCACAATTCGACAGCAGTCCCGTCACCTGGGAACGCGTCGGCTTCGAGCTGGAGAAAGTGCTCGACAAGGACGCGGTCATCGTCCCGGAACTTGGAACGCAGTACTACAAGATCTACCGCCAGCTCAAACTGGGCGGCACGAACAAGCAGCGGATTGGACGCACCAAGGGCGACGCGCTCGGGTGGGGCGTGGCCGCGGCGTTCGGCGTGAATCTCGCGCTGCCGGACCGGCAGGTTGTCGCGCTGCAGGGCGACGGCGGATTCCTGTTCAACCAGTCCGAGGCGCTGTGGAGCATCGCGCGCTACGAAGCCCCGATGCTCATCGTCGTGATGAACAACCACTCGTACAACGAGAGCCGTGCGCGGAACATGCTCAACGGCGGAACGTTCTACGACGCGGGCAAGGACTTCAACGGATACCTCGGCGATCCGAACGTCGAATTCACGAAGATCGCGGAGGCCTACGGGTTGAAGGGCGAGAAGGTGACCCGTGCAGCGGATCTCGCGCCGGCCCTGCAACGCTGTCTGCGCAGCATGCGTGACGGTAAGGCCGTCGTGCTGGACATCGATGTGGCTGTCGATGGCGCGCCAATCAGCGAGCCGACCTGGTATCAGAAGCACTCGATCGCGGAGATTCGCAAGAAGAGGTTCAATGCATAAACGCCTCGTCCTCGTTGCCATCGTGCTTGTGATGTCGTGGCCCGGGACCGCGGGTGCGCAGCGCGGCGACGATCCGCAGGTCGAAAAGGGACGCGTGGTCGTGGCGCAGGTCTGCACCACATGTCACACGACGCTCGGCCGGATGCTCCAGGTCCATAAGCAGACGCGCGAGCAGTGGCGAGAGCTGGTTTTCTTTATGATCAGCCGCGGCGCGCAGGTCATGCCCGACGAAATCGACGCGGTCACGGCATTTCTCGTCGCAAACTCCGGACGTGAACGGCCCGCGGCGCGAAGCCCGGGTCAGCCGGAGGAGAAAAAGTAATTGAATCGGAGGCCAGGAATGAGACCACGGGTCGGCTATCTGCAGATGTTCGCGACGCTCGTCATCGTCGCAGCCGTTTCCCTCATCGGGAATGCGCAGGACGGTCGGGGCGGCGGCCGCGGCGGTGGCCGTGGCGGCCGTGGCGGCGAGGGACCTCCGCCGCCGAAGGACGTCGTCGCGCCTGCGATCCCCGGCGTCGTGGCCGCCGGCACGCACATCGAGCTTGTGGCCTATCCCGTCGCCGGGACCGAGGGGCCCATCAGGGTCCTCGATGGCAGCGGCGTCCTTTGGACAGAGAGAAATGTCTCGCATATTTCGAAAATCGATCTGAACGGCAACCGATCGACGTTTGTCGAGAGCGCGGAAGGCGCCAACGGTCTCGGATGGGATTCGAAGGGGCGGTTACTTGCGGTCCTGCGTCCGAGCTCGGGCGAGAAGGTCGCCGTGCTCTATCCGCCGGCCAGCGTGGCGACGCTTGCGGACAAGGTCGATGGCAAGCCGTTCAACGCGCTGAACGACCTGATTGTCAGCACCAAGGACGACATCTACTTCACTGATACGCAGGGCATTTACTTCCTGCGGCCGGGCGGCCAGGTGAAGAAGGTTGTCGACCTCAAGAACATGAACGGCGTTGTGCTGAGCAGCGACGAGAAAACGCTCTACGCCAATCACAAGGATGGCGAGTACATCCTGGCGTTCGACGTGCAGCCGGATGGCACGCTGAAGAACCAGCGCAACTTTGGCAAGTACAAGAGCGTCACGACGCCTGGCGCAGCCGATCCTCGGCTCGGCGAGGACAACGGCGCCGACGGGATGGCGATCGACGATGCCGGCCGCATCTATACCGCTACCAACGTCGGCGTCGAGGTGTTCAGTCCAAAGGGCGAGTACCTCGGCGCGATTCCGATTGGCCTCTGGGGCGCAGAGCAGAACAGGATCCAGAAACCGCAGAACCTCACCTTCGCGGGTCCCGACAGAAAGTGGCTCTACACCGTCGGGTCCAATGCGATCTATCGCGTGCAGTTGCTGGCGGCAGGCATCAAGAGCCGGGGAAAGTAGACCGTAGACAACCGGAAACACGAGTAACGGAGGGGAAGCCGTGCTGAGAATCGGCAAGGTCATCTTGGCGTTCGGGTTCGTGTTGTTGCTGCCAGTCGTGGCCTCCGCGCAGGCGACGATCAGCGGCGTTGTCAGGGACGCATCAGGCGCCGTGCTCCCGGGCGTCACCGTGGAAGCGTCGAGTCCTGCACTCATCGAGAAGGTCCGGACGACCGTCACCGACGGCACCGGCCAGTACGCGATTCCGGACCTCCGGCCCGGGCTCTACTCCGTGAAGTTCACGCTCACCGGTTTCTCCGCCGTGGAACGCGAAGGCGTCGAGCTGTCTGGCAGCTTTACTGCGCGCATCAACGCCGACATGCGCGTGGGTGGCCTCGAAGAAACGATCAAAGTCACCGGCGAGACGCCGGTCGTCGACATCCAGAGCACGCAGCAGGAACGCGTGCTGGATCGCGAGGTCCTCGACGCGCTGCCGAACGCCGGACTTCGAACCGCGCTCGGCGTGCTGATTCCGAGCGTCGACTTCCGTCGTCAGGACGTGGGCGGCGCGGGCGTGCGGGCCGTGACCGGCAACATGGTGGCGCACGGCGCGAGATCCGAAGACGCCGGCACCACCTTGAACGGGATGTCGATTGCCTCGTTCGGAACCGGTGCCGCGACGGCGACGATCTTCATGAACCCGATGGGGATTCAGGAAATGACCATCGATACGGGTTCGAACGATGCCGAGCTGCACGCGGGCGGCGTGCGGACGAATTACACATTGCGCGAGGGCGGCAATACGTTCCACGGCGTCGTCTTCGGCGCGTATGCGCCGGGCAAGCTGCAGGGCGACAACCTGACCGACTCGCTGAAAAGCCGCGGTCTCACCGAGCCGAACAAGATCAAGGCGAACTGGGACATCAACCCGGCGTTCGGCGGCCCGATCCTGCGCGACAAGGTCTGGTTCTTCGGCGCCGCGCGCTACAACGTGACGGCCGACTATGTCGCGGGACTGAAATGGAACAAGAACACCAATAACCTGAACGCATGGACCTACGAGCCCGACGAGAACCGTCGTGTGTGGAACGAGCAGAAGCAGCCGGACGAGCAGGTGCGCGTCAGCTGGCAGGCGACGCCGCGGAATAAGCTGGGCGGCACCTACTACAACACCAGCTACTGCTTCTGCCCAACCGACGCCTCGGCGACGCTGTCGTGGGAAGCCGGTCAGCGTGCCGAGTACCCCTTCCAGCGGCTCGTGACGGGCGACTGGACGCTGCCGCTCACCAGCCGGATGCTCATTGAAGCGAATGGCCTGGTCTACAAGTCACAGAGCAACCGCATACCGTGGGACGGGCTGGCGCAGGGGATGATCCCCGTCCAGGAGCAGAACACCGGCATGCGCTATCGGGCAGCCGAGTCCTATCGCGTCCAGGACCAGAGCGTCTACAACATCAGCGGTGCGTTCTCCTATGTGACCGGAGCGCATGCGATCAAGGTTGGAGGCTCCGACAAGTTCGGCGATCTCGGTCAGCGCGAATACGACCTGTCGCCCGTGAGCTACCGAGTGCGCGGTGGCGTGCCGAATCGCATCACCGAACGCGCCCTCGGCACGTGGAGGGCGAACGTCGACTCCGACCTCGGTCTCTATGCGCAGGATCGATGGACCCGCAGCAGGCTGACAATGAACTACGGAGTGCGGTACGACTACTTCGCCAGCAGCTACCCGGCGCAGCACATTGGTCCGACCACGCTCGCCCCGAACCGCGACATCACGTTCCCGGCGCAGCCGGGACTCGGTTCACTACATGACCTCTCGCCGCGGCTCGGTGCCGCCTACGATCTGTTTGGCGACGGGAAGACGGCGCTGAAAGTGAGCGTGAACCGCTACGTGCTTGCGATGGGGCCGGACGTCAGCTTCATTCAGCTCGCGAATCCCTCGCGTAATCTCGTCACCAGCGCCACCCGTACGTGGAACGATACGACGTTCGCCGCTGGCGACCCGCGAAGGAGCAACTTCGTTCCCGACTGCGATCTCCTGAACGTGAGAGCCAACGGCGAGTGCGGTGCGCTGTCGAACGAAAACTTCGGCACGGTCGTCACCAACCTCACGTACGACACCGAGACATTGACCGGGTGGGGCAAGCGGAATTTCAACTGGGAGTTCTCGGCGGGCGTGCAGCGCGAGCTGGTGCCGCGCGTCTCGGCCGACTTCACCTACTTCCGGCGCTGGTACGGCAACTTCGTCCTCGTCGACGATCTCGCGATCGGACCGGCCGATTTCGATAAGTTCACGATCACTGCGCCGAGAGACCCGCGGCTGCCCGGCGGCGGCGGGTACCCGGTCGAGGGCTACGACCTCAAGCCCGCGAAATTCGGCGTGGCGGCGCAGCCGTACGTCACGCTCTCCCGTAAGTACGGCAAGCAGGAGGACTACTGGGATGGCATCGACGCCACCATCAATGCGCGGCCGCGTGACGGTCTGTTCTTCCAGGGCGGCGTGAGTACCGGCCGCCGCGTGGAGGACAATTGCGACGTCATCACGAAGGTGGACAACCCCAGCTCGCTCTACTGCCACCGCGAAGAGCCGATGCTGACGTTCGTCAAGGGGTATGGCTCGTACACGATCCCGAAGGTGGACGTGGTGATCAGTGGGACGTACCAGACCAAGCCGGGTCCGCTCGTGCTGGCCATCTACACCGCGACCAACGCGGAGATCGCGCCGAGCCTCGGGCGCAGCCTGGCGGCGGGCGCCACGTCGAACGTCGACATGCACCTTCTCGCACCGGGTCCATACACGACCACCAACGGCGGGTCAGGGCAGGTTCATGGCGAGCGGCTCCACCAGGTCGACTTCCGCTTCTCGAAGCTGCTGCGGTTCGGCGGCACCCGCGCGCGGGCGAACATGGACGTCTACAATGCACTCAACTCGAGCTCGGTGCTCCTACAGAACGACACGTTCGGCGATTGGCAGCGGCCGACCGAGATCCTGATCGCCCGGTTCGTGAAGTTCAGCGTCCAGTTCGACTTCTGATACCACTACGGAGGCACAGAGAACGAATCTCCGTGCCTCCGTATAGACTGTCTTCCCCATCCTGTCTTCGCGCGCGATCGTTTCAACTGCGCGAGTCCGCATGTTCACTCACGGCCTCCAGGCTCGACGCCGCGGCAAAACGCTGGCGTCGGCTCGTCGTCCTCAGCTTCGTGAGCGAAGACGCAGCTTTCGATGCTCGACGGACTGCGCCTGTGAAGCCGCCGCCGCGTTTTGTCGGGTATCGGTGCTCGCGGCGCTCGCAGTCGGCCGCTCGTGAACACGCGACCTGGCGCACCAGGAAGCGTGCGGCGTTCTTGCCAGCAGGCGCCAAGCACCACTAGTAATAAGTCGTGGTCCGGAATGCATATGTCCGACCGCCGAATACGAGAGGCTTATGCAACTCCTGTTTGATCTCGATGGCACGCTGACGGACTCAAGCCCGGGGATCAGCCGATGCCTGGCCTATACGATGCGGGCGCTGGGTCAGGACGTGCCGCCGATTCCGCGTTTGCGCCGTTGCGTCGGGCCGCCACTCGCGACCGTATTTCAGTCCTTATTGACCAATTGCGATACCGATGACATCGAGCGAGCGATTGGCATCTACCGGGAACGATATGAAGCGACTGGGATCAGCGAAAGTGCGTTGTTCCCCGGAGTCGTGGAGGCGCTAGCCACGTTGCACAAGAGCACGCATTGCTTGCAGCTTGTCACCGTCAAGCCAGAACCCTACGCGAGACGAATCCTGGAGCAATTCCGCATCGCCACTTTCTTCGATGACGTCTTCGCGCCGATGTTGGACGACCGCGTCACAACGAAGTCGGTGCTGGTTCGAACCGCACTCGCGGGCGGAACACACCAACAGAGCGACATTGCCATGATTGGCGATCGTGCAGAGGACATCATTGCCGCACGCGAGCATCGAATCTTCGCGGCCGCCGCGGCATGGGGATATGCGACATCGGAAGAAATCGCGGCGGCGAAGCCGGATCGCATCTTTCACACGATGACCGAATATGTTCGGTGGATCGAATCCCGCGACGGGGCCGATCGATCGAACGATTGATGTGAGGCGTGCTTCTCGTGGAAGCAGGTCCTTTGCCAGAATCCCCAGTCGTGAGTATCTTTCGAGTACCCCTCGGTCCCACGGTTCCTTGCAAGCAGTCAATGTAGTTTGCGGTGCGCGCTGTCACTGCGTTGGTACCGGTTCGGTCAGCCGACGCTGGTCTTAAGGTGAAGAACGCCTCCAGGATGTCCAGCCACTCGAATCACGGACTTGGTTCCCTGCTGCGAACGCATCGTGAGCGGCAGGGTCTCACGCTCGAAGCATTAGCCCAATCGATCAAGGTCAGTCGGTCGCTGCTCGACGACCTCGAGCGAAATGATCTCGCGCGATGGCCGCCCGGGATTTATGGCCGCGCGCTCGTGCGCGAGTACGCCAAATCGATCGGGTTGCCCGCCGATGACGTGGTCCGACAGTTTCTCGAGCTGTTGTGCCCGGCAGATCGGCGTGATGCGGCACCGATACGATGTGACGCGTCGGTCGGCGACGCGACCGCCGCGTTGCGAATGACACTGGCGAACGCTCCGGTGCAAACCAGCCGACGGATCGCGCACCGTCTGGTTGGCGCTGCGGGCGAATTGGCCTTCGTCGTGGCCACCGCATGTCTGGTCGCACTGGCGACCGGGCTGCCAATATGGACCGCGATCGCGATCGTCACGCTGATCTGGCTGCCTGCAACAGCGGTGCTGTGTGGTCACGAGGTGGTGTATCGAATCCTTCGTCTCGATCGATGGAGCATCTTCTCGACGCATCCGGGAGTGACTCGTATATCGCCGGCAATGGCGAGCCTGGTGTCGATTGGGAAGACCGTTGCGAGCGCGACCAATGATGCGGGTGGCGGTGCGTTGTTCGCCGAACCGGACGTGCAGGCAGAGCCGTCGAACCCTGCGTCCGTCCATTGAGTTCCCGGCGGTGATCGACGAAGGTAGTCGCGTCCTCCACGCGCAGCGGAACGCCTGATCGAAGGCGACGATTTCCGTGAGCGTTGATTCGACGCTCGGCGTGAAGATGCACCTTTCGATGCTCGACGGACTGCGCCTCAGAAGCCCCGCCGTGCCAGAGTTCGGAAGCGCGCTCGAAGTGTGCCCTGCCCAGCGAGACCCAGACGGTCCATACGAAGGCTTCTGAGGAATCATGGATCGGGAGGTCAATGTTCCCTTCGACGAAGAAGTGCTCGTCGTCGAGTATGCGCTGATTCCCAACGGATCGTGCCGGTTCGGCGTCGCGTGAGGATCTCGCGAACCCGCGGTGGCAAAGACGAGGCTAGTTCCTCTCGAAGGCGCCATAGACGTTGACGGCCGACCTTGAGAAACCGACCTTGGATGAGCAGCACGACGAAGGCAGCCTTATCAGCTTGAGCGAGTTGCTCGGCACGCGCGGTCGTAAAGCGAGGCGGCCCTAGGGTGCAGCTGCTCGCCAAGTCACCCCCACAGCTTACGGGGACGCCCGGAAGGACAGTGCCGCCCATGCTTGCGGCAAATGTCGCTTGCCGCGCGGAGTAGTCTGCGTATGCGTGGAGCGACATATCAACCGGTTGACTCAGGGCGGCGGGCGTGGACTTGACCCAGAAGAGTTCGGCGGCCGTAACCAGAAAGGCGATACCTGCTATGGGCACTGAACACGTCAGGGTCCCGCGCCAACGCAGGTCGATGACGTCAACAAATGGACCGGAACCCGTGCCGCTCTGACGTGCTGTCTCATACGTGCGACGCACAGACGGCAACCACTCGCCAACGAATTCGACAGGTTCCTTGGGCACGAGTGCACTGAGTGACGCATTGAGCTCGTCGAAGAGTGGGTGCTGCAGCATCATGCCGGATGGGGAAGGGTACGAACGTCAAGCCCGAAGTCTGTGTCCGGCTAACGTCTGCCGCTCACCTGCGGCACGCACGATACCACCGAGCGGTGCCGTCAGATGCAGCGGCGTGTTAGACGGCCCTAGCTGGCCTCCTCGGCGATCGCAATCGGCGTTTCCAGGAGGATAGGTCATCG
>Ga0268265_10001422_pt1 | contig 20250 bp, 10 predicted proteins | sample KBSSwiS52_FD_190355 | JGI IMG/M metagenome (GOLD analysis project Ga0268265, IMG submission 190355) | Switchgrass rhizosphere microbial communities from Kellogg Biological Station, Michigan, USA - KBS Switchgrass S5-2 (SPAdes) (version 2) | ecosystem: Host-associated > Plants > Roots >... | reverse complement strand
CCGTCTCCCGTCTCCCGTCTCCCGTCTCCCGCTTCTGCTACTCGAACTGCTTGCGGAACGACTCCAGCTGCTGGCGGAGATCCGCAACTTCCTTCCGCAGCTCGTTGAGGCTCTCCTCGAGCACGCCGATGCGGTCCGCGTCAGGCCGGCTTCGAGGCGCCGCCGCGGGCTCCGCCTCGTCGACCGTAACCTCCCCGGCCAGCAGATGCGCGTATCGCAGCTCCTTCTGTCCCGGACGACGCGGCAGCCTAACGACGATGGGCGACGGCTCCCGCGCGATGAGCCCGTCGAGCACCGCTTCGACGTCCTCGAGACTCTCGAGCTCCGCGAGACGACTGCCGCGTGTGCGCAGCTCCGCGAGCGTCTGCGGGCCGCGCAGCATCAGCACGCACAGCACGGCGGTCTGCCGTGCCACCAGTCCGATCGTCTCGCTCATGAGCTGCCGGTACTTCGTGACGCGCGAGCCGGACTGCTGCACCGCGCGTACGAGCGACCGCCGACGAAGCGAATCGATCGCGCCGGCGACGGTCGCCTCGTCGTACTGCACGATCGGGTCGCGGTTCGAGGACTGGTTACACGCATTCGTCAGCGCGTTGAGCGACAGCGGATAGTGCTCCGGTGTCGTCCGCTCCTTCTCGATCAACGAGCCGAGGACGCGGACTTCGACATCGGTCAGCAGGTCATCCACGGTGGTACGCCTTCGGCGGGGAGGGCGTACGATACACACGACCGGGCGATCCGTAAATCGCGAGAGCACCCCTGTCATCCCGAGGAGCGAAGCGACGAGGGATCAAGCACGCGTCACGCGTGGCCGGCCACGAGCAGGTGCCGGCGAGAGTCGACCTGCCGGGGCTCGCATACCCCCACGGAAAGCGTGCCCGATCGATACCGTCGCGCAGCCAGCCTATCCCCATCGTGAACAGCCACAGGCCGCAATGACGAGCAGCAGGGAGGCACAGCCGGACTTCCGCTTCATGTCGAGCTCCGTCGCGAGGAGGGTCAACTGCCGGCGATGACTGCTGACGACGTCCCTTGATGCACCTCGGCGCGACGTCTGTACAAGCCCCGATTCGAGGCGCCACATGGCGTGCGTCAGCGGGCAAACGACGACACGGCGTCGGGCAACTCCCCGACGCCATCGACCATCCAACAGCATATGGTGAACGTGGGTTGGTCTCGTTTTCCGCTTCCCCCTTGCCGCGAAGAGCCTATGCGCGCCCTCGCGTTCGATCTCCGACTCGCCCTTCGATCTCTCGCGAAGCACCGCACCGTCACGGCCGTCGCCGTGGCTACCCTCGCGCTCTCGATCGGGATCACGACCGCCGTTTTCAGCATCGTGAACGCTGTGGTCCTCCGACCGCTCCCGTTCGCGTCACCGGAGCGACTCGTCGCCCTCTGCGAGCTGGATCGGGGCGAGAAGACCGACTGGTGCGGCGCCTCCGTGCCGGATGTGTACGAGGTCGCGCAGCGCGTGCCGGACATCGCCGTCGCCGGCATTGCGCGCGAGTGGCCGTTCATGATGCGCACGACCGACGGCGCGGAGATCGTGCGAGGAGGCCTCATCAGCGCGGAGACGTTCCGCGCCCTCGGCGTGACGCCGCTGGCCGGCCGACTCATCGCGCCCGACGACATCGGCACGAGCTGGCGCCGCGTCGTCGTCATCAGCAACGAATTCTGGCGCACGCGATTCGGCGGGCGGCGCGACGTGATCGGCCAGGCCATCACGCTCGACGACGAACCGCACACGATCATCGGCGTGCTGCCACCTGACGCCACACTGCCGCTGCTGGAGCGAGTGCAGATGTGGCGGCCGGTCCACGTGGACCCCCGGGACGAAGAGCGGCGCGACTGGCGCGGATTTCTCGCGTTCGCGCGCCTTCGCGATGGCGCCTCGCTCGAGCGCACGCAGCGGGACGTGGCGGCCGTCGCCGCCGATATCCAGCGCCAGCACTTCCCCGCGAAGGCTGGGTGGACCATCGGCGTGAGGCCCTGGCTCGATGTCGTCGTCGGATCCGTGCGCCAGACGATGTATGTCTTCCTCGGTGCCGTCGGGTTCGTGCTGCTGATCGGATGCGCGAACGTCGCGAATCTGCTGCTCGCGCGGTCCACCGTGCGGCAGCGGGAGATGGCCGTGCGCACCGCGTTAGGCGCGACGCGCCACGCGCTCGTGCGCGCGCTGCTGGTGGAGAGTCTGATCCTCGCGCTCGCCGGCGCCGCCGCCGGACTTCTGCTCGGGTGGTGGGCATCGCGCGCGTTCGTCGCCATTGCGCCCGCCGGCATCCCCCGCATCGATCAGGTGGGATTGGACCCTCGCGTGCTCGCGTTCACCATCGGCCTGTCGTTCCTGACGACGCTGCTCGTCGGCACCGCACCGGCCCTTCGGGCGACGCGGGTCGATCTCCACGCGACGCTTGGCGAAGGTGGCCGCGCCGGCACCGCGGGCAGACGAACGACGCGACTCGGCGCCGCGCTGATCGTTGGCGAGATCGCGCTCGCCGTGATTCTCGTGGCCGGGGCCGGCCTGCTGGGTCGGACGTACGCGACGCTCCTCGGCTGGCGTCCGGGATTCGAGCAGGAGCACCTGCTGACAACGTGGGTGCTGGCGTCGTCGGGCAAGCTCCAGAAGCAGGAACAGGTTGTCGAGCTGTTGAGGCGTGCGGAGGACGAGCTTCGCACCATTCCGTCGGTCATATCCGTGGGAGCCGGATCGGCCGGCCCGCTGTTTGGCGGTGACGGCGAGGGCGCATTCACCGTCGACGGCAACACAGCGATGAGTGGTGCCCCGCGCCAGGCGGCGCTCTGGTACGACATCTCGCCCGGGTACTTCAGGACGATCGGGCTCCCGATCGTCCTGGGCCGCGACGTAACGGACCGTGACGTGCTGAACGCACCGCTCGTGGCCGTCGTCAACCAGACGTTCGCGCGCCGTTTCCTGGGTAGTCAGCCGATCGGCCGGCGCATCCATATGACGGAGCAGGACGCCGACTTCACCGTCGTGGGCGTCGTGCGCGATGTTCCACCCGTCCGGCCCGGCGATGAGCTCAAACCGCAGATCTTCTGGTCGAACCGTCAGGCGCCGCGGCCTGCGACGTACTTCCTCATTCGCACGGCGGGCGATCCGGCATCGGTGTCGGCGTCCATCAGGGCGCGACTGCATACCGTCGACGCCGACATGCATGTCTCACAGATCCGTACCGCGCGGGACTGGCTGTCGCGGGAGCTCGTGCGTCCACGATTCGGTGCCGTTCTGCTCGCGACGTTCGGCGCGCTCGCGCTGCTGCTCGCCGCGCTGGGGACGTACGGTCTCATGGCGTACGCGGTCGCGCAGCGCGCGAAGGAGATCGGCATCCGGATGGCGTTAGGCGCGAGGCCACGCGCCGTCGTTGCCCAAGTCCTCAGGCGCGGGATGAAGCTGGCCGGCCTCGGCGTGGGCCTCGGGTTCATCGGCACGCTGGCGTTGACGCGGCTGCTCCGAGGCATGCTCGCCGGCGTGAGCGCCAGCGACCCGGTCAGCCTCGGGGTGAGCGCGGCGCTGTTGATCCTCGCTGCGGCGCTGGCCTGCGTGCTTCCCGCGGTGCGGGCGAGTCGAGTGGATCCGATCGTGGCGCTCAGAGTGGAGTAAAGCCTAACGGCTCGCGTCGGCCGTGCGGACGGCCCGGAACCCGTAGGCGACGCCCCGCGGGCCGCCACCCCACGAGCCGTAGTTGCGCCACTCGACGGGGGAATGCGGATTGAGCTCGCGCGCCGTTGTGCTGCGCGCACGCTCGCGCGCACGCTCGTAGTGACCACCGCCGCGATAGCCGTAGCCGCCCGCCTCGTGGTCGCCGAGTGGCCAGTCGTCGTTGGTGGCGAGACCGTAGTCGCGCAGCATGCCGTCGCCGTGCGTGCCGCGGAACGCCCGGCCGCGCGGGTGCCCGATCGTCACCGCACGCTCCCAGACGGAGCCCGCCAGATCCATCACCCAGTAGTACGACGCACCTAACGCCTCACGCGTGCTGTCCGTGAGCCGTGACTCGTCCGCCGCGCCCGCCTGCACGAGGTCGTCGTCCGGACCCACGCGTCGGAGGAGGCCCGCCTTGGAGCTCGTACCCCACGGGTAATCCGATGCCACCGGGTCAGCGGGCCCACGCGCCGCCTTCGTGAACTCCAGCTCCGTCATCGGCCGGAGCCCCGCCCAGTCCGCGAACGCGGTCCCGTCGTCCCAGCTCATCTGGTTGGCCGGCCGGTTCGGCTTCGCCGCGACGTACGCGTTGCCGTCGATGCGAATCGAGCCGCGCTCGGTGGCGTAGTCGATGCCGCCTAACGGTGAGCGGAAGGACGCCGCGTAGTGGCCGATCATGTTGAGGAAGTCGGCGTACTGCCCCTGCAGGATCTCGTATTTCATGATGTAGAACGCGCGCGTCCCCTTCGGGAACTCCGCGGGGACGGGGCCGGCGCGGTCGCCCTCGTACTGGGCGGCGGTCGAGTGATAGTAGAGCGCGTCGGCCTCGGGCGCGACACGGATCGCAGCCTCGGACGTGATGCGAAACGGTCCGCCGTGCTGGCCCGTGGCCGTCGAGCGGTAGAACGCCGAGTGGGAGACGGATGCGGTGTCCGTGTCGCCGACGCTGAAGGGGCCATCGGGCACGTACACCATCTCGATGCCTAACGCACGTGCCTCGAGCGCCGGCGAGCGTCGCAGATTCTCCGGCAGCGATGCCGGGTCGAGCTCGAGCACGACGTCGCCCGACATGTCGCCGCGGTGCGTGGCGGACGCCCGACAGAACGTGCCGACACGGTCCGTGGACGGCGCACAGACCAGCCGGCTGTTGGCGCCGGGAGGTGACGACGCCAACCGTGCATGGCGCCACGGTGCAGTCGGGCCACCGCGGACTTTCACGAACAGCCAGACGGCGTCGTAATTCCGTGCATTCCGCCACGCGTTCTTCCAGCTCACCTTCACCGGAACGCGCGGGGCGCCCGACCCGGCCGTCCGTTGGAGGGCACCCGTCTCGACCCGCAGGTCGTTCGCGAGCGCGGTCGTCGGCAGCGTGACGTTCAGTGCCGCGGTCAGCAACGCGCCCCGCGCGCCGCCACGTATTCGGCCCACTCGCCGCTGGTGCATCGGTCCGCGCTCGTCGTTGGAGATAAGGTGAGTGTCCATCGGGCGATTCGAGACGTCAAGGAGCCGCGGGCGAGAGGTCTGTCGGCATCGACGAGCGGTCACGGCGTGCGCCGAGTTGCCCACCGCAGCCTTGCTCCCCGGCGCGACCGCGCCGTCGCGCGATCACCCCTCGGCCGCGATCGTCTCCAGCGCTTCCCACCGCCGAATCAGCTCGGCGATCTCGGCCTCGAGTGAGGCGAGGCGCGATCTCGCCGCCACGACCGCCGATCCATCGCGCAGCACGGCGGGATCGCTGAGCGACGCGTAGACCGTTTCGCGTTCTCGCTCGAGCGCATCGATGCGATCGGGAAGACCCGCGAGCTCGCCGGTCTCCTTGTACGACAGGCGCCGTTTCTTCGCAGTCGGCGTCGGTGGAGGGGCCGGTTGCTTCGCCGGGCTCGCCGGTGGTGCCGCCACGGCCTGGCGCGGGCGCTGTCGGACCCAATCCGTGTAGCCACCCGCGTACTCGCCCACCGACCCTCCACCCTCGAGCACCAACGTGCTGGTCACGACGTTGTCGAGAAAGGCGCGATCGTGGCTGACGACCACCAGCGTTCCCGAAAACTCGACCAGAAGCTCTTCGAGCAGATCCAGCGTCTCGATGTCGAGATCGTTCGTCGGCTCGTCGAGGACGAGAACGTTGAACGATCGCGTGAACAGCCTGGCGAGCAGCAGTCGATTTCGCTCGCCACCGGAGAGCGCGGCAACAGGAGTGCGCGCTCGATCGGGTGCAAAGAGAAAGTCCTGCAGATACCCGAGCACGTGCTTGCGCGCCGAGCCGATCTCGATGAAGTCGGCGCCATCGGCGATGCTCTCGAACACGGTGCGTTCCGGATCGAGCTGGTCGCGCATCTGGTCGAAGTACGCGAGCTCGATGCCGGTGCCCATCCGGATCGTTCCGGCGTCCGGCGCGAGCTCGCCGAGCAGCAGTCGGAGCAGCGTGGTCTTGCCCGAGCCGTTCGGGCCGATGACGCCGACGCGGTCACCGCGCGTGATCGTGGTGCTCAGGTCGTTGATGATCGCGCGTTCGCCGCGCGAGAAGCCGACGTCCCGCGCCTCGACAACGAGCCGTCCCGAGCGTTCGGCTTCCTGCGCCAGCAGCTTCACGGTGCCGGTGCGCTCGCGGCGTGCCCGGCGTTCCACGCGCAGCGTTTCGAGTGCGCGCACGCGTCCCTCGTTGCGTGTACGGCGCGCGCGGATTCCCGTCCGGATCCACACTTCTTCCTTCGCCAGCTTCTTGTCGAACTCCGTCCACTCGCGCGCTTCGGCGGACAGCGCTGCTTCCTTTCGTTCGAGATAGACGTCGTAGTCGCCGCCCCAGTCCGCGAGACGTCCGCGATCCAGCTCGATGATTCGCGTCGCGACGCGGCGCAGAAACGCGCGATCGTGCGTCACGAAGAGCAGCGTCGTGCCGCGGTCCACGAGGAACTCCTCCAGCCACTCGATGGCGTCGACGTCGAGATGGTTGGTCGGCTCGTCGAGCAGCAGCACGTCGGGCTCGCGCACGAGCGCGCGGGCGAGCAGCGTCTGTCGCTTGCGTCCACCGGACGCGTCGGTGAAGGGCACGTCCGCGTCGAGTCCGAGGTGCGAGAGAACCGTCTCGACGGTCGTGTACATCTGCCACGCACCGGCGGCGTCGAGCGCATGATGGAGTCGGTCGAGGTCGCGCAGCGAACCCTCGGTTCCTTCGACGGCAACCCGATGCGCCGCGTCGTGGTAGCGCGCGAGCAGCCGGCCGCGCTCGCCGAGCCCTTCCGCGACGACGTCGAACGTCGAGCCACTGACGTCGCTCGGCACCTCCTGCTCGAGCCGCGCGACGGTCATGCCCGACTCGCGGATGACGGCTCCATCGTCGGGGACGATCGTGCCATCGAGCACCTTCATCAGCGTGCTCTTGCCCGCGCCATTGCGTCCGAGCAGGCAGACGCGCTCTCCCCGCTCGATGTGAAAGGTGGCGCGATCGAGGACCGGCGGACCACCGAACGCGACGCTGACTTCCTGAATCCCCAGCAGTGCCATGCTCGAAAGCTATGGCGCTGCCGGGACCCCTGACTCGTGCTTCACCCAACCTCGTCTACGCTCCGCGCTTGTCCAGGCCAATGCATCGTCGACCGTTCGCAGGGGCCGCTGCCGGAGTCATAGGAGGACGTGTCGTGCGGAACTCGGCCCGTCGACACCATCATTGGCGGTAACGTCGCGGCGAAGTAACGTCCCCCGTCGTCCCCGCCGCCGTGCCGGACAGCGAACGGAAGGCCCGTCCCCCGTGCCCCCCAAGACCCATGATCCCGATGCTCGACACCCCGCGAATCGCGACGATGCTCCTGGTCCTGTCGGTTGCCGCGTCGGGCGCCGGAGCGCAGCCCGTGCGCCGAGTGCTCGTGCATCCGGACACGCTGGCGCGGGTGATGGCCGGCCTGTCGCCCACCACGACCGCCGCCGCGAACGCCTACATCAGTGGGCCCTACTCGTCAGCGAGTGCCGCGCTGCCTGCGCTACGCGCCGATCCCGCCGCGCTCGGTTTCGTGCTGGCCGTGCTCACGAAGGAGCCCTCGCGTGACCTGCGGCGGAGCCTGATCGCGATCGTCCAGGTGAGCGAGAACCGCGCGGGACTGGGTGTTCGTGCGACGCTGCAGCAGGTCGTCCGTGAGGACCCCGATTCGCTTGTGCTCCGGAGCGCGATCGACGCGCTCCGCGCGATCGCACTTAGGGAAACGCAGCTGCGGTCGCTCCTGGCGAGTCGCATCACGAAGGCGCGTGCGTCGAACGACACTGCGCTCGTCCCGATGCTGCTCGAGGCGGACGAGAGCTTCGCGCACGTGGAGCGTCCGATCCACGCGCCGGCGTTCGTGCGGACTCCGCCACCCCCGTTCGCCGCGGAGGTGTCCGTACCCGCAGGGACGCCGGTGCGGTTCGTCGCGTTCGGCGACTACGGCACCGCGCATCTGCGCGGCGCGCAGTCCCATCAGGCCGCGCTGGCCGCCGTGATGCGCGCGTATCACGGGGCGAAGCCGTTCGCGTTCGGCATCACGACGGGCGACAACTTCTATCCCACGTCGTTTCCCACCCCGAGCGATGCGGGCTGGAAGACGTCGTGGGACGACCAGTACGCCGCGATGGGCATCCCGTTCTACGTGAGCCTCGGCAACCACGACTGGGGGGAGCCCGCGGGACCGCTCGGCGAATACGTCTATGGCCTAACGAGCAAAAGCTGGCGGCTGCCGGCGTTCTATTACACGTACACGGCCGGGAGCGCGCAGCTCTTCGCGATCAACACGAACGCGCTGACGGAGCGGCAGCTCACGTGGCTCCGTACCGAGCTCGCGCGGAGCACGGCGAAGTGGAAGATCGTGTATGGCCACTTCCCGGTGTACGAGCAGACCGACTACACGGTCGAGCCCCAGCGGCGGCTCCTGCTCCCGATTCTGAAGCAGTACAAGGTCGACGTGTATCTCGCGGGTCATCACCACACGATGCAGCACTGGCAGATGGACGGGATCGACTACGTGGTGACGGGTGCGGGCGGAGCGATGAACTACGATCTGGGCGATACGACCAGGGCCAACCCGGCGCGAAAGTTCGTGGCGTCACGACCGGGGTTCGCGGACGTGGAGGTGAGCGACGGGTCGCTGACGGTGCGGTTCGTGGGCATCCGTCCGGGCGCGGCCGGCGCCGCGGGTGAGCCGGTGGTGCTGTACGAATACGTCAGGCGCCGTTAGGGAATTGGGGTCAGACTCGATTTTCATCGTTCTGTTGCCGGATTTTCAAGAGGGTCAGACCCTCTAGAACGTCGTGCGGTCAGCGTATCGCAGCTTGGAGCGAACATCGGTAATCTTCGTGTTGCGATTTGTCGGGAGAATCACATGACGCTCGAGCGCACGGCCCCGTACGGAAACGGCGTGCAGGAATACGTCGTAACGTGAGGCCCGAAGCGTCGGAGCTGAGGGAACACCTCTCGCGAGCGCTCGGCAGCGCGTATGACCTCGAGCGTGAGCTCGGGGGTGGTGGGATGGCGCGCGTGTTCGTTGCGCGTGACACGCGTCTGGACCGCCGAGTCGTGGTCAAAGTGCTCCACCCGGACCTGGCAGCCGGCGTTTCCGTCACCCGCTTCGAGCGCGAGATCACGACCGCCGCGCGGCTGCAACACCCGCACGTGATCTCGCTCCACGCGGCTGGTGTAGTCGCTGGGCTCCCGTACTACACCATGCCGTTCGTCGAGGGCGAGTCGTTGCGCGCCCGAATCACTCGCGAGGGAGCGCTGCCCGTTACCGTCGCGGTCCGGCTCATCCGCGAGCTCGCGGACGCCCTCGACTACGCCCATACGCGAGGCATCGTCCACCGCGATCTCAAGCCCGAGAACGTCCTGCTCTCGGGCGGACACGCGGTGGTGGCGGACTTCGGCATCGCCAAGGCGCTCGCGGCCGCGACCCTCGAGCGCCGAGACGGCGCGGCCGCTACGGCTACGACGGCCACCGGCGCCGTGCTGGGCACACCCGCTTACATGGCGCCTGAGCAGGCCGCGGCGGATCCGGCAACCGATCACCGGGCGGACCTCTATTCACTGGGACTCATCGCGTACGAGCTGCTCACGGGCGCGCACCCGTTTGCCGGCCGTCCCCCACACGCGCTTCTCGTCGCGCACCTCACCGAGTCGCCCGAACCATTGGCGACGCGCCGTGGCGATGTACCGCCGGCGATCAGTGCGCTCGTAGCGCGCCTTCTGGAGAAGCAACCCGTCGATCGCCCGGCCACCGCCGCGGCAGTTCTCGCGGGGATCGACGCCGCGAGCACACCGACGCCTGGCATGTTGCGTCCCACCGCCCGCCAGCGGCGGACTGCCGGACTGTTGGCCGGGGTGACTGTGGCGCTGGCGGCCGCGGCGGTGTGGGGCGTCGTCGTTAGGCGTGGCGAGGATGCCGGCGCGCGGACGACGGCGCAGACATCAGAGGCGGTGGCGCCGAAATCCGTCGCGGTGCTTCCTCTCGTCAACGCGGCTGGGGACACGGCGGACGCATACTTCGCCGAGGGCATGACCGACGAAGTCACCGGCGCGCTCGCTCGGGTTTCGGGGCTGCGCGTCGCCTCGCGCAGCGCCGCCTCGCTGATCGACACGCGGCAGTCGGTCGACGTGCGCGAGGCGGGGCGTCGGTTGAACGTGGCCACGGTGCTGGCCGGCAGGGTGCGGCGGCAAGGCACCCAGTTGCGGCTCAACATCGAGCTGGTCGACGTGGCGAGCGGCGTCCAGCTGTGGAGCCAGGCCTACGAGCGTGACAACCGCGACGCCTTCCGGGTGCAGAACGAGATCGCGCGATCCATCGCGTCGGCGCTGCGAGTGCAGCTCGCCGGGACGACGCGCCCCGCTGGCCCTGGTACTGAGAGCCCCGAGGCGCACGACCTCGTCCTGCGCGCGCGGTACCAATCCAACATGTATACCGCCGAATCGCTCGAGCGCGCCGTCGCGCTGTACGGCCAGGCACTCGCGCTCGACTCGAGCTATGCTGCGGCGTGGAGCGGCCTCGCGGAGGCGTGGATAAGGACCGCGGACGATTTCGTCCCAGGGTCGGAAGCCGTTCCTCACATCCGCGTGGCGGTCACTCGCGCGCTTCGCCTGGACTCGACGCTGGCCGATGCGCACGCCCAATACGCGTCGCTGCTTGGGTATTACGACCGCAACTCTGCCGCCGCTGACCGGGAATACGTGCGGGCCCTCACGCTGGACTCCACGCTGTCTGGTGCATCACAGGACTATGCCAACCTGCTCCTCGCCGGAGGGCACCGCGACTCTGCCGCCGCCGTACTACGTCGCGCGTTGCGAATCGATCCGCTTTCGCCGTATCTCGCCCACTGGGCGCCGCTCAGCTTCATCTTCCTGAACCAGCTCCCGGAAGCGCGCGCGGCGTGCACGGTGGCCGCGGAGGTGGGCACGGCGTTAGGTCACCGCTGTCGGACGCACATTATGCTCGCCGAAGGGCAATACGCCGCGTTGCTGGATACCCTTCGGAGCGAGCCGGTACCGACGGCGTGGACGCACGCGCTCAGGGCAGCCGCGTTTGGCGGATTGGGGCAGCAATCCGAGGCAAAGCGCGAAGCGGACCTGGTGGAGCGGGCCGCGCGGGAGCGGTACCTCGACGAGCGGATACCGGCGGGCATGTACGCGGCGATGGGCGACGCCGATCGCGCCATTGCCTGGCTGGAGCGGGGCTTCGCGTCGAACGCCGCGATCATCGCGTACATGAACGTCGACAATCGGCTTGCGCCGCTCCGATCGGACCCGCGTTTTCAGGCAATGGTTCGCCGCGCCGCGGCGAACTGAGCGCACCGATTATCGCCCGGAACGAAACCTATTTGCCTCCCGCGAATGTCATCCCGAGGAGCCGGGAGCCCGCCGACGGCGGGCAGATGACGAGGGATCTCACGTGCGTACTCGTTGCCAGCCACGCGGTTCGCCTGCGAGATCCCTCGCGGTTGCTCGGGATGACACGCGATTTACATCGTTCTGGAGAACGGCCGCCGCGGGCAGCCATTCGCTTATCGGCGACTCCTCCACGCCGCCCTCGGCCATCGGCCGGCGATTCCGATGCTGCCTAACGTGGCCGTGGCGTCCGCCGCGGCTGGTGGGGTTGCTGTGCTCGCCTGGTTCGCGCGGGCGGTGTCGTGCAGATGGCGCTGCTCTTGTCCCCGGCACCCTGCGGCGTAGAATCGAGCAGCCCCGCTTGTCGGAAAGCACGCCCCGCACACCTCATGGAGGTCACGTATGGGTCGTCTCCTTCGAGTTCCCGCACTCCTCGGCGTCCTGATGGTCCTACCCCTCCTCGGGGTACCGGGTCAGAATCGCGACTCGGATCCACCACGCGACTCGCGGTCCCGACGAGGCGGCCGCACCGCAACCAGCCCACGCCTCGTCGGCATCATCGCCGGCACCGTCACCGTCGCCCAATCGAGCGAGCCGCTCGAAGGCGTCACGGTGCAGATCGAAGGCACGCAGCTCGGCGCGAACACCAACGCGGCAGGCGCGTACCGGATCACCAACGTCCCCGCGGGCACCCACACGCTCAGCGCCCGCCGACTCGGCTACGCGCGCACGACGCGACAGGTGACCGTCAGCGACGACGCCACCGCGACCGTCAACTTCGCGCTCCCGAAGACGGCCACGACGCTCGATCAGATCGTCGTCACCGGCACGCCCGAGGCCCAGACCAAGCGCGAGCTCGGCAACGCGATCGGCATGGTCAATGCGGCCGAGGTCATGAAGCTGGCACCGCCGCCTAACGTGCAGCAGTTGCTGAACGGCGTGTCCGGCGTGCGCGTGCAGTCCGGCGGCGGCGACGTCGGCTCCGGCGGGAACACGCGCATTCGCGGCGCCAACAGCATGACGCTCGCTTCGGAGCCGCTGCTCTACATCGACGGCGTCCGCGTGAACAACACCGCTGCCGACAACGGCTCCTTCCCGGGCGTGGGAGTCGATTCGCGATATCCGCCATCGCGAATCAACGATCTCAATCCCGAAGAGATCGAGTCGATCGAGATCATCAAGGGCCCGGCGGCGGCCACGCTCTACGGCACCGAGGCGTCGAACGGCGTCATCAACGTGCTCACGAAGCGCGGCGTCCGTGGAACGGCAACCGCGTCATTCCAGGTGAAGCAGGGCGCAAACTGGCTGCCTGACCCCGAAGACCTCTTCCAGCATTCCTACTACAAGACTGCAGCCGGCGAGATCGTGGATGCCAACGTGCTGGCCCACGACCGGACCGTCGGGTTCCCGGTGTCCTACTACGGCCACTGCCCGAGCCCGTACGAGCAATCTGGCGACATGTGCAAGGGCTCGCCGTTCTCGACGGGACATTCACAGTCCTATGATGCGACGATCTCGGGCGGCGCCGACGTCCTGAACTACATGTTCTTCGGCGCGTGGGACCGCGACGAGGGCGCCGTGGACTACAACTGGAAGAACCGGTTGAGCGGACGCAGCAATCTGACCTTCCTGCCTACCGACAAGATCACGGTCGACTTCGGCCTCGGCTACGAGCGAAGCGAGCTCCGCTCGGCCGGTGCGCAACAGCCGATCACCACCGCCATCCTGTGGTCGTGCCCCTCACCGGGATGCGAGCCGGGGAAGAATCTGCCGAACGGCCTCGACGGTCCTCTGCGCGGCTACCTGCTGTACGTGCCCGAGGTGTACGAGGACAACATCCAGGGCTACGAGGACCTCAATCGCAGCACGCTCACGCTGACCCTCCGCAACCGCCCGCTCGGGTGGTTCTCGCACCGACTCACGGCCGGCGGTGACTTCACACAGCAGCAGTTGAGCAGCCTGTGGAAGAAGATCACCACCGTCGGAAGCCTCAACCCGCTCGGCCGGCGCGACGTGGAGAGCTCGAACGCGTCGTACGTCAGTGCGGACTATGCCGCGACCGCGACGGTGAAGCCGCGAACGTGGCTCAACCTGGAGACGGCGTTCGGGGTTCAATATTACCGGAAGCAGACGGAGGCGGTGCTCGCGCGCGGCGAGACCTTCCCGGTCAACGATCTCGAGACGATCAGCTCCGGCGCCCTCAAGACGGCGCAGGAGAACTTCGTCGAAAACAAGACGTTCGGACTCTACATCCAGGAGCAGATCGCGTGGCGTGACCGTCTGTACCTCACGGCGGCGATCCGCGGCGACGACAACAGCGCGTTCGGCAAGGATTACAAGGCGACGCGCTACCCGAAGCTGAGCTTGTCGTGGATCGTGAGCGAGGAATCGTTCGGCGCGAAGGTGCCGTTCATATCGTCACTCAAGCTCCGGAGCGCGTGGGGAAAGGCAGGCCAGCAGCCCGATGCCTTCGCCGCGCTGCGCACGTACGCGCCCGAGACGGGCGCCGGCGGTACGCCGACGCTCACGCCGCAGAACCTCGGCAACGTCGATCTCAAGCCGGAAGTCGGCGAGGAGATCGAGGCCGGTCTCGACGCCTCGCTCTTCGACGATCGCGTCGCCTTCGAGTTCACCTGGTACACCAAGAAGACGCATGATGCGCTTGTGGCTGTGCCGGCGCTCCCGTCGCTCGGGTTCCCTGGCACGCAGTTCCTCAACGTCGGGCAGGTGGACAACCACGGGATCGAGATCGACGTCGGTGGCGACGCGATCCGGACGCGCAACGCCAACCTCCACCTCGGACTCAAGTACTCCCGCAACAGCAACCAGGTTGCTTCGTTAGGCGGTCCGGCCTCCCTCGTGATGAACGCGACGTTCGGCCAGTATCACGTTCCCGGATACCCGCTCGGCAGCATGTTCCAGCGTCGCGTGCTCTCCGCGGACATCACGACGGTCAGCGGCGCACCGCGGGCGACCAACATGATGTGCGAGAGCGGCGCCGTCATCCCCGGTACGACGTTCTCCAAGGGCGGAGGCCCGGCTGTACCGTGCGCCCAGGCACCCGCCGTGTATTGGGGAAATCCTCTGCCCAAGTGGGAAGGCTCCGGCAATGCGACGCTCACGCTGTGGCGGAACCTCCAGCTGTTCGCGCTCGTCGACTTCCTCGGCGGCAACACGATTCTGAGCGGTGACATTCGCGCGTCGCTCATGTCGTTCCGGAACCAGCCCGCGATCCTCGAGGCGAAGGATCCGATCCTCCTCGCCTACGACATTCTCGATACCCGTCGCCAACCAGGGATCGTGGATGGAGGGTTCGCGAAGCTCCGCCAGCTGAGCGCGACCTACACCCTGTCGCCCACGCTGCTTCGAAAGACCGGCCTCAGCCGCGCATCGGCAACGCTCTCCGCCCAGAACGTCGCGACGCTCTGGGTCGCCCAGCGCTCTGACTTCGGTGTGAAGCTCACCGATCCGGAAGTCCGGAACACCGCCGGGTCGACTACGGGGAACGACCCCGGCGGGCTCACCGGATACAACCAGGAAGGATGGCCGCAGCTCCGTCGGATTCTCCTCGCGCTGCGGGTGACGCCATGAACACGACACATCACACATCGACTTCGCATCGCCTAACGACCGGAGCGATCATGAGACTCGACTGCCGAAGAGCAGGCCGCCGCTCGGGCGGATTGGGGCTGGTGCTCGCGCTTGTTTTGCCGCTCGCCGCCGGAGCCTGCAGCGACATCCTCGACGTCCACGTGCCCGGCCGAGTGCAGGAGGAGGCTCTCGATGATCCGGCCCTCGCGCCCACCATGGTGGCCAGCGTGATCGCGGATTTCGAGTGCGCGTGGAACAACTACGTCGCCGCCGCCGCACTCATCGGCGATGAGTTCATTCAGGCGTCGGGCAACCTGAACCAGCGCAACTGGGGATCCCGCCGCATCACGGCCGATGATCCGAACATGGCGCAGGGCACCTGCCGCACGCAGTACGCCATCTACACCACGCTGCAGACGGCTCGCTTCCAGGCCGACGATGCGTTCAATCGGCTGGACAAGTTCACGGATGCGCAGGTAGCGAACCGCACACTCCTCAAGGCGACGGTGAAGGCGTACGGCGCGTACGCGCTCCTCGCGCTCGGCGAAGGCTTCTGTGAGATGGCCATCGACGGAGGACCGTTGATGACGCCGAAGCAAGTGCTGGAGCTCGCGGAGACCCGCTTCACCGAGGCGATTCAGCTCGCGACGGCGGCCAACAATCAGGACATCCTGAACATGGCGCTTGGCGGCCGGGCTCGCGTCAGGCTCGACCTCGGTAACTACGCGGGCGCGATCGCCGATGCGGGGCTCATTCCGCCCACCTACGTCAAGAACGCCACGCGCGACGAGAGCGACACGCGCCGGTACGATGCGCTCTGCGAGCACGTCACCTGCGCCACGAACCGTCACGCGACCGTCGCACCCAACTACCGCGCCATCACCTGGGCCGGCGTGCCCGACCCGCGGGTCGCGGTTTCGACCCGCAACCAGCTCGCATTCGACAACGCCCAGATTCATTACTTCCCCACGAACAAGTACACATCGCGCGCCTTCCCGGTCGCCATCACGTCGGCGAAGGAAGCACGCCTCATCATCGCCGAGGCGTCGGCGCGAACGAACAACCTGGCGACGGCACGCCAGCTCATCAACGCGATGCATACGGCCGCCGGCATTCCGCCTTACGACGCGGCTGGCACCGCGACCCAGAACGAGGTGATCGCGCAGGTGATCGAGGAACGACGGCGCGAGATGTTCGCCGAGGGCGGTCACCGGCTGAACGATCACCTCCGATTCCGCGGCACGCAGTGGGCGATCCCGTTCAAGGGCGAGCCCGGCTCGATTCATCCAACGGGCGTCGATGCCACTGGAATCCCGTACGGCGATACGAGGTGCTTCCCGCTGCCGACCGTTGAGCGGGTCGGCAATCCAAATATCCCAAAGGGCTGAACCAATGTCATTCCGAGCGCAGCGAGGAATCCTTGCTCTCTCTATCGGGAGACCAGGGATTCCTCGCTGCGCTCGGAATGACACGGTGGCTCAGGCAGGCCTAACGAGAGGAGCATCAATCCCATGGAGAGAACGATGCGTGTCGTCTTCGCGGTCGGTGTGTGCAGTCTGGTTGCCGGCGCCAGCTCGGCGGAGGCACAGCAGTTCCCTCGGAATCCGAAGGTCGATCAGGTCTTCGCCGAGTGGGACAAGCCGGATTCGCCTGGCTGCGTGGTCGGCGTACTGCAGAACGGTCGCTTCATCTATCAGCGCGGCTACGGGATGGCGAACCTCGACTACGACATTCCCAATGCGCCGGAGATGGTCTACTACGTCGGGTCCGTGTCGAAGCAGTTCACGGCCGCGGCCATTGGGCTGCTCGTGCTCGACGGCAAGATCTCGCTGGACGACGACATCCGGAAATACTTCCCGGAGATGCCGGACTACGGAACTCCGATCACGGTCCGGAATCTCGTCCACCACACGAGTGGCATCCGTGATGTGTACGGGATCATGGGCGTCGCGGGCCTGCGCATGGAGGACGTTTACGCGGACTCCGAGGCGGTCGCGCTGATCGCGCGCCAGAAGGCGCTGAACTTCAAGCCCGGGGCACAGTTCCTCTATTCCAACTCCGGCTATTTCCTGATGGCGCAGCTTGTCAAGCGCGTGACGGGAAAGTCACTCCGTGAGTTCGCCGACGAGCGCCTGTTCCGGCCACTCGGGATGACGCACACGCACTTCCATAATGATCCCGGGCACGTGATGAAGAAGCGGGCGATGAGCTACGAGCGCGACGAGGACGGGAGCTATCGCATCTCGTATATCCAGAACTTCGACAAGATCGGCGCAGGAGGCCTCTACACGAACATGGAGGACCTGCGGAAGTGGGACGAGAACTACTACACGCACAAGGTGGGCGGCGACGCGCTGCAGAAGATGATTCATACGCGCGGCGTGCTGACCTCGGGCGACACGCTGCCGTACGCGTTCGGCAACAACGTCGCCTCCTACCGCGGCCTGCGTACGACGGAGCATGGCGGTGCGCTGATGGGCTACAAGGCGCACACCCTTCGCTTCCCCGAGCAGCACTTCACGGTGCTCGAGACCTGCAACCTCGGCGCGATCAACACCGGTCCGCTCGCTGAGGCGGTGGCGGAGGTCTACCTCGGTGACAAGATGGGTCCGAAGCCGCCGCGCCCGACTGCGGCCGCGCCGCGACCCAGAACCGACACGACCGCGGCTCCGCCGAACGGGGGCTATGCGGATCTCGCGGGCGAATATTACAGCGAGGAGGTGGACGCCACGTATCGTGTGACCTGGCGCGATGGCCGCCTAACGTTCGCGGGTCATCACATCCCGACGCAGGTGCTGGTGCCGACTGGTCCGGATACGTTCCGCGCCGATCAGCAGACGGTTCGCTTCGAGCGCAGCGCGCCGGGGGGGCCGGCGACGGGGTTCACGATCGGTGGTGGGCGGGCGGTTGGCTTCCAGTTCAAGCGGCGGTAACGTCCGACGTTTCTGTCATTCCGAGCGTGGCCCCGCGCGAAGCGCAGGCGGACGCATTGTCATTCCGAGCGTAGCCCCGCGCGAAGCGCAGGCGGACGCATTGTCATTCCGAGCGTAGCCCCGCGCGAAGCGCAGGCGGACGCATTGTCATTCCGAGCGTAGCCCCGCGCGAAGCGCAGGCGGAGGCGAGGAATCGCACTCGTCCCGACCGCGGGGCTTGTCCCTCTATCGGGAGGATGGCGATTCCTCGCCTCCGCGCTGCGCGCTCCGCTCGGAATGACAGAGGGGCCGCTTACTGACGCTTTCGCGCCTCCACCAGGAGCTGCCGGTATTCGGCGTTCTCGACGTCCAGCAATACCGCCGCGCTGAGCACCGCCTCCGCCTGCACGCGCTTGCCGCGCCTCAGGAGGATGCCGCCGAGTGCCGCGTGGTAGCGCGCTTCGCTGCCGTCGTAGAGGACCGCCTCGCGGAACTTGTTCTCGGCGCGGTCGTACAGCCGGAGCTCGAGCGCCTCGCGCCCGTCATCGAATGCCTCGCGCGCGTGGCGTCGCACCTGCGTTATGCTCAACCCGTTTCTCGCCACTGGCGGACCGAAGGTGTACGACACCGTGTCCCCGCGCATGATCGTCGTGGTGCTGATATTTGCGACGTCGGCGGCGCTCGATGTCCGGGTTGGCGGTAACTCCTTGGGCACCTTCACCGACGACGTCGCCCCGTGCGGTCGGTCGACGAGCACCGACGCCATAGCGGGAGCGCCTCGGTTCGTGGGAGTATCCGCCGGTGCCTGCGCAACCGTACTCGGTGGGTCGAGAGACCCGTTGCGCATCTCCGGCCGCAGCTCCTCGCGCATTGCGATCTTCTGCTCGATCTCGCGCGACATGTTCTCGAGCCTAACGAATCGCTCGGGCGTCATCCGGTGCGCGGACGCGTACGTCATGGTGGCGGGATTCTCCTGCGACATGCGTCGCCACACATTCGTCACCTTGGCGAAGGGCCGTCCCGCGCGTGCGAGCAGATACATGCCTACGTAGTCCGCCTCGCCCTCGACGTCCTGGGAGTACACCGTCCATCCGACATTCGCTCCTGTCTTCGCGAGCTCGCCGCTCGCATTCTCTCCTTGCGTTGTTGCGCTGTCACCGATCGCACTGGACTGGCCGCCTGTCGGGACGTTCTTCTGCTCCGCCTGCACGTGACGCAGCGCGATATGCGCGATCTCATGGGCCAGCACCACCGCCAGGTCGTCGCCATCGGCGAGGAAGCGGAGCATGCCGGAGGTAATCGTGATGTTCGCGCCGTCGGCCCAGGCGTTGAGCTCATTGCCACGAGTCGCGACGAGGTTGAACGCGCACACCGTGTCCGCTGGCATTGCGACGCGAAGCTGCCCTCCGGCGCGCGCAACGGGCTCGGTGATCGGGTCGTCGCCCGACGCGACGTCAGCGATGAATCGCGTTGGTCCCTGCTCGAGCGTCAGTCTCGGGGCGTACGTGGGTCGGCCCGCGAACGTGCTGGCGAGCTGCGACACCGCGTTAGGCCCTCGGGGCGGTGGTCCACCGTCCACCGCGACGACGCGATCGCCCAGCGAGAATCCGGAACGCGCCGCGGTCGAGCCCTGTGCAACGCCGACGATGACGAGCGTGTCGCTGAAGCCGAGCGAGCGCGCGATCTCCTGCTCCTCGCGGGGGAAGGAATGGACGTTCGCGAAGCGAGCGCCCACGCGCGGCGCGAGCGCACTGCTGCAGAACGGGGTGGCCGCCGCCAGGAGGGCGTGGCTGACGTCGTCGACGCGCTGCTGCTGGCGGAGGTCCCACTCGATGACGAGCTGCTGCTGCTTGAGCTGCTCCGCGGCCACGGCCTTCGGGCCGACGGTGCCGACCTCTGCGGTCGGCCTCGCGCACGCCACCAGCGCCGCGATGAACACAGGGGCAAGAAGTGCAGCGTCGAAACGAGGCATGCGAACCTTATCCGCGTCAGCGTGAGCGCTCTCCGCGCTCACCATCGTCGCCGGCTACAGCGAGGTGACCGTCCGCCTTCATCGGCGAATACGTGCGCGACTCAAGTATGGGGCTCGCTCACTGTAACGCCAGTCACAATGTGCATGCGCTAATGAAGGGCCTACGTTCGGGAGTCACCGTCAGATCGCAGTCAGACCATCCTGGTGGGCCGTCTGGCCTCTCGCGGCTTTTTACCCGTGCTCGATCGGCTGAACCAGCACCGACGTAACGCATTGCCTATCA
>Ga0268265_10001421_pt1 | contig 20258 bp, 20 predicted proteins | sample KBSSwiS52_FD_190355 | JGI IMG/M metagenome (GOLD analysis project Ga0268265, IMG submission 190355) | Switchgrass rhizosphere microbial communities from Kellogg Biological Station, Michigan, USA - KBS Switchgrass S5-2 (SPAdes) (version 2) | ecosystem: Host-associated > Plants > Roots >... | reverse complement strand
ACTTCCTCGAGGATGTTCAGCATTTCGCGGCCCACGTTGCCCGTGGCGCCGACCACGGCGACCCGGTAACCCATCACAAACTCTCCTGAAATCGAGGGAGCGTTCCCCTACGCCGAAGGGGCCGGCAAGGCAAGGCGTCAGCGCCGCCGCGTCCTTCGGGGCGCGGGGACGTCGCGGGCGGGTCCCACCTCGGCGTCCGTTCGCCGCGAAGGCGCGTGGGAAAGAACGGCGGGGTTCGGCGTTCAGGGCCCATCGGACATCCTTGCAGGAGGCTCGCATGGCCAGCGCCGCGACGTCGAACGAGATCATCGCCCTGGAGCGGTCCTACTGGGACGCGATGAAGCAGAAGGACGGGCGCCGCGCGGCGGCGCTGTCCGGGAAGACCAGCCTGGTGACCGGCGCGCGCGGCGTCATGAGCATCGCCAAGGCGCAGATGGGCAAGATGACGGAAGAGGGCGACTGGACCCTCGACGACTATGCGTTCGAGGACGTCAAGGTGACCGCGCCGGCCCCCGACGTGGCGATCATCGCCTACAAGGTGCGCCAGAAGGTGACGATGAAGGGCGAGGCGAAGTCGTTCGAGGCCGCGGACAGCTCGACCTGGGTGCGCGGCGCGGACGGCTGGGAATGCCACGCCCACAGCGAGACCATCCTGGGGAACGGCTAGGCAGCTGGGCGAGGCTTCGCCTTTTCGGTTAGGCTCTCGAAGGCCGCGTCGCGCCTCGGCGCGGCGGGCGCCGAGGAGGATGATCCATGGCGACCGTCTATGACTTTTCCGCCTGGGACATAACCGGGAAGGACGTCCCCCTCGCCGACTATCGAAACCAGGTGTTGCTGATCGTCAATACCGCCAGCAAGTGCGGCTTCACCCCGCAGTACGAGGGACTGGAGACGCTGCACCACGACCTGTCCCCGCGCGGCCTGGCGGTGCTGGGCTTTCCCTGCAACCAGTTCGGCCGGCAGGAGCCCGGCGACGCCGCCGAGATCGCCAGTTTCTGCAAGCTCACCTACGACGTCGGCTTTCCGCTGTTCGCCAAGGTCGACGTCAAGGGTCCGGCCGCCCATCCCCTCTTCAACTGGCTGACGGAGCAGGCGCCGGGCCTCCTCGGCAGCCGCGCGATCAAATGGAACTTCACCAAGTTCCTCGTCGACCGCGAGGGCCGGGTCGTCGAGCGCTTCGCCCCGACGACGCCGCCGCAAGCCATCCGGCCGCGCATCGAAGCCCTGCTGTAAGCAGGTCCGGCGAGGTGGCCAGGCGTTCAGTCCCGACCTGAGATGGTCAGGCGATAGGCTGACGCGATGCGGCGCGCCGCACCAGGTTCACTTCTGGGCGAGGGTTTCTCGCGCGCGCTGCCGGATGAAGTGGCGAAGCCCATCCAGCTCGTCCGCGGTGAGGTTCGCGTAGGCCGGCATCCCGCGCGGCAACAGGGCGCCGTCGTGGACCACCGACTTGAAGGCCTCTGCGTCGAGGGGGATCGGAGACTTGCGCAGGTCGGGCGCCGCGCCGCCGGCGATCATGCCGCCGCCGTGGCAGATCACGCAGCTGGTGCCGAAGACGCCTGCGCCCACGGCCGCCTTGGCCGGGTCGAGCGCGAACGCCGGATCGTCGACGACCGGCTCGTCCACGTGCTCGGCCGGCGGCAGCTTGGCCTGGCCGCCGATGGCGAAGGTCAGCACCCGGCGCTTCTGCTGGCGATAGTCCCAGTTGGGCGTGTTGGAGAAGCTGGACCGGAAGCTGGCGATCACCGTCACGTACTGGCGGCCGCCGACCGAATAGCTGATCGGCGCGCTGAGGATGCCGTTCTGGGCGTCGAACGACCACAGCTTATCGCCCTTGTCGGCGCTGAGCGCGATCAGCTCGCCGTCGTTCAGGCCCTGGAACACCAGGTTGCCGGCGGTGCTGAGCACGCCGCCGTTGAGCCAGTTGGGCTCCGGCATCGACCAGGCCACCTTTCGGCCGGCGACGTCCCACGCCACCAGCTTGCTGGTCGTGGGCGGCACGACGATGGACGGCGGCGGCGGGCCGAGGCCGGTGTTGACGAACATCCCCAGCCTGGGCTGCCAGGTTCCCATGTTCGCCGGGTCGACGTGGACCCGCGCGCCCTCCATCACCGGGATGTAGGTCAGCCCGGTCTGGCGGCTGAACGACATCGCCTGGACGCCGTGCGCCCCGTTCGGGGTGGGCCAGAGCAGGAATGGCTTGCCGTCCGGATAGCGGGCCTCCGGGTTCTCCACCGGGCGGCCGGTCTTCAGGTCGACGCTGTCCGCCCAGTTGACCTTGGCGAACTTGTCGGCGGCGATCAGCTTCCCGCTCGCCCGGTCGAGGACGTAGAAGAATCCGTTCTTCGGCGCGTGGATGATGACGGACCGCTTCTGGCCGTCGATGACCACGTCGGCCATCTGGATGTCCATCGCGTTGTTGAAGTCCCAGGTGTCCTCCGGGTTCGTCTGGTAGTGCCAGACGTACTCGCCGGTCTTGGCGTCCAGCGCGACGATCGAGGCGAGGTAGAGGTTGTCGCCGCCGCCGGGACTGCGGATCTTCTGGTTCCAGGGGAAGCCGTTTCCGGTGCCCAGGTAGACCCGGTCGTATTTCGGGTCGTAGGCCATCGCCTGGTAGACCGCGCCGCCGCCGCCGAACTTCCACCATTCGCCGGTCCAGGTCTTCGCGGCCGCCTCCATGGCCTTGTTCTCGAAGCCCTTCTTCGGGTCGCCCGGCACGATGTAGAACCGCCAGGCCTTCTTGCCGGTCTTGATGTCATAGGCGGTGACGTAGCCACGCACCGGCGAATAGTCGGCGCCGCCGAAGCCGATGATCACCTTGTCGCCGGCCACGTAGGCCGGGCCGGTGATGTAGGCGCCGGGCGCCTCGTCGAGGGTGAAGGCGCTCCAGACCAGCTTGCCGGTCTTCACGTCCACCGCGATCAGCCGGCCTTCGCGCGTGCCGGTGAAGATCTTGCCGTCGCCGTAGGCGATGCCGCGGATGCCCCAGCCGGCGCGGACGCGGGTTTTCGCCTCGGGCTCCTCGGCGACCTTGGGGTCGTATTGCCAGAGCAGCTTGCCGGTCTTCGCGTCCAGCGCGTGGATGACGCTGTGGCCGGCGGCGAAATAGACCACGCCGCCGATCTCCAGCGGCGCGGTATAGGCGTCGAAGGTGTCGATGTCGTACGACCAGATGAGCCCGAGCTTGCCGATGTTGCCGGCGTTGATCTCGGCCAGCGGGCTGAAACGGTCCTGGGTGTCGTCGCCGCCGAAGCTGTACCAGTCGTCCCCCGCCGTTGGGGGCTTCATGTCCTGCGCCAGCGGTGCGGCCGCCACCGCGGCGGCGGCCAGCAGGATCGCCAAGCCTAAGCGCTTCATCGTCTCGCTCCCGGTAAATGCGCTTTTCGACGAAGCGCTAGAAACTGCATTAAAGTGCAATAAGCAGAGGGGTCAACTGCGCGGGCGTCATACGGGCTGCAATTGGCTCAGCCTGCGGCCGGGCGCGATGTCCTCCAGGTCGGTGAGCAGGTGGATCAGCGCCGGCCTGCCGGCCGCCCGCGCTTCGCGCAGGGCGTCGGGGAAGTCCGCGGTCGACTCCACGCGCCGGGCCCAGGCGCCGAAGGCCCGGGCGTAGGCCGTGAAGTCGGGATTGCCGAGGTCGGTGGCGATGGTCCGGCCGGGGAACTTCAGCTCCTGGTGCATGCGGATGGTGCCGTAGGCGCCGTTGTCCGCCACCAGGATCACCACCGCCGCGCCGTATTGCATGGCGGTGGCCAGCTCCTGCGCCGCCATCAGGAAGCAGCCGTCGCCGGCCACCGCGACGACCTCGCGTTCGGGGCGCAGGATCTTGGCCGCCACCGCGGCGGGGAAGCCGAAGCCCATGGCGCCGCTGGTGGGGGCGAGCTGGGTGCGAAACCGCCGGTGCCGGTAGAAGCGGTGCAGCCAGGCCGCATAGTTGCCCGCGCCGTTGCAGACGATGGCGTCGGGGCCCAGCGCTTCCGCCAGGTGATGGAACACCTCCGACAGGTTGACGCGGCCCTGGCTCCCGATCGGCGCGCAGAACGCCGTCTGGTCGCCGCGCGCAGCCTCGCCCCAGACGCGCCAGCGTCCGGCGGGCAGCTCGATCCCGGCCAGGGCCGCCGCGGCCGGCGCGACGTCGGCGGCGGCCGCCAGGCTGGCCGGCCAGACCCGGCCGAGCTCCTCGGGGTCGGGGTGGATGTGCACCAGCCGCACGGCGGTGTCCTGCGGCGTGAACAGGCTGTAGCCCTGGGTCGGGTTCTCGCCCAGGCGAGCGCCGAGGGCGATGACCAGGTCGGCGGCGCGGACGCGCTCCAGCAGGCGCGGATTGGAACCGAGGCCCAGGTCGCCGGCATAGACGCGGTGGTCGTTGTCGATCAGGTCCTTGCGCCGGAAGGACAGCGCGACGGGCAGTCCGGCGTGGTCGGCCCAGCCGGTCAGGGCGTCGAGCGCGGCGGCGGTCCATCCCGTTCCGCCGAGCACCAGCATCGGCCGCTCGGCGGCCAGCAGCCGGGCGGCGAGGCTGTCCAGGAACGCGGGCGTGGGCGCGGCCTGGGCCGGCGCGCCCGGCGGCGGGATCGGGCGGGACGCCGGGTCGTTCAACATGTCCTCGGGCAGGGCCAGCACCACGGGGCCGGGGCGGCCCTGGACGGCGGTGGCGAAGGCGCGGCCGACCAGTTCGCCCATGCGCTCGGCGTCGTCGACCTGGGCGGTCCATTTGGCGATCGACCCGAAGACGGCCGGATAGTCGAGTTCCTGGAAGGCTTCGCGGCCGAGGTCGCGGCGCGCCACCTGGCCGACGAAGAGGATCATCGGCGCCGAATCCTGCCGGGCGGTGTGGACGCCGATGCTGGCGTGGGTCGCGCCGGGGCCGCGGGTGACCATGCAGACGCCCGGCCGGTGGGTCAGCTTGCCATAGGCCACGGCCATGTTGGCGGCCCCCGCCTCATGCCGGCAGGCGACCACCTGGATCTGGGCGCGCACGTCCCACAGGGCGTCGAGCACCGGCAGGTAACTCTCCCCCGGCACGCAGAAGACGTGGGTGACGCCGTGGGCGATCAGCGCCTCGACCAGGCGTCGGGCCGCGGTGGTCTCGGTCATGGCGTCGTCCTTGGGGCGGCTCAGAGCTCGAAGCTGACGCCCTGGGCCAGCGGCAGATCACGGCCGTAGTTCACCGTGTTTGTGGCCCGCCGCATATAGGCCTTCCAGCTGTCGGAGCCGGCCTCGCGCCCGCCGCCGGTCTCCTTCTCGCCGCCGAAGGCGCCGCCGATCTCGGCTCCGGACGGCCCGATGTTCACGTTGGCGACGCCGCAATCGGAGCCGGCCAGGAACTGCTCGGCCTCGCGCAGGTCCAGGGTGAAGATCGAGGAGGAGAGCCCTTGCGGCACGTCGTTGTGGATCGCGATCGCCGCGTCGAGGTCGCCATAGCGCATCACGTAGAGGATCGGGGCGAAGGTCTCGCGGCGCACGACCTCGGCCTGGCCGGGCATCTCCACGAGCGCCGGGCGGACGTAGGCTCCTGGGCGCGGGAGCCTTTCGCCGCCGTGCACGACGCCGCCGGCGGCCCTGGCCTCCGCGAGCGAGCGCTGCATCGCCTCGAACGCAGCCTCGTCGATCAGCGGCCCGACCAGCATCTCCGGCTGGCGTGGGTCGCCGACCGGGACGCTGGCGTAGGCCGCCTTCAGCCGGGACAGCAGGAGGTCGTAGACGTTTCCGTGGACGAGCAGGCGGCGAAGCGTCGTGCAGCGCTGTCCCGCCGTCCCCATGGCCGCGAAGGCCACCGCGCGAACCGTCAGGTCGATGTCGGCCGAAGGGGCGACGATCGCGGCGTTGTTGCCGCCGAGCTCCAGCAGGGCGCGGGCGAAGCGGGCGGCGAGCACCGGCGCCACGGCGCGTCCCATGGCGGTCGAGCCGGTGGCCGAGACCAGCGGGACCTTCGGATGGACGGCCAGCGCCTCGCCCACAGCCCGCTCGCCGACGACCACCTGGGACAATCCGGCCGGCGCCGCGCCGAACCGCGCGCAGGCGCGGTCGAACAGGGCCTGGACGGCCAGGGCGGTGAGCGGGGTCTTCTCCGACGGCTTCCAGACCACCGTGTCGCCACAGACCAGGGCCAGGGCGGCGTTCCACGACCAGACGGCGACCGGGAAGTTGAAGGCGGTGATCACCCCGACCACACCCAGGGGATGCCAGGTCTCCATCATCCGGTGGCAGGGGCGCTCGGTGGCGAGGGTCAGGCCGAACAGCTGGCGCGACAGGCCGACGGCGTAGTCGCAGATGTCGATCATCTCCTGGACCTCGCCCAGGCCCTCGGAGACCGTCTTGCCGGCTTCCAGCGTGACCAGGCGGCCGAGCTCGGCCTTGGCGGCGCGCAGCTCCTCGCCGAGCAGCCGGACCAGCTCGCCGCGCCGCGGGGCCGGTACCTTGCGCCAGGCCTGGAACGCCGTGTGGGCCCGGTCGATGGCGGCGTCCATGTCGGCCGGCGTGGCGGCGCGAAGGCGGGCGATCTCCTCGCCGGTGATCGGCGAGCGGGCGGCAAGCTCGCCCGGCTCGAAGGTCACGCCGAGCCCCGTCAGCAGCCGGGCGGCCTCCTGGGCGAGGCCGGGTTTCGAATGGATGGTCACGCGACGGCCTCCAGATGGCCCGGCGCGGCGGTCCACGCGCGGGTCTCGGCCTGAGCGTACGCCTGGCCGAACCGGTCGCCGAGGAAGGCGGCCAGTCCGATCTCCTCCTGCCGGATGAACCCCTTCGCCGGCAGGCGGCCCTGGGCCAGCAGGTCGAGCACCGCGCAGATGGAGGAGGCGGTGGTGATCTGGATCGCCGACAGCAGCCGCCCGCCGACCTCGCCGGCGTAGATTTTGTTGGCGTAGGTCTCCTGGACCAGATGGCCGTCGCGCAGCCCGGAGACCGTGACGAAGACGATCACCACGTCCTGCAGGGTGGCCGGGACGGCCTTCTCCAATATGTCCTTCAACAGGTCGCGCCGGTCGCGCAGGCGCAGGTCGTTGAGCAGGGCCTTCATGATCGCCGCGTGGCCGGGGTAGCGGATCGTGCGGTAGTTGAGGTTGCGCACCTTGCCGGCCAGGCTTTCGCAGAGCGTGCCCAGGCCGCCCGAGGTGTTGAAGGCCTCGTAGGCCACCCCGTCGAGGGCGAAGGCCTCGCACTCCTCCAGGGCCCGGGTCTGGCGCAGGGTCCCGTCGACGATGGCCTCGCACGGCTCGCAGTACTCGTTGATCACCCCGTCGGTGGACCAGGTCAGGTTGTAGTTCAGGGCGTTGGACGGGTATCGGGGCAGGGCGCCCACGCGCAGGCGCACGTCGTGCAGCTCGTCGAAGCGGCGCGCCAGGTCGGCGGCGACGATGGAGATGAAGCCGGGGGCGAGCCCGCACTGGGGGATGAAGGCGCTCTGCGCGCCCTCGGCCAGCGCCCGCACGCGGCGGGTGGAGGCCACGTCCTCGGTAAGGTCGAGGTAGTGAGTCCCGGCCGCCTTGGCCGCCTCGGCCACCTGCACCGTCAGGTGGTAGGGCGCCGCCGACAGGGCGGCGAACTTGCCTTCCATCGCCGCGCGAAGGGCGCCGCCGTCGGCCGCGTCGAGGACCAGCGGGGTGACGCCCGGGGCGGCGGCGATCTGGCCTTGGTCACGGTCCGCAAGGGTCACCCGGTAGTCGCCGGTCGCCCCCAGCATCTGGGCGATCGTCGAGCCGATATGGCCGGCTCCGATGACGATGACGTCCTTCATGGATGACCTCCTGCGACGCCTCACGGCGCCACGGAACGGCGCCGAGGTCCATTGCGAGGCTGCCGAATCGAACAGATACTTTCGGCGATATGACGAGGGCTGCTATGCAGATCGACGAAACCGATCGCCGGCTGATCGGCAAGCTGCGGGAGAACGCCCGGCTGCCGATCAGCGACCTGGCCCGCGCGCTGGGCCTCTCGCGCACGACGGTGCAGAGCCGGCTGGAGCGCCTGGAGCGACAGGGCGTGGTCACGGGCTACACGCTGAAGGTCTCGGAGGCCTACGAGCGCGGGCTGATCCACGCCTATGTGATGCTGACGACGGCGCCGAAACAGACCGCCGCGGTGATCAGCGCCGCGCGGGCGACCACGGCGGTGCGACGGCTGGCCTCGGTGAGCGGGCCCTTCGACCTGATCGCCGAGGTGGCGACGCAGACGGTTGCGGAGATGGACGCGCTGATCGACTCGCTGGGCGCCCTCGACGGGGTGGAGCGGACGACCTCCTCGGTGGTGATGTCGGTCAAGTTCGACCGGTAGGACGTGGCCGCCGCGCTATTTGACTTCCGCGCGCACCGGGAAGGCGTCGAAATAGAACTGGAAGCGTGAGCGCAGCTCGTCGGGGTCGAGACCGAAATCCCGCCGCAGGTCATGCCGGACCTGGCCGTGCTTGCCGCGCGGGTTCGCCGCCAGGAAGGCGTTCATCCGGTCCCGCAACACGTCGTCCATCGGCAGGCCCGCGGTGCGGTAGATGGCCTCCACCGTCTCCATGGAGGCGGCCATGAACTTGTCGAAATAGACGTCGTGCAACCGCGCCGGATCGAGCTTGCCGTGGTCGCGCACGCAGGCGCGCAGCAGACGCTGGTAGCGGTCGATCCAGTAGTCCGCCGTCTTCTGCGGCTCGACCTCCAGGCGCGAGACCCGCTGGCGATAGCAGTTGCCGGTGATGGCCGACTGGATCGAGGCCACCGGGTCGCGGTGGGTGATCACCACCGTCGCGTCGGGAAACACCGTGGTCAGCGGGACCAGCTGCTCCATGTGCTGCGGACATTTCAGCAGCCAGCGCTTCTTGGAGCCGGTCTGGAAGTCCAGCACCTGAAGGCACTTCTTCAGGTAGCGGTAGATGGGCGTCTGGTCGGTGGCGAAGTAGTGGTCCCGCCACTTCGGGGAAAAGGTCAGCCATTCGATGTGATAGCTGCCGAAATCCACGCACTGGAACTCCACGTCCTCGGAGATGTGGTCCGGACTGAACTCGTGCATCGCCTTGGCGTAGGGCAGCAGGGCGTCGGCCTGGGCCCATTCGGCGGCGCATTTCACCCGCCGCGGGTCGTCCTCGCCGGGCTTGGCGATCTCGTCGGGGGCGGGGACGGGCCGGATCGCCTCCCAGTAGGGCAGGGAGCGCAGTTGCGGGTCGGCGGCCAGGAAGTTCTGCAGGTGGGTGGTCCCCGAGCGCGGCAGGCCGGTGATCACCAGCGGCCGCTCGATCGGCAGGTCGAGGATCTGCGGATTGCGCCGCACCAGGTCCTCGATGCGCAGACGCACGGTCGCATAGCGCACGGCCATGCCGTAGATCGTGGCCCGGCCGAGCCGGGAGAGGCCGGCATCCTCCCGGGCGCACTGCAGCCACAGGCGCAGGCGCACGCGGAAATCCTCCTCGCCGAAATCCGAGAGGCCGGTCGCCTCCCGCGCGGCGGCCAGCACGGCCTCCTCGTCCAGCGGGACGTCTGGGGCCGTCTCCACGGCCTTGCGCTGCACCTCGCTGAGCACGGGATGCTTCATGTCGAGAATGTCGATGAAACCGGCCGGCGCTTCCCCAGTCGTCGCTTCGCTCATCTCACGCGTCCCCGATCGCCGCCTTGGCCTTGCCGATCTGGGTCTCCAGCCAGCCGATTTCGTCGAAGGTGCGGCCTTCGGTGAGCTCGATCAGCCGCTCCAGCGCCGCGATCTCCGCCAGGCGGGCGGCGCGGTTCCTGAGATCGGCCGCCACGGCGATCTCCACGAAGTGCAGGGCCTCCACCGGCGCGCCGGCGGCGAGGCGCGCTTGCGCCTTGGCCGCCAGGGCGTCGGGTCCGCCCGCCATCGCCGCCAGCTCCGGCCAGATCGTCCGGGCCGGGACGCCGTAGAGCTCGGTGGTGGATTCGTGGCGGAACCAGCCGGTGTATTCCTCGTAGACGGCGCGCACGTACCAGGAGACGGGGCCGCGCCCAGGCGCCATGGCCAGGTGCGCGGGCAGCTGGATCTCCCGCATCAGGGTCCACAGATCCTTCTGGCCCGCCATCCCCTTGACCGTTTCGTCGTGGATGTGCCGGATCGCTTCCAACAGCTTGGTCATGTCGGCGCGGATGCGCTCGGCGCCGCGGATCGGCTCGTCGTGGCCGGTGACCAGCAGTTCGGGCTGCAGGTCGATCAGGCGTTGCAGCTCGCGCATGAAGTTTGGCACGCTGCGGTCGCGGTCGCCGCGCAGGGTGTAGAAGTGCGGCAGGCGCCGTAGAGCGCGCCCATCCAGTTGCCGGTGAAGATCACCTTCTCCTTGGGCAACCAGACCATCAGCGAATCCAGCGTCTCGCCCGACGGCGCCGACAGCAGCTCGAACCGCCGACCGCCGACCTCGAAGGCGTGGTGGTCCTCGAACAGCGTCAGCGGCTCGGGAAGCTCGCGCAGGTCACGTGCGACGTGCGCCGTCTGGCCGGGCGGCGTCGCCGGGCGAAGGGCGTGCAGCACGGCCTGGCCGCGCGGGGCGAAGAAGGCGCCGAGGGCGGCGCGTTCGCGGCAAAGCCGGGGAAACTCGGCCTGGGCGAACATCTCGACGCCCGGGTCGGCGAAGTGGGTCCAGCCGCCGATGTGGTCGAAATGGTCCTGGGTGAAGACGACCTTGGCCACCTTCAGCGGCCGCCCCAGCAAGGCCTCGAAACGGGACCGGTGCCCCGTCTCGCCGGGGGTGCCGGTGTTGATCACCACGTCGCCGGCGTCACTGGTGATCACGTAGCTGTTTGAGCAGCCGCGCGACATCAGCAGGAAATCGTTGACGCGCTCGGCCGGCGCGGCGGGATTCCATTCAATGGCCTTGACCAGGTGGTGGTCGGCGCTGGCGTAGCGGGCCATTTTTTGTCTCCCCGGGTTGTTTTCGACAGCTTCCTATTCCCCCGGCCGCCGCGCAAGCTGTCGGCGCGGAACACACGCACTGTTCGACGCCGGCGAGTCTTCAGGTACAGGGAAGGCCGGTTCGCATTCACGGCGCCGACAAAGCGATAGAACAAACAGGGAAATTCGAATGGACCTCACCAACGCATCAGCTCTCGTCACCGGCGGCGCGGGCGGCTTCGGCAGCGCCACCGCACGCAGGCTCGCTCAGATGGGCGCCAAGGTGGTCATCGCCGACGTGGCCGACGAGCGCGGTGAAGCCCTGGCGAAGGAGCTCGGCAACGGCTCCGTCTACGTCCACACCGACATCATGGACGAAAACTCCATCGCCAAGGCGGTCCAGACGGCCGTGGGCCTGGGCCCGCTGCGCGCCGCCGTCGTCGTCCATGGCGGCCCGCCCCCGCCCGGCGCCACGGGCGCGGCCCGGGTGGTCAATCGCGAGGGCGAGCGGATCCCGCTGGCGCACTTCGCCCACACGGTGAACGTCTACCTGGTGACGGCCTTCGCGGTCACCAGCCAGGCCGCCGAGGCGATGGCCAAGAACGCGCCGCTCGCGTCCAACCAGCGGGGGGTGATCATCAACACCGCCTCCATCGCCGGTTTCGAGGGCCAGCCCGGCCAGTCCGGCTATTCGGCCGCCAAGGGCGGGATCATCGGCATGACGCTCACCATCGCGCGCGACCTGGCCCCGCTCGGCATCCGCGCCATGGCCATCGCGCCCGGCACCTTCCTGACGCTCGCCTACTCCGGCCGCATGACCGACGACGAGGCCCAGGCCAAGTGGGGCCCCATGGTCCCGAACCCGAAGCGCATGGGCGATCCCGACGAATACGGGCGTCTGGCGGCCCACATCGTCGACAACGACTTCCTGAACGGCACCACCATCCGGCTGGACGGCGCGCAGCGGTTCTAGCGGGCGCAGCGCCTCCCTTCCCCCTGGAGGGGGGAAGGGCCGGGGATGGGGGTGGGGCGTGTTCAGGCTCTGTTGCGCCGAGGCCTTTTTCACCGGCCATGCGGCTGTGCGTAGGGACGGCTGAAATCCTTCCGGCGGGCGGCGCCACGTACGCCCTCACCCTTCCCCCCTCCAGGGGGAAGGGACCGGATAGGGCGGCGCGGACGGCCTTAAATCTCATGGTGGCCCGTCTGTCGGCTGGTATCCTAAGTGAGATTTAAGTCCCCCAGACGCATCTTGGAGATGCTTCGCGAGGGCGGACTTCGATCCTTGGCGGATGTGACACCTTCAACCAGACGCTGCTACTTTGCAGCAACCGCCGACGTGGAGTCGCCGTGCGGGCTGAACTGCGAAATCGCCTTCCGATATTCCTTGCTGGCTCTTCGCTCTCGCAGCGCTTTGGCCGGGCTACGCCTATGTCCGAGCGGACAAGGAAGCGCGATGCTGGCGAGCCTATGTCGCCGCTGGAGACCTTCAAGCGCCGCCAGGTCTTGCTTGTCTCGTTCGACATGTAGAGCGAGTCCAGTGACCGACTAGGTGAACGATGGTCCGCTCACCCCGTAATCACCCCTCACCCCACCGTCTCGTCCTTATGCGTCACGGCCAGCGCCAGGTCGTCGGCGTGGATCATCGGCCCCGAGGTGTAGCCGATGGCGCCCTCGATGGCGCTCGACTTCAGGCCGCAGATCTTCGCCGCGTCCTCGGCCTCGTAGCGGGCCAGGCCGCGGCCGATCTCGTGGCCCGCCTCGTCGCGGACCACCACGGCGTCGCCCTTGTCGAAGCGGCCCTCCACCTTGCGCACGCCCGCGGCCAGCAGGCTCTTGCCGCGCCGCAGCGCCGCCGCGGCGCCGTCGTCGACCACCATGGCGCCGGCGGGCGCCAGCGAGCCGGCGATCCAGGCCTTGTAGGCCGCGGCGGGCGTGGTGGCGGGCTCGACCACCGTGGCGGGCTCGCCGGCCTCCACGGCGGCCAGCGGGGCGGGGCGGGTCCCCAGGGTGATCACCGTGGCGCAGCCGGCGGCCTGGGCCATGCGGGCGGCGGCGAGCTTGGTGGCCATGCCGCCGGTGCCGACCCCGGCCGCGGCGTTGGCGCCGCCGGCCATGGCCTCGATCTCCCGGGTCAGGCGGGTGATGCGGGGCAGGTGGCGGGCGTCGGGGTCGCGCCGCGGGTCGGCGGTGTAGAGGCCGTCCACGTCGGAGAGCAGCACCAGGACGTCGGCGCCGATCATCTGCGCCACCCGCGCCGCCAGGCGGTCGTTGTCGCCGTAGCGGATCTCCTCGGTGACCACGGTGTCGTTCTCGTTGACCACCGGGATCACCCCCAGGGCCAAAAGGGTCTCCACGGTGGCCCGCGCGTTCAGCCAGCGGCGGCGGACCTCGGTGTCGTCGCGCGTCAGCAGCACCTGGGCGGCGATCAGGCCGTGCGGTTCGAAGGCCTCCTCCCAGGCGCGCATCAGCGCCGACTGGCCGGCGGCGGCGGCGGCCTGTTTCTCGGCCAGGGTGAGCGCGCGGCGGCCGAGCCCCAGGCGGCGGCGGCCGAGCGCGACGGCGCCCGACGAGACCACCAGCACCTGCTGACCCCGGGCGCGCAGGCGGGCGACGTCGGCCGCCAGCGCGGCCAGCCAGGCGGCGTCGGCCGCGCCGGCCTCCCCGGTCACCAGCGCCGAACCCACCTTGACGACGATGCGCCGCGCGTGGGCCAGGCCGCTCACGGGGCCCACTCCTCGGCGTCCTTCGGCGCGGCGGCGGCGGCGCGGGCGGCCTGCACCTCGCGCCAGGCGGCGCGCAGCAATTCGGTGACGCCCTCGCCGGAGACGCCGGAGACCAGGCGCGGCGCCACGCCGGCGGCCGCCTGCAGCTCGGCCGCGCGGGCCGCGCGGGTCTCGGCGTCCAGGGCGTCCACCTTGTTCAGCGCCAGGATCTCCGGCTTGTCGCCCAGCCCCTCGCCATAGGCCTCCAGCTCGTGGCGGACCGTGCGCCAGGCTTCGCCCACGTCCTCCTGCGTGCCGTCCACCAGATGGATCAGCACGGCGGTGCGCTCCACGTGGCCCAGGAAGCGCGTTCCCAGCCCGGCGCCTTCCGAGGCCCCCTCGATCAGGCCGGGGATGTCGGCGATCACGAACCGCTCGCTGGTGGACAGGTCCACGACGCCCAGGTTGGGGACCAGGGTGGTGAACGGATAGTCGGCGATCTTCGGCCGCGCGGCGGAGGCGGCGGCCAGCAGGGTCGACTTGCCGGCGTTGGGCAGCCCGGCCAGGCCCACGTCGGCGATCAGTTTCAGCCGCAGCCAGATGGTCCGCTCCTCCCCCTCCTGGCCAGGGTTGGCGTGGCGCGGGGCCTGGTTGATCGGGCCCTTGAAATAGGCGTTGCCGAAGCCGCCGTTGCCGCCCTTGGCCAGGCGCACGCGCGCGCCCTCGTGGTCGAGGTCGGCGATCAGGGTCTCCTTGTCCTCCTCCAGCACCTGGGTGCCGACGGGGACCTTCAGCACCACGTCGGGCGCATTGGCGCCGTGGCGGTCGCGCCCCATGCCGTGGCCGCCGGTGCCGGCCTTGAAGTGCTGCTGGTAGCGGTAGTCGATCAGGGTGTTCAGCCCCTCCACCGCCTCGATCCAGACGCTCCCGCCCCGGCCGCCGTCGCCGCCGTCCGGCCCGCCGTGCTCGATGAACTTCTCGCGCCGGAACGAGACCGCGCCGCCGCCGCCGTCGCCGGAGCGGATATAGATCTTGCACTGATCGAGAAATTTCATGGGCGGCGGAGATCTCGGAGATAGAAGAACGACATAGCACGAAGGCGGCGCCCCTCTCCCCCCGGAATCGGGGGGAGAGGATGGGCGAGGGGGGCCTCTCCGCCGCACCGCGCCGTTGGCGCGGCCCCTCACCCGGCCTCTCCCCGCTAGCGGGGAGAGGGGAAGAGGAGACCTAAGCCAGCCAGACCATCATCCGCGTGGGGACGTCGGCGGTGCGGGCGAGGCAGTACAGGCGCTTGACCTCGCCGGTGTAGAGGAAGCCCGCCTTGCACAGCACCTGGCCCGAGGCGTCGTTGTCGGCGAAGTGCCCGGCGACCACCAGCCGGCGGCGCCAGTCACCCCGCGCCCAGTCGAGCGCGGCGCTGGCCGCCTCGGTGGCGTAGCCCTGGCCCCAGTAGGGCCGGCCCAGCCAGTATCCCAGCTCCGCGCGGCCATCCGCGTTCGGGTGGAAGCCGAGCATGCCGATCAGCCCCTGGCCGGGATGGTCGATGGCGAACGTGGCCTCACGATCCGCATCGTTCTCGCTGACGCGCGCCAGAAAGGCCTCGGCGTCGGCCAGGCCGTACGGATAGGGCATGCGCGAGGTCATCTTCGCGACGCCGGGGTCGTTGGCCAGCTCGGCGATGCGCGCGGCGTCCTTGCGCCGGGTCGGGCGCAGCCTCAGCCGCGGGGTGTCGATGACGGGCGAAACATGGATGGCGATCATCTCCTGAACCTCCCGGCTCCTCTCCTGGGAGCCTGACAAAAACCAAAGCGGGGAGCCCGGCAGACCGGACTCCCCGCATGGAATTCCTGTCCGGTCCGCCAATTTCTCTGGCGGACCCGGAAGAGAGGGTTCGCCTTATTCAGCCGCCGCCGGCGCCGGGACCACTACGTTGACGTAGGTTCGGTCGTTGCGCTTGGTGACGAACTTCACCGCGCCCGGGGCGGTGGCGAAGAGGGTGTGGTCCTTGCCCATCCCCACGTTGTCGCCGGCCCAGAACTTGGTGCCGCGCTGGCGGATGATGATGTTGCCGGCGAGCACCGCTTCGCCGCCGAACTTCTTCACGCCGAGTCGGCGGCCGTCGGAATCGCGCCCGTTGCGCGAGGAACCGCCAGATTTCTTGTGCGCCATGACGCTCTCCTGATCTCTCTTGGTAAGGCCCTGGGAGCCTTACGCGTCCTTGTCGGTCTTCTTGGCCGCGGCCTTCTTCGGCGCCGGCTTGGCTTCGCCTTCGGCCTTGTCCGCCTTGGGAGCGGCGGCCTTCTTCGGGGCGGCCTTGGCTTCGGGCGCATCCGTCGCCGGGGCGTCGACCTGCGCAGCGGCGGCTTCAACCACGTCCGGCGCGGCCACTTCGGCCTCGACGTCCACGACCTTGGGCGCCTTCGCCTTCGGCGCGGGCTTGGCCTCGACCGCAGCCGCCACCGGCTCGAACTCAGCCAGCTTCAGGTTGCGGGAACGGGCGTTCAGCTCCGCCTTGGTGGTCAGGTCGACCGTCCCGTCCCAGCTCGCGCTCTTGCCTTCGCCGGCGATGCCGGTGACGCGCAGCACGCTCTCGAACTGGCGATGGCCGCGGGTGCGGCGATAGCCCTGGCGGCGCTTCTTCTTGAAGATCTTGACCTTCTCGCCCTTGCGGGTCTCGATCAGCGTCGCGCTGACCGAGGCGCCGGCCAGGGTCGGGGCGCCCACGAACACCGCGTCGCCGTCGCCCAGCATCAGCACGTCGCCGAAAGCCACCGCGGCGCCCGGCTCACCGTCGAGCTTTTCGACCACAAGCACGTCGCCGGGTTGCACCCGGTACTGCTTGCCGCCGGTCTTGATCACCGCATACATGGTCAGCGCCTTAACAGAAGGGTCTATGCAAAAAGCAATGCGCCCGCGAGCGGCCCCGCGGGCGAGAGGGGCGGTCTTATACAGAGGACGAGGGTCAAGTCAACGCGCCCAGCGCAGCCGCCCTTGCTCCGGCAATGACGTGGGCGCAGGCGGACCGAGCGACGGAGCCTGCGCCCAGCCGCTGGTGTGCAGCTCCCAGTGGCGGACCACCGCGCTCGCCACGCCCTGCATGAAGGCCAGGCGGTCCGGCACCGGCTTGGCCGTGCGCCGGATCATCACCGCGATCGCATAGGCGCGGCCGTCGGGCGCGGTCATCAGGCCCACGTCGTTGATGCCCACCGAGGCGTCGCGCCAGTCCTGGCCGGTGCCGGTCTTGTGCGCCAGGGTCCAGCCGAGCGGCAGTCCGCCCTTCAGGCGCAGCGGACCGGTGGTCGCCTGGGTCATCAGGCTGAGCAGCAGGGCCGTGGAGCCGGGCCTCAGCAATTCGCCGCGCTTCAGGGCCGCCAGCGCCGCGGCGACGGCGCGGGGCTGCGCCCCGTCCGGCGGGTCGTCCAGGTAGGCCGCCAGGGCCACGTCGCGCGCCGCCGGCGACAGGCGGGCGCGGGCCGCCTTGAAATTGTTCCCCTGGCCATAGCTCTCCTGCCAGGAGTCCAGGCCCGCGATCTTCGATTGCAGGTCGCGCTCCTCGCCGCCCGCCAGTATGCCGCGCAGGCCTTTCTGCTGCAGCGTCGCCTGGATCGCCGCCGCGCCGCCCACGTAGCGCACGAGCCGGTCGGCCGCGGCGTTGTCGCTCTCGATCAACGCCCGCCGCAGCAGCTCGTCGAGGGTGGTGGCGTAGCCGTCCGGCCCATAGGACCCGACGACCGGCTGGAAGAACACCGACCGGTCGGCGGCGCCCATGGTCACCGGGTCGCTGAGGCGGAACAGGCCGCGGTCGACGCCGTCCAGCAGCGTCAGCGCCACCCAGAGCTTCGAGACGCTCTGCTGCGGGAAGGCCTCGTCCCCCGCCACCTGGACGATCCAGCCCGCGTCGACGTCCGAGACCGCGACGCCCACAGGCTCGCCGTAGGCGGCCACGCGGGCCTCGAGCTCGGCCTGCAGGTCCGAGGGGGCGATCGACGGCCGCGGCCGGGCGGGCGGGGCGAAACTGGTGGGGGCGAACGGGCCCGGATCGTGCGGCCGCCCCGCGAGGCCGGCGTTCAGCGCGCAGCCCAGCAGCAGCGCCAGGCCGGCGAGGCCGAGCGAAATCCGCCACGTCCGCCCGGGGGCGGAGAAGAAGAACCCGATAACCTTTCGAACGCCGCGCCCCATGACCGTTCAACGCCTGAGGAGGCGGTTCGGCTTCATGACGACCGCCGGATCTCCAGGGTGACATGGCTGAGGTCCATGAGGCCAGACAAGCGTGCGCGATAGGCCTGCGCCGGCTGCGGCGCCTCGGCGGCGATCACCGCCACGGCGGCGTGGTGGCCCGGCCCCAGCCGCCACAGGTGCAGGTCGATGACCCGCTCGCCCTCCGCCTCCAGGCGCGCGCGGATCACTGCGGTGAGCTCTGGGCTGGGGTTTACGTCGAGCAGCGCCGGGCCCGCCCGGGCGAGCAGGGTCCAGGCGAACTGCGCCACGAGGCCGGCGCCGACGATCCCGGCCGCCGGGTCGGCCCAGGCCCAGCCCAGCCGCTCGCCCGCCACCAGGCCCGCGATCGCCAGGATGGAGACCAGGGCGTCGGCGGTGAGGTGCAGGTGGGCGGCCGCCAGGTTCAGGTCGCCGTGGCGGTCGTGGCCGTGTTGCGCCGGCTTGGCGGGCCGCAGCAGCCAGACGCACAGCAGGGTCACCGCCAGGCCTGCGCCGGCCAGCGGCAAGGCGGAATCGTAGTCCACGGCTTCGGGCGTGATCAGCCGCGCGACGCTCTCGCCGCCGATCAGCAGAGCGGTGATCGCCAGCACCACGGCGTTGGCGAAGCCGGCCAGGTAGCCCAGCTTGCCAGTCCCGAAGGCGAACCGCGGGTCGCGGGCGTAGCGGCGGGCCAGGGCGTAGGCCAGCGCGGCCACCAGCAGGGCCGCCAGGTGCGCGCCCATGTGCAGGCCGGAGGCGGTGAGCGCCATGGACCTGAAGACCAGGCCGCCCGCCACCTGGGCGACCAGGGTCGCCGCGCAGATGGCGGCCACGATCCAGGTGCGCCGCTCGTTGCGCGCATGGTCCGCGCCCAGATAGACGCGGTCGCCGCGGAACTCGTCCATCGGGGCGGCCGGCGGGGCGCTGGGGTCGGCGGCGATCAAGGGCGTGGGGTCTCGGATGATGGGTAAAGTGTTATTGTATAACAGTTAGGGCGGGTCAAGCGACGCGGCGGATTGCTTGTGCGCGCCTGATGATTAGATGTGGCGCCATGACCGCCCCCGCGACCGATAAGACCCCCGTCACCGTGCTCACCGGCTATCTCGGCGCCGGCAAGACCACCCTTCTCAACCGCATTCTCTCGGAGGACCACGGCAAGCGCTACGCCGTGATCGTCAACGAGTTCGGCGAGATCGGCATCGACAACGACCTGATCGTCGGCGCCGACGAGGAGGTGTTCGAGATGAACAACGGCTGCGTCTGCTGCACGGTGCGCGGCGACCTGATCCGGGTGGTCTCGGGCCTGATGAAGCGCAAGGGCAAGTTCGACGCGATCATCGTCGAGACCACGGGCCTGGCCGATCCCGGCCCCGTCGCCCAGACCTTCTTCGTCGACGACGACGTCAAGGCCAAGACCCGGCTCGACAGCGTCACCACCGTGGTGGACGCCAAGCACCTGCCGCTGCGCCTGGCCGATTCCCGCGAGGCGGCGGAGCAGATCGCCTTCGCCGACCAGATCATCCTCAACAAGACCGACCTCGTCACCGAGGCCGAGCTCCTGGCGGTCGAGGCGGGCATCCGCCGGCTGAACCCGCTGGCGCCGATCCACCGCGCCCAGCGCTCCGACGTGGCGCTGGACAAGATCCTCGGCCGCGGCGGCTTCGACCTGCAGCGCATCACCGCCCTGGAGCCGGAGTTCCTCAACCCCGGCCACGGCGAGGCGGGCCATGTGCATGACGAGCACTGCGAGGCCGATCACGACCATCACCACCACGACCACGATCATCACGGCCACGACCACCCCCACGACGAGATCATGGACCACGTGGCCGCGGCCGGCATCCGCGGCGTGTCGCTGAAGCTGGACCGGCCGTTGAACGCCAACCGCGTCACCGCCTGGCTGAACGGCGTGCTGCAGGCGCAGGGGCCCGACATCCTGCGCGCCAAGGGCATCCTCGACGTGGCCGGCGAGGACCGCCGCCTGGTGTTCCAGGCGGTGCACATGATCCTGGAGGGCGACTTCCAGGGGAGCTGGAAGGATGGCGATCACCGCGAGAGCCGCCTGGTGTTCATCGGCCGCAACCTCGACGAGGCGGCGCTGCGGTCGGGCTTCGAGGCCTGCGCGGCCTGACAAGAATCCCTCCCCATGAAGGGCTACGGGATTCAATCACCACTCTGGGCGTCATCCTCGGCTGGAGCGCGGCCCGCGCGGAATGCCCGGGATCCATGGACGCCGAAGGCGCCGGAAGAGGCGGGACCGTCGGTGAGAGCCCGGCCGACGCGGTGATCATGGATCCTTGGGACAAGCCCAAGTATGACGTCTTGAAAGGGAACGATCGGTTCACACCCCGCCAAAGGCGCGTGAATCCGGTAGCCATGAAGCGGAGGGACGAAAAAGCCCGCCCCGGTCTCCCGGAGCGGGCCTGAATCTCGGGTAGGCGAGGCGCGCCTAGAGCTCTTCGTTGATCAGGGCGACCTGGTAGAAGCCGCCGTCCTGCAGGGTGTTCATCACGGTCATGAAGTCCCCGTACTTCACCGTCCGGTCGG
>Ga0268265_10001419_pt1 | contig 20276 bp, 14 predicted proteins | sample KBSSwiS52_FD_190355 | JGI IMG/M metagenome (GOLD analysis project Ga0268265, IMG submission 190355) | Switchgrass rhizosphere microbial communities from Kellogg Biological Station, Michigan, USA - KBS Switchgrass S5-2 (SPAdes) (version 2) | ecosystem: Host-associated > Plants > Roots >... | reverse complement strand
GGTGTGCGACATGACTTCGGCGAAGGTCCGTCGCGCGATTGGATCGGTCTGGGTGTCCAGGGGCTTGCTCCGCACTGGTTCGAGATCGAGGCCACGCTCTACTTCGGAGAGCAAAGTCGCACTGCCGCTCGCTTCTCGGGCGAGGTCGAGCTGCTGATCACCCAGAGGCTGATTCTGCAGCCGAAGATCGAGTTCGATCTATACGGCAAGGACGACCCGCAGAATGCGATCGGCTCGGGGCTCGCCGATTCCGAGATCGGACTTCGTCTCCGCTACGAAATTCGTCGCGAAATCGCGCCTTACGTTGGTCTGGTATGGACGCGCTCCTATGGTGATACAGCGGACTTCGCTCGGGCAGCGGGCGATGAGGTCGATGAGTTGCGGTTTGTGGCTGGTCTGCGGTTGTGGTTCTAGGAGAAAAGCATGAAACGTACGCTATCGACAGTTGCCATTACGCTGCTCGCAGTTGTGCTGCTGGGCGCATTGGTGGTCGCATCCGGCGCACTCAGCGTGGCCGCAGACGAGCCCCACTCATCCCTGGTCTTCGGCATTCTCGACACTGCTCGCGAGCGCTCGATTGAGACTCGTGCAGACGACATTCAAGTTCCCGCTTTGGATGATGCGGGAATGGTGCGCAGAGGGGCAGGCAACTACGACGCCATGTGCGCCAAGTGCCACCTCGCTCCCGGCATGACTGCGACCGAGCTGAACCGGGGACTCGCTCCGACGCCGCCAAATCTGGCCAAGGATGCAAACGCGGATGCGGCCGAGGCGTTCTGGGTCATCAAGCACGGTATCAAAGCAACGGGCATGCCGGCTTGGGGCAAACATATGGAGGATCAGTACATCTGGGACGTTGTCGCATTTCTGCGCAAGCTCCCGTCGTTGTCAGTCGAGCAGTACCAAGCCGAGGTGGCCGCCAGCGGCGGTCATTCCCACGGAGGAGGCGAATCGGCAGATCATGATCATGAGGAAGGGGAAGATCACACCGATGGCACCGAGCACGCGCACACTGCGCCAGCCAACGGACCGGTCGGTGCCGCGCAGGCGCTTCACGATGCACTGTCAGACGGCGACGCCGCTCGAGTTCAAGGTCTGCTCGATTCCAAGGTGATGATCATGGAAGGGGGCAACGTCGAGAGGTCACTCCAGGAATATGCCGCCCACCACCTGCCTGCGGATCTGAAATTCATGAAGGGAGTCACCTATAAGCTGGAGCGGCAGACCGGCGATAGCTCTGGCGACCTCGCCTGGGTAGCCAGCGAAGCGACGCTGGCCGGGAGTAGCGATGGCAAGCCGGTGGCGCTGATCAGTACAGAAACGCTGGTGCTCAAAAACGTTGGAGGACGCTGGAAGGTAGTGCACATCCACTGGTCATCCAAGTCTGCAAAGGGACGCTGAACCCGGATGGGCTCGCGGCTTGACCCTGCCACAGTGGGAAGGTTCATCATCACGCCGTGAACTCGCCGCGCATTGTCATGGCGATCAACGGCCCGAATGCCCGATTCTGGACGATCTTGGGCGCCTGCCCGCCGCGGAATGAAGTCGAATATGAAGCACAATCATCATTCCCACCCGCAACCGCGTACAGCTGCGGAACAGCAGAGCTCAATTGATCCAGTTTGCGGAATGCAGGTCGGCAACGACTCGCCGCACTCGATCACTCACGAGGGACAGCGATACGTATTTTGCTCAGCTGGTTGCCGCGCGAAGTTTGCGGCCAACCCTGCGAAGTACGTGACGGCAAAAGACGACCACCATCATGACCATGGCGCCGTGCCGGCGCGGAAGCCTGATACCGAGGGTCGTCCCGGAACGATCTACACCTGTCCGATGCACCCGCAAGTGCGCCAGCTCGGTCCAGGCAATTGTCCGATCTGTGGCATGGCGCTCGAGCCTGAGATGCCGGCCGAACAGGAGGACGACCGCGCAATCCGCAAAGTGCGGACGAAGTTCTGGATCGCGCTCGCGTTCACGCTGCCGGTAGTCGGCATTGCGATGCTGCCTCATTTGCTGGATCTGCATGTCTCCGAAGCCGGTGCGCGAGTGCTGCGCGGTGCAGAGCTATTGTTGTCGGCACCGGTAGTGCTTTGGGCGGCTTTGGACTATTACCGTCGCGGCTGGCTGGGTGTCGTCAATCGCTCGCCGAACATGTACACACTCATCGGCCTAGGTGTGATTGTTGCCTTCCTCTACAGCCTTGTTGCTACGGCGGCGCCGCAGGCGTTTCCGGTTGAAGTGCGCGATGCGCACGGCATGGTCGGTGTGTACTTCGAGGTGGCCAGCGCGATCGTCGCTCTCGTGCTGCTCGGTGAGTGGTTGGAGCTGCGGGCGCGCGGGCGGACTAGCGCGGCGATCCGGCAGCTGCTTGGCCTCGCGGCCAAGACCGCGCGGCTCGTAAAGCCCGACGGTACCGAAGTGGACGTGCCTCTCGAGCAGGTCCATGCCGGTAATCACCTCAGGGTTCGGCCCGGCGAGAAGATGCCGGTCGACGGCAGGGTGCTCGACGGCAGCTCCAGCGTGGACGAATCGATGCTCACGGGCGAGCCCATGCCAGTCGACAAGTCCGACGGGGATCGTGTCGTCGGGGCAACGATCAATCAGACCGGAACCCTCGTTATTGTTGCTGAGCGAGTCGGCGCCGATAGTCTGCTGTCGCAGATCGTATCGCTGGTTGCACAAGCCCAGCGTTCGCGGGCTCCGCTGCAGCGGCTAGCCGACCAAGTGGCGGCCTGGTTCGTGCCATCGGTCATCGTCATCGCTGTTCTGACGTTTGTGGTTTGGTGGTTCATTGGGCCAGAACCTCGGCTCGCCTACGCGCTGGTGAATGCGGTTGCCGTGCTGATCATCGCGTGTCCGTGTGCGCTGGGTCTCGCGACGCCCATTTCGATCATGGTCGCTAGTGGACGCGGCGCGCAGCTCGGCGTTCTGTTCCGAGACGCTCAGGCTATCGAGAACCTGCGTGACGTGGACACGCTGGTGCTCGACAAGACGGGCACGATTACTGTGGGGCGTCCAGCGTTCGACCGTGTCATCACGGTCGCCGGCTTCTCCGAGGAACAGGTTCTCAGTTGGGCTGCGGGTCTGGATCGAACGAGCGAACATCCCCTGGCGCGTGCCGTGGTTGCCGGCGCAGAGTCGCGAGGTGCGCGGGCGGCGGCAGTCTCTAACTTCGTATCCGTGACGGGGCAGGGTGTCCGTGGCGAGTCGGAAGGACATTCCCTCGCGCTGGGCAATACCGCGCTGATGAAATCAGCGGGCGTGCTTACCGAGCCGCTTGCTCAAGAAGTGGAGCAGTTGCGTGGGCAGGGCCGAACCGTGATCTTCCTGAGCGTGGATAGCAAATTGGCTGGTGCGATTGCTGTTGGCGATCCCGTAAAGGAGACCACGCCCGCAGCGTTGAAGGCGCTCAAGGAGGATGGGCTGAAACTGATCATGCTCACGGGCGACAGCGCAGCCACTGCGCGCGCAGTGGCTGCAGATCTACCGATCGACGAAGTCATCGCGGAAGTGCAGCCAAAGGACAAGGCCGATGTGATTGCCCGCTTGCAGTCTCAGGGCGCTAGCGTGGCGATGGCCGGTGATGGCATCAACGACGCACCGGCGCTCGCCAAGGCACATGTCGGCATCGCTATGGGAACGGGGACTGACATCGCGATGGAGAGTGCGCAGGTCACGTTGGTGAAGGGCGATCTGCGCGGTATCGTGCGCGCGCGTCAGCTGAGTCGAGCCACGGTGCGCAACATCCGACAGAACCTGTTCTTCGCGTTCGGCTACAACGCGCTCGGGATTCCGATCGCTGCTGGTGTGTTCTACCCGTTGATTGGCTGGCTGTTGAGCCCCCTTCTTGCGGCGCTCGCGATGAGTCTTTCATCTGTATCGGTGATCACCAATGCGCTTCGACTCCGACGACAAGCGTGAGGCGATTCAACCGCGAGCGCCTACTGGGGATTCTCGAACGGCGTGCCTGACGTCAGCGTCTGCGCCTACGCGACGGCGTCGATGAAGCAGTTGACCGACAGTCGCCCGGTCAGGGGATTGGGATCGGGTACGAAGGCCTTCGCGATGGATCCGGAGTGCAGGGAATTGCGGCGGTAGACCAGCATGCGGTTGAAGACGCCATCCTCACTCGCGATCTGCTCGAACAGCGCGGTGTTGCCGTTGATGTACTCCGCGAGCGGCATATCCGGACCGTCGTTCTCCGACTCGAGCGATCTGAAATAAGTGTCCGCGCGTGCCTCGTCCACGTATTCGAAACCTGTCTTGCGGTGCCGGTAAAAGGCGGTGCCGCCCAGGTCGGTCTTGAACAGGTAGTGAATCGTGGCGAGGCCGCTGCCGTTCAGCGAGTCCACATGCGGAATGCGCTGGAGCGCCGCCAGCTTTTCGGGCGGGGTCGTCACCAGCGAGTAGTGGCTCATCGAGAAACTGAGCGACCGACCCTGGAGCCCGAAGTGCGCGAACAGCACGTCCTTGAGCCGGGTCTCGATGAGCTGCCGATACGAGGGCGGTGCCTCGGCTCGGATCCCCGGATAAAAGCGCGATGGCACCGTGAACTGACGGCCCGCCGCTTTGCGCACCAGCCGGTCGGGATCGGCGATGAAGTTGTCGATCACCAGGAGCGGTGCCTGCTCCGCTCCGATCGTGAGCTTGCGCAGGCGCAGGTCAGGATGGGTTTCCAGGATCACGACGTGCCAGTGTTGCTCATCCTGCAATACCGATCCAGGAAGTCCTGGTGGCTCGGCATCTGCGCCACCGCCTGCTCGATCGAGCCCTTGAGAGCGCTGAGGAACCGCGTGAGATCCTGGTCGCTCATCGCTTTGGCGTAATGGTGATAGCGCTCGGGCGCGATGCCCTGGCCCAGCATCACCTGCGTCCAGGAATCGACGCGAAACAGCTCTCCCTCGTACTGCCAGGCGTGCGCGGCCTTCTGGAACATTTCGATGCGGCGCGCCAGGGACGCGGGAATGAACATGCGCCGGCAATGATTCCAGAACGGGCTGTCGTCCCTTTCGACCGCGTGATAGTGCAGCACGAGAAAATCGCGTATCGCCTCGAGCTCTCGCAGCACTTCCTCGTTGTATTGATCGACGAAGGACTGCACGACCCCATTGAAGGGAAACAGGCGCATCAGGCGCGAGATCCCGGTCATGATCAGATGGATGCTGGTCGATTCGAGCGGCTCGAGAAAGCCACTCGCCAGGCCCAGCGCCACCACGTTCTTGTTCCAGGCTTTGAGACGCCGGCCGGCGTTGAACTTGATCACGCGAGGCTGGATCAGCGTCCTGCCTTGCACTTCCGCGAGCAGCTTCTCCGTGGCCTGCTGATCGGACATGAAGCGGCTGCAATAGACCAGTCCGTTGCCGACGCGATGCTGCAGCGGAATGCGCCAGCGCCAGCCCGCCTCATGCGCGATCGCGCGGGTGTAGGGCACTGCCGGTCCAACCGATTCCGTTTGCACCGCTACGGCGCTGTCGCACGGCAGCCAATGCGTCCAATCCTGATATTTGGTGTGCAGCGCCTGTTCGATCAGCACTCCGCGAAAGCCGGTGCAGTCGATGAACAGGTCTCCTTCGACGACCTGGCCCGAATCGAGCACGAGCGCCTCGACGAAGCCGGAATCGGCATTCTGTCGGACGTTCCTGATCTTCCCCTCGACCCGCTTCGCACCATGGCCCTCGGAGAACCTGCGCAGGAACTTTGCGTAAACCGAGGCATCCAGGTGATACGCGTAGTTGATATCCGACTGGCCGGACGTCGCGAACTTCTCCCGCCGGGCGGCCTGCAGCTCCAGGCAGTAATCACCCAGCTCCGACTGCATGCCCCGGGTGAGGCTGTGCAGCCAGAAATGGTGAAACTCACAAACCCAGGTCGGCTTGCCGTTCGTGCCGAAGGAATGGATGTAGCGCTCGCCGGGCCGCTTCCAGTCCTCGAACGAGATGCCAAGCTTGAAGGTCGCCGCGGTAGCGCGCATGAACGCCTGCTCGTCGATGTTGAGCAGGCGATGAAACGCGCGAATGGGCGGAATCGTCGATTCGCCCACACCGACCGTGCCGATCTCCTCGGACTCGACCAGCGTAACGTCCACGATCCCCCGGAACTGCTGCGACAGCGCTGCCGCAGCCATCCATCCGGCGGTACCACCGCCTGCGATCACGACTTTCTTTATTTCGATGTTCATGTCAGCGATTGAGCCAACTGAGCAGCATGGCCCGGATCTGCCGCGCCCGCGTTTCGTCGATGGCGCCGAGCACGCCGCGCGCCTGCTCCGGGAGATGTTCGCCGGCGCGTCCCGCCGGACCGAAGACGTAGTACTCGATGACGTTCTTCCAGGCCGCCTTCTCACGCTCCGGTCGGTCCCGCAGCGACCAGATCAATTGGTACAGCGCGTTCATCGGCGTAGGAATGAACTCCGGCGCTGAGCTCCACCAGTAGTTCACGAGCGTATTGAACGCACTCAATCCCTCCACGTGGTGCCACCACATGGCGGGGATGAACACGGCGTCACCCGGTTCCACCTCGGCCATCTGCCCCGCGGCAATCGCTTCGCGAAAGCGCGGATACTTATCGAGATCGGGATTCGCGAAGTCGACGACGCTGACGGCTTGCCCGCCCGGCGTGGCATCGAGCGGCCCGGGATAGAGATTGAAGATCTGCTCCGGCGGAAACAGCGTGAACCGGCGTCTGCCGATCGCGCAGCAAGCCAGATTGTTCGGCGCATCGTAATGGCAGGAGGCAATCGTGCGATTGCCGATCCAGATGCTGGGCGGTGACTCCACGCCATGCGCCGCGAGATCGAGATCGTTCTTTGCTCTGAAACCGGGCAGGTGACCGTCGATCAACAATGAAGCGACGTAATAGGTCGGCGGGCGCTCATCGCGCAGGTGGCCGTGGATCTCGTCGAGAACCTCATCCAGGCGCGCCTGGCGCACGACGCAATTCAACTGCGTGAAGTCTTCGCTGTAGAAGGGGCGACCCGCGATCTGCGGCTCACCGTAGGAGTACCGTATCGGTCTGCCGTTGTAGTGCGAGCGCAGGTAGTCGATGGCGTGCTGGCTGGAGTCGCGCCCGGCGCGCACGAACTCCCACTCAGCGACGAGTCCCTTCAGCACGGCCGGCTGGCCGCCGGACAACAGTTCCTGCAACGGCAGCTTTTCCGGCCGATCGACTTCCAGTACGCGAATTTTTCCGGCGACCTGGAGCATGGGTCAGCGATCCGTCGCGGACATCTGCGCAGCCCGCTTGCGCTGCTTCATGGCCATGAGCTTCTTCACATTGCCCATCGATGCGATCACGAGGAATGCGCCCTGGAGAAATCCGGCTCTGTTCAGCCTCTCGAGCGACGCCCCGTCGAGTGCCGCCAGCTTGCGTTGATCGATGGTGTGCAGACCGACGACGCTGTACCCCTCTTCAACGCTCAGCTTGACGTCGAGCGACACGGGTCCGATCAGGTCCAGCGCGGAGAAAGCGGCGAACATGGCCTTGCTCGTCTCCAGGCCCGCATGAATACCGCGCAACACTTGCGCGATGTGGTCCAGGTACGGGCTGTTGCCGCCCTTGGGCAGAAAGACCGGCTCGCCTTCGGTGTGGCTGACGCGCGGATGATCCATATCCACGTGGATCATCGGCTCCTGACGCAGCTCGCCGCCGACATCTTGCTCCTGAAAGCCGATCAGGAAGGGCCCGCGCACGACGATGCCCGGAACATAGTCGGCGAGCCAGCGACCCTGCTCCAGAAACAGGTTCTCGCTCTTCGCGAAGCCGAGCAGGGCGACCGAATGATACTCGCCGCTGGTCGGATCCTTTCTGAAGAAGATCGGATACTCGCGCTGGACGTCGGCGTACTCCGTTGGAAAGGTGAGTACCGTGCCCACCTCGTCGCCGAATTGTGCGCCATAGCGCGTGATCACCCGCAGATCTCTGTGGGTGACGTTGTTCAGCATGACGTGCCTGGTCATAGAGTAATCACAAGACTAGACGGAAAAGGCCGCTGAGAGACAGCGGCCTTTCCCTTCATCGCGCATCGAGCGTGAGCGCCCTATGCACGCTCGGCGTCAGAACTTGTAGCGCACGCCGAGAGCATAGCGCGGCTGCTGATCCTCCAGCCTGACCACCTGCTTCTCCGATCGGGCGTGCCAGCGGACATCCTCACCCGTCAGGTTGACCGCTTCCAGCTGAAACGACACCGCGTCGTTGAGCTGATACCCGACGCTCAGGTCGATCTGGTCGTACGCCTCGACGTAGTACGGATTCGTGTTGGACCCGTTCTGATTCGTCGCCGCCAGGAACTCGTCGCGCCAGTTGTAGGCCAGGCGCGCTGTGATGCCGTACTTCTCATACATCAGCACCGCGTTGGCGGTGTCGCTCAGGCCGAGCAGGGCGAATTGCGTCGTGCCCGGAGGGGCGTTGTTGTTGAAGCCCACGTCGCCGTTCACGATCGTATAGTTCGCCTGCAGGCCAAAGCCTGTATCACCGAAGAAGTACTGACCACCGAGCTCCCAGCCGTGAATCTTCGCCTTTTCCTGGTTGATCGGTCGCCGCACAGCGAAAATGTAGTCCGGGTCGTCGGCTTCGCCGGAGATATCGAACCTGTTCTCCATGTCGAGGATCTGGTCGGAGCTGCCGTCATAGGCGGCGAGCCCGCCGGTCGCCCCGGCATTGCGCAGCATTGCGAGCGCAGTGAACAGTGCAGTGTCGTTCGCCGAACAGGCGGCGTTGACGTCTTCGCCGGCTGCCGCGACCTGGGTCTGACACGCCGCGCTCTGCAGAAAGGCAAGCGCTGACTGAGCATCCGGTCCGGAGGTCGGGTCCGTGATGCCAAACACGTTTTGCTGGAGCACGGTCGTGCCGATGAAGTTGTCGACGCGCTTCTCCCAGAAGCCGGCGGAGACATAGCCCTGGTCCGAGAAGTACCACTCGAGGCTCAAGTCCACGTTGTCCGACTCGAGCGGCACCAGCGAGGGGTTCTGTGCGTCGGCGGACGCCTGGGTCGAGGGATCGATCAGGATCGAGCCCGTTGCACCGCGGACGGTGGCGCCCGCAATGAGGTCGCCGTAGTTCGCGCGTGCGATGGTCTTGCTGTACGAGATGCGGCCCTTGACCGCGTCGGTCAGCATCACGTCGAAGTCGAGGCTGGGCAGGACGTGGCTGTAGTCCGTCTCTTCGGTGAACGGTTGGACCGTCGCGGAACGCCCTATGGTGAAGTCGTTGTTCGCCGTCCAGACCATTCCACCCGGACTGTTGGGAACCAGAATGTTCGACGTCGAGGCCACGTCCGTTTGCTCGTAGCGAACACCGACCAGCAGGTTGCTCGCCATGCTGCCCAGATCGAAGCTCAGGGCGTACTGCAGATAGGCGGCGTTCACGTCCTCCTTGATCTTGTTGCTGTCGTCGAGCGCAGGGTCGGCGCACAGGCAATTGTTCGCCGTCGTGGTGTTGTCGGTGTTCCAATGGTAGACACGGCCGTCGACCGGATTGGTAAAACCGAGGCCCCATGCCGCCAGGGCGTCCGCGTTCCCTCGCCACGCGCCGCCGGTAGCGCCGCCCGTGCTGAAATCATCGAACAGTCCCGTCATGCTGAACGGCCGCAGCAGGTTGGTCATGCCGGGGACTCCGTTGGCATCGCTCGCGCTCCAGTTGCCCAGCACGGCTTCGCCGTAGCCGTTCTTGCGATTCATTTCCGTCGTGCGCGTATCGATGCCGAACTGGAAGCGACTGTTGTCGAAGTCCAGAGCGCCGTCCAGCCGCGCTTCCTTCACCTCGGTCTCCTGTTCGAAGGACCAGATGCGCAGCATCTGCGAGCCGAGCTGGCTGGGGGTGAAATCGGCATTTTTGGTGCCGTTCGTGTTCGCCACCGCGTCCGCCAACGAGGGGTAGAAGGTGCGCGCCATGATCGGCAGACCGTTGTTGAAAGTGAACTCCTGACTGAAGGCGCCCGTGCACGCGTTGTTCGCGCAGTTGGTGCCGGCGAAGCTGAAGAACGTGGCACTGGCGCCGTGCACGGTGGGATCGTTCGGCAGGCTCTTGCTCTTCGAGTTATGAGCGTCCAGCCCCAGGGTGAAGTGATCCGTTACCCGCCAGGCGGCATTGAACCCGATCGAATTCAGCTCGTTCTTCTGCTCGTTGCGTTGCTGCTCGAAGCCGAAGTCCTTGCCGCCGACCAGATCGCGTATGAATACCGGCGTCGCCACCGCCTCGCCCGTGTCGAAGGTGAGGTCACTGAGGCTGTTATTGCGCTGCAGCCAGATCGTCTGCTCGCCGCGATTCTCCGTGATTTCATTGTTGGCGAAGGTGTAATCGAGCGTCAGGGTCAGTGCGTCGCTCGGTGCAAACTGCACCACGCCCTGAGCGTTGATGCGTTCGCGCTCGAAGTCCGAGAAGGCGTAGCGCTGGTCATTGGGCATGGCGTAGAGCTGGCCGACGGCAGGCGCGTTGGTCACCGTGCCATCCGGCCTCATCGCCGAAGTTGTCCCCTCCCATGCCTGGATGTTCCAGGCGTTTTCGGTGAACTGGATGGAGCCGCCGTGGCGCTTCTGATAGCTGGCACTCAGCCCGACGCCCCAGGTCTTGTCGTCATTCGTCATGCTGAAGATGCCCGAGACCTCGGGAGAGATCTCGTTGTCGAATGGCGCTGACTCGTCGTAGACGCCCTTGGCGCCAACGCTCAAGACCGTTCCGTCATTGTCGAATGGCCGTGCGGTCTTGATGTTGACCGTGGCGCCGATGCCGCCCGAGGGAAGGTCGGCGCGGCTCGTCTTGTAGACCTCGACGCTGCTGACGGCCTCAGAGGCCAACTGGGCGAAATTGAAGGAGCGAGTGCCGGAGCCCTGGCCGCCAATCGTGATCTCGCCGTTGCCGAACCCGTCTGCGCCCGGTACCTGACGGCCGTTGAGGGTCACCAGGTTGAACTGCGGCCCAAAGCCGCGAGCCGTGACCTGCGCGCCCTCGCCGTTGCGGCGGTCGATGGAGATGCCGGTGATTCGTTGCAGCGACTCGGCCAGATTCGTGTCCGGGAACTTGCCCATGTCCTCGGCGGCAATCGCGTCGACCACGCCGACCGCGGTGCGCTTGATATCCATTGAGGTTTGAAGGCTGGCTCGCAAGCCCGTGACTACCACTTCTTCCAGCGGTTCGGTCTTCGCCTGGCTCGCGACCGGCGAGGTCGCCGGCTGTTGCGCGAACGCCGGGTTGATCACGACCATGCCGCCGACGATGGTGAACAGCGCTCTGCGCTGAGTCGTTGACTTCGCTTTCATGGAACGCTCCTCAGCAAGGCCGCAGGTTGTCGGTGCTCGTCCGCCGGGATGGCGTGGGCCAAGTTCGTCCAGTGATTCATATGACTGCCCCCTCGTAGTCTTTTTTGATACGAAGCATCGGGCTTCCCGAGACCCGGTTTTGCGCCGCGCCATGCCTTGGCTGTCACGCTGAAACCGGCCCCCTCTCGAACGCGCCTCTCAAGGAAACATGCGATTTACGGCTGAGCGGCGTGTCCGCGGGATATCCGATGACTCATGAGTTTCTGCATGACGCCAGAAGCGTCCCCCTGTCAGTTCGGCCGGTTGCGAAAAGCTTCCCCGGTCCCGATTGATAACGCTACCAATGCTATTTTGATAACGCTATCACGGGGTTTTGCGAAATGAAAGAGGTGAAGATCCGCGGCAAATGACAGCGAGTCGGATGAAAGCGCTTTCAAGCAGATTTTTCGCGCTCGTGCACGGCCAGGACGCGCGTTGCAGGTGCACAGACGATCCTCGGAACGACAGAATGTGCTCCCGATCCTCCTGCCGGAGATCAGAATGCTGAAGACGATATTGCTCGCGCTCGCAGTGAGCGCACTTCTGTGCGTCGCGGGCGTGGTTCATGCGCAGGACACGCTGGTTCTCACCGTAAACGCGGACAAGGCAGGTCCGGTGATCAGCCGCCAGATCTTCGGACAATTCGCCGAGCATCTCGGGCGAGGCGTTTATGAAGGCGTATGGGTCGGTCCCGATTCGAGCATTCCGAACACACGAGGCATCCGCAACGATGTCGTGGCGGCGTTGAAGGAGCTGCGCGTTCCGAACGTTCGTTGGCCCGGCGGCTGCTTCGCGGATGAATATCACTGGAGAAACGGCATCGGACCCGCCGCCGAGCGTCCCGCGACGCTCAACCCGAACTGGGGTGGGGTCATCGAGCCGAATACGTTCGGCACGCACGAATTCATGGATTTCATGCAACAGATCGGCGCGGAAGCGTACGTGTCCGTGAACGTGGGTTCCGGCACGTCCAAGGAAGCGGCGGATTGGTTCGAGTACCTGACCACCAATCAGCCGACCGCTTTGGCGAAGGAACGCGCCGCGAACGGACATCCGGAACCGTTCGGCATTTCGTACCTCGGCATCGGCAACGAAAGCTGGGGATGCGGCGGCTCCATGACGCCGGACTACTACGCGAGTCAGCTCAGAATCTACGCTCGCTACACTCGCAACTACAACGCGCGGCATCCGATGAAGAAGATCGCCGTCGGTCCGGACGGCGGTGACACGAGCTATACAGATGCGGTGATGAAAGCGTGGAAGGAGCGCAACTGGAGCTGGGACATCGATGGGCTATCGCTGCACTATTACACCGTGGGCGGCTGGCCTCCGCGCTACAAAGCGACGGGCTTCGGCGAAGATGAGTACGCCAGGTTGCTCAAGGAAACGCTGCGCATGGACGAGTTGATTCGCACGCACGGTGCGGTCATGGACAAGTACGATCCTGAAAAGAAGGTTGCGCTGGTCGTCGATGAATGGGGCGCGTGGCTCGCACCCACGCCAGGCTCGAAAGAAGGGTTCCTCGAGCAGCAGAACAGTCAACGCGACGCGATCATCGCCGCGCTCAACATCAATACCTTCGCGCGTCATGCTGACCGCGTGCGCATGGCCAACATCGCGCAGATGGTGAACGTGCTTCAGGCCATGCTCCTCACCGACCAGGCGAAACTCGTGAAAACCCCGACGTATCACGTGTTTCGCATGTATGTGCCGTTCCAGGACGCAACCTTCGTGCCGATCCAGCTCGACCCGCAAACATATGTGCATGGCGATGTCGAGATCCAGCGCGTCGATGCGATCGCCGCCAGGGACAAAGACGGTAAGGTGTGGATCGCCATCGCGAACGTCGATCCGAGGCGCGCGGCTCGCATCAGCATTGCGAGCAGTGGTCAGAAAAACGAGACGCTTCGCGGCGAAACCTTGGCTGCTCCGAAGATCGACAGCGTCAATACGTTCGCAGCGCCGAACACCGTCGCGCCGAAGGCAGTTACGTCCAAGCGGACCGGCGGCGCAATGACGCTCGAGGTGGCGCCCGCGTCGGTCACAGTGGTGTCGCTCTCACCCTGAGCGCAATTCAATCAACGCCAGCCGGCGTCCACGAAATACTCGTGTGCCGTGCACACGCGTGCATCTTCCGATGACAGGAACAGGACCATTGCCGCCACGTCGTGCGGCTGAACGCGCACTTTCAGGCACTGCTGCTCGATCGTGCGCGCCTCTTCTTCCGGTGTGTGCCACAGCTTCATTTGCCGCGGAGTGCGCACTGCACCCGGCACGACGCAGTTCACTCTGACCCCGAAGCGGCCGAGGTCGCGCGCCAGGCCGCGCGTCAGTCCTTCGATGCCGGCCTTGGCGGTTTGATAGATCGCGAGATTGGGCAGGGCAAGGTGCCACGACACTGAGCCCAGATTGACGATGACTCCGCCGCCCGCCGCCTTCATGTCGGGTATCACTGCCTGTGCGCAGAAGAAATAGTGCCGCAGATTGACGGCGATGCGCTCGTCCCAGTAGGCAGGCGTCGCATCCTCGACAGTGTGCCGATCGTCGTTCGCCGCGTTGTTGATCAGCACGTCGATCGGTCCGAGCTGCTCGCGTATGTGTGGGAACAATGCGCGGACCGCGGCGACGTCGGTCAGATCGCACGCGTAGTAGCGCGGCCGGGCCTCGCGGTAGGCGAGACGCCGTTCGAGGTCGCGGGACTCTGCCTCCGCAATGTCCAGGAACGCTACGTGAGCGCCCTGATAGGCGAAGCTCTCGACGATCGCTGCACCGATGCTCGAGCCGCCGCCCGTGACGACGACACGTTTGTTACGCAAGGAAGGGTAGACGGTGTGCGACATGGCACTGCTCATTGAGGTCCTGGTAGCAGCCCGCGGCGCGCGAGGTTGCGCACGAGCGCGGCGATGCCCCAGGGCTTCATGTGGCCGCTCCCGGAGCGTAATGGTAGCGTTATCAGAATACAAGTCGCCGAACCGGGGGGTGGAAACGGCGCGGCTGAGAGTGGTACCGTTACCAGAGATCCGCAAGCGACGACAATGATGAGCAGCGGCGCACGGTCAGCCCGGCGGAGCCACCGAGTCGCGATCGACGAAGTTCGGCTTGAAGACGCGCTGCCGGACGTCGAGGTTTTCGTGATTGTAGACGTTCTGCAGCACCCAGCGGGCGGCCATGTGGCCCATGTCGGTGATCGGGTAATGGACGGTCGATAGCTTCGGATAGATGTAGCGCGAGATCGGGGCATCGTCGAAGCCGACGATCGAGAGCTCATCGGGCAGCTTCAGTCCGCGATCGTGTGCGGCCGCCATCGCGCCGGCTGCCATCTCGTCGTTCGCGCAGATGACAGCGGTGAACGCGATGCCTTTGCCGAACAGATGATTGAGCGCCCGGCTGCCGGTCGCCTCGTGATAGTCGCCTTCGTACAGCAGCCGCTGGTCGAAGGCCACGCTCGCCTCGGCGAGCGCTCGCTTGTGGCCCTGCAGGCGCTGTTGCGCGTCCGTCCAGTCGAGCGGGCCGGAGATGTAAGCGATGTTCCGGTGCTGCGCTTGCAAGAGCGAGTGCGTAGCAAGGTAACCGCCGAGCTCGTTGTCGAGACTGAAGCAGCGATCGGCGATGCCGCGAACCTTGCGGTTGACGACGATGATCGGCGTCTTTTTCTTGTTGTGCTCGACCAGGAATTTGTCGGGCAGTCCTGAGACGTGCACGATCAGCGCGTCGCAATTACGGCTGACCAGGAAACGAATGCCCTCGCGCTCCTGGTCCTCGCGGTCGTGACCGGTCGCGACCAGGACGAACTTGCCGGCGGCGCGCAGCGTCTCCTCGATCGCACTCAGCATCGCGCCGTAGAATGCGCCGTGCAGCTCCGAGACCAGCACGCCGACGCTGTTCGAGGTGCTGGTCGCGAGCGACTGCGCGATCGAATTCGGCTGGTAACCGAGTGTGTGCATCGCCGACAGCACTTTCTGCCGCGTTTTCTCCTTGACGCGCGAGTCGGTGTTGACTACGCGCGAGACGGTCGCGATCGATACGTCCGCGAGCTTCGCGACTTCATACATGTTGGCCGGGGCTCGCTTCACCCGCCGACCCCACGGCGCACATCCGGCGCCTTGCAGTACTGCTCGAGATAGGCCTGGTGCTGCGGCAGCTGCATCACCGTGCGATCGACCGACGAGCGAATTCCCTCGAGGAACCGCGACAGTTCCTCATCGCCCATCAGGTCGGCGACCGGATGATGCTGCCTCGGCATGATGCCCTGGCCGAGCATGACCTGGATCCACGAGTTTTCCGCGAACAGCTCGTTTGGCACGCGGAAGACGCGGCCGGTCTCGCGGAACAGGTCGATGCGGTGCTGAAGCGACTCTGGAATGCTCATGTTGCGCACGGCCCGCCAGAACGGCGTGTCCTGGCGCTCGGTGACATGATAGTGCAGCACGATGAAATCGCGGATGTGCTCGATCTCCGAGCTCATCTGGTGGTTGAACTCGTCGATGTCGGCCTGCTGGATGGAGGTGCGCGGGAACATCTGCATCAGCCGGATCATGCTGCGCTGGATCAGGTGGATGCTGGTCGACTCCAGCGGCTCGATGAAGCCGCTGGCCAGACCGACCGCGATGCAGTTCTTCTTCCAGTGTTCGCGGCGCTGGCCCGGGCGGAATTTGATGACGCGCGGCTCGGTCAGAACCTTGCCTTCGACGTTCGCCAACAGAGTCTGCTTCGCCTGCTCGTCCGGAAGATAGCGGCTGCAGTACACGATGCCGTTGCCGACGCGGTGCTGCAGCGGAATACGCCATTGCCATCCTGCCTCGCGCGCGATCGAGCGAGTGTATGGCCAGGCGGCGCGCGTGGATTCGGTCTGCACTGCCACGGCGCTGTCGTTGTACAGCCAATGCGACCAGTCTTCGTAGCCGACGTGCAGCGCCTGGCCGATCAGCAGTCCGCGGAAGCCGGTGCAGTCGATGAACAGGTCGCCTTCGATGTCCGTGCCCGAATCCAGCCTGATCGCGGTGATGTAGCCGGACGTCGCATCGGTCTTGACCTCGACGATCTTCCCCTCGATGCGCTGGGCCCCGAAACCTTCGCTGAACTTGCGCAGGAACTTCGCATACAGGCTGGCATCGATGTGAAAGGCATAGTTCAGCCCGCCACGTGGCAGGTGCGCGAAGCGATCAGCTTGCGCGGCCTTGAGCTCCAGGCAGTAGTCGCCGTAGTCGCCGGCCAGCTTGCGCTCGCGTCCCTTGAGCCAGAAATGCTGGAAGCCGGCGCTCCAGTGATCCGTGCCGGTGAGGCCGAAGGAGTGAATGTAGTTCTGGCCGACGTTGCGCCAGTTCTCGAAGCCGATGCCGAGCTTGAACGTCCCTTGCGTTGCGGCCATGAACTCCTGCTCGTTGATGTCGAGCAGGCGATGGAAGGTTACGAGCGTCGGAATCGTCGCCTCGCCGACGCCGACGGTACCGATCTCGTCGGACTCGATCAGCTTGATGTCGAGCACCTTGCCGAGCATCTTCGACAGGCACGCGGCGACCATCCAGCCCGCGGTGCCGCCGCCGGCGATGACGACTCTGTTGATCAGCTTCTGTTCCACGCTCGATCCCCTCAGAGATTCAATCAGCGATTCAACCTCTGCAACAGCCGCGCCCGCAACTCGCGCGCCGAATCGGCATCCAGCGGCCCGAGGACACGCCGGGCTTGCGGCGGAATATGGGCGAGCGTGCGCTCGTCCGCCTCGAAGACGTAGTGCCGGAACAGGTTCTGCCAGGCCTTCAGCTGCTCCGGCGGCAAATCGCGCACGGTCAGGATCGCGAGCATGAGCGCGTTCATCGGCGAATCCATGAACGCCGGCGACTGGCGCCACCAGTAGTTCACCAGTACGTTGAGCGCCTCGAGCGACTCGATGTGATGCCACCACATGCTGGGAATGAAGATCGCATCGCCCGGACCGAGCTCCGCGACCTGCGCCTGCTGCAGCGCTGCGGCGAACTTCGGGAATTTCGCGAAATCCGGCCGCGCGAAATCGACCAGGCTGATCGCCTGGCCGGCAGGGGTAAAGTCGAGTGGACCGATGTAAAGGTTCTCGAGCTGCTCGGGCGGGAACAGCGTGAAGCGGCGGCGCCCCGCGACTACGCACGCGATGTTATCCGGCAGATCGTGATGTGCGGCGATGCGCGTGCGATTGCCGAGCCAGATGCTCACGAGCGGCTGGCGATTGCCGAGTGCGAGGTCGTTCTCGGCGCGAAAGCCCGGCAGGCACGTGTCGACCGTGGTGGAGCCGACATAGATTGCCGGCGGAATCTCCGACTTGCTCTGGCGCGCGATTTCATCGAGCACCGCGTCCAGCCTGATGCGCACCGGCTTGAAATTGAAACCGCTGAGGTCGTCGCTGTAGAAAAACCGGCCGCCGATGTCAGGCGCGCCGAGCATCGCGTTGACGGTCGCGTCCTTGTAGAAGCGTCGCAGATACGCATCGGTCGCCGCGGCCGAGTCGCGGCCTGCGCGCGCGACGGGCCAGCTCGAAACGAGGCCACGTAAGACCGCTGGCTGCGTGCGCGTCAACAGTTCGTCCGAGAGCGACTGTGGCTCGACTCCGGCGATCTCCTCGATGGCGTTAGCGATGGGCAGCATTCAGTCGGTTCCGACGCTCGATCAGATCGCGGAAGTGAGACAGCGAAGCGAGCGCCATGTAGATCGCCTGCAGATAACCTGTCTTGTGCATTCGTTCGAGCCCGCCCGCGTCGAGCGTGCCCAGGCGCTCCTCGTTGATCGTGTAGAAGCCCGTGAGACGATGCTGCGAGCGGTCGTTGAGCTCGACGTCGAGCACGAACGATTCCAGCAAGTCGTGCTGCAGCAAGGCATCGATGAACGCAGGCATGGCTTCCAAGCCCTGATGAATCGTCAGCAGCACCGAGCTCATGCGCTCGAGAAAGTCGCTCGAGCCGCCGTATTCGCGGAACAGGGCTTCGCCTTCGGTCCGGCTTACGCGCGGACTGGCGAGATCGATGTGCACCAGCGGCTCGCGATCGCGAAAGCCGATGAGGAACGGCTGGCGCTCGATCGTGAGCGGCACGTATGGCGCATCCCACCCGTCCGGGCCGAGGAACAGATTCTCTTTGTCCTGGAAGCCGAGCAGGGCGATCGCCTGGAACTTTCCGTCCGCAGTCTTGTGGAACACGATCGGGTAGTGGGCCTGGATGTTGCGGAACTCGGCCGCAAACGTCAGCGCGAACTTCACGTCATCGCCATACGCAGCACTGCGCGCGGTGATGACCCTCAGGCCTTTGTGGTCGATGTTGTTCAACAGAACGTTGCTCATGCGCGCTGCCTGATATGCGTGATCAGCTCCCGGTTGGTCGGGAGCGCAGCCAGCATTTTGCCAGTCAGCGCCGCGGCTTCGCGGAAAAATGCGTCGGCACGATCGCAGTCGTCCGCGCGGCGGGTCGCGGCGGCCGGCTCCGGGCGAAAACCCATCCCGTACAGCACGTATTGGTAGCTCGCCGAGGGAAACACTTCTTCGATCCGGTGCAGGTCGTAGCGCGAGGGCGGCTGGTGCCGCCACAGCACGAGCAAGTCGCGCAGCCGGTCAGGAATGGTGGCCGGGGCGACGTTATCGCGCCAGAAAGCCGAAGCCCTGCGCCGGCTCAGCACGTAGTGCAGCTTCAGAAAATCGATGACACGCTCCCATCGATAAGTGAACGAATCGTTGAAGCGCCGCGCGACGATGTCCATTGCCTCGCGCGTCGCCGGCATCTGGTCGCTGAGCATGGCGGCGGACAGCTCGACCAGCGCCAGCGCCGAGGCTTCGAGCGGCTCGATGAAGCCAGCCGACAGTCCGATGGCGACGCAGTTGCGGTGCCAGAACTGCTGGCGATAGCCCGGCTCGAACGTGAGCTTGCGCGCAGTGAGCCCATCTGCTCGACCCACGTAGCGGCGCAGCTCGGCCTCTGCCTGGTCGTCGGAAATGTGCGCGCTCGAGTAGACGTGACCGATACCGCGTCGCGTCGGCAATCCGATGTCCCAGATCCAACCGCTGCTCTGTGCAGTCGAGACGGTCTGCGAAGCGATCGGGCTGCTGTCGTCGGGGTAGGGCACTTGCAGCGCCAGCGCCGAGTCGTTGAACAGCACGTGCTTCTGCGACACGAACGACGTCTGATAATGCCGGCCCAGCAGCAGCGATTGCAGACCCGTGCAGTCGACGAACAGATCTCCCGCCAGCCCTCCCTGCGATCTCGTCTGCAGCGCGGCGATATCGCCATTGGGATGCGATTCGATGCCGACCACGTGATCGAGCACCAGTCGCACGCCGAGGCGCTCGGTACAGTGCTTGCGCAGAAACACTCCGAACTTGCCGGCGTCGAGGTGGTAGGCGTAATTCGCGACCGCTGCATACTCGGGCGTCGCCACCTGCTTCGGCGCCTTGTTCTGCACGCAGAGGTGCGGCTGGAAACTCACCAGGTCGGCGAACGGCACGTCGGCGTGACGTTGCAACCAGCCGGCGACGAGGTTCGTCTCCGTGTAGCCGTGCGGCAGAACGAAGGGATGGAAGTAGTAGTCGCCGTCCTGGCCGTCGCGCCAGCCATTGAAGCGCGAGCCCTGCTTGAAGGAAGCATCGCACTCGCGCAGGAAATCGCTCTCGCGGACGCCGATACGGCGCAGGGTGTCGCGCATGGTCGGCCAGGTGCCTTCGCCGACACCGATCGGCCCGACGTCAGGCGATTCGATCAGCGTGACCTGCAGCCCCGAGTCGGCAGCCGCGCAATGGTCGGCGGCGATGACGCCCGCGGTCAGCCAGCCGGCCGACCCGCCGCCTGCGATCACCACATGCTTGATCGGCCCCGTTGTCATTGCACCTTATCGTAACGAAAAGAGCCGCTGGTTGGGGGCGCCAGCGGCTCTACATCGAACGCGGGACTCGAGCTCGTTACTGCCCGCCGAACTTGTACCGCGCCCCGATCATGTAGCGAGGTCCGGTCTGCGTCACGAACACCGACTCGGTGC
>Ga0268265_10001417_pt1 | contig 20290 bp, 22 predicted proteins | sample KBSSwiS52_FD_190355 | JGI IMG/M metagenome (GOLD analysis project Ga0268265, IMG submission 190355) | Switchgrass rhizosphere microbial communities from Kellogg Biological Station, Michigan, USA - KBS Switchgrass S5-2 (SPAdes) (version 2) | ecosystem: Host-associated > Plants > Roots >... | reverse complement strand
CATCGGCCAGCTTCGCCACGTCGGCGACGCTCTGCGAAACGCCGGGCAGGTCCTGCCTCGCGCTCGCCAGCGCCTTCTCGTCGATGTCGCAGATGTGAACTTTTGCCCCGTGTTCCAAAAACGTACCGGTGATCGCGCGGCCGATGCCGGCGGCGCCCGCGGTCACCAGCACACGCAGTCCTTTGGCGGACAATTCCATGACGCCGCATAATACATGCGGGGCAAGGGAGAAAGCGTGGCGCAAGAAGAACGCGTGCGGTCCGGGCTGACGATCGAGCAGGAGGAGCTGCGGGGCATCTCGCGCACCGTGGCCGAGATCCACTGGCTGCTGCTGATCCTGGTCCTGCTGTACCTCGTGTTCGGCGGCGAGCGCGGCGACCCGGAGTCGAACGCCGCGGTCTCGGCGGGCCTGTTCTTCTACGCCGCGCTCGTCATGAGCTTCCGCTATGCGAACTTCTACAAGCGCGAGACGCGCTGGAAGATCGCGCTCGAGACGCTCGGGATGGTCGCCTTCATCACCTGGGTGCTGTGGTACACCGACGGCCTGGCGAGCCCGCTGGTCAACCTCTACCTGCTGCCGGTGATCACCTCGGCGCTCACCCTGGGCAAGTTCGCCACGCTCGCCAACGTGGGCCTGATCGCGTCGTGCTACATCTTCCTCGGCAGCCATACGCTGATCGAGATCGCGACCCTCAGCTTCATCGCTGGATTCGCCGCGCAGCTCGCCCCGGTGCTGCTGGTCGCCTACATCACCACCATGTTCTCGGCCGACATCCGCTACGGCCTGCAGCAGGCCAAGCTGCTCGCCGAGACCGACGAGCTCACCGGGCTGTTCAACACGCGCGGCTTCGCCATCGCCGCCAACCGCCTGTTCGGCCAGGCGCAGCGCTACGGCCGGCCGGCGAGCGTGCTGATGATCGACTGCGACAACCTGAAGACGGTGAACGACACCTACGGCCACGACGCCGGCAGCCGGTTGCTGCGGCAGATCGCCAACGCGGTGCAGGTCGAGCTGCGCGCGACCGACGTGCCCGCGCGCTACGGCGGCGACGAATTCATCGTGCTGCTGCCCGAGACCCCGCCGAAAGGCGCGGGCGACGTCGCCGAGCGCATCCGCCTCGCGATCGGCGCGCGGCCGGTCGCCATCAACGGCCAGAACATCTTCGCCTCGGTCAGCATCGGCTTTGCCTGCTACCCCGAGGACGGCCGCACGCTCGATGCGCTCGCCGCGCGCGCCGACCGCGCGCTCTACCGGGCCAAGCAGGAAGGCCGCAACAAAGTCGTGCGCTACCAGCCGGGAAGCTAGAGCCGCAACTCCCAGTATTCCCCGGTCAGCTTGACCCCGAAGCTGGCGTGCTTCTCCTGCCGGGTTTTGACGAACCCCGTCTTCCGGTAGATGGCGCGGGCCGCGGCCAGGTTCGACTGCGTCCACAGCACGAGCTTGCGATAACCCTTCTCGCGCGCGAAGGCGATGCACGCCTCCACCAGGCGCCGGCCCAGGCCGATGCCGCGCGCGCGCGGCTCGACGATCAGCAAGCGCAGCTTGGCCACGGACGTCGACTTTTTGACCAGGAACACGCAGCCCACCGGCTCGGCGTTCATCTCCGCGATCCAGCAACGCTCCTGGTTCTTCCTGAAATCATTGATGAAATCGGCGGCGATGCCGGCGACCAGTGCCTCGAAACGCTCGTCCCAGCCGAATTCCTCGGCGTAGAGCCGGCCGTGGGCCCCGATCACCCAGCCCATGTCGCCCGGGCGATGGGCGCGGAGCGTCACGGTGTTGCCGGTTTTCTTTTCCAGAACGCCTTCCACCGCCTGGAGCGCACCCACCAGCCTGGTCTGCTCGGAGGCCCCCATCTTGGCCAGCATCGCGCCCACCTCGTCGCGCGACCGGCTGTCGAGCTGCTGGTACGCCTTTCGACCTTTGGCGGTGAGCGTGAGCCGCACGCGGCGCGCATCCTCCTTCGCCGCCTCGCCCTGCACCAGGCCGCTGCGCTTCAGGCCCTGCACCAGGCGGCTGAGGTAGCCCAGGTCGAGGTCGAGGTCCGCGCCGAGCTCGCTCGCCGTGCACTCGCCGCGCTGGCCGAGCTCATAGAGCACGCGCGCCTGCGGCAGCGAGTACGGGCTGCTGAGGTAATGCGGCTGCAGCGCGCCGATGCGCCGCGTGTAGAAACGGTTGAAACGGCGCACCGCGTCGATGCGATTCATTGCACGACCTCGTAATGGCTGACGTGCTCGTCGAACTCGCTGAGCACCGCGCGCGCCTCGGGCTCGACCACGGCGCGTTCCGGATCGGGACCCGCGAACTTGCGGATTGCGTCCATCGACTCCCAGAACGTAATGACAAGGAACTCCCGGTCCCGGCGCAGCACTTGCGCACCCTTATGACCCGGTATCTTCCTTAATTCGGGAAATACCCGAGCCGTAACGTGGCGCTGGTAGGCGTCAGCGCCGGCCGGCGAACCGGCTACCCCTTTCCACAGGCGGGCAAGCATGCGGCGATGGTCGGCCGGGATACTTGCTTTTGTCAAGTATTGGATAATGGCGCCCATGAACCCCTTCGACCTCAGCGGCAGGACGGCGCTCGTGACCGGCGGCAACGGCGGCATCGGGCTGGGCATGGCGCAAGGCCTGGCGCAGGCGGGCGCGAAGATCGCGATCGCGGGCCGGGACAAGGCGAAGAACGCGCAAGCCGCCAAGGCCCTGGATGCGATTGCGCTGGAAGCCGACCTGAAGGACGAGAAGGCCTGCCGCGCCATGGTCGAGGAGGCGGCGAAGCGCCTCGGCCGGCTCGACATCCTGATCAACAACGCCGGCATGAACGTGCGCAAGCAGCCGCAGGAATTCACGCTCGAGGAATGGAAGCTGGTGATGGACACCAACCTCACCAGCGCGTTCGTCGCCTCGCAGACCGCCTACGCCCACATGAAGAAGGCCGGCGGCGGCAAGATCGTCAACATCGGCTCGATGATGTCGATCTTCGGCGCCTCCTTCACCACGGCCTACGCGGCGAGCAAGGGCGGCATCGTGCAGATGACCCGCGCCATGGCGACCGCCTGGGCGCGCGACAACATCCAGGTCAACGCCGTGCTCCCCGGCTGGATCGACACCGCCCTCACGCGCGGCGCGCGCGAGCAGGTGAAAGGCCTGCACGAGAGCGTGCTGCGCCGCACGCCCGCCGGGCGCTGGGGCGAGCCGAAGGATCTGTCGGGGATTGCAGTCTTTCTTTGCTCGCCCGCATCTGATTTCATCACCGGTACCGCGATCCCGGTGGACGGCGGCTACTCGGTGCAGGGCTAGGACTCGAGCTCGTAGCTCGCGTAGGTGACGCGGCCTTTCCAGACTGGCCGCCACGTACTGTCGACGTACCATCCGACTTCCGCCGCGGCCGGGATGAGCATGCCGCTGCATTCCCAGTAGCCGAAAAAGTGCCCTTCCCAAGGCATCTGGACGTAGTTGCCGCCGATACGCGCCCAGCGCTGCGGGGTGTAGATCGCCGCGACCTCGCCCTCGCGGTTGAAATGGAACTCGAGTGACACGCTGGTGCCGTGGCTGGTCAGCGTAGCGAGCGCCTTGCGATCGTCGATCGGGCTCCAGGCGAGCGCCTCGCTGGGGAACAGCGCGGTCGGATACCAGACCGCCTCGGCGAGATAGCGGTGTAGTGCGCCGGCGTTCAGCTCCGGCGTGCCGGCTTCGGCCGCGACCTTGACCGCCGACATCAGGTCGACGCGGCCGCCGCCCCGGCCCTCGAACAGCGCGTCGCGCACGCGCAGGTGCAGTAGCGGAACGAGGGAGATGCGCGCGTCCCAGTTGAAGCTGATTTCGCGCGGCGAGACTTCCTGCGTGGCTTCGAATCGCATCCAGCGCCGGCGCTTCGGGCCGCTGCGCAGCGTCCCGCTCTGCGTGAGCCGCGCGCAGCGGATCGGCGCCTGGTCGGCATGCAGCACGCGCGCGAAGTAGCGCGCGACCGGCGGTGGAAGCTCGCCGGCTAGCGCTCGATGCGCGTCGCGACCTGATCCCACCGGTTGCCCTTTTCAATCGCCAGCATGCGCACCGGCAGGCCGCCGAGCGCGGTCGCGAGCCAGAATTCGGAGTGATCGTCCTCGGGTCCGCGCACCACCTTGAGCGCGTCGAACGTGCCGGCCGGGGTCTGGACGCGCTCACGGCCGGCGAACTGATAGATGTGATGCGAGACGCCGCGTCCGTCGACCAGGTGGTAGTCGCCGGTCTTGGTGCCGGCGGGCGCCACGGCGAGCGCGAGCATGAAGGAGATGCGGTCCTGCGCGTTGGGCGGGATCGACTCGCTGCGGCTCCTGCCTTTGTAGCGGAAAGTCATGGTGCCGCTCTTCCAGTCGAGCGAGGCGCGCGCGGTGTCGCGGCCGCTGCGCTCGTCGGTGAACTCCGCCGGCCGCACGCCGTTCGCGCCCAGGCTGCCGACGCTGATCCGCGTCGCCTTGCCGAGCAGCGCGTACATGCCCCGCCCCTGCCACTTCTCGGTGAGCTTGTAGCGCCCGTCCGCCTGCTCGAGGAGCGCGGTGATCTCCGCCATCGCGGAGCCGTTGCGCTGCACCTCGTAGACGATCTCCGCGCGCGCCGGCAGCTGCGCCTGCGCGCCGGCGGCGAAGGCGATCAGCACGAGGCACAGCAGCCCCCGCGCGCTCATGCCTGGAGGGCGACCTTGCCCGAGCGGCCCGGGATCTCGCCGTACACCACGTCGTGCCGGGGGAGCTGCGCAAGGTCGAGCGATTCGAACAGCGAGCGCAGCGCGACCAGCTCGTAGCCCTGCTCCTTCCAGCCGCGCAGCAGCGCATCGAATGCGTCCAGCAAGGCGCCGCCTTCGAGCTCGGCATGCGCGGTGAATACGTGCGGGCACGGCCGGGCCGTGAGGCCGAGCAGGTGCATGGCGACGTTGCCTTCGTCGATGCCTTCGCGACCGATCAGCTCGTCGAGCGTCGGCAGCGTGGTCGGCAGCTGCGGGCAGCCCACGGCGACGCCGTCCCAGAGCGGACGGAACGGGCCGCGCCCGCGGGTATCGGACGCGTAGTCGTAGTCCTGCTCCTCGACCCAGGCGGCATGCCGGTTGGTCTGCCAGCCGGCCGCGCCCCAGGTCTTCGGCGCCTGGCGGAAGATCGAGGTGAAGCGCTCGCGCGCGCGGCGCATCTCGCGCTCGGTCCAGTCGGCGTCGGCCTGCGCGACGCCGTCCTGCCAGCGCACGTGGTCCCAGCAATGCACGCCCACCTCGAAGCCGGCGGCGCGCACCGCGCGCAGGGTCGACACGCCGCGCCGGCCGATGTCGGGGCCGGGCAGCAACGTGCCGTAGAGCAGCGTGCGCAGTCCGTAGTGGCGCAGTACCGAGGTACGAGACACCTTCGACAGGAAGTTTTTTCTAAACACCCGCTTCATCGCGCGCCCGGTGTGATCCGGCCCCAGGCTGAACAGGAAGGTGGCGCCGGCGCCGTGGCGCCTGAGCAGCTCGACCAGGCGGGGCACGCCGTCGCGCGTGCCATGCCACGTGTCCACGTCCACCTTCAACGCCAGCTTCATCCGACCAGGCGGCGCGCTTCGGCGATCTGGGTGCGATAGGCCTCGAAGATGCGGCGCAGCGCGTCGCGCATGCCGACGCGCGGGCGCCAGCGCAGGTCGCGCCGGGTGTTGTCGATCTTCGGCACGCGGTTCTGCATGTCCTGGTAGCCGCGCCCGTAGTAGCGCTCGGCGGTGGTGCGCTTGAGCCGCACTTTGCGCGCCGCCTTTTCGTACTCGGGGATCTCGAGCGCCAGCTCGACCATCATCTCGGCCAGCTCGCGCACCGAGAAATTGTTTTTCGGGTTGCCGATGTTGTAGATCTTGCCCGACGCCACGCCGCGCGGGTTCTCGATGATCTTGATCAGTGCGTCGACGCCGTCGTCGATGTAGGTGAAGGCGCGCTTCTGCCGGCCGCCGTCCACCAGCTGGATCGGCTCGCCGCGCGAGATGTGGCCGAGGAACTGGGTCACCACGCGCGAGCTGCCCTCTTTCGCGGTCGCGAGCGAATCGAGTCCGGCGCCGATCCAGTTGAACGGCCGGAACAGCGTGAAGTCGAGGCCCACCTTGTCGCCGTAGGCCCAGATCACCCGGTCCATCAGCTGCTTCGCGCAGGCGTAGATCCAGCGCTGCTTGCTGATCGGCCCGTACACCAGCGGCGAGGCGTCCGGGTCGAACTCGCGGTCGCCCGACATGCCGTAGACCTCGGAAGTCGACGGGAACAGCAGGCGCTTGCGATGGCTCACACAGGCGCGCACGATCGGCAGGTTGGCTTCGAAGTCGAGCTCGAACACGCGCAGCGGGTCCTTGACGTAGACCGCCGGCGTGGCGATCGCGACCAGCGGCAGCACCGTGTCGCACTTGCGGATGTGGTACTCGATCCACTCCTTGTTGATGGTGATGTCGCCCTCGAAGAAGTGGAAGCGGCGCTCGCCCATCAGCTCCTCCACCCGGTCGTTCTGCATGTCCATGCCGTAGATTTCCCAGTCGGTCGACGCGAGCACGCGCCGCGACAGGTGGTGGCCGATAAAGCCGTTGACGCCAAGGATGAGCAGTCGCTTCATGGGATGGGTTCGACCTCGAGAAGGCGCAGGACTTTACCATCGCCGCAGCCCGCGAACCATTCGCCGTTTTCCTGGTAGGGGCCGCTGCGCAGCGCTTTCCTCGCCGGCTCGATCCGCGTGCGGAGGATCTTCATGCCTTCGGTGAAGGCGCCCGGATAGGGCGGCGCCACCGCGCGCACCAGGTTGTGGATTTCGAGCGCGCTGCTCGACCAGTCGATGCGGCCGTCTTCGGGACGGCGTCCGCCGAAATAGCTGCCGCGCGCGAGGTCCTGCGGCTTCAGTTGCGCCGTTCCCGCGACCAGCTTGCCGATGCTTCTCTTCAATACCCGCTCCGCGGCAGCCGCAACTTTCGCCATCACCTCGGCGGCGGTCTCGTCCGGACCGATCGGCACCGGCTCCTGGTCGACGATGCGCCCGGCGTCGGGCTTGGCGATCATCTCGTGCAGCGTGGCGCCGGTCTCGGTCTCGCCCTTGAGCACCGCCCAGTTCACCGGCGCGCGCCCGCGGTATTTCGGCAGCAGCGAGCCGTGCAGGTTGAACGCGCCGCGCCGTGCAGCCGCGAGCAGCTCAGGCGGCAGCATGCGGCGGTAGTAGAACGAGAAGACGAAGTCCGGAGCAAGGTTTGCGATTCTTCTTTCGAGGAGATTTTCTTCCGGATCCTCGAGCGTCTCGATGCCCTTGCTGCGCGCGAGCTCGGCCACGCTGCCGAAAAAGACGCGCTCCGCGGGATCATCGCGATGGGTGACGACGAGCGGCACGCGCACGCCCGCCTCCAGCAGCACGCGCAGGCAGCGGACGCCTACGTCGTGGTATGCAAAGACGACTGCTTTGGCTTCCACTGCTTGGCGCCGGGCTCGCCCTCGAGGACTGCCTGCACCATATAGCGCGGCCGGCCGCGCACCTGCTCGTAGATGCGGCCGATGTACTCGCCGGTGAGGCCGATGCCGAACACCGCGACGCCCATCAGGAAGAACTCGAGCACGTCGCGGTCCCAGACATGCGAGAGCGCGCCCTCGAGCCCCGCCGTGTAGAGCTGGTACAACAGCACTGTCGTGTACAGCACCACCGAGCCCACCGCGACGATCATGCCGATGGCCGAGAACATCTGCAGCGGCTTCACCGAGAACCCGGTGACCAGGTCGAAGTTGAGCTTGATCAGGCGCGAAAGCGAGTACTGCGAGGCGCCCGAAACGCGCTCGTCGTGCTTCACCTCGATCTCGGTCGGCTGGCGCGCGTAGATGTAGGCGAGCGCCGGCACGAAGGTATTCACCTCGGGCGACAGGTTGATCGCGTCGACCACGTTGCGCCCGTAGGCGCGCAGCATGCAGCCCTGGTCGGTCATGCGGATGCGCGTAAGGTTTTCGCGCAGGCGGTTCATGGCGCGCGAAGCGACGCGGCGGAACAGGCTGTCCTGACGCTCGGCGCGATAGCTGCCGACGTAGTCGTAGCCTTCGGCCATCTTGGCGAGCAGCTTGCCGATCTCCTCCGGCGGGTTCTGCAGGTCGGCGTCGAGCGTCACCACGATCTCGCCGCGCGAGTACTGGAACCCGGCCAGGATCGCCATGTGCTGGCCGGCGTTGGATGCCAGCAGCACGACGCGCGTAACGTCGGGCCGCCGGTCGAACTGGGCGCGCAGCACGCGCATCGATTGGTCGCGGCTGCCGTCGTCGACGAAGATCAGCTCGTAGCTGCGGCCAAGGGCATCGAGCGCGGGGTAGATGCGGCTGAACAGCGACGGCAACGAGGATTCCTCGTTGTACACCGGGATGACGACCGAGACTTCAGGAGTGGCCATTGGTCGTGATGGGCTGCAGTATAGCCTCGCGCAGCGCGCCGCAGACCCGATCGACGTCCGCGTCGCGCATGCGCGTGAAGAGCGGCAGGGTGAGCGTGCGCGCGCCGATGGTCTCGGCGTTGGGGAAGTCGCCGGGCTTGTAGCCGAGGCGCCGGTAGGCGGCAAACAGATGCATCGCCGGGTAATGCACGCCGACGCCGATGCCGCGCGCCTGCATCATCTCCATGAATGCGCGCCGCGTGGTGCCGAGCGCGGCGAAGTCGATGAGCGGCGCGAACAGGTGCCACGAGTGTCCGGGCTGGTCGGCCGCCGGCAGGCGCAGGTGCGGGATGCCCTGCAGCCGCTCGAAGTAGCGCCGCGCGAGCTCGCGGCGGCGCGCGTTGAATTCCTCCAGCCGCGCGAGCTGCGCAAGGCCGATCGCGGCGCACACGTCCGGCATGTTGAACTTGCCGCCCGGCTCCTCGACCTCCATCTCGCCGCCCGGCAGCTTGCGGATGCCGTGGAAGCGCAGCCGCTCGGCGTGCTCGACTTCCGCCGCATTGGCGAAGGTGAGCGCCCCGCCCTCGATGGTGGTGAGGTTCTTGTTGGGATGGAAGCTGAACGACACCAGGTCGCCCTGCGCGCCGATGCGCCGGCCGCCGTACGAGGCGCCCATGGTGTGCGCCGCGTCCTCGATCACGCGCAGGCCGCGGCGCTGCGCCAGCGCGTAGACCGGCGCCATGTCCACCGGCAAGCCGGCGAAGTGCACCGGCATGATGGCGCGGGTGCGCGGCGTGAGCGCCGCCTCGATGCGCGCCGCATCGGTGTTGCGCGTGTCGATGTCGACATCCACCAGCACCGGGCGCGCGCCCACGCGCAGCACCACGTTGGCGCTCGCGACGAAGGTCATCGCCGGCACGATCACCTCGTCGCCGGGGCCGATGCCGGCAACTTCGAGCGCCACTTCGAGCGCCGCGGTGGCGGAGGTGAAGGCGCGCACCGGGCGGCCGTCGCAATAGACCGACAGCGCTTCTTCGAAACGCTGTACCTGGGGCCCGGAGGTGATCCAGCCCGAGCGCAGCACTTCGCCCACCGCGGCGATGGTTTGCTCGTCGATGTCGGGGCGGGCGAAGGGCAGGAAGGCGCTCACGAGCGCGCCACCATGAACACGCCGACCACGATAACAGCGATTCCCGCCATGCGCATCGGCGTGAGCGTCTCGCCGAGCAAAGCCCAGGCGGCGAGCGCGTTCACCACATAGCCGATCGACAGCATCGGGTAGGCGATGCTCACCGGCACGCGCGACAGCGCGACCACCCACACCACCACGCTGATCACATAGCAGGCGAGGCCGCCGAGGATGTGCGGCTCGATGGCGAGGCGCAAGCCGAGCGGCATGGCGTTGGTGCCGGCCTTGAGCAGGAGCTGCGCGGTGGCATTGAGCAGCACGCCGCCGAGAATGAACCAGAAGCTGACGAGGGTCATGGTTGCCTCACTGTGGCTTTCTTACTATTACGTAACGCGGACCGCGCGCCGCGATTTCCATCGGCAGGTCGAGCACGCCGCGCAGGCGCTCGAAGTCGCGTACCGCAAAAAAGGCGTAGGCCTCGCGTTCGGCCTTCCAGGCGCGCGTAAAACCGGGCAGATCGGGGATGAAGGCGCGCGGCTCCCAGCCGATGGCCTGCGCCAGCTCATCCTTGTAGACCACCATGGTCACGGGACGGCGCAGCGCCCACGGCATGGTGTGGTCGTAGGTCTCGACGGCGAACACCGCCGCGTCGCGCGACGGCGCCGGCTGCAGCGAAGCGGCCAGCGGCGCTGCGCTGTAGGCAGGCGCGAACACGGTGTGGCCGGCCGCGCCGACCAGCAGCGCGCCCAGCACGCCCGCCGCCAGGCTCACCGCGGCATGCAGACGGCGCCCGCGCGCCGCCAGCAGCGCAGCGCCGCCAGTGCCCGCAAGCCCGACCAACGCCGCGGCCACGAGCCACGGAACATATGCGGCGCCTAGGCCGCGCAGGCCGTCGCCTTCCCGCGTGAAAATCCACCAGGCCGCGACGCCGAGCAGCATCGCCCCCACTGCGGCGAGCAGCGCCTGCGCGACGAGCAGGCGGTTGCCGGTCCGGCGTGCAAGAAAGCCGCCGCCGAGCAGCGCGAGCGCGGGAAGCAGGGGCAGCAGGTAGGGCGGCAGCTTCGAGCCCGAAGCCGAGAAGAATCCGAACACCACCAGCGCCCAGAGCGCGAGGAACAGCGCGGCCGAAAACTCGCGGCCGGCGGGCGGGCGCAGCGACGCGATCCAGCCGGCGACGATCGCCAGCAGCCAGGGCCACGCGCCGACGGCGAGGACCGGGAGGAAAAACCAGGCCGGTTCGCTGCGGTGGTGCATCCTGGTGGTGAAGCGCAGCCAGTGCTCCTGCACGAAGAAGAAATGCGCGAACTCCGGGTTGGCGAGCGACACGGCGACGAACCAGGGCGCCGTGAGGACGAAAAACAGCAGGCCGCCGCGCACCACCTCGAGCCGCCGCAGCAGCCCCCAGTCGCGGCGCACGAGCACGTAGAGCGCTACCGCCCCTGCCGGCAGCACCAAGCCGATCAATCCCTTGCTCAGCACGGCCCCGGCGCACGCAGCCCAGAAAGCGAGCATCCAGCGCCGCCGCGCCTTCGCTTCCACCTCCGGCTCGATACCTGCGCGCTGCGCCAGCGAAAAGGCGAACACCGCGGCCGAAAGGAACAGCGTGACGCTCATGTCGAGCGTATTGACCTGCCCGAGCAGGACGTAGAGCGGGCTCGAGGCGAGGATCGCGCCGGCGAACGCGCCTGCTGGCGGCCCGAACAGCCGGTTGCCCGCGGCGAACGCCATCCACACGCCCGCCAGCGCGGCGAGCCCGGTCCAGAGGCGCGCTGACCAGTCGCTCACGCCGAACAGCGTGTAGGCCGCGGCGGTCGTCCAGTATTGCAGCGGCGGCTTTTCGAAATACTTGTAGCCGTTCAACCGCGGCGTCAGCCAGTCGCCGCTCGCCACCATCTCGCGCGGGATCTCGCCGTAGCGGGCTTCGTCGGGCTTGTACAGCGGCCGCAGGCCGAGCGAGCCGAGCCACAGCACGGCCAGCACGGCGACGAGCAGGCTAGAAGCCCGTCTCGACAAAGCCATAGATGTAGTTCGAGCCGCCGTTCACGCTGTTGAACAGGCGCGCCGAGCCGAAGATGCCCGAGCGGTGCGAGGCGCCGATGCCGACGTAGGTCTCGCGCAGCGGGCGCGACTTGAACAGGTCGCCGATGTTGATGTCGATGGTCGGGTCGAGATACAGCAGCAGCTTCGAGGTGTCGCGCCCGCGCAGGTCCTGGTCGCGCTGCTCGCTGAAGGGCACGCGGCTCGCATACGAGATGCCGCCGCCGATGCCGAAGCGCGTGCGCAGCGTGTCGCGCCACCACGGGCCGAAGTAGTAGTAGAGCTTGTAGTAGGCGTTGATCTGCCAGGAGTCGGGCTGCAGCCCGCGATCCTCGTGCTTGAGGAAGCCGATGAACCCGGCCAGGTCGAGCGGCCAGTTGTTGATGCGGCGCACGAGGATCTGGCCGATGTCGAACAGCACGATGCTGGTGTCGTCCTGCTGGTTGACGTCGAAGCAGCGCCATTCGACGATCGGCGCCAGGTCGCAGTCGGTCGACTGCCCATAGCCGAAGCGCGCGATCAGCGGGCGCCGGTCCCATTCGCTCGGCTGGTCGGGCTTGAAGCTGTAGAGCAGGCCGACGCTGGCATTGAACTGCGTGCCGTCGCCCACCACCGGGCTGTTACGCACGCCGCTCGACCAGTGCGTGAGCCCCGCGCCGGCGATGAGCTGCCAGCTTTCGGACAGGCGGTACGTCGACAGCGCGCCGAGCTCGAGGTTGAGGCCCGCGCCGGGGTCGTAGCCGGGAACGCCGTAGTAGTAGTCGTTGAGCTTGGCGTCGCGCCAGGCCAGGGTGGCGTAAGGACGCCAGCGGAATCGTCCGCTCCAGAACTGCTCATAGCGATAGCCGAGCCGCAGCTCGGTGCCGTCGGACTCCTCGCTCACGTTGCGCATCGCCTCGCCGTACACCACGCCCGCGCCCAGCTTCCATTTGCCGCCGACGCCGAGGTCGTCGCCGCCAAAACGCTGGGTCTGGCCGACCATGCTTTCGGGCACGTGGTCGGAGGCGAAGCCCTCGAGGCGCCGGCGCAGGAAGATCTCGGCGCGCCCCGACTCGTTGTCGAGCAGCTTCAGGCCGATGCGGTCCGACTGCAGGTAGAAGTACTTGCTGTCGTACCGCCAGTACGGCAGCAGGTCCGAGCTTTTGTCCGAACCCTGGTAAGGCGCATACGGCGAGCGCTCGAGGCGCAGCACCATGCCCATCGCCGCTTCGCCGGGCGCGGTTACACCGTCGAGCGGGTCACTGGTCGCATAAGCGCTGCCAGCTGCTAGGACAAGCCAAAGTCCAGCAAGGGCCCTTTTGGCACGATCTGCGTGGGATTGATCTGCTTCATGCTGCGGTAGTAGTGCTGCTTGATCTGCTTCATGTCGACCGTCTTCGCCACGCCCGGCAGGGCGTACAGGCGCCGCGTCCAGCGCCAGAGGTTGGGATAGTCGACCAGCCGGCGCAGATTGCACTTGAAGTGCGAGTAGTAGACCGCGTCGAAGCGCACGAGCGTAGTGAACAAGCGCACGTCCGCCTCGGTGAAGGCTTTTCCGCAGAGCCACTTTCGCCTGGCCAGGCGTTTTTCCAGCCAGTCGAGCGTCTTGAACAGCGCGCTCACCGCCTCCTCGTACTTGTCCTGCGCGGTGGCGAATCCCGCCCGGTAAACACCGTTGTTCACCGTGCGGTAGATGCGTTCGTTGAGCCAATCGATTTCCCTTCTTAGTTTTTCTGGGTAGAGCGGGTCGAGCTTGCGCCGCGCGAGCGCGTCGAAATCGCGGTCGAGCATGCGGATGATCTCGGCGGACTCGTTGTTGACGATGCGCGTTTCTTTCTCGTCCCAGAGCACCGGGACGGTGACGCGCCCGGTGTAATCCGGCTTTGCCTTCGCATACAACTCGTGCAGATAGCGGATGCCGCCATCTTCGAACTCCCAGCCGTTTTCCAGCATCTCCGGGCCGGCGTAGTACACCGGGATCGCCTTGTCCAGCCCTTTCATGGCACGCACGACCAGCGTGCGGTGCGCCCACGGACAGGATTTCGCAACGTAGAGGCGGTAGCGGCCCGGCCGCATTTCTTCCTTCCCGTCGGTGACCCGGTCGCGAAACGCGCTCTCCGGCCGGACGAACGCCCCGCCGGTGGACGCGGTATCGCGCGGCACGTCGCGCCAGACTCCCTCTACCAGCATCCCCATGGCCCCGAGTATAGTTCGCCCGACAACAACGCTTTCTCTCGGAGGAGGAACCGATGCGCTTTTTTATTCGTTTTTTATTGCTCGCTGCGCTCCCGGTCGCGCTCAGCTCGACCGTCCTGGCCCAGGGCTGGAAGCCGACCAAGGACGTCGAGTTCGTGATCCCGTTCGCGGTCGGCGGCGGCGCCGACCTGATGGCGCGCGTGATCCACAAGATCATGACCGAGGAGAAGCTGGTGCCGGTGCCGGTGGCGCTGGTGAACAAGCCCGGCGGCGGCGGCGCGGCCGGCATCGGCTACATGAGCGCGGCGCGCAAGGCCGACCCGCACACGCTGGTGCTGATCAACGGCACCACGCAGATCACGCCGATCATCACGCCGGCGGCGAAGACGCTGACCGAGGTGCAGCCGGTGATGAACGTGATGCTCGACGACTTCGTGTTCTTCGTGAAAGCCGACGCGCCGTGGAAAACCGCCGCCGACTTCGTCAAGGACGCCAAGTCCAAGCCGGCCAAGACCTATAACTTCTCCACCGGCGGCACCACCGACGTGATGGCGGTCACCGTGCTCGCCAAGTCGACCGGCACCGAGCTCAACATGATCAACTTCAACAGCGGCGGCGAAGCGCTCACCGCGCTGCTCGGCGGCCACGTGCACGCCACGCTCGGCAATCCGCTCGAGTTCATGGGCCACGTGCAGAAAGGCGCGGTGCGCGCGATCGGCGTGTTCCGCGACACGCGCTTCAACCTGCTGCCCAGCGTGCCGACCATGAAGGAGCAGGGCATCAACGCGCCGAACTTCCAGATGTGGCGCGGCGTCGCCGTGCCGAAGGGCGCGCCGGCCGACGCGGCGAAGTACTGGGAAGGCGTGATGGCCAAGGTGGTGGCCTCGCCGCAGTTCAAGGCCTACCTCAAGGACAACGCCGCCGCCGAAGCCACCATCGCGGGCGCCGAGTTCGAGAAGTTCCTGGCTACGCAGGAACGCCTTTACCGGGACCTGCTCGGCAAGTAGCGCCGGGAAAATGAGGCACCGCATCGCCCCGGGCGAGCTCATCCTCGCCCTTTTTTTCGCGCTGCTCGGCGGCCTGTGGATCGTCGCCGCGGCGCGCATGCCGGTGTGGCAGGGCTTCATCCCGCAATCGGGGTTCCTGCCGCTGTGGTACGGCATCACCCTGTTCGCTCTCGCCGCCGCGATCCTCGCCAGGCTGTACTTCGAGAAAGCACCGCACAAGGATGAAGAGCCGGTCGGCAAGGCGTTCGTGGTGCTCGCTGCGCTCGCCGCGTCGGTCGTCGGCCTCGACCTGATCGGCTTCGCGCCGTCGATCTTCCTGCTGCTGCTGGTGCTCTTTGCCGCGGTCGAGCGCCTGCCGATCGTGCGCTCGTTCGCCGTCGCCGCCGCGGTGACCGCGGTGCTGTTCCTCATCTTCCGGACCTGGCTGCGCGTGCCACTGCCGGTGGGACCGCTGGGCATCTGATGGAGCTGCTCGGCCAGCTCGCGCAGGGCTTCGTCGCGGCGCTCACCCCGATGAACCTGCTGATGTGCCTGCTCGGCGTGGTGCTCGGCCAGATCATCGGCGTGCTGCCCGGCATCGGCCCCTCGGCGGCGATCGCGCTGCTCCTTCCCCTCACCTACGGCGCGAGCCCCACCGCCGCGATCATCATGTTCGCCGGCATCTACTACGGCGCGCAGTACGGCGGCACGCTCACCTCGGTGCTGATCAACGTGCCGGGCGAGTCGAGCTCGGTGATGACCACGCTCGACGGCTACCAGATGGCGCTGCAGGGCCGCGGCGGCGTGGCGCTCGGCATCGCGGCCATCGGCTCGTTCATCGCGGGCTGCCTCGGCACCGTCGGCCTGATGCTGCTCGCGCCGCCGCTCGCCAAGGTGGCGCTCGCGTTCGGTCCGCCGGAGTACTGCATGCTGGTGCTGCTCGGCCTGACCGCGCTCGCCGCGGTCGGCGGCTCGGTGCTCAAGGGGCTGGTCACCGGCGTGGCCGGCATGCTGCTCGGCACCATCGGCATCGACCCGCAGGTGGGCGCGCCGCGCTTCGACTTCGGCCAGCTCTGGCTGCTCGACGGCATCGATTTCATCATCCTCGCCGTCGCGCTGTTCGGCGTGGGCGAGGTGCTGGCGAGCTGCCGCATGGGCGCGGCCGATCCGATCCTCAACGTCGGCCGCGTGCTGCCGAACCGCGAGGAATGGCGCCAGGCGCGCATGGCGATCCTGCGCGGCAGCGGCATCGGTTTCCTCATCGGCATCCTGCCCGCGGCGGGCGCGACCATCGCTTCCTTCGTCGCCTACATCGCGGAGAAGAAGCTGGCGCAGGATCCCTCGCGCCTCGGCAAGGGCGCAATCGAGGGCGTGGCGGGTCCCGAGTCCGCCAACAATGCGGCCTCGGCAGGAGCGATGGTGCCGATGTTCGCGCTCGGCGTGCCCGGCTCGAATACCACCGCGGTGATGCTCGCGGCGCTCATCATGTTCGGGCTGCGCCCCGGCCCGGACATGTTCACCACCAACGCGGCGCTGGTGTGGGCGGTGATCGCCAGCATGTTCATCGGCAACCTGATCCTGCTGCTGCTCAACCTGCCGCTCGCCGGCCTGTTCGCGCGCCTGCTGCAGATCCGCTACAGCTGGATCTATCCGCCGATCCTCGCGATCTGCCTCACCGGCGCGGTGGCGCGCGCGAACAACGTGGAGGACGCCTGGCTGATGCTCGCCTTCGGCGTGCTCGGCTGGCTGATGAAGCGCTACGACTGGTCGGCGGCGCCGATGATCCTGGGACTGGTGCTCGGGCCGATCTTCGAGAACTCGCTGCGCCAGTCGCTCACGCTGTCGCATGGCAGCGGCGCGATCTTCCTCGCCCGGCCGATCTCGGCTGTGCTCTTTGCCCTTGCGGTGATCGCGGTCACCGCGCCACTCTGGAGCAGGATCTTCCGTGCCAAAACTGTTTGACCGCATCGGCGTCGACATCAACCAGAAGCTTCCCCTCGAGCCCGCGGTTGAATGGGCGGTGCAGCACAAGGTCCCCTACATCGACCTGTGCCTCGACCAGACGCCGGAGCTTCTGCAGAAGGGCTCTTCACGCTGGCGCAAGGCGAGAACGCAGCTCGAAAAAGCCGGCATCGGGCTCGGGTTGCACACGCTGTCGGCGGTCAACATCGCCGAGACCTCACCGTACGTGTCCGAGGCGACCGATGGCTACCTCGCGGCCTACATGAGCGCCGCCCAGCACCTCGGCGCCGGCTGGATCGTGGTGCACGGCGGCTACCACTTCGGCTCGGACAAGCAAGTCCGCATGGACGCGGCCGTCGCGCGCATCGCGCGGGCGGCCAAAGCGGCGGAAAAGCGCAAGGTCAAGCTGCTGCTCGAGAACCTGAACCCCGAGCCCGAGCGCGCCGAGGTGCACTACCTGTGCGCCGACCTCGAGGAGTGCCGCTATTACTTCGACCGCCTCGACTCGCCGGCGCTCGGCTGGAGCTTCACCGTCAACCACGCGCACATCCAGCCCAACAGCATTCCGCATTTCATGCAGGGGCTGGACATGAAGCGCTGCGGCGAGGTGCGCCTCGCCGACTGCCGCGGCACGCACGAGGAGCACCTGCGGCCGGGCGAAGGCACGATCGATTTCCCCGCCATGTTCGCCGCCATCGAGAAGAGCGGATACCGCGGGCATTACATGCAGGCTTTCGGCAGCCTCGACGACATGCTGAAGGGCCGGCAGACACTTGCAGACCTGGGGGACAAAGGAGCTCGCAAATGAAGCAAGTCTTTCTGGGACTGTTCCTGTTCGCCGCCAGCGCCCATGCGGTCGAACCCGAAAAAATGCAGCGCGCCAAGGTGCCTTCTCCGCCCTGGGCGCAGGGCGACGAGCGCGGCATGGCGAACCAGATCGGCCCCGCGACCTACCAGCGCTGCGCCTGGCACATGGCGCAGCCCGATGCGCGCGTGTACGAGCTTTCGCAGGTGCGCAGCGCGACCATGCCGCTCTCCCCGTTCGCGGGGGCTTACGCGCCCAAGCCGAAGGCGACCTCGCCGATCCCGGGTACTGCACATGCTTTTAATTCGGAACAAATGAATGAAAACGCGGAACCCGGCCAGCAGGGCACGCAGATGGACGCGCTCGGCCACTTCGGCTTCCTGCGCCAGCCGTGGGACGGCAAATCCGAGTTCCCGGCCGATTCGGTGCTCTACTACGGTGGCTATACGCAGAAGGACGTCAAGCCGACGCCGGACTCGCCGCTGCTCAAGCTCGGCATCGAGAAAATCCCGGCGATCATTACCAGCGCGGTGCTGCTCGACGCCAAGGCCTACAAGAAAAAGGCCATGGACGCCGGAGAATTAATTACTTCTCAAGACCTGCAAGCAATGCTGAAGGCGCAGGGCCTGGGTAGCCGCGGCGTGCTGCCGGGCGACGTGGTCTACATCCGCACCGGCTGGGGCGAGCGCTGGCAGGACCCGGACACGGAGAAGGCCTACTACAGCAAGGCGCCCGGGCTGTCCTACGACGCGGCGCAGTGGCTGGCGCAGCGCCGCATCGTGGCGATCTCGCTCGATACGCCGTTCATCGACACCGTGGCCGAAGGGATGCTGATGGGCAAGGCAGGCCCGGCGCCGGGCACCCCGCCCGGGATGCCGTTCGCGGTGCATCACCACATGCTGTCGCAGGCCGGGATCCATCTGGTCGAGAACGCGAAGCTCGACGAGCTGGCGGCGGACCGGGTGTGGACCTCGTGCACCCTGATCCTGCCGCTGCTCGAAAAAGGCGCGGCGGGCTCGGCGCTGCGCCCGGTCGCGATCGGGGTGCCGGCGAACCCGCCGAAGCGGCCGGCTAAAAAAGCTGCAGGAAAATAAGCACCAGGCCGATCACCGAGGTCAGCCACACCAGCGTGCGCAGCCAGGGGATGCCGGCGAGGTAGACCAGCGCATAGGCGACGCGCGCCCAGACGAAGATCTGCGCGCCCAGCAGCGTGGTCGAGTTGGTCTTGCCCGCGACCACCGCGATCAGCACGAGTGCGGCGAACAGCACCAGGTTCTCGAGCATGTTGTGGTGCGCGCGCTGGGCCCTTCCCGCCCAGCCGGTACACGGCGGCAGCCCCTCGCGGTTTCCGGCCAGCGCCGGCAGGCCGACCTGCAGGGTGGCGCCGCTCACGGCGATCAGCATCTGGGCGACGGTCAGCGCGACCGCCCACGCGAGCCACATCAGTTCCGGTTTCATGGTGTTCCCTCCCGGGGTGGTTCCCCTTTGTCGAGGGAACTCTACAGCAGCGCTAGAACCCGCGCTTACAGCGTCAACGCTGCCAGGCCGCCCTTCGGAACGCCTTGCGCCGCGAAACCACGCTGCGCCCGGCGAACTCGTGCACCTTCTCGCGGATCGGGTTGCGCACGTCGGCGGGCAGCGCGGCGGCGGCGTCCTCGAACAGTAAAACGACGTCCCGCGATGCGGGACCGTCGTGGAAGAAACCTCGCTCGCGGTCCCAGACCAGGGCGCGCTCGCTGGTGTCCCCGCCGTAGCAGAGCTGGAACAGGGTGATGTCGCCCTCCGCCTGCCAGACGAACAGATCAAAGTACTCGTCGTGGAACCAGCGGCGCTTGGCGGGCGGGTCGTCGGCGACCCCTGGAATCTCTTTCAGCATGGCGGCGTCAACGATTGGACCACAGTTGCGTTCACCGGTTCTGTCACCGAACCCTGACCGTGGCGTAGCCGGTCGTTTCCTTGCGGCGCGCCATTCGGCGAGGCTGTGTCAGGAATCCTCTCTCGCGTTTTCATTTTGTTACGTCAACTTTATTTTCATAGACCCGTTGGACTGCTAGCGGTGTTCATTTCGATGATGGATGCTGGGCACTTGTTGGTGTCTGATCGCATCACAGGGAACAGGAGATCCGATCCATGAGCATGCCGGTCCGAGCTGTCAGCAGCGAACGCGTCGAGAACCGCACCAGCCTGATCGGCGCACTCACCGAATTTACCAAACAGCACCGCGCCGCGCACTGGGCCGGCACGTTCTCGAGCTTCCTCGAGAGCGTGTTCCCCGTCGACAGCCGCGGCATCTCCCGCTCGAGCCACCAGTACATGTGGGACATGATGCGCGCGGAGCAGGGACTGTTCAAGGACGAGCTCTACGGCATCGACGATACCCTCGAGCGCGTCACCGACTATTTCAAGGCCGCGGCCTCGGGCTCCGAGGTCGGCCGCCGGCTGCTGCTGCTGCTCGGGCCGCCCTCCGGCGGCAAGTCGAGCATGGTGATCCTGCTCAAGCGCGCGCTCGAGAGCTACAGCCGCACCGAGGCCGGGGCGCTCTACGGCATCCACGGCTGCCCGGTGCACGAGTCGCCCCTGCACCTGATCCCGCACACCATGCGCGGCCAGTTCCGCGCCACCTACGGCGTCGAGATCAGCGGCGAGCTCTGCCCGCACTGCGTCTCGCGCCTGCAGCACGAGTTCAACGGCGACTTCCTGCAGGTTCCGGTGCAGCGCATCTTCATCTCCGAGGCCGGCCGCATCGGCGTCGGCACCTACGCGCCGCATGACCCGAGCACCGCCGACATCGCCGACCTGGTCGGCTCGGTGGATCTGTCCAAGGTCTCAGAGTTCGGC
>Ga0268265_10001415_pt1 | contig 20297 bp, 17 predicted proteins | sample KBSSwiS52_FD_190355 | JGI IMG/M metagenome (GOLD analysis project Ga0268265, IMG submission 190355) | Switchgrass rhizosphere microbial communities from Kellogg Biological Station, Michigan, USA - KBS Switchgrass S5-2 (SPAdes) (version 2) | ecosystem: Host-associated > Plants > Roots >... | reverse complement strand
AGCTCGGCGTCGTATTTGATGCTCTTGATTTCCAGATCGCTTTCCGAATACCTGATAAGATCAGCGCCGACCCGCACCCCAAAGTGATCGGAGAAACGCCGATCGGGCAGGGACCGCAGGCGGTTGTGTATGTTCCAGGCGCTGTGACCGAGGGCAGCGGGTTGCAGGGGCTGCAGCCGCTGGGTGTTGCAGGGCAGGTGGCGCACCTCACGATGGCACCTGCAGGTGCTGCGTCCGCACCGACCAGCGTGTCACTGTTTGACCAGGGTTTGTTGCAGGTCCTGCAGGTATCCGCCACGGGGTTGCAGCCGAGGCAGCCCTATCTGCTGGCGCTGGCAGAAAAACCGGACGGAACCGGAGCTCTGCAGCCGCTGGCGTCGTTTGCTACGAACACAACCGGGGCCGCGATTGTGAATGCCATCGGGCCCATTCGGCAGATTGTGGAAGTGAAGGCATCGACGATGCGTCGCTACCTGGTGATCGTTTCAGGGTCGGCCGCGCATCCGGGGGCCGTTGTACAAGTCCAGGTGCCCTAGTTTATTAGCGCGGCACTGGCCGCGCAGAGCCCGGGTTCTCTCACGCCACTGAAAAGCGTGGTTTTCAGTGGCTGCGTAGGTGCCATGGTTGGCTGCGCGGAGCCCGACTTCGTCGCACGCCGGCGAAAAGCTTCGCTTTTGCCGGCTGCGTTTCCTGTCAGGCGGATCAGCCGCGCCGCTGTTCCTTTTTTTCGCGCTTCGCAGCCCGCTTTTCTTCAGGCGTGCGCTTCGGTTCCTTTTTGGTCTCTTTCTTTTTGTCCATGCCCTTGCTCATAAGTCTGTCCTCTTCAGTTCCGGGTCAGGGGAATCCCGTGCCGCTTGATCTTACGATAAAGCGTGTTCCGACTGATGCCCAACTGTGTGGCAACGTGACTCATGACCCAGTCGTTCTTCTCGATGACGCGCAGCAGGGCCTCCCGCTCGGCGTGCTCCAATGAGATGTCCTGTTCGGTTGAACCGGTGCTCTGGCGCCCGGGATGGGTGATCTCCGGCGGCAGGTCGCTGACGCGGATGACACCGTTCTCGCAAATGGCGAGCGCCGTGCGGATCGTATTGCGCAACTCGCGGATGTTGCCGGGCCAGTTGTAGCTCGCCAGGCGATCGAGTGCCGCGCCTTCAATGGAAGCACCGGCTCCCGCGGGGATCTCGCTGGCGATGCACTTGCGGATGAGGGCTTCCTTGTCCCGACGCGCGGCCAAGGCCGGCAGCTCGAGTGTGATTCCGTTCAGGCGGTAGTACAGGTCTTCGCGGAACATCCCGCGGAGGAGCAACTCACGCAGGTTGCGGTGGGAGGCACAGATCACCCGCAGGTCGAGCTTGACGGACGTCTCGCTGCCGAGGGGCGTCACCTCCTGCTCTTCCAGGACCCGCAGCAACCGGGTCTGCAAGCTGAGGGGCATGTCCCCGATCTCATCGAGGAACAACGTGCCGCCCGAGGACTGAGCGATCCGCCCGCGCATGCCTTCCCGGCGTGCGCCCGTGAAGGCTCCGGCCGTGTAACCGAACAACTCGCTTTCGATCAGCGACTCGGGGATGGCTGCGCAGTTGACTGCGACAAAGGGGCGCCGCGCCCGATTGCTCGCCAGGTGGATCGCCTTGGCAAAGGCTTCTTTGCCCGAGCCGGTGGGCCCGCGGATCAACACTGAGACCGCGCAGTCGGCGACTCGCTGAGCGTTGCGCATGTTGCGCAGCATTACCGGATCAACACCGGCGAGATCCTGCAATGTCAGCACCTCATCCGAATGGGTCCCCGACATGCGAATGACCGCACGGCCGGGAAGAGCCGGCGTCACCCTAGAAGGACTGTTGTGTTGCCCCGCACCACCCAGGCTCGCGAAATAACGTCGCCCGTGCAGATTGTCACGCAACTCATACATGGCCCGGCGGCTCGATGATGAGCTCGCTACCAGCTCATCGAAGGTGGCATCGAAAATATCGGCAATGGAGCGCCCGACAATGTCCTTGTGATCCTTGGCTCCCAGCAAACGCAGGCCCGTCATGTCGGTCGCCACGACAATGCCGTCCGAGGAAACCGCCATCGCGCCATCGTGCAACAGGTCGACAAACTCGGGGCGATGGTGAAAACGTAACAGCGCATCACCCTGGTGCCGGCGCAGGAACAGGCATTTCTCGATGAGCCGGGCCGATGAATTGACGAGCGCGATGGTGTGCATCTGCGACTCGCGAGAGCCTTCCGCGCTCACGCTGGAGGCATCGAGCACGGCAACGACGCGGCCGTAAGGATCATGAATCGGCGCCGCGGAGCAGGACAGGCCGATGTGGCGTGAGCGGAAGTGATCTGACTGATGGATAGTGATGGGACGCGATTCGGCGGCACAGGTACCGATGCCGTTGGTTCCCTCGGTTTGCTCACTCCACTGCGCACCCACGATCAAACCTGCCTGGATGAACATGCGCTTCAGAGTTGGATCGATCTTCTCGCACAGGATCACACCGGAGGTATCCGCCAGCAGCAGCGCATAGCCCGAGCCGGAAATCTGCTCATAGAGCGAGTCCATTTCCGCACGGGCGATCTGCACCAGCTCTTCGTGCTCGGCCTGCAGGTCCTTGATGCGAGTTTGATCGACCACCGTGGGTTGATAGTCCACGGCGGGATCGAGATTGAAGTCATTGAGGCAACGGCGCCACGACAGGCCCACCGTGGGCGCCAACGCAGCGGCCGCGGGCTCTCGAGTGCCGCAGGCGGCAACGCGGATCACCAGGTCGGCGTGGGGGACAGGATCCGAAGGAAGCAGCAGCCCTGTGTTTCGATCGACTCTCATGTCTTACCCCCTCGCAGATCGGAAGCTACGCCGCATGGCATCTGTGTCAAGGGGTCGCTGACATATATACCGGATATGACACACACGACTGTCCCCGGTTCCGCTGTTACGGCGTCCCTCAGGCGATGAACCCAATTTGGGTTACTGGTATGGCCTTTGCTTTGCCCTTCGCCACCGCCGCCGACTACCAGGAGATCAAGCGATGAGCAGTCCAAGCCCCGTTCGGGCCCAGGAGCCCGATATCCGTCAAAGCACCTCGTTCAGCAAGCATCTGAAGGGGCTGGAGCGCACCATCCCGCTGCGCTCGCGCTATGAGAATTTCATTGGCGGCAAATGGGTGGCCCCCGTGAAGGGCGGCTACTTTGACAATGTGTCGCCGACCACGGGCCAGGTGATCTGCCAGATCGCCCGCTCGCAGGCCGAGGATGTGGAGAAGGCTCTCGATGCGGCGCATGCCGCAGCCAGTGGCTGGGCCAAAACCGCCGTCGCCACCCGCGCTCGCGCACTGAACCTGATCGCCGACCGGATGGAGCAGTACCTGCCGTTCCTGGCTGCGGTCGAGACTTATGACAACGGCAAGCCGATCCGCGAAACGACCCTTGCCGATATCCCGCTCGCCATCGACCACTTCCGCTATTTCGCCAGTTGCGTGCGGGCCCAGGAAGGCTCCATCGGTGAGATTGACGATGACACCGTGGCATACCACTTTCACGAGCCGCTCGGGGTCGTGGGCCAGATCATTCCGTGGAATTTCCCCATTCTGATGGCGGCCTGGAAGTTGGCTCCCGCCCTGGCCGCGGGCAATGCCGTCGTTCTGAAGCCGGCGGAACAAACACCGCTGTCCATCGTGGTGTGGGCTGAGCTCATCCAGGATCTGCTGCCGCCGGGTGTGCTCAACATCGTCAACGGCTTCGGTCTCGAGGCAGGCAAGCCGCTCGCGTCCAATCCGCGAATCAACAAGATTGCCTTCACCGGCGAGACGACCACCGGCCGCCTGATCATGCAATACGCCTCGGAAAACATCATTCCGGTGACGTTGGAGTTGGGCGGCAAGTCACCGAACATCTTCTTCGCCGATGTGATGAGTGAGGAAGACTCGTTCGTCGACAAGGCGCTGGAAGGCTTTGCGATGTTTGCCCTGAACCAGGGTGAAGTGTGTACGTGTCCGTCGCGTGCGCTGGTGCAGAAATCCATCTATGACAGGTTCATGGAGCGCGCGGTTGAGCGGGTCGAGGCCATCAAACAAGGCGACCCGTATGAAATGAGCACGCAGATCGGTGCCCAGGCCTCGAACGATCAGTTCGAGAAAATCCTGTCGTACCTGGATATCGGCCGCAAGGAAGGCGCGAAGGTGCTGGCCGGAGGCGCGGCCAACAAGCTGTCGGGCGATCTCGCCGGCGGGTACTACATCAAGCCGACGATCTTCGAGGGACACAACAAGATGCGGGTGTTCCAGGAGGAGATCTTCGGGCCGGTCGTGTCGGTCACCACGTTTGATACGCCTGAACAGGCAATGGAAATCGCCAACGACACGTTGTATGGATTGGGTGCCGGTGTCTGGACCCGTAACATCAACCAGGCGTATCGCTTTGGCCGGGGCATCAAGGCCGGCCGTGTCTGGACCAACTGCTATCACGCCTATCCCGCGCATGCCGCGTTCGGCGGTTACAAGAAGTCGGGTATCGGGCGTGAGACGCACAAGATGATGCTGGATCACTACCAGCAGACGAAAAATGTGCTGGTCAGCTACGGGGAGAAGGCGTTAGGCTTCTTCTGATGGCTGACGACTCGAACAGCAATGTGGTTGAGTTCGATCCGGGCCGTGTCGGTGTCACCGATGCGGCCCGCAAGCTCATTGAACAGCTCAAGCGCGAACACGGCCCGTTGATGTTTCATCAATCGGGGGGCTGCTGTGACGGCAGCGCCCCGATGTGCTTTCCGGTGGGCGAATTCAAGCTGGGAGGCGTCGATGTCAAAGTGGGCGAGATCGCCGGCTGTGAGTTCTGGATGGACCGCGAGCAGTATAAGCGTTGGGCGCACACGCGTTGGACGGTTGATGTTGTGCCGGGACGGGGCGCGAGTTTCTCCGTCGAGGCGCCGACCAACCTGCGGTTCCTGATCCGCTCCTCTATGTGCGCACTGCCTTAGGCCGGCCCAGCATGCATTCGAGCTCGTTGCGATCCCAATTCGCAGTGTCAGCCGCGGCTTCATAGGTGCTCTGCAGAAACTCGAGCAACAGTGCTTCGGGGTTGGATGCCTTGCGTACGTCATCGTAGGGAAGCAGGAATTCCCCCAACGTTTCGTTGAACGTGCCGTGTTGAACCGGTTGGTTTTTGAAGTCTGCCGGGGTCGGGTACGCATACGAGTAGAACGCCGCGTAGTCGATTCCACCGCCGCCCGGCCAGAAGCCGGCGCTGCTCACTTCATGTGAGTACGCTTCCACCATCACTTGTGTATCCAACCCCGGTACTTTGCCGGTAAAGGCCGGGGCGCGGCGGCCTGAAAAGCGGGTGACGGCCAGATCGAAACTGCCCCAGAAAAAGTGCACGGGGCTGGCTTTGCCGACGAATCCGGTGCGGAATTGCTTGAACACGCGGTCGATCTGCACCAGGGCTTGCCAGAAACGCCTGGCAGATCCCGCATCGTAAGCCTGGTGGGTGCGGTCTTCGGTGAAGCGGATGGCGCCCGGTATTTCGCAGGGGTGCTCGCTGATTTCCACCGGCACGTTCAACTCTTGCAGCGCCGTCATGACCTCCGTGTAGAAGTCGGCAACTGTTTTCGGCTGTAGGGTCAGCCTGCGGCTCGAGCCATCGGTCACGTTGATGATGAGCTGCTGTGCCAGGAAGTCGAATTCGATCTCGAAGCTGCGATCGCCGTGGGGGATCGGCGAGGTTGTCAGTCCGCGAGCCGTGACATACAGGGCGACGTGCCAGCTGTGATTCAGCCAGGGAGTCTGAGTCAGGCGGATCTTGCCGACGATCTGGGTCCACAGTTGCAGCGTTGCCTGTGTGTCGCGCCAGGCGGGGTAGGGAAGCTCTGGCCAGACTGTTGACATGGTGGCTCACTCTGAAGAGGTAGACTGGGCGCCGCATGTCCATGTTACGCCAAATAAAACTAGCCAGCGGGGTCGTATCTATCGCCGGCAGTGAATGCTGCATTTCTCGATGTTTTGGGTAGTTTCTGGATATCGCCAGAAGGATCGAGAAATTGGATGATGGATCCATGTCAGTCCCGTTCACGCGAACCCTGCGATTCAAGGTCCGTCCTGAGTCCTATGCATGGCTCAACGCGGCCGCGATCGAAGTGAACGGTGTGTTCAACTACTGCAATCAGATCTCCCTTGCCACGGCCACCCGTACAGATCGCAAGCGCAAGTGGCTCTCCGACTACGATCTATGCAACCTCACGGCCGGTGCGACCGAGTATCTCCAGCGCATCGGTGCGGACACGATCCAGCGCATTTGCGTGGAGTACGCGCAGAAGCGCGTGGCGGCCCGGCGCCTGAAGTTGCGCTGGCGGGTCAGTCGCGGAGCCCGCCGCAGCCTCGGCTGGATCCCGTTCAAGGCTGCTAGTCTCAAGCGCAAGGGCACCGCGCTGCGCTTCTGTGGAAAGACCTTTCGTGTTTTTGAGCGGGAGCGCCTCGAGGGGGTAAGTTGGAAGCAGGGCTGCTTTGCGCAGGATGCCGTCGGGGACTGGTGGCTATGCTTGCCCGTGGAAGAGAGTATTGAGCAGACAGCCGCGCCGAAGGAGTCTGTGGGGGTCGATCTGGGGCTCAAGGATGCGGCCGTGACTAGTGACGGGGAGCGCTTGGAAGCGCTTCGGTTCTACCGGGATGCGCAACATCGGATCGGCGCCCTTCAACGCCGCAGGCACGTGCGGCAAGCCAAGCGGATGCATCGGCGGATCCGGTGGCGTCGGCAGGATGTCTGCCACCAGTTCAGTCGCAAAATGGTGAATACCTATCAGAAGATTGTCGTGGGCGATGTGAGTAGCCTGAAGCTGGCCAAGACACGGATGGCGAAATCCGTCCTGGACTCCGGCTGGGGCACACTCAAACGATTCCTGCAGTACAAGGGCGAGTGCGCCGGCAGAACCGTCCAGGTCGTCAACGAGCGAAACACCTCGCGAAGCTGTTCTAGCTGTGGAGCCCTCAGTGGTCCCCGCGGTCTCAGGCAGCTTGCTGTAAGGCGTTGGGAGTGTGCGCACTGTGGTGAGTCGCACGATCGGGACGTCAATGCGGCCCGAAACATTCTCACCGCCGGGTCCAGGTGTGGGACCTCCGTCAGCGGAAACGAGCCCCTCGCCTGCCGCGCGTGCTCCGAGCCAGACATCTCATCTGCGCGACGTAGGACGCTCGGCGGGCGGTGACATGACCACCGGAGGCCTATACCAGTTGCAAGCTGGGGGGGCGCAGTTGCACGGGATCGATCCGGAGGGTGCCGCGGGACGATAAGTTCGGAGCGGTCAAGGAGTTGCTTGACCGGGGCGTGATCCGTAATGCGGCCCTGAGGGAAGTGTTAGTGGCAGATGTCAAAACGGTGCCGAAGGTCTTCGGGGCGGGCACGGGACCAGGGCAGTGAAGATGTATTGGATCACTGCGGCTCGCACCTCGAGGAGAATGTCGCGGGGGATAGAGATCGAGCTTTCCGATGAGGATTTTGCGACTCTGGATTAGGCGGGCAAAAGAGGGCGATAATTTGTTCCATGAAGCTTTACTCCTGGAACGTCAACGGCATCCGTGCCGTCCTCAAAAAAGGTCTCTTTCAGCCGTTCATTGAAGGCCACAAGCCGGATGTGCTGTGTCTTCAGGAGACGAAGGCCGAGCGGGGGCAGATCGAGATCGAGCTGCCCGGCTACCATGAGTTCTGGCATTCCGCCGTCAAGAAAGGCTATTCCGGCACCGCCATCTTCACCCGGGAAAAGCCGCTTGCCGTCATCAACGGTTTTCCCACTGAATTTGCCAAGAAGTACAAGTTCGCCGATGAGCTGAAGCGCGATAGCGCGGAGGAAGGGCGCGTGATCACCGCAGAGTTGAAGAACTTCTTTGTGGTGACGGTGTATACGCCCAATGCCAAAGACGATCTCAGCCGTCTCAAATTACGCCATGCCCATTGGGACCCGGCTTTCCTTGCTTACGTGAAGCAGCTGGAGAAGAAGAAACCGGTGGTGTTCTGCGGCGATCTGAACGTCGCTCACACTGAGTTGGATCTGGCGAACCCGAAGCCGAATCGCGGGAAGAAGGGCTTCACGGACGAGGAGCGGGAAGGGTTTCAGAATATGGTGGACGCCGGGTTCGTGGATACGTTCCGGTTGTTCAAGCAGGGCAACGGGCATTACTCGTGGTGGAGTAACTTTGCCAACTCCCGGGCGCGTAATGTGGGGTGGAGAATTGATTACTTTCTGACTTCGGGGGCGTTGAAGTCGAAGGTGAAGGGGGCGGAGATCCATCCGGACATCCTGGGCAGTGATCACTGCCCAGTGAGTGTCACTATCGGCTGATGGCGCCGGCAGGCGGCACTGGCGTCGGTGCCGCTGTGTTCACGGCGGCGACCTCGCCAAGACGTCTGCGCCGGCGTGTTGCCTGGTGGCCGTGGGCCCTCGCGCCCTCCCGGCCTATGCGTGGAGATCGCGGCGTTGGCCACCCAGCGCTGCGGCGATGCAGGCGATGAATGCGCCAACCAACATCGACAGCGCCGTGAAGATGGATGTCTCCGCGGCGGCCTTCCGCGCCTTGTCCGCCAGTTCACGCGCCTTGATGTCAGCTGCCTTCGCTTGGGCGATGGCGTTGTCTACTCGCTTCTGGGCCTCCTCGGCTGAAATACCCGTTCGCGAGGCGACCAACTCCGCCAGGTAGGCGCGATCGGTGGTGGGCACATCACCTGTTGCAACGCCGTTGGCGAGAATGCGCGCCGCTTCTGCTCTGGCGTCTGTTGTCGAAGTGGCCGATGTTGTTTGCGATGAGCGGAACAACAGATCCATGTCGTAGGTGCCCAACGCGGATGAGGTCGCAGAGCCCAGGGATGCGCCAACGCCTGGAGCGCTCGCGCTGCCCGCACCCGATGTGCCAGGACCGTGGTCCGCGGTCTGTGCTGCCGCTGCTCCACCGGCGCCTGCCGCCGCGCCCGCACCGACTGTTGCCGCGGCGTGTACCCCACCACTGATGGCGGAGCCGACCGCGGAAGCGAGGAACCCGGCCACAATAACCGTCCCAACCGCCCATGTAATGAACCCATGTGCGGTATCCCGAAAGAACACCTCATGCGTATGGGTGTTAGCCCACTTCGTTCGTAGCCGCCCCGTCAGGTAACCGCCCAGCCCTGCCGACACCCACTGCACTACAATCAGCCAGACGGCGGTCAACCATGCGACCCCCGTTGCCGATGCACCGCTGTCACGCCAAGGCGAAACGCTCGCCAGTCCAAGCCCGGAGCCGAGCGCCACGAGTACGATTGATGCAGCCACTGCAACGAATGCCCCACCGAAGATGGCGGGCCAGGTCACGGCGGAAACCGAGGATTCCGACGCGGTCAGCCGGGTCGGATCCACGCCCGTTGTCGTCGGATATGCAGATGCAGTCAGTGTTTCCACGGTCGCCCCCTCGAATGTTGGTTGTCGAGGGAAACGAATGGCGGTACCGACAGTTCCTTTTGGCGAGGCCGGCGCCGCGGGCGCGAGACTTGCGACGCGTTAGCCAACTGAGCCTCGAGGTGAGCCATGATTGCCGCGCCGCTGCCCATCGCTAACAGGGATTAATGTGAAAACCTTCCATTGCACTCATTGTCAGCATCTCGTTTTCTTCGAAAACATTCGCTGCCTGAACTGTGGGCACGCGCTCGCCTACCTGCCCGACCGCAATCTCATGGCGGCCGTTCAACAGAGTGAAGATGGGCTGTGGCGTTATGAGGGACCGGGTGGCCAGGACCAGGCCTATCGCCTCTGCGCCAACTATGACCGGGAGAATGTCTGCAACTGGGCGGTGTCCCAGGAGGACGCGCAGACCCTGTGCCGCTCCTGCCGCTTAACCCATGTTATCCCCGACCTGACCCTACCCGGCAACTCCTTCGCCTGGTACCGGTTGGAAGTCGCCAAGCGCCGGCTCGTCTACACCCTGCTGGGCTTCGGCCTGCCGGTGGCCGGCAAGAACGACGTCACCGACCCGAACGACACGGGTGTTGAATTTCAATTTCTGGAGGACCCGGCGAGCGGCGATGGCCGGCGGGTGCTCACCGGCCACGACAACGGCCTGATCACCATCAATGTGGCCGAAGCGGACGACGTCCGCCGCGAGCAACAACGCCAGCTCCAGAAAGAGCAGTACCGGACGCTGCTGGGTCACTTTCGCCACGAGATCGGCCATTACTACTGGGATCGCCTGATCAAGGTCGGTCCGCGGCTGGAGCCGTTCCGGCAGGTGTTTGGCGATGAGCGGGCGGATTACCAACTGGCCCTGCAAAAGCACTACCAGAAGGGGCCGCCGCCCCGCTGGGAAAACAACTTCATCAGCGCCTACGCAACCTGCCACCCCTGGGAGGACTGGGCCGAGTCCTGGGCGCACTTCATGCACATGACGGACGCCCTCGAGACGGCCGCCGCCGTCGGCCTGTCATTGAAGCCCAAACGCCCGGATGAGCCTTCCATGAAGACGCCCACCAACCCGTTGTCACCGCGGGTTCACAACTTCGACCGCATGGTCGAAGACTGGCTGCCTCTGACCTATGTGTTGAATAACCTCAACCGGGGGTTGGGGCTGGCGGACAGCTATCCGTTTGTGTTGTCACCGCCGGTCATCGAGAAGTTGCGGTTCATCCACGACACGATTTACCTGGGCGCCGACCCCGCTGCCGCGAAGGCGAGTGCAGGGCCTGACGCCATGGCAGTTGGCAGCGCCGCGGGTGGCACGGCGGCCGGCGCGGCGACGGGTGGCGCGGCGATGGCTGGCAACGTGGGTAGCTGACTATGGCGGCCGCGGATGAATTGCCTGGCAACCCGGTAGTCGAGGCAAGCAAGCCGCGGCTGTGGAAGGTACTCGGCCCCGGGCTCATCACCGGTGCCGCGGACGACGATCCCAGCGGCATTGCAACATACTCCCAGGCGGGCGCTCAGTTCGGATTCCAACTCGGTTGGACGCTGCTGCTGACCTATCCCCTGATGGTAGCCATTCAGGCCATCAGCGCCCGGGTTGGGCGCACCACTGGCAAAGGCATCGCCGGCGTATTGCGCGAGCACTACCCAAACTGGCTCCTGATGACCATCGTCGCCCTGCTGTTCACCGCCAACACCCTCAACATCGGCGCCGATCTCGGCGCCATGGCCGAATCCGGTCGCCTGCTGCTGCCTGGGGTCCCCGGCTGGATCTACGTCATCGGGTTCGGCCTCGTCTGCACGCTGGGTCAGATCTTCTTCAAGCACAAACGTTATGTGTCCATTCTCAAATGGCTGACGCTTTCGTTGTTCGCTTACTTCGCCACGGTATTGGTCGTACACGTCAACTGGCTGGAGTTTGCCAAGGGAATGTTCTGGCCGCGCCTGTCGCTCGACCGGAAGTTCTGGCTCACCGTGGTCGCGATTCTAGGCACCACCATCAGCCCCTACCTGTTCTTCTGGCAGGCCGCCCAGGAAGTGGAGGACACCAAAGCCAAACCGTTTGACGAGCCTCTGCAGAAAGACCCCGCTCAGGGGCCGGAGGCGCTGGCCCGCATCCAGTTGGACACCCTGGTGGGCATGGGTTTTTCCAATCTGGTGGCCCTGGCCATTCTCGTCACGGCCGCGGCGACCTTGCACCAGGCGGGCATCACCGAAATCGATAGCGCCGCTCAAGCGGCACAGGCGCTGCAACCGCTCGCTGGCAACCTGGCGCTGATTTTGTTCTCGATTGGAATTATCGGGACCGGTCTGTTGTCCATACCGGTACTCGCCGGGTCTGCTGCGTATGCGCTGGGAGAGGCACGGGGGTGGCCTGTGGGGCTCGCCCGGAAGCCGCTTCATGCGAAGGCGTTCTACGGGGCAATTGCCCTGGCGACATTGCTCGGCGCCGCGGCCAATGTGTTTGAGCTGAATCCGGTGAAGGCCTTGGTGTGGTCGGCGGTCTTGAACGGGATAGTGGCGGTGCCCGTCATGGCACTCCTCATGCTGCTGACCACCAGCTCCAAAGTGATGGGGCGGTTCAAGATCTCCGGTGTGTGGACAGTGCTGGGCTGGGCGGGAACGGCAGTGATGGGCGTGGCCTCGGGCGCGTTCATTCTGGCGACCCTGTGGGGCGGGAAGTAAGATCGCTCGCATTGCTCGGAGGCTTCATCATGCGAAGAGTTGCGCTGACGTTGGGGATGGCTGTAGTCGCCGCGACGGCTTGGGCCGGCGACAGTGTGGTTCATCTGGATGGCCCTGCGGATCTCGAGCAGCTGCGCCACTCCCATCCGGGTCACTATCAAAAGGCACTCAAGATCATCGATTCGGCCAAGGAGCTCTGCAAGCCTCACGAGGCTCAGATTGAGCGCGCGGATGCGAAGGACGTGTCCTGCTCGGAGATGCTGTTGCTAACGAGCAATCCCGCCAAGCGGCAGATTACGTTCCATTTGGATGACACGACGTACATTGCGCTCGTTACCATGACGGACGATCCGCCCAAGTTGGTTGCAGCCAGCCCCAAGTGAGGGTGGGTTTCGTTGGGCTGGGGATGATGGGGGCCGGCATGGCGGGGCGTCTGCTCTGCGCCGGGCACCAGGTCAGTGTTTATAACCGGACCGCTTCCAAGGCTCACGCACTCGTGGCTTCCGGTGCGCGCCTCGCTGATTCTCCTGCGGATGCTTGTCGCGAGGTGGACGTGGTTTTCTCCATGGTGTCTGACGATGCCGCCTCGCGGGCGGTGTGGCTCGGGCCCCAAGGGATTTTATCTGCCGGCCTTGCCCCCGGTGTGTTGGCGATTGAGTGTTCGACCCTGTCGTACGAGTGGGTGATGGAGCTCGCGCGCACCGCTACCGGTCGTGGGCTGCGCTACATCGACTGTCCTGTCACGGGGTTGCCCGTCTCTGCTGCCGAGGGCTCGCTGACGTTGTTGGTCGGTGCGGAAGAGGTTGATCTGGCCGACGTTCGAGGGCTGCTTGGGGCTATCTCCAACCGCATTCTATGTTTCGGAACCGTGGGTACCGGTACGGCCTATAAGTTGATTATCAATATGATCGGGGCGGTGCAGATTGCCTCGGCAGCTGAAGGCATGGCGCTGGCGAAGCGGGCCGGCCTGGATCTGAACGTGGTGGTCGAGGCAGTGTCGTCGGGCCAGGCAGCCAGTCCCCAGGTGGTGCGCAACGTGCGGCGCATGGCCGACGGAGATCACGACACCAACGTCGTGTTTACATCCGCGTTGCGGTTGAAGGATGTTGAGTACGCTCTGCGTCTGGTCAAGGGCTTGCAGATGACCGCCCCGTTCGGAGAGCTTGCCCAGCAAGGCTTGGTTGAGTTGTGCAGTCGCGGCCGCGCGCAGGCCAACGAGAGCAGCATCTACGAAGTGGCGTTTTCGCGGCGAGCGCCGCCGCGGTGAATGCTCGCGGCTGGCGCCATTGCGGCCCGCGACGTTGCGGAAGGGCGTGGTGGCCACTGGTACCCTCCGCGAACGCGCGCCCAGACCTGATGCGGGCCACCGGCGCCGGTTATAGCGCGTAACCCATGGCACGGGCGTTGATGCGGACCGTCACTTCACCGTCAGTCGGGTCCACATGCGCTCGAGTTGAACTTCGGGCATGGTGGAGACGGGGATGGATGCTTTGGCGGTGTCGTCGTCGATGATGTGCTTGATTCTGAGGACGGCGAGGGCGCCGACCAGGCGGCCGTAGTAGATCGACCGGCCCAGCGGCGTGGGGTACTTGGATGTTGCGGTCGATTGGCCGTCCAGGCCCGACATCGTCGCCTCCGACAGATCCCAACTCGCGGCAATTCGCCGTGCTACCGCCGCTGAGTGCGCATCGAGCAGCGAGGACACCATCCCCGCGTCGGGGCGGAGCTTCGGGTGCTTCGCATATTGATCAACGACGACGCGAAATACGACGATGCTGGCAAGCCCCATGACGAGGCTCAACAGCTCCGCCGCTGCCGGGTCGGATTTCTCAACGATGAAGTGGAATGGGACCGATGCGTTTGCTGCTCGGAACGTGTGTTCCCAAGCGATATCGGGGAAGCGAGGGAAGTCCGCTCCGCCAATGCGGAAGATGGGCTGCATCAACGCCGCCGTGACCAGCGACCTGATGCCGTCGGTACCCAACAGCACGACCGCACGGTCGACGCTCTCCACCGGCTCCGGGGTGACCCGGTAGAACGAGCTATTGGCGATCTTCAGCAGATTACCCACCAGTGACGGGTCACGGGCAATCAACGCTGCGAGATCCCGGCGGGAAAAACTTTCGTCGTTCGACGCGCTGAGCACCTTCGGCAACATGTTTGGGCGGCGAGGGGCGTACTTCTGTTGGGTCGCCGCGTCCTCCAGCGCCAGAGCGGTCGCCTCCGCAACCTGCTGATGCTCCGCATTTACCGACGACGCCGGTCGGGCCTTACCGAGGGCCAGATCCGAGAGCTTGGCGAACACTTCAGAAGCCTGAAGCTTCTGCACCTCCTTACTTCCCGCCGATGCGGTTGCGGCGGCAGGGTCTGCCGTCAGCGCAAAATTCAGGTCGGCCGCGCTGAATGACATGGTGGCGGATGCCTTGTCTTCGGCCGGCGGGGGCGCCGGTGTTGGCGGCGCCGCGGAATCTGTGACGGCCGCACGCTGTGTCGCGGCTGGCGCAGGGGCCGGGCGGGGCGCTGCCTTCTTCATCCACACGGATAGCATCGTCACCAGCAGGGCCACCGCCGCCACGATAACAATGACCAACAACACCTGACTCATAACCCCGTAACTTACCGCTAAGTTGGCACCGCGGCGCATTTTTGTTCACAAAACGGCTAGAATCCGGCCGATGATGAGGCTGAAGGCGAAGTTATCCGCACTGATTCTCGCCTTTGCGTGGCTCGCACCCAGCTTCGCCGTGCCTTCCGGGCCCCCCAGCGAGTTTGGAGTCGACGCCCCTGAGCTCGCGCGGCTGGGGGATTCGGCCGTAGGAGTCCGAACGCTCGCCCTGGTCCAACGGAAGCAGGAGGACGTGCTGTCCTTTGCGGGTGGAAGCTTCCAGAAAGCTGATCGGCCGTTGACCGTGGACCTTTGGTACCCCGCGACCGTCCCTGAAGGGGCCAAGCGCGAGACCTACACCGCGAGCCTACCCTCCGAACCTCCAGCTCTCCCCGCCAACTTCACGGTTCCAGGCATAGCCGTCAGGGACGCGCCCCCGGCCGGCAGGGGGCATCCGTTGGTCGTGGTATCTCACGGCTACAGCAACGTCCCCGCAGCCATGACCTGGCTCACTGAGAACCTGGCCTCAAAGGGTTACGTGGTTGCGGCGATCCGCCATGACGACCCACCCATCACGGACAGGTCCAAGTTTGCTCAGCTACTCGTCCGACGCCCACTCGATGTTGCGTATGTCACTGAAACACTCAAAGGCATCCTCGCCCGCGAGCACCTCATCGATCCGTCGCGAGTGGCTCTTGTTGGTTATTCAATGGGTGGTTACGGCGTTTTGACTGCCGCCGGTGCGACGCTCGATCCAACATCCCCCAGCATGACCATGGTGCCGGGTGGGCTTCTGAATCGTTACGCGCGCGGAGGATCGAAGCGCGACGCAGTTGTGGTCAAAGGCGTTCGTGCGGTGGTTGCAATCTCCCCCGCGGGTGGTGGAACCCTCGCCGCGTGGGGAGCAGAGGGTCTCGAGGGTATCAACACTCCGCTGCTCATTATCGCCGGCAGCGTGGATCATCGGGTCGACTATGCCAACGGCCCCCGGATGATCTTCGAAAAGGCCACCAACGCGGAGCGTTATCTGCTGACGTTGAAAGAGGCAGGGCACAACATCGGGTTGAATCCGGCACCCGATGCCATGCGAGCCAAACTTTGGGATCAGGACTGGTTTGAGGATCCGGTGTGGCGAACGGAGCGCGTCAACGCCGTCAACGCACATTTCATCACCGCCTTCCTCGATCGCTATGTGCGCGGTGAGATGAGTCGCGACAGTTACCTGAACGTGCCGGTGCCCGATGCAGATGCGGGAACGTGGCCGGCCACGGATACCTCGCCGTACGCCACGTTCAGTTCCGGCACGAACGGTAATTCAGTGTGGAAGGGGTTTCAGCGCAGTCACGCTACGGGCCTGGAGCTGCAAAAGGCAGGGCCGCACGCGAATTGAACCGCGTGCAGCCCCCGCCGCTGCGCACTGCACCGACGCAGCCGGCCCGATTTCGACCATAACCCAGGCCACGCTTTTTGCCGGCGGCCAACGGAGCTGGGTTCCGCGCGAACTCTTTCGCGCTGATCAACTAGATCAGGAGCCCCGACAGGTCAATGTGGGTATCGGGGAGGTCCTTCAGCTGGGTGAGCGACGGCTCTTCGATGACCTGGACGTCGGTGTACTTGCCGTCCACGAGGTTGCGGAAGAAGCGCACGCAGCGGCTCTCCAGGTCGACGATCCAGACTTCCGGAACATCATGCGCGGCGTACAGCGGCACCTTGATGTCATGGTCGTACGAGAAGCTCGTGTCGCTGACTTCCACCACCAGCAGCGTGTCGCTGCCGGTCGGAAATTTTGCGGAATGATAGTCGCGCCCCGGCTTCAAAACGATGAGATCGGGCTGTGCCTCGGTGATGTTGCTCAGACGGAACACGCGTTGGATGTTGATGACAGCGCGGCCCGCCAGGGCGGTCTTGATTGCCGCGTGCAGCCTTTCCACCACATTGCCATGTTGGGTCCCCATGGGTGCCATGTGGACGATTTCGCCCTCGATCAGCTCGACGGCGGCTTCCCCGTTCAGCAGGCCGATCTCGGCCATCCAGTTATATTCTTCAGCAGTAAAGCGATGCCGATGCGGCCAAGTCTTGATGTTGCCGGTGCTCACGATATTCCCCGTAGCAGACCAAAGGTCCGGGCGAAACTGTAGTCGCCCGATCGCATCAGGTAAACACGTCGCCAGGGCGCGACGCTGGAGGTTGGATTGAACTGTTGGATATGTGCTGAAGGCCTATGAATATAGGTGTTATAACGGCAGCGCCCGAGCTCCGTGCGCACGCTGCACACGGCTGTCGAGTACAGGGAAACCACCAGTTTGGTTTTAATTGTTGGTCAGCTACACTGTCTTTATGACCAGCGAAGAAATCGAGCGGATTGAAACGAAAATTGCGTTCCTGGAGAGCGCGAACGTCGAGCTCAGCGATGTCGTTTACCGACAGCAGCAGGAGATCGACGCTCTGCGTACCAGGCTCGACGCGCTAGCGCAACGAATCGACGCGGCGCAGACGCCCTATACCCCCAGAACGCCGGAGGAAGAGCGGCCGCCGCATTACTGACACACGGCGTCTCCAGATACGCCCACCACGCAGCGGAGGGTAGCGGCCACATAATATGTCAAATTCAGCGGCACGCCAACGGTGGCATGGCGCCCCAGCGGCGCCGGGGTGCACCGTTGCGCCGGGGTGCCCTGGGGCGGTGCGGTCAACGCGTGGCGTTTATGCCCGCCGCGCGGGCTAAATGAGCTTGATCGTCTGCGCCAGGAGCTGGGCGCGGTCGGCGCAGGGACCTATCAGGATCTCCACTTCGCCCGGCTCGAACACCGGGGTGAGGTCCATGCCCAGGAACCGAAAATCGGTGCCGGGCACCGTAATGTGCATCGTCTTTTTCTCCCCCGGCCGTAGCGTCACCTTGCCGAGGCCTTTCAGCTCCAGCACAGGCCGAGTCACCGTGGCGACCTTGTCGTGGATGAACAGGAACACCGTCTCTTCGGCAGCGTAATTCCCCACATTGGTCACATCGACGCGGACGTCGAGCGTGTCCTTCTCCGCCAGCCGGTCGGACGCAATCGCGAAATTGCTGAGCGAAGTCCGCCCATACGTCAGCCCATGCCCAAACGCGTACAGCGGGGCGTTGCTCACATCCATGTAATGGCTGGTGAAGTGATCCTTCGGGTTGAACGGCCGCCCACTCGGGCGCTCTGCGTAGAACAGAGGTATCTGCCCGATGGCCCGCGGCCAGCTCATCGGCGTCCGGCCGCTCGGGGATGTCCGCCCCAACACAACATCGGCAATGGCATTCCCGGCTTCGTTTCCCGGGAACCAGGCCGCCAACAAAGCATCCGCCTTCTCGGCCAGCCAGGGAATGACCAAGGGCCGACCCGAAAACAAAACGACCACAACCCGTAATCCCTTCTGGTGCGCTCGCTCGAACACCGCCTCAGCCAGTTTCCGTTGCAGTGGCGGCACTTCGGGAAACGCCCGGCTCGCCGCCTCGCCACTCATGTCAGCCTTCTCACCAATGCACAACACGACAGCGTCAGCGTTGTTGCACAGATCAACAGCTGCGCGAATGCCGGACTCATCACCCTCAACAAACGCAACACCCGCCGCATGCGCAATGTCGGCTCCGGGCAGGGCGTTCAGCAGGCCGGTCACCACACTGACACGGTCCTCAGGCTTGCCGGCAGCCCCCCAACACCCGCCCATTTCAATCGCGGCATCACCGAGCGGTCCGATCACGGCCAACCGCCGCAACTTGCCACTCAACGGCAAGGTTTCACGATCATTCTTCAACATGACAATGGAGCGTGCACCCACAGACCGGCACAATTCGCGCCGCCGGGTCAGCACTTCGGGCGCTTCCTGTCGCGACCCGCGCCGGTAGGGGTCATCAAACAACCCCAGCCGTTCCTTCAAGTGCAGCACGCGCAGCACCGACTCATCGATCTGCGCCATTGTGACGAGCCCACGCTCGAGCGCGACCGGCAGGCCTTTGCGGTAGGCATCGGCCATCATGTCGATGTCGACAGATGCGTGCAGTGCAAGCGCCGCTGCCTCGGCCAGATCCCCGGCAATGCCGTGATGGATCAGCTCGGCAATCGCGTTGTAGTCACTGACGATGACACCCTGAAATCCGAGTTGGTCGCGCAGGTGATGTCGCAGCAGTTTCTTGTTGGCGGTCATCGGCACGCCATCCAGGTCTGTGAACGCAGGCATGATCGTGGCCACACCCGCCGCAACCGCTGCATCAAAAGGAGGCACGTGCACCTCCATCAAAGTCCGCTGTGAAATATCGACTTGCGCGTATTCGCGTCCCGCCAGTACCGGCGCATAGGCGCAGTAGTGCTTCGCACACGCTGCAAGTGAGTCGGCGGCAGTGAGATCGGAGCCTTCGTAGCCCTTAACCTTGGCACGTGCCATGTGCACCGCGACCCAAGTGTCTTCGCCAGACCCTTCAGCAGTGCGCCCCCATCGAATGTCTCGGGAGACGTCGAGCATCGGCGAGAAGGTCATCGCAAGTCCGTCAGCCGCACCCTCATGGGCGGCTTCCCGCGCAGTGGCCTCCCATGTTTGCGGATCAAACAGCGCCGCTTCCGCGATGGGTATGGGAAACAAAGTGCGATGCCCGTGGATGATGTCGAGGCCGATCAGCAGCGGAATCTTCAACCGCGAGTGTTCCACCGCAAGCTGCTGCATCTCTCGAACCGGCCCGGCCCCTACGAGGTTGAGGAGGTTGCCAATGGCACCGCTCTTGATTGCTTCCGTCGAGTCGCCGGCAATGACGGGACCCGTGACGGCATATCCCGCGGCCGTCATGGTGAGCTGCCCCAGCTTCTCCGCCAGGGTCATCTGGGCCAGCAGTTTCTCGCTCCGGTTCATTGAAACCCATCCGACAAAGAAACATATGTTCGCGGAAACAGGGCAAAATCGCGAGTCGAATCCTCTTGGGTGGGAGAGTCCATGGAAGCTGCAGCGCTGGCCAAATTGCCCGATGAGCAGTTGCTCGAGGTCGTGCAACGCCAGACTTTCAAGTTTTTCTGGGACGGGGGACATCCCGTCAGCGGCCTTGCACCCGACCGGTGTACTACACGTGCAGATGCAGCGGACGACAAATCCGCCATCGGTGGTTCCGGCTTCGGGATCATGGCCATCATCGTCGCTGTAGAGCGTGGCTGGGTCACGCGCGAAGCCGCCGTCGATCGCATCAACCGGATGCTGGACCTGCTCACCGCAGCAACGTGCTACCACGGCGCATTCGCACATTTCGTGAACGGGCGCACCGCTGCCACGATTCCGTTCTTCCGCAAGGACGATGGCGGTGACCTGGTAGAGACCGCGTTCCTGTGCATGGGGCTTCTCTGTGCGCGGCAGTACTTCAAAGGAGACGCTCGAGCTGAACAGTCCCTGCGCGGGCGCGTCAATTGGCTGTGGGAAGAGGTGGAGTGGGACTGGTACACGCGGGGAGGACTCAAAGTCCTTTATTGGCATTGGAGCCCGAACAATGGTTGGGCCATGAATCACGAGATCCGCGGTTGGAATGAATGCCTGGTGACCTACGTGCTGGCCGCCGGTTCGTCCCGATATCCGATCGACCCGTTGGTCGACCAGCGCGGCTACGCC
>Ga0268265_10001414_pt1 | contig 20297 bp, 18 predicted proteins | sample KBSSwiS52_FD_190355 | JGI IMG/M metagenome (GOLD analysis project Ga0268265, IMG submission 190355) | Switchgrass rhizosphere microbial communities from Kellogg Biological Station, Michigan, USA - KBS Switchgrass S5-2 (SPAdes) (version 2) | ecosystem: Host-associated > Plants > Roots >... | reverse complement strand
GAGCCAATTTCAAACTGAGACACGACCCGATATCGGGGCGTTCCATGGCCGGCGGGCATCGTGTCGCAAGCCAGCTCGGACCAGGCAGCAATGGATGCTTTGCCAGGGGCAGTCTAGTCGAGCGACGCGTGGTGGGTTTGAAGCACATTTAGGACGGACCGAAGCATTCTGTTTCTAGCTTTCGACTACGCACGCTGACCAGGGGGGCATCATGCCACAGCGGATCAATAGTCCCAGGTACTGGCGAGGCTACGCCGAAGATACCTTGCGGATCGCAGAGCAGATGAAGGACCCTGAGTCCAAGCGGCTACTGATGGGCGTGGCGGCGACCTACGCGGAGTTGGCCCGTCGGGCGGCCGGTCACCAAGGCCGCCAACGTGCGACCGTGAGCAACGGACAGGCGCCGAGTCGGTCTTATTCGGTGCGCGCAGCACCAGTCGAGGTCGATTCCACCCAGAAAGTCAAACCGAACGGGCCGGAGCCTTGCGACAAGGGCCGCCCAGGCGTTTGAGCGAGCCGAGCTTTCCGCAAACACCTCCTACCAGCTCGGCGTCGAATTGACAGCGCGGCCGGGGAGCAAGGTCGGCCTCGGGGTCAACTGGCGAGCGTGAATGCTTTACCGGCTTGGGGTCGCTTTCTGCGCCGCAGGAGTCTGGATTTGGCACTCTTGCCCCGTGCCGGGCAGCCGCCCGGCATGTCCGAGAACAGTGTACATTCCCCTCGCCGGGGCCGACGCCTGACCGGGGGGTGACCGTTGCACACCAACCCCCGCTCCAAGCGGGCTTGAAGTTGTGCGGTTGGAGTTGGGATACCATTCCCCTGTTCTGGGAGTGTTCGAGCGCATCCGCGTGGGGTGGGGGCGTTCTTGATGCTGCTTTCCGGGTATTTACCGATATGTTCAGTTCGCCGTGCGTGCCATCTCCGCAAACGGGAAGTACGAATGGGGGATCTCCACCTGCAGTCATCTGCGGCTCAGCACTCTGGCAATGTGGGCCGCGGCCCTGCAATTCACGCGGTGCGCGCGATTTCGGCTCGACTGTCGAAGGGGCTTGCCCACCTACAGCGCAAGATTGGCTTCAGCCGTCTAAGCATTTCCAGGCGTCTTATCCTGCTCTTGCTGGCTTTGGCGCTGCCGCTCAACCTTGTCATCATCGGCGTGATCTGGGACCTCGTTAGCCGGGCCAACGAACTGCAACGCGCGAGCCTTATGTTTGCAGCCCAAACGATCGCGCATGGCGCCGATGCCGAGCTCGGCACGTACAAGGCGCTGGCGCAAGCGCTGTCTCGCTCACCTGCGCTGCTCGACAACGATCTCCACGCGTTCGAGACGGAGGCTCGCCGCGCGTTCCCGGCCGGGGGGCACACCCTGGTTGTCCTCTCTGATGCGGATGGGCTGCAGCTCATCAATACGTTCTACGAGCCGGGGCGGGCCATGCCACGCCGCCGCCCCCCGGAGGCGATCGCGGCAATGCACCGCGCGTTCTCAACGCGTTCGATAGTGATAACCGACCTCGTGAAAAGTCCGGTCTCGCCGCGCTGGTTTGTGACTATTCAAGTTCCCATCTTCAAGGACGGCGCGCCCTTTCGCGGACTCGGCATCATCTTCACGCAAGACGCGTTCCTGCGCCTCCTCCATGCACAAGGTATTCCGAAAAACTGGCGTGCCGGCATCATCGATGGCCAAGGCCGCTATATCGCCAGCGTTCCGCACGCCGAGATAGGCGAATTCGCATCGCAAGGGTGGCGGGCCGCCAAAGAACAAACGGGGTTGTCCGAGTTCCTCTCTCGTGAGGGAGAGACTCTGTTTCAGGCCAATGCCCATCCATCCAATAGCGCCTGGACGGTCGGTGTCGCAGTCAAGGCAGCGGAGCTGCGGCAGGCAGCTTGGATGACTGTGCGCTGGGCGGTCGTGCTGGGCATTGGCCTCTCGGCTGGGAGCCTTGTGCTCGCCTGGGGCCTTGCCCGACAGATCACGCAGCCAATCGATCAGCTGCGCCAGACGTTTTCTGATGTGTCAGCGGAACCTGGCAAGCCGATTGAGGTCGGACCGCCCGAAATCCTGGAGCTGCAGGACACGCTCTACCGTACAACGAGCGCGCTCATGGAGGCTCTCTCCAAGCTTGAGCGCGAGATGTCTTTGCGCGAGGAGGTACAGGCGTCGCTGGCGCAGTCGCAGCGCATGGAGGCAATGGGCCAACTAGCGGGCGGCGTGGCGCACGACTTCAACAATGTTCTGGCGGCGATCTCCACCTACTTGGATGTGGCTATGCCGAGTAGCGGCGATGAGAAGGGTCGCAAAGCGATTCAAGGCGCGCTGGATTCGATCGAGATGGGTGCCAGCCTGACCCGCAGACTGCTCATCCTTTCAAGCCGACAAGGGGTCGGGCTTGAGAGACTCGATCTCAATGACCGGCTAACCACCACAATTGATCTGTTGAGGCGAACGCTCGGAGACCAGGTGACCGTCGTCTTGAGCTGCTCGCCCCACCCATGCCAAACCTTCGCCAATGGCGGTGATGTCGACAATGCTATCCTCAACCTAGCGATCAACGCGCGGGACGCCATGCCCGGCGGGGGTGTCCTCACGATCGAAACCCGCATTCTCACACTCGATGCCGTTGCCGCGGGGCGCCTCCCGAGCGCGCGACCCGGCGACTACGTGATCGTCACCGCGAGCGACACGGGGCATGGCATGAGCCCGCAAGTGCTCGCGAGGGCCATGGAGCCGTTCTTCACGACCAAGGAGCCCGGCAAGAGCACGGGGCTAGGTCTCGCCACAGTCCATGGCACTGTCCGACAGTCGGGAGGCTTCGTCGCGATCGAAAGTGCTGTGGGCCAGGGTACGTCCGTCCATCTGTATTTCCCCAAGGCCGAACCTATACCGATCGTGAGCCCCGCGAGCCTCTCTACCAAGGAGGCTCCGCTGGGGGATGGCGAGCTCATCCTGGTGGTCGAGGACAACGACAAGGTTCGGGAGGCGACCGTGAGCGGGCTTGAAGGTCTCGGCTATGCTGTGCTTGAGGCGAAGACGGGGCCGGACGCGATTACGTTGCTTGAGTCCGATGAGCCCATCGCCCTGGTGTTCAGCGACATCGTCATGCCGGGCGGAATGACAGGGTACGATGTGGCAGAGCGTGTTCGGTCGATGAAACCTGATGTGAAGGTATTGCTGACCTCTGGATATAATGATCTCGGGGTTATGGTCAAAATAACGGTGAGAGACGTAAAGGTACTTGGGAAGCCCTACACCCGGGCACAGCTTGCATGGGCTCTTCGCGACGCAATCGACGGTTAGTTGCTTCCGTCGGCGAGTTCCGCAATTGGCACAAAGCGTGAATTGCTCGGGGCGGTCCGTGTGGCAGGAAGCCGAGGATCTTTCCCCGTGACCCTCCGACGTATGATCACATTGGCGTGAGGTCGTCCGCTTGCTGGGGCAGTCCTGGAGTGGTCGTGGCGGCGGGCTCTCGGTTGAACATGACCCTATCCGGACCTCTGCCCGCGCGCAGCCCGTCGCAACGCAACAATCGGCTGATCGTTGAGCGCGAGAATGGATGTTCTGCGCGCCTGATCGGGTGACGAGACAGTTGGAATGCACCGGTCGCACCTTACTGTTCCAGGCGCCGAGCCGCATCCACCCTCACATCCTGTTGGTGAGCAATTTTACACCGGCGAAGGCGAAGAGTGCCGCGAGCGTGCCCTGGATGACGCGCCGTGCCTTGCCATAGACGCGAACCATGCCAGTGCTGGAAAAGAGAACCGCATAGGTCGCGTGGATGATCACCGAGAGCAGCGTCGTGCTGATGACGATAACGATCGCAACCCAGACCGGTGCGTCCGCGTGCAGCCCGAGCGAGATGATGGCGATCCAAGCCAACGCCGCTTTCGGGTTGGTCATTTGGATCGTGAAGCCGCGCAGGAAGTAACCAGCGGGCGTCATCGGGGCATCCGTGAGTGTCCTGGCCTCAATGTCGTGCCTCGACGCAGCCGATCGGAAGGCTTTGTAGGCCAGCCATAGCAAGTACAGGCCCCCGGCGACCTTGATGACGGTTAGCGCGACGGCATAGCTCGCTAGCAAGGCCGAGAGCCCGGTCGCTGTCAGCATGGCCCAGCAGAACGATCCCGTCGCCACGCCGAGGCCGAGCGCCAAACCGGCCTGGCGCCCGACGCTCATGGACGTCCCCATGATCGCCAGCACGTTCGGGCCGGGGCTCATTATCGAGAGCAGGAAGGCTGAATAGGCCAACGCAATGCCGGGAAGGTAGGTCGAGGATATGTCCATTCGGAACTCCATCGCGCTTTCACGGCGATTGTAGCGCATTGACCGGCGCCGACAGTTTGTCGATGATCAAACTATGAAGGATGGACCCGACATATCAAAGACCGCTGCCATGATGGGTGACCCTGCCCGCGCCAACATGCTCATGGCGTTGATGTCCGGCATGTCGCTTACGTCGAACGAGCTTGCCCGCGAGGCCGGTGTCACGCCTTCAACGGCCAGCGGACATCTGTCGCAACTCGGGGCGAGCGGACTGGTCATAAGCCGAAAGCAGGGCCGATGCAGGTATTTCAAGCTTGCTAATGACGACGTGGCTCACGCCGTGGAGGCGCTCGTCACCATCGCGGCGCGGGCCGGTCATCTGCGCACTCGACCAGGCCCGAAGAACGATGCCATGCGCGAGGCCAGAACTTGCTACGACCACCTCGCCGGCCGCGTGGCGGTCGAACTGTTCGAGCACTGGCATTCAATCGGCGTTCTGCAATGGCACGGGAAGGAAGTCCGAGTTACGCCGTCAGGCCGAGATCATATCGCATTTATCGGTATCGATATCGGCCAACTCGAATGCCAGCGCCGTCCGCTGTGCCGGACATGCATCGATTGGAGTGAGCGCCGCAATCATCTCGGCGGTGCCCTTGGCGCAGCGGCTTTCTCTGCGATGATCAACCGTGGCTGGGCGACACGCGATGCAGGCGCGCGCACCGTGCGTATCTCTCCGCAGGCCGAGCGGAAGCTCGTTGCGTGGTACTCAGGTTCTCCAGCACACCGCAGACGGCATGGTGGTCATACCAAGACATAGGGCAGAAAAGGCACCCGCTCTCGGCGCGTGACGCGCGGCAAAAGCGCGGCGACGGCGTCCTTAAAGTGGTCGGTCGCCTGATGCTCGGCCCAGCTCTGCTCGTCGCGATAGAGCTCGAAAACGAAGAACGCATTCGGGTCGGTCGGCGAGCGGTAGGGTAAGAACAGCTTCGTGCCCGGCTCTGCCATGGTCGGCGCGATCAGCCGTTGCAGGATTTCGGCAACAGCATCCGCTTCGCCATCCTTCGCCACGATGTTGATGGCAACGACGAGACCGTCATTGAGATCATCAAAGGTAAATCGTTGCTCTGGCATGTCTTACCCTCAAACGGATCTGGTTGCGCCGCCGCAATCTATCAGATTGGCCGGCTCCATCGTTGGGCCGTCGCCGAATTGTGCTCGCCACAGAACGTGCCCACGCACTGCTTCTGGCGAAGATCGCTATGTCCGGAAGTGGCACTCTTCGACCGTTCGCGGCGCCGCACCAATCCTTCCGGTATCAGGGGCTAACCCGACGGTCGGCTAAGGCGGCCGCGAGGACCGCTCATGACCCTTTCCGGCCCTTCCTGTCTGGCCCCTGGTCATGGAAGGCTCAACCGCGGCCTTCCTGACCTGACAAGGCTCGATCGAGGTAGTATGCCGCGCTGATGAGGGAGAGATGGGTGAAGGCCTGCGGGAAGTTGCCGAGGTGCTCGCCGGCAGGACCAAGCTCCTCGGAAAACAGCCCGACATGGTTCGCGTAGCCGATCATCTTTTCAAACAGAAACCGCGCCTGCTTGACGTCCCCGGCACGGGCAAGACACTCGACATACCAGAAGGAGCACATGTTGAACGTGCCTTCGCCCCCGCGCAGCCCGTCGGTCCCCGCCTCACTGGTATAGCGATAGACCAGGCTGTCATCGAGCAGCTGATCGCCGACGGCCTTCAACGTGGAGAGCCAGCGCGGGTCCGTCGGACTGATGAAACGCACGAGTGGCATCAGCAGGCAGGCTGCATCCAATGCCGTGCTTCCCTTGCTCTGGACAAACGCGCGCTGCTGAGGATCCCAAAACGCCGTATGGATCTCCTGATAGATTGCATCGCGAATTTGGAGCCACTCTACCAGCGGTGCCGGCAGAGACCGCTTGCGCGCAAGGCGGATGGCGCGATCGAATGCCACCCAGCACATGAGGCGTGAATGGAGAAAGTCGCGCCGCCCCCCGCGCACCTCCCAGATGCCTTCGTCCGGCCGCTGCCAATTGTGCGCCAGCCACTCCATCGAGCGGGTGATGCCCAACCACGTCTCCCAGGACACCTGCTCTCCGTACTTGTCAGAAAGGTACAAGGCGTCCATCAACTCTCCGTAGATGTCGAGCTGCAGCTGCGCTTCTGCGTCATTGCCGATGCGCACCGGGACGGAGCCACGATAGCCGCGGAGATGGGGCAACTCCGTCTCCGTCAAGCCTCCACGACCGCCAATGGCGTACATTACGTCGAGCGTGCCATCGGCCCCGCAGCGGGTTTCGCGTTCGCCCAGCCAGCGCACAAACGCATTCGCTTCTTCCACTTGCCCGAGGCGTAGAAACGCATAAACGGTGAAGGCGGCGTCCCGGATCCAGGTATAGCGGTAGTCCCAATTGCGAATCCCGCCGATCTCTTCGGGCAGCCCGAAGGTCAACGCCGCAACCATGGAACCGTGCTCACTCGACGTGAGGATCTTCAGGATAAGAGCGGAGCGGTTGACAATTTCGCGCCAGCGACCGCGGTAGGTTGAGCGCCGTACCCAGCGACGCCAGTAGTCGGAGGCTACCTTGAATGCGGCGGTTACGTAGTCTGGATCGGCGGAGGTGCTGTCCGCGCCGTGGCAGGCATCCTCGAGGATGAAGGCGGCGGATTCTCCGGCCGCCAAGTCGAACTCAGTCACGGCCGCGCCGTTGTTCACATCCATCGGCACGCTAGCGCGGAGCCGCAAGGCCAGGCCGTCGCCGCCCGTGAAGACGACGGTGCCTTCCTCCACGCGGATTCTATGGTCCACTCGCGCGTAATCGAAACGAGGCAGACAGCGCATCCGAACGTGTATGGAGCCACGCACCGCCTTGACGCGCCGGACAAGGCGAGAGCCGCCGTCCCGGTCTTGGAGAGACATGAAGTCTGAAATCTCGGCAACGCCGTCAGGTGACAGGAAGCGAGTGAGCAGAACATTGGTGTCCGGCAGGTAAAGCTGCCGCTGCCTCGCACCGGCGAGCACCGGGGCCAATTCGAACACGCCCCCGCGCTCGTCGTCCAAAAGCGAGGCAAAGATGCTGGGGCTGTCAAACCGCGGCCAGCACAAGAAGTCGACGGCGCCGTCCAGGCCGATCAAGGCGGCAGTCCGAAGATTACCGACGACGCCGTGATTCTCGATCGGTTGAGCCACGCTTCGCTCCTTGAACCTGTTGCTCAGCCAGCGGTGCGCCGGTCACCACGTAGATGTTCCACGGCTGCAGGTTCGATCCGGATGGCGCCCACGCCGCAGCGGACAGCACGCGCTCGAGCACCTCCTTGACACGGGCCGGTCGGTGAATCCGCGCACCGCCCGGCGGCTCTTGACTGCCTCATATACGTCCATGACCGCCTCTGCCGATAGTGCACATCACATTTTTGACGGCCCAACGCCTCAGACTCACTTGTCGGGGATGACGATCTGACGATCGCTCGTGTCCACCACGAAGATGGCGAGCAGCTTTGCCGGTTCAGTGGTGCTGGCATTCTTGCTGACTTGATGATGATCGCCCGGCTTCTCCGTCCAGCTCTCACCAGTCTGATACGTACGCTCGGGCCCATCATTCACTTTGCTGCGTATCGCCCCCTCAAGTACGCGCGCGTAGATGAAGGCTGAAATCGGGTGACGATGTGAAGGCGATCCGGCACCGGGTGCGTACTCGACCAGGACGGCCCGCATGCTCTTGCCCGGCACATTCGGCAACTCGTGGTCAGAGACCACCGACACCTTCGCTCCCGGGGCAATCGTGTCTTGAGCCGCAACGATCGGAGCGAACAAAACGACGGCCGTGGCAAGCAACACGCGTAGCCAACCAGCAAAGCGTGTCTGTCCCGCGATGAAATGGCGGGCAACATAGCGTGTGGCCTGGCCGCCGGTGACCACGATCTTCATGACGACCTCGGTTCGGTAACGGCTGCGTGGAGGTCCTGCAGGCCCCAGGTCAGGCCCACATGCCTCAAGTGTCGGCACTCTTCGTACGCCTGCCCCGCCGACGCCTGCGGAAAGGGTCGTCATGGAGGCGGCGTGAGCAACGAAGGAGCGCCGCTGACAATTGTTGCCGGAGAAATTGCCAGCTCAAATCGGGAGAAACCCTGGGAAGGCCACACGCGGAACTATGGATCGCGCTGATCGCGCGCGTTGGTTTTGGATCGGCAGCTTCTGGCACTTCCTTGCCGTTCTCGCGATGCGGCGAGTTCGTCCGAGATTGGGATCTTGACGGACGCTCCGTCGAGTTGGCTGCGAGTGCGACCCAAGGGGCTACACGGCACGTAAATTGCCCGGTCAGGCCTTGTTGGGATTGATCAGGTACTTCTCGCCCGTCGCGCGCTTGCCGTAGACGGCGATGTTCGCAAGGTCGAGCGCCTCGATAAGCGATACCGTCTTGGTGTAGTGGCTGGCGAAGGTGGTCTTTAGGCTCTTCACCACGCGCTCGCGGAGGCGCGCCTGCTCGGGCGGGCCGATCTTCTGCAGGAACGGCGTCAGCAGCCAGCCGCCTACGCCCCAGGCCATGCCGTAGTTGCGGACCAGCTCGACCGGCGCGGTGTTGAGGCTGCCGTAGATGTAGACCTGCTTGTGCGTGGTTGAGCCATAACGGCTGTACTCCTTGGCGGTCTTGTTCAGCGCCATCTCCATGCAGGTCAGGATCTGGCTGGCGAGCTTGCCGCCGCCGATCGCGTCGAAGGCGATTGTGGCACCGGTCTCGACCAGCGCCTGCGTCAGCTCGTCGGTGAAGGTGGCCGAGGTCGAATCGGCAACGTACTTGGCGCCGATGCCGCCCAGCAGTCTGGCCTGCTCGGCGCTGCGCACGATGTTCACCAGGCCGATGCCGTCCTCCTGGCAGATCTTGTTCAGCATCTGGCCTAGGTTCGAAGCGGCCGCTGTATGCACCAGCGCCTTGTGGCCTTCGCGCTTCATCGTCTCGGTCATGCCGAGCGCGGTCAGCGGATTGACGAACCACGATGCACCCTGGGCCGCTGTCGTGCCGGCAGGCAGGGGCTGGCAGTCGGTTGCCTTCAGGACCCGATACTGGGCGTACATCGCTCCGCCGATCATCGACACCGTCTTGCCGAGCAACGCCTGCGCCGCCTCAGACGAACCCGCCTTCATCACTGTGCCCGCGCCCTCGTTGCCGACCGGCATCGCCTGGTCGAGGCGCGCGGCGATGAAGGACAGCGCCTGCTCCGGCACCTTGGCGGTGATCTTGATGGCGGCACCGCTGCCCGAAGCCTTGGCCGTGCCCATGTCGGCTGGCCCAAGCAGCAAACCAAGATCGGACGGGTTGATCGGCGTCGCTTCGACCTTGACCACAACCTGGTCAGGACCGGGCTCGGGGATCGGCACCTCGGCCAGCGACAGTTCGAGCTCGCCGCCCTTCTTGATCAGGGAGCGAAGCTGCAGTCCCTTGGTTGTGTCGCTCATGTCCACATCTCCGCTAACCCATCCACGAGAAACCTTTGTTAGCACATGCCGCGGCGGGGGACGCTATGCTCAGGCGACTGGAGGCACGCACGGCGAACTGGAGGCAACGCTCCCCCATGCAAACCCTCCGCACCGGGTCGGTGCTCGTCGATCAGCTCGACAAGACCGAGCCGAGCGAGGTCTACGTACTGGTGCGGGAGGAAGGGGTCTCGGCGGTGTCTATTTGGGTCTAGTTTAGATCGGGCAGGCCGCCCTAACGAAGCCGATTCTTTTCGCTAGCGGCACTCTTGCCCCGTTCACTGCGCTGCGGCGATTCCGTCCGGTTACAGTGTTACTTTCACCGTCCCGCTGGGCCCGTCCGCATGCCCGCACATGACCCGGAGCCGACTCCACCACACCGCCTTGCAATGCGCAGCTAGAGGTTCAATTGTTGGGATGGATCGTGCCCACTGCGAACGGATGAGAATGACACACTCCGACGAGCTGTCCGCATACATGACCTTCGGCCGAAGCGATTGGGCGGCATTGCGCTCCAACACACCGCTGACTCTCTCGGACGCCGATCTCTCGGCGCTTCGCGGTTTGAACGAGCCGATCACGTCCGACGAAGTCGCCGACGTGTACTTGCCGCTAACCCGCCTATTGAACCTCCATTTCTCGGCGGCCCGGAAACTCATGCACGTCAAGGCGGAATTTCTCGGTCGGCCGGTACGCGGTTCGCCCTACATTGTTGCGTTGGCTGGGAGCGTCGCTGTCGGCAAGAGCACCTTTGCCCGTGTGCTTTGTGCCCTTCTAGCCCGCTGGGCAGATCATCCTCGAATCGAGCTGGTTACGACTGACGGTTTCCTGCATTCTAACTGCGTTCTGGAGGAACGTGGGCTTATGCGACGTAAGGGTTTTCCCGAGAGCTACGATCTCCCGCGGATGTTGCGATTCCTCTCGGCTATAAAGGCGGCTGACGGTGACGTCGAGCTACCCGTGTACTCGCATTTGGTTGGTGATATCGTGCCTTCTGAACGTCAAGTTGTCCGGCAACCAGACATCCTAGTTTTCGAGGGCCTCAACGTCTTGCATCCGCGCGGTACGGCGCCCGCAGTGGTCTCAGATTTCTTCGACTTTTCGATCTATCTCGATGCCGATGAGGCTGACATCCAATCCTGGTACGTCGAGCGCTTTCTTGGTTTGCAGCGAACGGCCTTCAGAGACCCTGCTTCATATTTCCACCACTACAGGGACCTCCCATCCGGAGACGCGCGCGAGGTTGCTGACAGGTTGTGGCGTGAGCATCATCGCGCCAATCTCCGGGAGAACATTCAACCTACGCGGACGCGGGCCGACGTTGTGCTGCACAAGCGCTCCGACCATTCGGTTGGTGAAGTCTGGTTGCGGAAAACATAGGTCCGGTTGTGGCACTTCCTGCCCGTGTCGATAACCGCGAGATCCCGTCCGGTTACAGGATAACATTCGCCGTGCCGCGGCCGGTGCAGGACCGGGGGAAGATGACCCGTTTTTGACCTTTCGCGACAGCCGAGACCGGTGAATTATTCGGTCCAAATCCGCTAACCCCACTTTGATGCGTGATTTTCGCTGGTGGCACCAAACAGCGTTTGGATTTCTCAAATGTCAGATCGCGTGGAAGCTTGGGCGTTGTTGACGTGAGAGACATCCGAGCCGAGTGGGTCAGGGCCGAAACGGTTGGGACCACGCGCGCCCCTGTAGAGGCCGAGATAGACCGTGGAGAAGACACCCGCACAGGTAGCGACCAATATAGGCAGGGCAAACTCCTTGGGAAGGTCGAAATTGGCGCCCCTTAGTCCCAGTGGGGCGAGGAGAGCACTCAAGAGTACCGCCCACCACCCTGTCCGGTCGAGGTCATGCAAACGTCCCACAAAAAGCGATACCATCAAATATGATGCACCAAGACTTAGGACCGAAAGGACGATCGCTTGATCGCGGGTCGGATGAGGTATCGCTCTGTCCAGCGCTGTCATTGCCAGATCCACGGGTAGCAAAACGATCCAGTACACCAGGCACCGCGTTCGGCCCGTTGGCCACAAGATTTGTTTCAGCATAACCCCCTCTCGAGCACACCCCGAGGTCGCATTGCGGTGAGCACGGCATGCGACTGCCGGCTCCCTCGCCCACGGGGATCCGCCTTCTCGCCGGTTCGTCTGGCCGCGCGTTGGTCTGCGCTATCCTACTTCGCTGCACCTGGGGTCGCCAATGCTTCGCATTGCGGACTGGCGGAGGCTCAAAGGGACCGTGGCGAAAAGCGACTGTCCCCGTCGACAGCTTTGCCGCCAATCCTTGGGGCCTCTACAACGTCCACGGCAATGGACCGAGGATTGTTGGAACCAAGAGAATGTCGGAAACCCGGGCGACGGCACGGCGCGAGCCCATGGAGATTGCGGCCGATGGCTCAAGGCGATGGCTTCGGGCGGCAGGCGTGTTTTGCGGCCCATACACGCCTGCCCCAGGGCGACGTGCTCTCCTCCACCCGGGGCGGTGAGGTTCAGGACCCCATGCGGGCCCGCGTCCGGCGCCGGAAGTTCCGGCCGATCAGGCTCACTTCCACCCGGTGCAGGTCGGTCACTGCGATCGCCGGCTTGTTGTCCCCTGGGCCCTCGACCGCCCAGTTGCCGTGCGGGTCGACCACGCCCGACTCCACGCCGGCCGCGGCATTGGCTGGCACGGCCAGGCTGATCCAGTAGTTGTTGGTCGCCGCGCATCCGCGGGCCTTGGTCTCAACCGTCTCGTTACCCGATGAGTTGGTCGAGTAGGACACCAGCACGCCGTCGACATCGAGCTGGTCGTACTCCGTAAACAGCTCCGGGAAGAGCACGTCCAGCCCGAGCGCGAGACCAAACCGGTACCCGTCAACCTCGAAGGTCACCGGTTGCTTGCCCGGGGTGTACATCCAGGTGATCTTCGTGGTCGACAACGTGCGTTCATCGTATCGCGCGACCACGTTGCCCTGGTCGGAGACGACATACACGCTGTTGTGCGGTCGGTTCGGAGGCGGGCAGCTGGTGCACCGAGGGGATCACGGTCCAGATCCCCAGCTCACCCGACAGCGCGGCGATCCGGTCTAGCTGATCCTGCAGTACGATCCACTGGGCCTTGCTCCAGTCGGAGGGTCCGATCTCGTCCGGGCCGATCTCGGACATCACGCGCTTGCTGGGAAAGCAGATCGCGCCCTCGGTGAAGTGGACCAGGCGTGCACCCGTGTCGGCTGCCTGCTTCATCAACCGGCGCACTTCCGCGCCGCTCTCCCGCAGCAAGGCGACGTTCGTCGGGTCTTCATGGACCGTCGACTGGGCGACGGCGATCCGCAGTGTGGGCTGGGTGTTTTCCGGCATGTCTTCTCCTACTGGAGTCGGACGGAAGTGCCGGAGGGCAGCCGTGTAAGACTCACCCGTTTTGGCGGCGCGGGCTCGGACCCGCCGCTTCAAGTTCCTATGCGCTGTCATCTGGCCTTCCACGCACTCGCACGCGGTCCCCCAGCGACCCCGTCCGAGGCGGTTGACCAGGACGAGCGGCCCGAGACAGGAAGTCCCTTTGCCTCCGTTGTTAGACCGAGCTGGGGGCGGTCTCGGGAGGTTCGGCGCAGGCCACGCCAGACTCAACGGTGCTGATGTGAATCTGATTCGTCAACTACAGGATAGGAAAGGCCCGCTTTGGGCTAGGATCTTGCCGAAGCGCTCAGGTAACTAACCGGCCGCGCGCAGGTCTGGAAGTGGCACACAGCGCCAGTTCGCGGCGATGTGCTCATTGTCCGGTAGCTGAGGTCGAGCGGTCGCTGACCGGCGGGGGCGAACGCGACGCGAATGACCCGTGCACCGAACCGGACTTTCCAGTCTTCAGCGACGCCCGGGCTGCAAGGCGACTTTGAGAACGCGAGCGTAGTTGCCTATGGCGAGCTTGCGTATGCGCCGCTCGTCCACGCCCAGCCGCTGCCAGTGATCAACGATGCGGCGGAGATGGCCATATCCTGACAACACGCTGAACGGCCCGAGGCCATTGATGTCAGTTCCAAACGCGACGTGATCCTCGCCGAGCCATTCGGCAAGCTCGATCATACGGTCCGCATAGGCTTCGAGCGTCCGGCCGACGTCAGCGGTCAGTGACCAGAGCCCCACGACGCCTCCTTTACTCGCAATCTCTTTTGCCGTGGCGAGCGAAAGTTGCCGGCGTCGCCAGACCGCTGCGGAGCCAGGCACGGGTGGCCCGCGAGTTACTGAGCCGTGCGACCACACCATCGGCGCCCGGGAGATCGCGAGCGCATCCACAACCGCGGCTTCCGTGCAGTGAGCCAGATCAACAAGAATGCCGAGGCGATTGCATTCCCTTACGACCTCTTTGCCAAGTTGTGTGAGCCCTTGATGCTGGGCAGGTTCGGTCTGAATGTCACCGATCGTATTTCGGGTGTAATGAACGATTTGGAGATGCCGCACTCCCAAGTCGTACGCGGTTTTGGCGCTGCCGGTGTTATTCTCGATGAAGTTGGCGCCTTCGACCGCCAACACAACATGAGGTTCGCCACGGAGGGCCAGATCGACGTCTGTTGGGTTGCGCAACGTCTTGAGTTTTTCCTGCGCAAGATGCTCCTTGATCCGCCCGAGTTCGCGCTGGAACCAACCCAGGGCCTCGCCTGGCTTCGGCACCGATTTTTGCTTGTAGGTCCTGACGTCAAACCAAAGGAGGTCACCAACCAGAGACCACGCCGCCAACGTCGTGCTGCCAGCCGCCAATGACTGCGCGAGAGGACGCAGGTGGTACCTACTTTCGGCGAAGAAGGAATGAAAATGCATGTCGGCTGTGAGGATTGCGGACTGTGCATCCGCGCGAGTGCCAATCAAAAACGGGCCGGCAAGGGCACCTCCAGTAAACTTGCGACGGTCCATTTGACATATCTCCTGAAGCCATCGGTGCTAGCGGGTCGGCTGAGTGGTGTCGACGACAAAACTACCGGCCCTAGAACAGCACCCAGGAGCTCGACCAGTCGCAAAAGGCTGTGAACCGTCCGTTCGATGCCTTCGCGCCGACACAGCTCGGCGATGCTGATCTCGCCGCGCAAGCCGTCCAGGACGATAGCCAGCGTGCCAAAGCCGTGAACCACATCTCGACGCGTGGTAGGCATGGTAGCTTGTACCTCTCTTGGTCTCGGCGATCTCTAACTATAGCGGAATACTGACCGCACGCATGCACGCCCTTGCGGCCGCTCCGACAGTCACTCGCACACGTCGGTCAGGACGCCTGCACTGGCGAGTCTCGCTGCGGTCGGTCAGCCAGTGGTTGTCACCGAGAGAACGAACACGCGGGCTGTGTTGCGAGGCGTTTCGAATCTCTGATTCCGCCCCTGTCGTTGCTTGTGGTCGGAAGCATGTCCACCGGCCAGTCGGTCACTTGCGGTTATGGCACGTCGCTGCCGTGCCGGCTAACGCCATGGCACGGCAGGAGTGGGTGGGAAGCCTGCCGTTGGTGCCGCTGCTGGCCGGCCGATCACACGCCGACGGTGCGAAATTCCTACCTTGCTGACCAGGCGGCGAAGCAGCGGTTTCCCGCTACCCGCCATAGTCAGAAATCCAGTGCGCTACACCGCGCCGGCCTGCGCGAGCTCGTCATGCTCGCGCGCGGCCCGGAGACCTCGGAACATGGTGCGCCGGCTGACCCCGAGCACCTTGGCGGCCTCCTCGGCGTTGAGCCCGTCCTTGGCCATCAGAGACTGCGCCCTCGGCGCCATGTCGGGGCGCCACTTCACCGGAGGCCCGAGGCGCACCCCCCGCTTGCGCGCGGCCGCCAGCCCGGCCCTGGTGCGCTCGAGGATAAGGTCGCGCTCGAACTGCGCCACAGCGCCCAGCATGTGCAGCACCAGCTTGCCGGTGCTGCCCTGGGTACTGAGGCCGTCCTCCACGGTGCGGAAGTGCACGTCCCGCGATTCCAGCTCGGCGATGAGCTTGGTGAGATGCGCGAGGCTGCGGCCGATCCGGTCGAGCTTGTAGCAGGCCAGCGTGTCGCCCGGTTTCAGCACGGCGAGCGCCTTCGCGAGCGCCGGCCGGTCGTGCCGGATGCCGCTCGCCTTCTCGACGAAGAGGTCGGCAGTCCTCACCCCGAGCTTGCGGGCGGCATCGAGTTGCAGGTCGAGCTTCTGATCCCTGGTGGAGACCCGCGCATAGAACACGACTCGGCCCATTTTCGCCCCCTGCCGTTGGCACCGGGTTTCGGCACCTTGCGCGGCGCCTTATGGCACTATCAGCGGCACTGTGCAATAGACCTTCGTTTGCGGCACTGACTCGGTCGCCGGGGCTTTGAAAGGATGCTCAGCCTCATGGCTGAGGCAGCTCGGAGGTGGCGTAGCTCGATGCGCAAGCATGCGAAGTCTTGGTCCCCGCGGCTCGAGAGCGTACTGCTTCCAAGCCAGAAGTAGTGGGCGCCGGCGAAGCCGAGCCGTCAGGCTGGCAATAGGGGGCGAGCACCCCATATAAGCTTCGTGGCTCTTCCTCAGGCCCATTTGGTGAAGGCGCAACCATGTCCCTTTCACGCATGACGACTCTCACCCTTGCTCTGGCGGCGTTCGCCATCGTCGCAGCGGACGTAGGCAATGCGCGGGTTGGCGGCGGCGGAAGCTTCGGCAGCCGCGGCAGTCGAACCTACTCGGCGCCCCCCGCCACCAACACCGCGCCAAAGGCTGCTCCGATGGAAAGGTCCATGACCGAGAAGAGCGCTCCAACGAGTGCGCAGAATGCGCAGCCCGGGGCTGGTGCCGCCCAACCCTCGCGCTTCGGCGGCTGGCGCGGCCTGCTCATGGGAGGCCTGATCGGTGCGGGCCTCGCGAGCATCTTCGGATTCGGCGCATTGGCCAGCGTGCTCGGCTTTCTCCTGCAGTTTGCGCTCATAGCCGGTGTCGTCTACTTCGCGGTGATGTTCATCCGGAACCGCAGACAGCCCGCGCTTGCGCGCGCTCCAGCGGGGGGGCCCGATCGGATTCCTCAGCCTGATTCGCTCAGCCGCCAGACCGTCGCCTCCAACGGCGGCGCGATGGCATCCGCATCGGCCCTCGCGATCGGCCAGGAAGACTTGGATGTCTTCGAGAGGCTGCTCGGCGAGATCCAGACGGCATACGCCCGCGAGGACGCTGAAACGCTCGGGCGTATGACGACGCCGGAGATGCTCTCCTACTTCAGTCGGGATTTGGCCGACAACGCCAAGCAGGGCCTGCATAACGAGGTCTCCGACGTGAAGCTCCTGCAGGGAGACCTGTCCGAAGCGTGGCGCGAGGGCGGCTCGGATTATGCCACCGTGGCGATGCGGTTCTCGATGATCGATGCCACATTGGACCGGGCAACCGGCCGCGTCGTCTCTGGCGATCGCACGCTCCCGGCGGAGGCAACGGAGGTGTGGACGTTCCGCCGCGAAGATCGGGCCCCAGCCGACGGCTGGCAGCTTTCAGCCATACAGCAGGCGGCGTAGCATTCAGTTGCCGGTCTCGTGTTCAAAGCCCTAGTTATGCCCTTTGTTGGCACAGGGTGTGTGAGCAGTCCTCCATTACCTCGTAGTAGGTTGTCCTTGTCGGCGGTCGCCCCAGGACGAGCGTGAGCGCATCGCCAAGCGCGCCGGCGAAGGTCGGGCCGCCGCCAAGGCTGCGGGCCGGAGGTTCGGGCGCAAGCCGAAGCTCGACGAGCACCAGTCGGCCGAGGCACGGAGGCGTCTCGCCGATGGCGAGAGCTTTAGGGCCATCGCTCGAAGCTACAGGGTAAGTCACACCACGATCAGCAGATTGGGCGACGCGTTAGGCGAGGCGGCGCCTATCCTTCCCAGTTCCCCCAGGCCTGGCTCGCTAAAGGGCTCTCCGTAAGCGCTGTTCGGCAGGTTTCGGGGCGAGCCAGGCGGCGAAGTCGCGGCCCTTCGAGAAGGTGGCGCCGGTGCCGATTGCGGCCACCATAGCGCTGGAGATGATCGGGCCGATGCCCGGCACGCTCATAAGCCGTTGAGCACCGACATCCTCATGGACGAGCCTTTCGATCTCCTCAGACAGGCGATCGATGCGCTCGTCCAGGCCTCGCCAGTCCAGCGCCAGGTCCTGGAGATCCAGTTCTAAGGGCAGAGCCGGCGCCGGTCCCGTGACCTCGGCGTCATCAGTCGAGCGTGTACGTCCCGACCGCGCACCTCTGTTCTTCTGAAAACTGGAGCGGCGGAAGATATCTGGGCAGGCGATATCGTGTGGTCTGCGTCACTGCGGAAAGAATACGAGCGGCAAATAGCGAAGGGGTATTGCCTAGCCCAGCTTCTTCCGCTCTTTCTTGAGCCCCAGCGATGGGCAGGTCTCTTGTCAAACTGATAGCCTCCATGGCGCTGATCATGCCGAAGCCGGCTCGTCGCGGCGCGACCTTGCCTCGCTCGATGTGGCGCTGGATCGCCATGCCGAGGCCGAGCCGCTTTGTCGGCGTGGCGGCCCGTGAAAAAGAGCTTTGTCCGGAGCGACGGAGGATGGAGGGGTACCGTGAGAGCAGCAGACCGCCTGAAGGGGAGGCGGATCCCGTTCACCCGATGCCGGAATAATGCACAATCCTCCTTGCCGCTGGCGATCGTCGTGCTTTGCGCAGCTGTGTGCTTCACCATGCTGTCGGCAGGATCGCGGGCGGAAGCGCAAGCAGACTCTGGCCCTGCCGCCCAGTCCCCTTCCATCGCCATCTTTCTAAGCTCGCGCAAGGACCAGTGCTACGACAGCGGCATCACCGAAGCCATCGAGCAGCTGACGAAGGCCGAGCAGAAGCGCATTAACGCCTCGGGCGGTGTCCTGCGCCGCGCACTCGATCTCCAGTTCCTGGACGACAAGCAGGACGACGGGCGGGCCGTCGCCAACATGAAGCAGGCTCTTGCCAACCCCAACACCATAGCGATGATCGGACTCTCCCAGACCGCGCGCGCCAAAGCGGTGTTCGACGCGGTTGGCTCCGACATCGGCGCGAGCGGCGTCCCGATCCTGTCCGACATCACGGTCAACAGCATCTTCGAGAAGCAGGGCAACGTCTTCACGATGCGTCCTGCGCAGGATGATCAGCGCGTGCCTGTGATAGAGGCCTTCATCGAGGCGCGCGCAATCAAACGGCCGGCGTTCGTTGGCCTCAAAGATCAGCTTTTCAGCTCCAGCCTGGGCGATGGCCTCAAGAATTCCGCGGTGCTGAGGCTGATCGCCGACCATCGCCTCGCCCAGAAGGCCGATGCAGCCACCGTCGCAGCGGTCGTTGCCGACCTGAAGCAGAAAGACGCCGACCTGGTCATCCTGGCGGTGGGGGGCGGGCGTACCGCCGAGATTCTGGCCGCGCTTGCGGCCGCGGGTGTGACACCTGCGCTCTTCGTCACCGGCAACATCGACACCATTGTCGGACGAAGCGGCGGAGAATATCCCGGCGACATTTTCCAGCTCGCCTGGGAGAACCTGCCCAACATCTTTAACGAGAGGCTGCGTACGCGCGTCGCTCGCAACGGACTGGAAAAATGGATTTTCGAGGGCGCCAAGGTGCCGGAGGCCCCGGGCTGGAAAACGGGCGAGTGCAAAGAGCGCCCTGCTGCCGTGCCGGACGTGTTCGATGGCCGCAACATGCTCGCCATCGGGCGCGGCACCCAGTATGCCGACATGGTCGCCATGGTCGCCGAGGCGCTCAAGTCAGCGGACCCCGGGGCAAGTACAGGAGCGCTACGAGCCCATCTGCTCAAGCAGCTCAATACCACCTATGTCGCCGGGCGCGGTGCCTTCCGCGGCAGCTTCGAGAACTGGTCTTTCAGACCGGGCTCGCGCGCCGCTGATCGCACTCCGTTTGTCGTGATGCGTCCGAGCGGACTTGGGGCCTCGCAGCTGGCGCCGCTGCAGTTCCTGCGGCTTCGCACGGATGGGTTGCGCAAGATCGACACGCTCTATCTCGATGTCGACCTGATCCGGATGTATCGCGTCGACGACAACGACAAGAGCTTCTTTGCCGACTTCTATCTGTCTATGCGAGGCAACAACGCATCGATCCGGCAAGTGGATTTCGCCAACGGCTTCGTCGACCCCAAGAACAACGACCGCCAGATCACGGTGCGCACGCTGCACGAGGCGGGACCGAGCGAAGTCTACCCGCCGGACATGAACATCTACCTGGTATCCGGCAAGTTCGAGTTCGAGCCACGCCTTTCCAACTACCCGTTCGACACCCAGCGCTTCGCGATCACCATCCAGCCGAAGTCCGGCGAGGCGCCCTTCATCGTCCAGCCCCCGCCGGCCTCGCTGCGCGATAAGGCCGTCGAGACCGACGGTTGGGTTCCGCTCGATCAGTACGTCGGCTACAACGAGGATTTCGTGCCCACCATCGACGCCTCGACGTACCGGCAGAGCGTCGTGCCCTTCTACAGGGCGAGCTACGTGTGGCTGATGCAGCGGCAGACAACGGACTACTACCTGAGGGTGGTGGCGCCCTTGGCATTCATTGTGTTCGTCGCCTACATGTCGATCTTCATTCCGCTCAGCCAATTCGAGGCGATCGTGACCATCCAGGTGACGGCCCTGCTTTCGGCTGTCGCCCT
>Ga0268265_10001407_pt1 | contig 20383 bp, 22 predicted proteins | sample KBSSwiS52_FD_190355 | JGI IMG/M metagenome (GOLD analysis project Ga0268265, IMG submission 190355) | Switchgrass rhizosphere microbial communities from Kellogg Biological Station, Michigan, USA - KBS Switchgrass S5-2 (SPAdes) (version 2) | ecosystem: Host-associated > Plants > Roots >... | reverse complement strand
CGTAGCCGTAGAGGGTGCGGAAGGTCTCGATGGCCGGCCCCGCCTCCCCGCGCATCACCTGCTCGAAGAGGCCGATGGTCTGGGCGCGGTCGGCCAGGCCCAGCATGTCGCGGATGGCGGCGGCGCCGATGGTCTGGCCGGGCTCGGCCTGGACAATGGCCTGGTCCAGCATCGACTGGGCGTCGCGCACCGAACCCTCGGCGGCGCGGGCGATCAGCATCAGCCCTTCGCCGTCGACGCGGGCGCCCTCGGCCTCGCTGACCTTCTCCAGGTTGGCGACGATCACGTCCGGCTCCACCCTTCGCAGGTCGAAGCGCTGGCAGCGGGAGAGGATGGTCACCGGCACCTTGCGGATCTCGGTGGTGGCGAAGATGAACTTGGCGTGCGGCGGCGGTTCTTCGAGCGTCTTCAGGAGCGCGTTGAACGCCGCCGTCGAGAGCATGTGCACCTCGTCGATGACATAGACCTTGTAGCGCGCCTGCACGGGGGCGTAGCGCACCCCGTCCAAGAGCTCGCGCATCTCGTCCACCTTGGTGCGGCTGGCCGCGTCCAGCTCCAGGACGTCCATGTGCCGGCCGTCGATGATCGCCCGGCAGTGGCGGCCCTCTACGGTCAGGTCGAGGCTGGGCTCGTGGACCGTGTCGGTGTCGTAGTTCAGCGCCCGGGCCAGCAGCCGCGCCGTGGTGGTCTTGCCCACCCCGCGCACGCCGGTCAGCATGAAGGCGTGGGCGATGCGGCCGGTGGCGAAGGCGTTCTTGAGGGTGCGGACCATCGCCTCCTGGCCGATCAGGTCCTCGAAGGTCCGCGGCCGGTACTTCCGCGCGATGACGGTGTAGGCGGCCGACGGCTCGGCCGGCGGGAGCGCAGGCGCGGGCGCGCCGAACATGTCCGCCGTGGCCGGATCACGCTCGGGCGTCTCTTGATCGAGCGTGAGGTCTTCGTCGGCCATCAGGGCGATTGTTCGGAAGCAGCGGGTGGAGACCGGACGACGACCCGGAGCGAAACTCGTTGCGGCTGCTTCCTTCCGGACCTGACCGGGTTGGCGAGGCGTCCGCCCGTCGCCGATCTCCGCGCCCTATATCGCGTCTGCCGGCCCCGGGCGCAAGCGCGACAGGGCGGCGCGGCGCATCTATGCTCGCGCTCATGGCGCCGGCGACCTCAACCCTCCTGGCCCAGGCGGTGCTGGCGGCGCATCTTGTCGTCATCGGCTTCAACCTGTTCGGCCTGGTGGCGGTTCCGGTCGGCGCCTGGCGCGGATGGGGGTTCGTGCGCGTCGCCTGGTGGCGGGTCCTGCACTTGGCGTCGCTGGCCGTGACGGCGACGCAGGCGATCGGCGGTCGCGCGTGCTTCCTCACCGACTGGCAGGACGCGCTCACAGGCGCCGGGGGCGGGGCGCCGCCCCTGGTCATGCGCTGGGTGAACGCGGTGATCTTCTGGCCTCTGCCGGCGTGGGCGTTCACGGCGCTCTATGTGGCGCTATTCCTGTACGTCGCCCTGCTTCTATGGCTCGCGCCGCCGCGCTGGGGCGGCTAAAACCGTCCCATGCCTCTCCAGACCTTCCTGAACATCTTCGCCGGCAATCCGCTCAACCGGGCCAGCGACCGCCGCATGGACGCCGCCTGGGTGGCCGAAAAGCTATCGGCGGAGGACTCGCTCGCGGTGGCGATCTGGAACGGCAAGCTCCTGGTGGAGAAGGGCGGCGAGGGAACCCAGGTCTCCTACGTGCCGGCCAGGATGGCCGATGACCTGGCCGCGGGGCCGGAGCGCCTCCTGTTCATGGGCCTGTGGAGCGAGACCGCCGTCTTCGCCATCGACTTCGAAGGCCCGGTCGATCCCGTCGATGGCCCGCTGCAGGGGCTGGGGCGGTTCGAGGAGCTGCGGGGCGTGGCCCTGGAGCTGCCCGCGCCGGAGGCCGCCATCGCCGCCACCGCCAAGCAGATGTTCGAATGGCGCCGGCGGCACCGCTACTGCGCCGCCTGCGGCCAGCCCAGCGAGGTCGCCGACGGCGGCTGGAAGCGCAAATGCCCGGCCTGCGACACCGAGCACTTCCCGCGCACCGATCCCGTGGTGATCATGCTGCCGTTCCATGGCGAGCGCTGCATGCTGGGCCGGCAGGCCGCCTGGCCCAAGGGGATGTTCTCGGCCCTTGCCGGCTTCCTGGAACCGGGCGAGAGCATCGAGGAGGCCTGCGCCCGCGAGCTCTTCGAGGAGGCGGCGCTGGAGGCGGTGAGCGTGCGCTACCACTCCACCCAGCCCTGGCCCTATCCGTCGTCGCTGATGATCGGCCTGATCGCCGAGGTCGCGGGCGACCAGGCCGCGCCGGACCAGACTGAGCTCTCCGAAGTGCGCTGGTTCACCAGAGCCGAGGCCCGCGACCTGATCGCCGGCAAGCTCCCCGGCGTCACCGCCCCGGGCAGGCTCGCCATCGCCCACCAGCTGATCAAGGCCTGGGCGGAGGAATAGCGCCGCCCCTACTCCGCCTTCCCCGTCTCCACGAACGCCTTCAGCCGCCCGAGCTGTTCGCCCAGCACCGCGTCCACCGGCGCGGCCCAGGTCTCGGCCAGACCGCCCTTGGCGTAGCCGCCCACGTCGTAGGTCAGGGTCAGCGTGCTCCCGGCGCCCTCCGCCGCGATGTCGAAGTTCAGGTGCCCGGCCGCCCCGGTGGTCTGCAGCGGGCCCAGGCCGCCGAACAGATGCAGGCTCTTGGCCGGCTCGGCGTAGACCACCGTCATGTGGCGCACGCGGCCCCTGGGCCAGGCCTCGCAGAAGCAGCCGCCGACGGGATCGATGGAGAGGTTGTTCGCGTCCCCCGACCAGGTGTGGCGGGGGTTCCACCAGCGGCCGATGTCCGTGAGCGCCTGGTAGAGCTTGCCCGGCGGGGCGGCGATCTCCAGCTGCCGGCGGACCTGGAAGCCCGCGGGCGACCGGTCCGTCACCTCCGCCGTCGCCGCGCCGGCGACGCTCAGCGCCGCCACTCCCGCCAGGATCGCCCGCCGCACCGCTCGCCTCCTCGTCAGGCCGCCTCGAAACGCAGCGGCGCGCCCCAGAACGTCTCCACCAGGCTGTGCTGCACACCGGGCCGTCCGGTGGTCAGGAAGGTCCGCAGCCCGCCGTGGCCCGGATCGTACTCCGGGCGTCTCGCGAGGTAGCGGGCCAGGGCGTCGGCCGTGGCCTGCGGCTGGTGGATCAGCGGCGTGCCCGGCGGCAGGGCGGCGCGGAACAGGTCGGCGACGATCTCGTAGTGGGTGCAGCCGAGGATCGCCCGGTCGGGCGGGCGGCCGATGCGGGCGGCCAGCGCCTTGACGTGGCCGTCCACGGTCTGCGCCAGCTCCACCACGCCAGCCCCGGCCTCGATCATCCCGGCCAGGTCCGGGCAGGGTTCGGCGAACACCGCCACGTCCTGGCGGCGCTTGTCGATCTCGATCTCATAGACCCGGCTGGCGGCGGTGGCGGGGGTGCAGAACACGCCCAGTACGTCCACCTTCTCCACCTTCTCGCCCCGGTCCTGCGCCTCGTGCTCCCAGGGCAGGCCGGTGGCCGCCTCGATGGTGGGCACGATGATCCCCAGCACGTTCGCCGGCCGGCCGAGCGCTTTCCGGTAGCCAGGCAGCCAGGTCTGCTGCAGCCGGCGCAGCGCGATGCCGGCGGCGGTGTTGCAGGCCAGCACGATCAGGCTGCACCCCTGCGCGAACAGCCGCTCGCAGCCGGCGCGGGTGAGATCGACGATCTCCTCGCCCTTGCGCCCGCCGTAGGGGGTGTTGGCCTGGTCGGCCAGGTAGATCAGGTCGGCGTCCGGGAACCGGTCGACGAGCTTGCGGTGCACCGTCAGCCCGCCCACCCCGGAATCAAAGACGCCGATGCTCATGCCCCGGGTTTAGCGGCGACCGGCGGCCCCGGCTAGCCCGCAGGGCGCAACCGGCGATGGCCCAGTTTCAGCCGCAGCAGGGCCCAGCCTTGGTCCCAAACGCCCGCGATGATGCCAGTGCGTCGGGGGACGCCAAGCAAACGGGAGACCCTATGCGCTCGACCATCACCTTCGGGGCCGCGGCCCTCGCACTCGCCCTCGCCCTTCCTGCCGCCGCCCAGACGTCGTCAGCCGCCATGGCGAGCGATCCGCCGTCCTCGGCCCCCAGCGCCTCGACCTCCGCCGCCCCTAGCGCCAGCGCCACAGTGACCGCAGGCCTGGCGGTGAAGGACAAGACCGGAGCCACGATCGGCACGGTCAAGGAGGTCAAGCCCGACGCCAGCGGCAAGAACGTCGCCACTATCCAGATGGGCGCCGACACCTTCGCCGTCGACACCTCCGCCCTGGCCGTCGACAACGGCGCGGCGGTGATCAACGCCTCCCAGGCCGAGATCAAGGGCATGATGAAAAAGTAGGCCTCGCCCGCTTCCACGTTTCGAAACGCCCCGCCGGACCCTCGGCGGGGCGTTTTCTGTTCTAAGATGCGAGATGGCCGGAAACCCATCTCCAGCCCGGCTGCTTAATCTTCGACCGGCGTCGCCATCCCGTTGTTGCGCTTCAAATCCTTCGCGGCGAACCACGTCAGATTTCGGAACCTTGAATCTGCGTTGATCTCACGATTTAGGACGACAAGAAACTCCACATATGCCGCCTTCGGCGCCCTCAAGAATCTGCTCATGAAGGTGGTATCTTCAGTATCCATATAAAAATGCTGATCTTCGAACGTCGTCACCTGTATCCACAGAGCACGTTCCTTGAATTTTGTATCAAAAACCCAGCCGTGTTCGCCCTGATGCGTCGGCTCGCCCGGCGTGAGGCCGGCGCGCCGTAGCAAATCAGCGATCGCTTCAGCGACATTGCGGCCAGGAAACAGCGCGATTTCCCCATCTTCCTCGACCATGTCGTCCGGAAAATCCGCGTCGAATTCGGCCGAAGGATAGATTTTTACCATGACTCGTCCCCATCAAGCGCCTCACCGGTCGTGCCAACGGCGCCACCAACGAGGCTGCCCATCAAAGTCTTGGTAGCTTCGGGAGTCCGGTTCCAGGCCCGGTCGAACCCGGTTTGCGTGTCGATACCGGCCTTCCTAGCGCTCCAGCCTTTGACGCTGAGGTTATTTGGTAATCTGGCGCCGTAAGAACGGTCATCAATCATGGCATGGAGCGCATAGGCCTGTCCCTGAGTGAGACCTTTGAACTGCACCCTATTAAATGGGCTATCCAGAATGGACCGCGGCCAGGGCCCGCCGCCTAAGATCTTGGGCAGCCTATCGCGCTCTTTGAGGACCGCGTGATCACCCTTACCCCTGCCTTTGGCAGGGCCCGTAGTCCGATAAGGTTTCTCAAGATAAGCGACGGCGTCTAAGTGCCCGGCTTCGTCGAGATACCGCGTAGCTTTTCTAAGCTGCGATGCTCCGCGAAGTGTTCTGAGCGGTCCAAGTGCTTCGCCTCCGGCCGGGAGCGACGCGATATTGGCCGCGAGTTCTCCCTGGTTCTTGCCGATCCCGTACATGCGGCCGACCTCCCCGGCGAAGGTGTCGGCGGTCGGCGTGGCGGATGGAACCAGGCCGGCGTAGACCTTGTTCGCGCCGCTTTGAAGATCGTCGAAGACCCTGTGGGGGTTCGCCCAGACGCTTCCGCCGTAGTCAACGAGGGCCTTGCCGGCGTCCGCCAGTTGCGCGCCCGCCGAAGTTCCGGGCGGGCTCTCAAATCGGTCTGACGGGTCGGCCAGTCGATTGAGGAAGGCCAGGTCTTCGGCCATGTGAACGGCGCCTCTGTTCACGCCGGCGGCGTTGCCCGCCACCATCGCGAGATATCCGCCAGCGGCCTTGGCATAAGGGTTCCGGTCAAGAGATCTCGTCCATCCGCCACTTGGCGCGGCGCGCGGCGCCGGCGCAGCATGACTCGCGGGCCGAGGGTTCTGCGCAACAGCCGGACGACTTAGAGTCCGCGTGGCGGAGGCCGCCGGCCTACCGGTCGGACGCGGGTTTCCACCCTGCAGAAGGTTAGCGCCATAGGTCATCACCTCGCCTGCGGTGGGGAGGTTCAGGTCCTGCCCGGCGCGGATCGCCTTTCCGTAGATTTCATGCGCCTTCGCACTGGCCTCGGGACCGAGATGCGCAAGCTACCGGAGCCTGCGCTCCATGAAGTCGCCGACGCTCTCCGACTCGCGCCGGGCCAGATTGGAGCCCGCCATGGCGTTCCCTCTTGTTGCTGAACCAGTACCCGGGCGGCGACAGTCGCGCCTGTCGTCCCAACAGGCTGCAAGTCTCGCATTGAACGGTCAAGCTGTCAAGAACAAACCAGGAACATATATGCCGGCAGGGTTAGTTGTACAGCCCGCCCTACCCAAACAGCGACGGCTGGCCAGCCGCCTTGGCGCCCTCGATCGCCAGCAGCTTCAGCTTCGTCGCCGCCCCGCCGCGGGCCGAGAAGCCGCCGAGCTTGCCTTTCGCCGCCGTCACCCGGTGGCAGGGCACGACGATCGGCCAGCGGTTCTGGCCCAGCGCCTGGCCGACGTCGCGGGCCAGCAGCTTGTCGCCGAGCCGCGCGGCGATCTCGCCGTAGGTCAGGGTCTCGCCCGGCGGAATCGTGCGGGCGATCGCATAGACGCGGGCGTTGAACTCGGGCGTCAGGGAAAGGTCCAGGGGCGCGTCGGCGAAGTCGGGCTTGCCGCCAGCCATCAGCTCGACGATCCCGTCGATGACGCCCTGCGCCTGGGGCGTCGGCGCGGCCTCGGTCGCATCGGGGAACCTGCGCAGGAAGCTTTTGCGCGCGGTCTCCGCCGACGGGTCCGGCAGATGGACGCCGACCAGCCCACGCTCGCCCCAGGCGACGCCGGCCCAGCCGATGGCGGTTTCGAAGAGGGTGTATTGGGTCATGGGAGGAATATAGGCCGTCGGGCGGGCGATGCTGGCGGTTTTCGGACCTGCAGCTTCGTGGACTTTCCGTCCCTTCCTTGACCTCGCGCCCCCATTGGGCGCATAAGCGCGCCCTTCCGGCGCAGACCCACCGCGCCCTCCACCGCCACGACCCCCATCACCATATGGGACGAGGGCGGCGAGGCCCCCCGTCGACGTGATCGTCCACGGGGGTTCGTGGCGTTTGGGCCATAGGAGATTTGGGTTTGTTCGACGCGCTGACGGATAGGCTTTCTGGCGTCTTCGACCGGTTGTCCGGCCGCGGCGTGCTGTCCGACAAGGATATCGACGAGGTGCTGCGCGAGGTGCGCGTGGCCCTGCTCGAGGCCGACGTGGCCCTGCCGGTGGTCCGCGAGTTCATCGCCAAGGCCAAGGAGCGCGCCTCCGGCGAGGCGGTGATCCGCTCGGTCCGCCCGGCCGACCAGGTGGTCAAGATCACCTACGACGGCCTGGTGGAGATGCTGGGCGGCGAGGGCGAGCCCGAGGGGCTCAACATCTCGCTGAACCCGCCCACCGTGATCCTGATGGCCGGCCTGCAGGGCTCCGGCAAGACCACCACCGCCGCCAAGCTGGGCCTGCGGCTGGCCCGCGAGCGCAAGAAGGTGCTGCTGGCCTCGCTGGACACCCGCCGCCCCGCGGCCATGGAGCAGCTGGCGACCCTGGCCGTCCAGGCGGAGGTCTCGTCCCTGCCGATCGTCGCCGGCCAGTCGGCGCCGGACATCGCGCGGCGCGCCCTGTCGGCCGCCCGGCTGCAGGGCTTCGACGTGGTCATCCTCGACACCGCCGGCCGCACGACGCTGGACGAGGCGATGATGGCGGAAGCCGCCGAGATCGCCCGCATCGCCACCCCTTCCGAGACCCTGCTGGTCGCCGACAGCCTCACCGGCCAGGACGCGGTGCGCACCGCCAAGGCCTTCCACGAGCGCCTGCCGCTCACCGGCCTCGTCCTGACCCGGGCGGACGGCGACGGCCGCGGCGGCGCGGCGCTCTCCATGCGCGCCGTCACCGGCCTGCCGATCAAGTTCCTCGGGGTCTCCGAAAAGCTCGACGGCCTGGACGCCTTCGACGCCCGCCGGGTGGCTGGCCGCATCCTGGGCCAGGGCGACGTGGTGGCCCTGGTGGAACGGGCCGCCCAGGATCTCGACATGGCCAAGGCCGAGGCCATGGCCAAGAAGCTGGCCAAGGGCCAGTTCGACCTCGACATGATGGCCGACCAGCTCAACCAGATGAAGCGGATGGGCGGCATGGAGGGGCTGATGGGCCTGCTGCCCGGGGTGCAGAAGGTCAAGAAGCAGATCGCCGAGGCGAACATCTCGGACAAGACCTTCGATCGCCAGACGGCGATCATCTCCTCGATGACCAAGGCCGAGCGCAAGAAACCGGACATCCTGCAGGCCTCACGCAAGCGCCGCATCGCCAAGGGCTCGGGCGTCGACGTGGCCGAGGTCAACCGGCTGTTGAAACAGCACCGCCAGATGGCCGACGCCTTCAAGATGATGAGCCGGGGCGGCGGCCGCGGCTTCGCCCAGATGGCCCAGATGATGGGCATGGGCGGCGGCGGCGGCGACATGGCGCGCCTGAAGGCGCTGGGCGGCGGCAAGATGCCCTCCCCCGACGAGATCCAGAAGGCGCTGCCCGGCTTAGGCGGCGGCGCGCCCAGCGGCGGCCTCCCCGGCGGCCTCAAGCTTCCCGGCCTGGGCGGCCTGCCGCCGGGCGTCAATCCCTTCAAGAAATCCTAGAAAGAACAGGTCCTTCCCTATGCTCAAGATCCGTCTCGCCCGTGGCGGCGCCAAGAAGCGCCCCTTCTATTCCATCGTCGTCGCCGACAGCCACTCGCCCCGCGACGGCCGCTTCATCGAGAAGGTCGGCACCTACAACCCCTTGCTGGCCAAGGACCACGCCGACCGCCTGCGGGTGAAGGGCGAGCGCGTGCAGGAATGGCTCGGCAAGGGCGCCCAGCCCACCGACCGCGTCGCCCGGCTGCTGTCGGCCGAAGGCCTCACCAAGTGGGAGAACAGCTCCAACCCGAAGAAGGGCGAGCCCGGCAAGAAGGCGCAGGAACGCGGCGCCGAGCGCGCCCAGCGCGAAGCCGACCGCGCCGCCGCCCTCGAGGAAGCCCGCAACGCCCCGGCGGTCGAGGAGCCCGTGGTCGAAGAGCCCGTCGCCGAGGCGCCGGCCGAGGTAGCCCCCGCCGTCGAGGAACCCGCCGCCGAAGCCCCGGCCGCTGAAGCGCCGGCTGAAGAGGCGCCCGCCGCTGAGGCCCCCGTCGCCGAGGCGCCGGCCGAGGAAGCGCCCGCCGCGGAAGAGCCGGCCGCCGAAGCCGCTCCGGCCAAAGAAGACTGAGGCGCCCGCTTGCGGGCCGTCACCCTCCTTTCCTCCCACGTCCGGAAGCGGACGGGGGAGGAAGAGTGACCGCCCCCCGCCTGATCCTCGTCGCGGTCGTCGGCGGCGCCTTCGGCGTACGCGGCGAGATGCGGATCACCACCTACACCGCCGATCCGATGGCGCTCGTCCGCTACCGGGACCTGCTGCGCGAGGACGGGACGCCCGCGCTCACCGTCCTTTCGGCCCGCCCCGCCAAGGCCGGGGTGGTGGCGAAGGTGAAGGAGGTGGCGAGCCCCGAGGCCGCCGACGCCCTGCGCGGCCTGACGCTCTACGTCCCCCGCGAGCGCCTGCCCGCCCCCGAGGACGAGGACGAGTTCTACCTCGCCGACCTGATCGGCCTGTCGGTGGAGAGCGTGGTCGGCGAGCCGCTCGGCGTGGTGAAGGCGGTGCAGGACTTCGGCGCCGGCGACCTGCTGGAGATCCAGCCCCCCGCCGCCGGCCCCACCTGGTGGCTCCCCTTCACCCGCGAGGCGGTCCCCGAGGTGCGCCTCGCCGAGGGCAAGATCATCGCCGCCCCCCCGGGAGAGGCGGAATAGGGCTCAGGCTGGGCCGGCGTCCTCACGCACCCGCATCAGCCCTTCCTGGGCGGTGGAGGCCACCAGCAGGCCGTCCTCCCTGTAGATCGAGCCGCGGTTGAAGCCGCAGGCGCCGGCCGCCGCAGGACTGTCCATGACGTAGAGGTGCCAGCGGTTGAAGTCGCTGGGATGGTGGAACCACATGGCGTGGTCCAGGCTCGCCGACTGCAGCCCCGGCGTCCGCCACAGCAGGCCGTGCGGCCGGAGCGCATTGCCCGCCAGCGCCATGTCCGAGGCGTAGGCCAGCACCACCTGCTGCATCCGAAGGTCGTCGCCGACCGGCGCCACCGCGCGCATCCAGATGTTCGAGCTTGGCTCGGATTTTTCCTTCAGCAGGAAGTGGTGCCCGCCCACCGCGCGCATCTCGATCGGCCGGGGCCGCAGCAGCAGGTCGTGCATCTCGGGGGGCAGCGCCTCCAGCAGCATCTGACGCTGCGTCGCCTCGTCCGGAAGCGCCTCGGGACGGGGGACGTTCGGCATCGGCGCCTGGTGTTCGTAGCCCTTCTCGGGGACCTTGAACGAGGCCGCCAGGTTGAAGATCTGCTTGCCGTGCTGGATCGCCGTCACCCGCCGGGTGGTGAAGCTGCCGCCGTCGCGGGAGCGGTCCACATCGAACAGGATCGGGATCTTCGGGTCGCCCGGCCTGATGAAATAGCAGTGCAGCGAGTGGCAGACCCGGTCCTCGACCGTCTCGTAGGCCGCCAGCAGCGACTGGGCGATCACCTGGCCCCCGAAGATCCGCTCGCCGCTATAGTCGGGCGAGGTCCCGCGGAACAGGTTCACTTCGATACGCTCCAGCGCCAGCGTCTCGGGCAGGTCCAGGCGGGGGTCCATCGGTGAGCCTATGCTGCAGGTGCGAAGGGGCTTGGGCTTAGCCCCGCCGCCGGCCGGCGGCAAGGGCGTGGCTCCCCGGTCCGCTTGACGCGGGCGTCAAGGCGGCCTTGAAGGCGCCCATGTCCTTCGACGCTACCGTCCTGACCATGTTCCCCGAGGCCTTCCCCGGCCCGCTCGGCGTTTCGCTGATCGGGACCACCTGGCGCGAACAGGGGCTGTGGTCGCTGGAAACGGTGGACATTCGAGGGTTTTCCAAGGATAAGCGCGGCTTCCTCGACGACACCCCTGCGGGGGGCGGGCCGGGGCAGGTCATGCGAGCGGACGTCATCGCGGCTGCGCTGGACAGCGTGGAGCGGCGGGGGCGGCCGCTTTTGTATATGAGCGCCCGGGGCAGGCCCCTGACCCAGGCGCGGGTTGGCGAATGGGCGGCCGGACCGGGACTGATCGTCCTGTGCGGCCGGTTCGAAGGGGTGGATCAGCGGGTGCTCGACGCCCGCGGGTTCGAGGAGGTGGCGGTCGGCGACGCGGTGCTCGCGGGGGGCGAGGCGGCGGCGATGGTGGTCATCGAGGCGTGCGTACGGCTGGCGCCGGGGGTTCTGGGCCAGGCCGACAGCTTGAGTGAAGAGAGTTTCGAGGCGGGTCTCCTCGAATATCCGCAGTACACCCGGCCGCGGACGTTCGAAGGGCTCGAGATTCCCGAGGTGCTGACGTCGGGCCACCACGCCGAGGTGGCCAAATGGCGGCAGGCGCAGCGGGAGCAGACCACGCGGGAGCGGCGGCCGGACCTCTGGGCGCGGCATCTCGCCAACTTACAGCCAAAGGGCGACTGAAGCCCCAAAAGGACGACGACCATGAACCTGATCGAGACCCTGGAAAAGGAAGAGGCCGACCGCCTCAAGGCCCAGCGCAGCACCCCGGAGTTCCAGCCCGGCGACACGGTGCGCGTCAACGTGAAGATCAAGGAAGGCGAGCGCGAGCGCGTCCAGGCCTATGAGGGCGTCTGCATCGCCCGCCAGGGCTCCGGCATCAACGAGAGCTTCACCGTGCGCAAGATCTCGTTCGGCGAAGGCGTCGAGCGGGTGTTCCCGGTGCTCTCGCCGATGATCGACTCCATCGAGGTCAAGCGCCGCGGCGCCGTCCGTAGAGCCAAGCTCTACTACCTGCGCGACCGCCGCGGGAAGTCGGCGCGCATCGCCGAGCGCCAGCAGAGCGTCCGCGAAGAAAAGACCGAGGGCTGACCTGCTTTCCCTCCCCTTCATGGGGAGGGACGAGCCGGCGCCAAGCCGGCGAGGGGTGGGGAAGACCGCTCGCCGTCGCCCCACCCGTCTCCTCGCTTCGCTCGGAGCCACCCTCCCCATGAAGGGGAGGGAAAGGAAGGGCGCGCGCCTTGCCGTTCCGCCCCCTGGCGTCCTACATGCCGCCCATGACCGGCAAGACCCTCTATGACAAGATCTGGGACGCCCACGTCGTGGCCGAGGCGGACGGCGGCGAGGCGATCCTCTACATCGACCTGCACCTGATCCACGAGGTGACCACGCCGCAGGCCTTTGCGGGGCTCCGGGCCGCGAATCGCCCCGTGCGCCGGCCCGACCGCACCCTCGCCGTCGCCGACCACAACGTGCCCACCGAAGGCCAGGCGCTTGGCGTCGGCGCCGTCGCCGACGAAGAGGCGCGCCTCCAGCTCCAGACCCTGGAGCGCAACGTCAAGGACGCGGGGATCGAGTTCTTCCCCATGGGCGACATCCGCAACGGCATCGTCCATGTGGTGGGCCCCGAGCAGGGCCGCACCCAGCCCGGCATGACCATCGTCTGCGGCGACAGCCACACCTCCACCCACGGGGCGTTCGGCGCTCTGGCCCAGGGCATTGGCACCTCCGAGGTCGAGCACGTGCTGGCCACCCAGACGCTCCGGCAGTCGAAGTCGAAGAACCTGCGGGTGACGATCGACGGGACGGCGCCGGCCGGCGTCACCGCCAAGGACCTGGCGCTGGCGGTGATCGGCGAGATCGGCACCGCCGGCGGGACCGGCTACGTCATCGAGTACGCCGGCGAGGCGGTGCGGGCGCTGTCCATGGAAGGGCGCATGACGCTGTGCAACCTGACCATCGAGGCGGGCGCGCGGGCCGGCCTGGTGGCGCCCGACCAGACCACCTTCGACTATATGCGCGGCCGCCCGGCGACGCCCAAAGGCGGCGGCTGGGAGATGGCGCTCTCCTACTGGAAGACCCTGTTCTCCGACGCAGACGCCGTCTTCGACCGCGAGGTTCGCCTCGACGCCGCCGCGCTCACCCCCGTCGTCACCTGGGGCACCAGCCCGGAGGACGTGGTCGGCGTCGACGGCCGCGTTCCCGACCCGGCCTCGTTCGCCAGCCCCGGCAAGCGCGCCTCCGCCGAACGGGCGCTCGAGTACATGGGCCTCGTGGCCGGCCAGCCGATCACAAGCGCGAAGATCGACCGGGTGTTCATCGGCTCCTGCACCAACAGCCGTATCGAGGACCTGCGCGCCGCCGCCAAGGTGGTCCAGAAGGCCCTCGACGCCGGCCGGCGCGTGGCGCCGCACGTCCGCGCCATGGTGGTCCCGGGCTCGGGCCTGGTGCGCCACCAGGCCGAGGAAGAGGGCCTGGACGACATCTTCACCGCCGCCGGCTTCGACTGGCGCGAGCCCGGCTGCTCCATGTGCCTGGGCATGAACCCCGACCGCCTGGCCCCCGGCGAGCGCTGCGCCTCCACCTCGAACCGCAATTTCGAAGGCCGCCAGGGCCGTGGCGGGCGCACCCATCTGATGAGCCCGGAAATGGCCGCCGCCGCCGCCATCGCCGGCCACATCGCCGACGTGCGGGAGTTCCTGTGATGCGCCCCTTCACCCGCCTCGACGCCCCGGTCGCCCCGCTGCCGCTGGCGAACATCGACACCGACCAGATCATCCCCAAGCAGTTCCTCAAGACCGTCGATCGCGCCGGCCTGGCCAAGGGCCTGTTCTACGACCTGCGCTTCGACGGCGAGGGTAAGGCCAAGCCCGACTTCGTGCTCAACCGGCCAGAGTACAAGGGCGCCGGCGTGCTGGTCTGCGGCGACAACTTCGGCTGCGGCTCGTCGCGCGAACACGCCCCCTGGGCGCTGCTGGACTTCGGGATCAGCTGCGTGATCTCCACCAGCTTCGCGGACATCTTCTACAACAACTGCTTCCAGAACGGCCTGCTGCCCGTGGTCCTCAAGGCTCATGAGGTGCAGGCGCTGATGGAGGAGGCCAAGGGCGGCAACCACCTGGTCAGCGTCGATTTGGAGGCCCAGACCGTGGTCTCGCCGTCCGGCCAGACCTTCGCCTTCGAGATCGACCCGACGCGCAAGCACAAGATGCTCAACGGCCTGGACGCCATCGGCGAGACCCTGCAGGCCGCCAAGTCCATCGACGTCTACGAGATGAAGCGGGCGATCGCCCATCCCTGGCTGGAGGGCGCATGAGCCTGATCGTCGCCGGCTGCTACCGGGTGCCGCCGGAGAACCTCTTCGCCCTGCGCCCACACATGCTGACGGTGATCGCCGCCACCCGCGCCGAGGCCGGCTGCCTGGACTACGCCTACGCCGAGGACGTGGGCGAGCCGGGCTTGATCCATGTCTTCGAACTCTGGACCGACCAGGCCGCCCTCGACGCCCATTTCCAGTCGCCGCACATGAAGGCTTGGCAGGAGGTCCGCGCCGGCTACGGCCTCTACGACCGCAACATCTCCGTCTACGAGATCGCCGGCCAGCGGAAGGTCTGATCGCCGGGTTGGAAGCTGGCCGCCCATGGCCTAGAAGCTCCCCGCAACCTACACCGTCACCGCTCACCCCGGCGAAGGCCGGGGCCCAGGTGAAACCCACCGGATGCTCAGGCTGAATCTGGGTCCCGGCCTTCGCCGGGATGAGCGGAATCGAAGCTCTGATCCGCGAGGCCCGCCGCATGACCGACCTGCTTCTCCTGCCCGGCGACGGGATCGGCCCGGAAGTGGTCGCCCAGGTGCGCCGGGTGGCCTCGCGGCTCGGCAACGACCTCTCCATCGAGGAGCGGCCGTTCGGCGGGGCCAGCTACGATCTCTCCGGCGTCCCGCTCACCGACGAGGTCCTGGCCGAGGCCAAGGCCGCCCGCGCGGTGCTGATGGGCGCGGTCGGCGGGCCGAAGTGGGCGGGCGTCCCCCGCGACAAGCGCCCGGAGGCAGGCCTCTTGTCCCTGCGCGCCGGCATGGAGGTGTTCGCCAACCTGCGCCCCGCCCTCTGCTTCCAGCCCCTGGCCGACGCCTCCTCGCTGAAACGCGAGATCGTCGAGGGCCTCGACTTCATGATCGTGCGCGAGCTCACCGGCGGCATCTACTTCGGCGAACCCCGCTACATCGAGGACCTGCCCGGCGGCGGCAAGCGGGCCGTCGACACCCAGGTCTACACCACCGCGGAGATCGAGCGCGTCGCCCGCGTGGCCTTCGAGCTCGCCCGCGGCCGCCGCAACAAGGTGCACAGCGCCGAGAAGTCCAACGTCATGGATTCCGGCCTGCTCTGGCGCGAGGTGGTCACTGATCTGCACAAGCGCGACTACGCCGACGTCCAGCTGGAGCACATCCTGGCCGACAACGCCGCCATGCAGATCGTCAAGAACCCCAAGCAGTTCGACGTCATGGTCACCGACAACCTGTTCGGCGACATCCTCTCCGACGAGGCCGCCCAGCTCACCGGCTCGCTGGGCATGCTGCCCTCCGCCGCCCTGGGCCTGCCGGGCAAGCCCGGCCTGTACGAGCCCATCCACGGCTCGGCCCCGGACATCGCGGGCCAGGGGATCGCCAACCCGCTGGCCGCGATCCTCTCCTTCGAGATGGCGCTGCGCTGGTCGCTGGGCCGCGCCGATCTGGCCGACAGGCTGTTCGCGGGCGTCGAGAAGGCCCTGGAGGCCGGCGCCCGCACCGCCGACCTGGGCGGGTCCCTGACTACCGCCCAGATGGGCGACGCTGTCCTGGCGCAGCTCTAGGAGACCGCCGCCATGGCCCGCTGGCTGATGAAGTCCGAACCGGTGAAGTACGGCTTCGCCGACCTGCAGCGCGACGGCAGGACCGTCTGGGACGGGGTGCGCAACAACCAGGCGGCCCTCTACCTGAAGGCCATGAAGGTGGGCGACGAGTTCCTCTTCTACCACTCCAACGAAGGCCTCGCCGTCGTCGGGATCGCAAGGATCGTCAAGGAGGCCTTCCTCGACCCCTCGGACCCGGCCGGCCGCTACGTGGCGGTGGAGGTGGCGCCCGTCCGCGCGCTGAAAAACCCCGTCACTCTCGCGGCGATGAAGGCCGAGCCGCGCCTGGCCGGCATGGCCATGTTCCGCCAGTTCCGCCTGTCGGTGGCCCCGGTCACCGACGCGGAATGGGCGGTGGTGATGGAGCTGGCGGGGGAATAGCCGTCAGGCGGCGATGGGCGCCGGCTGCTCGCCGCGGACCAGGCGGCCGGGCAGGGCGCCGGTGTGGACGCCGTCCCGGTAGGTCACTTCGCCCTTGACGACGGTGGCCACATAGCCGTCGGCCGCCTGCCGCAGCCTGCGCCCGCCGGCCGGCAGGTCGCGCACGATGGTCGGCGTGTGCAGCTTCAGCTGGTCCAGGTCGATGACGTTGACGTCGGCCCGGTAGCCTGCCGCCAGGAGGCCGCGGTCGTTGAGGCCCACGGTGCGCGCCGGCTCGACGCTGAGCGCCCGGATCGCCCGGCCCAGGTCGACCCGCTTGTCGCCCTGCGCGTCCCGCACCCAGTTCTGCAGGTAGAAGGTCGGGAAGCTGGCGTCGCAGATCATCCCGTAGTGCGCCCCGCCGTCGCCCAGGCCCAGCACGGTCTGCGGGTGGGCCTCCATGGCCCGGGCCGCATCCAGATTGCCGTCCCGGTAGTTGGCGCCTGGCATGAAGATGATGTTGTGGCCGCCGTTCTCCGTGAGGATGTCGTAGATGTACTCGTGCGGGCTCAGGCCGCGCATCGCCGCCTGGCGATCGATGCGGTCCGCCTCGTCCGGCTCGTAGTTGGGCGGATCGCCCATCAGGAAGCCGAAGCGGAAGTTGTTCACCGTCTTGATGTTCACCGGATTGGTGTCCTCCGGCTGCTCCGAGAGCAGCTGGGCGCGCAGGTGCGGGTCCTGCATCGCCTTGACCTTCTCGGCCAAGGGCAGCTCGAGCAGCGGCTTGAAGCTCGGGTGGTAGGCGAACGGGTGGTACGACAGGTCCAGGCCGTAGAGCATGCCCACCGGCCGCGGGAACACCTGCGCCTTGATCCGCACCCCGTCGGCGTTGGCCTCCTCCAGGAGGCGCAGGGAATGGCGCCAGCCGGCCGGGTCGCCGGTCGGCATCTGCAAGAGGGAGAAGGACAGCGGCCGCTCCGCCATCTCGGCGATGCGGCGCATCAGCCCGAACTCTTCCGAGGCGTCGCCGATGATGTCGGGGATGATCTGATAGACCCCGGCGCCTGCGTCCTTCAGCCCGCCGGCCAGCGCCAGCAGCTCTTCCTCGTCGGAGTGCAGGCTGGGGGCGAGGTCGCCGGCCTTGGTCCGGTGCAGGATGTTGCGCGAGGTGGTGACGCCCATGGCCCCGGCGCGCACCGCCTCGGCGGTGAGCGCGCGCATCTGCGCCAGGTCGGCGGTGGTGGGCGCCTCGCGCCGCGCGCCGCGTTCGCCCATGACATAGACCCTGAGCGCCGAGTGCGGCAGCTGGGCCGCCACGTCGATGTCCAGCCGGCGCTGGTCGAGAGCGTCGAGGTATTCGGGGAAGGTCTCCCAGTTCCACGGCAGGCCGGTGGTCATCACCACCTCGGGGATGTCCTCCACCCCTTCCATCAGCTCGACCAGCATCTCGTGCTGGTGGGGTTTGCAGGGCGCGAAGCCGACGCCGCAGTTGCCCATCACCACCGAGGTCACCCCGTGGTTGGACGACGGCGCCATGCGGTGCTCCCAGGTCGCCTGGCCGTCGTAGTGGGTATGGATGTCCACGAAGCCGGGGGTGACGATCTTGCCCGCCGCGTCGATCTCCTCGCGGGCCGAGCCATCCACCTGGCCGACGGCGGCGATGCGGCCGTCGCGGATCGCCACGTCGCCCACATACCCCGGGCCGCCCAGGCCGTCGTGGATCTCGCCGCCGCGGATGATCAGATCATAGTCGGCCATGGTCGTTCCCTTGCGTGCGCCCGTTCCGTCCATCTTCCATGCCGCAGCGCGGCGGGCAAGAATGTCACCTGATTGACAATCTGCGCCGGGGCGGCGCAATCGTCACGGCGCATGCAAGCGCGCGACGTCGCCCTGCTGGAGACCGATCCCTGGTTCGCTGCGCTCCCGGCCAGGCGCCGGGCGCGGCTGGCCGCCAGCCTGCGCGTGCGCGCCTTCGACAAGCTCGAGCCGGTCTACAGGCTGGGGGACCCGCCGGACGGCCTGTGGGTGGTGCTGGAGGGCGAGGTGCGCCTGGTCAGCTATACCGCGCGCGGCGGCGAGGTGGTGGGGCTGATCCTGCGCCCCGGCCGCTGGTTCGGCGAGCTCTCGGTGCTGGATGGCGGGCCCCGGCCGCACGACGCGGTGGCGCTTCGCCCCTCGCGGGTCGCCCTCGTCGCCTCGGCGGCGATCGGCGAGCTCACGCGCGAGGACCCGGAGCTGTGGCGCAGTCTCGCCGTCCTGACCTGCCACCACCATCGCCGCACCCTGGCCCGCCTCGAGCGCAACCGGTTCCAGAGCGCCAAGGCCCGCCTGGCGGCGCTGCTCGGCGCCACGGCGGACCCGGACCGGCCTGACGCGCCGATCCGGATCAGCCAGGCGGAGCTGGCCAACACCGTCGGCGTCTCGCGCCAGCGGCTGAACCGCCTGCTCGCGGAGCTGCGCGCCGAGAAGATCCTTCGCACCGCCTATGGCGCGGTCGTGGTCCTCGACCGCCCGCGCCTCGCCGCGCTGGGCCGCGAGTGACGCGCCGCAGAAGATTTGCGTTTCGCCGACCCGTTAAATACGACTGAGGTCCGGCCGGCGAAAAGCCGCGCCACGAGGAAACGCCGTCATGAAAAGCCCCATCTGCGACCTGCTCGGCATCGAGTTCCCCCTGGTGGCCTTCAGCCACTGCCGCGACGTGGTGGCGGCGGTCAGCAAGGCCGGCGGCTTCGGCGTGCTGGGCGTGGTCAACCGCTCCCCGGCGGAGGTCGAGATGGAGCTGAGCTGGATCGACGCCCACATCGACGGCAAGCCCTATGGGCTGGACGTGGTCTTCGCCGACAACCTCGCCACCCGCGGCGAACAGCACGTCACCTACCAGGCGCTCAAGGGACGGGTGCCGCAGGCCCACCGCGACTTCGCCGCCAAGCTCCTGGCCGACGCCGGCGTGATCGCCGCGGAGCGCCAGGTGAGCGCCGACGATCCCCAGCCCTTCGACCCGGAAAGCGCCATGGAGGTGCTGCACGTCGCGTTCCGCCATCCGATCAAGCTGATCGCCAACGCCCTGGGCGTCCCGCCGCCGGAGATGGTGCGGATGGCCAAGGCGCACGGGGTGCCGGTGGCCGCGCTGGTGGGGTCCAAGGAGCACGCCATCCGCCAGGTGAACGCCGGCGTCGACGTACTGGTGGTCCAGGGCACCGAGGCCGGCGGCCATTGCGGCGAGGTGTCCACCATGGTGCTGACGCCGGAGGTGATCCGGGCGATCAGGCCGATCAAGAACGTCCCCGTGCTCTCCGCCGGTGGGATTGTCGGCGGCCGGCAGATGGCCGCGGTGATGGCCATGGGCGCGGCCGGCGCCTGGACCGGCTCGGTGTGGCTGACCACCACCGAGGCCGAGACCACGCCGGTGATGCGCGAGAAGCTCCTGGAGGCCTCCAGCCGCGATGCGGTGCGCACCAGGACCCGCACCGGCAAGCCCTGCCGCCAGCTGCGCTCGGCCTGGACCGAGGCCTGGGAGCGCAGCCCCGACAGCCCCGGCCCGCTGCCCATGCCGCTGATGTCCCTGGTCAGCGAGGACGCGCTGAAGGCCGCGGACAAGGCCGCCCAGGGCGGCAACCTCAAGGCCCGCGACCTGGTCACCGGCCTCGTCGGCCAGGGCGTCGGGCTGATGGACAGCGTCCGCTCCGCCGGCCAGGTGGTGCAGGACTTCAAGCAGGAGTTCCTCGACGCCGTCGAGGACCTGAACGGGCTGCTGGAGGACTGAACTCGGGAGGCGATGCGATGACGGATCTGGCAGGCAGGGTCGTCATCGTCACCGGCGGCGCCCGGAACATCGGCCGCACCACCTCGGAGCACCTGACGCAGTGCGGCGCGCGGGTGGCGGTCGTCGACATCGACGCCGACGCGGCCCGCCAGGCGGCGCAGGAGATCGGAGGCGACGCTCTCAGCGTCTGCGCCGACATCGGCGACCCCGGCCAGGTCGAGGCGATGGTCGCGGCGGTCATGGGCCGCTACGGGCGCATCGACGGGCTGTTCAACAACGTCCGCATCCTGACGCCGGACGTCATCGCCGGCGACACCCACGCCGCCGACATCGACCTGGCGATCTGGGACAAGATCTTCGCCGTCAACGTGCGCGGCACGCTGATCGTCAGCAAGTTCGTGATCCCCCACATGCTCGCGGCCGGCGCGGGCTCGATCGTCAACATGTCGTCGATGGAGGGCCTGGCGCCGCGCGCCGGCGTCCGCATCGGCTACGCGACCTCCAAGGCGGCGATGGTGCAGATGTCGCGGCACATGGCGGCGACCTACGG
>Ga0268265_10001404_pt1 | contig 20413 bp, 21 predicted proteins | sample KBSSwiS52_FD_190355 | JGI IMG/M metagenome (GOLD analysis project Ga0268265, IMG submission 190355) | Switchgrass rhizosphere microbial communities from Kellogg Biological Station, Michigan, USA - KBS Switchgrass S5-2 (SPAdes) (version 2) | ecosystem: Host-associated > Plants > Roots >... | reverse complement strand
TCCAAGCGAGCGTCACCAAATTTGCCCAGTACGATACCCGGCACCATCCGATCACTCCTCGCAACACGACAGGAGCCTCGAATCATAACGAGAATCGGCGGTCAACAGAGATGTGTGAACATGGTAGGAAGGGGAGAGGGGGCAGAAGAAAAGGATCTATCATGAGAATTGCCCTCGCCGGTGCCGGCGCGTTCGGAGAAAAGCATCTCGACGGACTGAAACTGATCGACGGCGTCGAGATCATCTCGGTGATCAGCCGCAAGGCTGAACAGGCCGCCGCGGTCGCCGCCAAATATGGCGCGAAGCATAGTTCGACCGAGCTCGGCGATGCGCTCGCGCGCGACGATGTCGATGCGGTGATCCTGTGCACGCCCACGCAGATGCATGCCGAGCAGGCGATCGCCTGCATGGATGCGGGCAAGCACGTCCAGGTCGAGATACCATTGGCCGACAGCTGGGCGGACGCGCAGGCGGTGCTGGCGAAGCAGCAGGCGACCGGGCTGACCTGCATGGTCGGCCACACGCGGCGCTTCAATCCGTCGCACCAGTGGGTGCACAACCGGATCGCGGCGAACGAACTGGCGATCCAGCAGATGGACGTCCAGACCTATTTCTTCCGCCGCAAGAACATGAACGCCAAGGGCGAGGCGCGCAGCTGGACCGATCATTTGCTGTGGCACCATGCCGCGCACACCGTCGACCTGTTCGCCTATCAGGCGGGCAGGATCGTCAAGGCCAATGCCGTCGAGGGACCGATCCATCCCGAACTCGGCATCGCGATGGACATGTCGATCCAGCTCAAGGCCGAAAGCGGTGCGATCTGCACATTGTCGCTGTCGTTCAACAATGACGGACCGCTGGGCACCTTCTTCCGCTATATCTGCGACAACGGCACCTATATCGCGCGCTACGACGATCTGTTCACCGGCAAGGAAGACAGGATCGACGTGTCGCAGGTCGCCGTGTCGATGAACGGCATCGAATTGCAGGACCGCGAATTCATCGCCGCGATCCGCGAAGGCCGCGAACCCAATTCGGGCATCGCGCAAGTGCTCGACTGCTATCGCGTGCTCGGCGAGCTCGAAACCCAGCTCGCCGGGGGATGAGCCTGCGCCGCACGCAGGTCGCGATCGTCGGCGGCGGACCGGCCGGGCTGCTGCTCGGCCATCTGCTGCGTGCCGAGGGCATTGACTGCGTGATCGTCGAACGCCAGTCGCGCGCCCATGTCGAGGGCCGGATCCGCGCCGGCGTGCTCGAGACGGTCACGACCAACCTGATGCGCCGGCTCGGCATTGATGCTCGCTTGAACGCCGAGGGGCTGAGCGAAGGCGGCTTCAACCTCGCCGACGGCGACATGCTGGTGCGGATCGACATCGCCGCGCTGACCGGACGCCGCGTCACCGTCTATGGCCAGACCGAACTGACGCGCGACCTGATCGCGGCGGCGCCGGCACGCGGGCTCGACATCCTGTTCGAGGCCGGCGATGTCGCGATTCACGACGCCGACGGCGCGCAACCGGCGCTGAGTTTTGTCCATGACGGCGTCGCGCAACGGATCGAGGCCGATTTCATCGCCGGCTGCGACGGATTCCACGGCCCGTCGCGCAAGGCGATCCCGGCAGCGCTGGCGCGCGATTTCGAGCGGGTCTATCCGTTCGGCTGGCTCGGCATCCTCGCCGACGTGCCGCCCTGCCATGACGAACTGATCTACGCCAACGGCCCCGCCGGCTTCGCGCTCGCCTCGATGCGATCGGCGACGCGCAGCCGCTATTATATCCAGGTGCCGCTGACCGAAAAGATCGAGGACTGGCCCGAAGCGCGGCTGTGGGACGAACTCGAGACGCGGTTTGCGCCGCTCTCGAAGCATGGCGTGACGCGCGGGCCGGCGCTGGAAATGTCGATCGCGCCGTTGCGATCCTATGTGTTCGAGACGATGCGCCGCGGACGGCTGTTTCTCGCCGGCGATTCCGCGCACATCGTACCGCCGACCGGCGCCAAGGGGCTGAACCTCGCGGCCTCGGACGTCGCCTATCTCTCCGACGCGCTGATCGCGCATTACCGGCGCGGCGACGAGAGCGGGCTCGCCGGCTACCAGGCGAAGGCGCTGGCGCGGATCTGGAAGGCCGAGCGGTTCAGCTGGTACCTGACCAAGCTGATGCATCATTTCCCCGAGGACGGCGCGTTCGAGCGGCGGATGCAGATCGCCGAACTGGACTATGTCGCACAGTCGATGGCGATGCAGACGGCGATCGCGGAGAATTATGTGGGGTTGCCGCTGTGACCGGGACCCCGCCAACCATCTTTTAAGCGACACGCGCTAAGGCGGCGTCGTGACCGACATCCTGATCCTCGCCGCGCCGTTGCTGCTGCTGGCTTCGCTCTATTGCCTCTGGCGGGCAGTGATGTTGTTCCGGACGTGGAATCCGGCCGCCGCGATCGTGTGGAAGAGCGGCTACAGCGAACTCGAGCGAGAGGACGATTTCTGGCATTTCGGCGCGACGCTGGGCACGATCCGCGGCTTCAACTGGCGTGACGGCAAGAATGCGCGCTGGATCGAGGACGAGGTGCAATTCACCGATGCCGCGGGCGAGCGCCGGCGCGCGGTGGTCGCGCGGCGCGTCAGCCGGGGCTGGCGGCCCGATGGCGTCTTCACAATCTGGTACGATCCCGCCGCCCCCGGCTGCGTCACGGCGTTCGGTCCAGGCCATTGGGTTATGCTCGCGGCGGTTTGGGCGGCATGCTTGGCGTTCGTGTTCATGGCGGGGATGCAATTGGCAGCGAAGTCGGCGGATGCGTCGCCGCCGGTTGAACGGACGCGCTGAGCGCTTGGTCGTCGCATCTCGGGAAAGCACGGCTTAACGGTCTACATATGCCGCAACAGCTTCACGCCCTCCTTTGGCGGTAGTCGCAGCGCGGTTTCGCGCAAGGCGACTTCAGTATCGCAGCCGCGCTTCGGTGAAACATCGTCGTGCATTGCCTTCACGAACTGATCATAGGTCATGCCCAACCGCTTCGCGCTGTCGTCGAGCACCTTGCCGGGGATCATGTAGCTTTCCGACTCCGCCCGCTCCGGCGCTTCGCCGCGCGTATCGGCGAGGATCCTGAACCGAATCTTTCGATCCTCGTCCAGCAGCGCCAGCGGCGGCTTGACGCTGCTGCCAAGCGTCCCCTTGAAAAACCTGTCGCAATACGCATCGCCGAGTTGCCGAAAGAATTTCGCCTGCGCGAGCCGATTCTCGACGAGATCGGACAAGTCGGCATGGTTTGCCTTGACGACAATACGCCGGAACCGGGCATTGAGACTGTCGATCATATCGTTTCGCAATTGCCATTTGTCGCGTCCGTTCGCGCTGGCGTCATCCCATGCCATGCGCAGTGACGAATAGAGTTCGGGATTGCGTGTCTCGATGTCGTCGGCATCGATCATCCCGTCGCTGACGCCCTTCAAGGCTTCACGGATATCGGCGCGCGGCTCGCTCAATTGCGACATCAAGCGGAAGGATTCGGCCGGACGGCTATCATTCGGGCTCGACGCGTCCATCGTCGATGCGATACGCACGAACTGCAACAGGATGAGGCCCAGGAAGATCAACGCCCCGCCTGATATCGCCCATCCCGCGGGATTCTCCCACATGCTCACACGATACCAGTCGAAATGCTGCTCGAGCGGCGGATAGTCGCGTCGGACGAGCGAGAGCAGCTCGTGCACCTTCTTCTTTCCGACGAACCATCCGCGTCGCGAGTTCTCGGTCGCGGGTGTCGTCAATTCCCGCCAGGCCGGGTGCAGCCGATGTTTCGGATTGCGGATGTCTTCGAAGAAGCCGAGCAGCTTTCGACGTGAGGTGACGAACGCGATCGCTGGCGCCTGCCCCACATCGCCCGCCTGGTCCATCCATTTGAAATGATCGGCTGCCAGAGCGAGCACGGCGTCCGACCGCGGACTGGTCTGCGCGAGCAGCGCGGCGAACCACTGCTCCACTTGCGCGAAATGTTCGATCTCCGACATCCGCGGATCGGACAGCACGATGGTGAAATGATGTTCGAACGCCTGCCGAAGGCCGTCGTCGTCCTCGACATCAAAATCATGATCTTCGAACAGCAACAACCAGAGCGCCTGGAAGTGGCCGTCATAATCGGTGGTCGCCGGCGCATCGTCATCGGCGGGCAGAGTTTCGGTGTCGCGGTCCGCCGTCATGCTGTCGGCGAACGCGCCGTCTTCGTCACCGGGCGGCGGCGCCATCTCCATCGCCGTCCACCGGGTGGCCTGGTCGAGCGCCGCATCGCGCGCACCGCGCAACCGCGCGAGACCACCGGCATCGAGCTCGTCCTCGCTCTGCCGGTACCTGTCCGCATAGGCGCGACGGATCGCCGTGGTGTCGGCCGTCGGCGCGATGTCGAGAACGTCCCAGATGGTTTCGCTCATGGATCAGCCCCCCGCCCACTGCGCCGTGACTTTGCCCCGGCCCGCCCACGCACCGCATTCACTTGATGCCATCGCGCGGATTTCGCCGCTATCGACAATCGCTCGTCATGATCTATTGATATCGACCGGCGCAACAAGCCGATTCCGCCTTCGTCCGATAGTCATCGTCAGCGAATGGATCGGCAGGGCCAGTCACGGGGAGAGGCAGGATGGACCGCGCGGAATTTCTCCAGACGATCGACTCGTTGTATGCCGCCCGCAAGGCTGGCGACAAGCAAGCGTTGGCGGCCTATTGGGCGCCCGATGCGGTTTTCCGGATCGCCGGCGAAGCAAAGCTGATGTCTGCCGCGGTGCCGGAGGGCACCGAAGGTGCGAGAGCGACGGTCGAAGCGCTGATCGACAAGTTCCAGTTTCATGCGCTCGAACGCCTGAACGCGGTGGTCGAGGGGAATGTGGCGGCGATCCATTGGCGCGTGACCTTTTCGACGGGCGGCTGCGCGCCGTTGACCACAGAAATCTGCGATCTCTGGACGATCCGCGACGATGGCAAGGTCGTTTCGCTGCTTCAGTTCACCGATACCGCGATGCTGCTGGCGACACTGGAGCGCGCGGGGGGCTGACCGAGTCTCTCGCGCTTGCTGTCCACAATATTCCACGTTATATGGACAAAATGAATTGCAGGACGTGATCGATGAGCAATGCGATGACACTCAATGTGCGCGTCGGTGGTGCGCTGGGCGCGTTCGTGGCGACGAACGTCGGCGAAGATGGCGCCTATGAAAATGTCAGTGAATATGTCCGTGACCTGATCCGGCGCGACAAGGAGCGGGTGGAGCGCGAGGCTTTCCACCGACTCAAGGCCGAACTGACGCTCGCATTTGCGGCACCCGACAGCGAGTATGAGGTACTCGATGCAGATGAAGTCATTCGCCGCAATTCTATAACACCGCTGGAATGAGTATGTTTCGCGTCCTCAGACGCGCCAATTTTCGGGTGGATGAGATCTACCGTTACTCGAAGAAGCAATGGGGTGAGCAGCAAGCGCAGATTTATGTTCGCGGTCTCTTCGATCGTTTCAGCGCCATCGCCGCACGGCGATTTCCGTGGCGCCCCATCCCGGCCGAGTTTGGCGTCGATGGATATATGTGCCGCTACGAGAAACACCTCATCTACTGGAAGGTTCTGGAAGATGGTACCGTCGGTATCGTGACGATCCTGCACGAGAAAATGTACCAACCGCATCAGTTGCTGCGCGACGCTTCAGGTTGAACGTGGCTCGACCGTTCGCACCCCCTCCCCCAGCATCGCGACCGCCGCCGCGGCAACGGGCAGCAGGCCTTCGCGATGCGCCAATATGCCTGCCTTCATGCGCGGATCCCAATATTTGAGCAGATGATCCGCGACCGCCCTGGCCGCGACCGCATCATCCAGCGTGGCGAAGTTCCGCGCGATCTGGTTGGCCATGTAGGTCAGCCGCTCCTGCCCGGTCATTCGGCCGCCTCCAACCGCGCGATCCGGCGCGATTCGGCGGCTTGCGCATCATATTCGGCCTGCCAGTCGGTCGGGCCGTTCGAGGCCGAGACCTGCACCGCGGTGACCTTGTACTCGGGGCAGTTGGTGGCCCAGTCCGAATAGTCGGTGGTGACGACATTGGCCTGCGTCGAGGGGTGGTGGAAGGTGGTGTAGACGATTCCGGGGGCGACGCGATCGGTGACGAGCACGCGCAGGGTGGTTTCGCCCGAGCGGCTGGCGAGCTTGACCCAGTCGCCGTCCTTCAGGCCGCGATCCTCGGCGTCGACCGGATGGAGTTCGAGCCGGTCCTCGGGGTGCCAGGCGACATTCTCGGTGCGGCGGGTCTGCGCGCCGACATTGTAATGGCTGAGGATGCGGCCGGTGGTCAGCAGCAGCGGGAAGCGCGGGCCGGTCTTCTCGTCGGTCGGGACATAATCGGTGACGACGAACTTGCCCTTGCCGCGAACGAAGCCGTCGATGTGCATCACCGGCGTGCCTTCGGGATTGGCGGCGTTGGCCGGCCACTGGATCGAGCCGAGCTCGTCGAGCCGTTCGAAACTGACGCCCGCGAAACTCGGCGTCAGCCGCGCGACTTCGTCCATGATCTCGGACGGGTGGGTGTAGGTCCAGTTCAGGCCGAGCGCGTTGGCGAGGCCCTGCGTCACTTCCCAGTCGGCGAGACCGTTGAGCGGCGTCATCACCTTGCGGACCGGCTGGATGCGGCGCTCGGCATTGGTGAAGGTGCCGTCCTTTTCGAGGAAGGTCGAACCCGGCAGGAAGATGTGCGCGTAGTTGGCGGTCTCGTTGAGGAACAGATCCTGGACGATAACGCATTCCATCGCGGCGAGGCCGGCGGCGACGTGGCGGGTGTTGGGATCGGACTGGAGGATGTCCTCGCCCTGGACGTAGAGCGCCTTGAAGCTGCCGTCGACGGCGGCGTCGAGCATGTTGGGGATGCGCAGGCCGGGCTCGGCGTCGAGCGCGACGCCCCAGTCGGCCTCGAACAAGGCGCGGGTATCGCCGTCGGAGATGTGGCGATAGCCCGACAACTCGTGCGGGAAGCTGCCCATGTCGCAGGCGCCCTGGACATTGTTCTGCCCGCGCAACGGATTCACGCCGACGCCGGGGCGGCCGATATTGCCGGTCGCCATCGCGAGGTTGGCGATCGCCATCACCGTCGACGACCCCTGCGAATGTTCGGTGACGCCGAGGCCGTAATAAATCGCGCCATTGCCGCCGGTCGCATAGAGGCGGGCGGCCGCGCGCAGCTCCTGCGCGTCCACGGTGGTCAGCGGCGCCAGCGCCTCGGGGCTGTTCCTGGCCAGACCGACAAAATCGGCCCAGTCCTGGAACTCCTGTGGATCGCAGCGCTCGCGCACGAAGGCCTCGTCGACCAACCCCTCGGTGACGATGACGTGCGCCATCGCGGTCAGCACCGCGACGTTGGTGCCGGGGCGCAGCGGCAGATGGTGCGCGGCTTCGACATGCGGACTGCGGACGAGATCGATGCGGCGCGGATCGATCACGATCAGTTTCGCACCCTGCCTCAGCCGCTGCTTCATCCGGCTGGCGAACACCGGGTGGGCATCGGTGGGGTTGGCGCCGATCACGAGGATGACGTCGGCGGCTTCGACGCTGTCGAAATCCTGCGTGCCGGCCGAGGTGCCGAACGTGGTCTTCAGCCCATAACCGGTCGGCGAGTGGCAGACGCGCGCGCAGGTATCGACATTGTTGTTGCCGAAGCCGGCGCGGATCAGCTTCTGGACGAGGAAGGTCTCCTCGTTGGTGCAGCGGCTGGAGGTGATGCCGCCGACTGAGCGCTGGCCATATTTGGCCTGGATGCGGCGGATCTCGGACGCGGCGTAGGCAAAGGCCTCGTCCCACGACACTTCGCGCCACGGCTGGTCGATGCTCGCGCGGATCATCGGCTTGAGGATGCGCTCCTGATGCTGGGCATAGCCCCAGGCGAAACGGCCCTTGACGCAGCTATGGCCGCGATTGGCCTTGCCGTCCTTCCACGGCACCATCCGCACGAGCTGTTCGCCGCGCATCTCGGCGCGGAAGGTGCAGCCGACGCCGCAATAGGCGCAGGTGGTGACGACCGCGCGCTCGGGCGTGCCGATCTCGACGACCTTGCGCTCCTGCAGGGTCGCGGTCGGGCAGGCCTGGACGCAGGCGCCGCACGAGACGCAGTCGGACGACAGGAAATCGTCGCTGGCCGTGCCCGCCGACACCTTCGATGCGAAACCGCGGCCCTCGATCGTCAGCGCGAACGTGCCCTGCACCTCGTCGCAGGCGCGGACGCAGCGCGAGCAGGCGATGCATTTGGAGGGGTCGAAATCGAAATAGGGGTTGGACAGATCCTTGGCCTGGCCGAGATGGTTGGCGCCCTGCGGGTCGTACCGCACTTCGCGCAGGCCGACCGCGCCGGCCTGGTCCTGCAGCTCGCAATCGCCGTTGGCGGCGCAGGTCAGGCAATCGAGCGGGTGATCGGAGATGTAGAGCTCCATCACGCCCTTGCGCAATTTCTGCAGGGTCGGCGTCTGCGTGTGGACGACCATGCCCTCCTCGACCGGCGTCGTGCACGAGGCGGGCGTGCCGCGGCGGCCCTCGACCTCGACGAGGCAGAGCCGGCACGAGCCGAAGGACTTGAGGCTGTCGGTGGCGCAGAGCTTGGGGATCGCGGTGCCGATCTCGGCCGCGGCGCGCATCACGGTGGTGCCGGCGGGGACGGTGACTGCGCGGCCGTCGATCAGGGCGGTGACGGTGGCCGTCGCGTCGCTGGCGAGGGTGCCGAAATCGGCCTGGCGTTCATAGCCCATGATGGTCTGCCTTCATGAAATGCTGCCGTGCGGATTGCTGAGCACGAGCATCGAATCGCGGCGCGCCAGCGCGACGAGGGTGAGCCCGGCGGCCTGCGCGCGGTCGACCGCGAGGCTGGTCGGCGCGGAGATCGTGACGAGCAAAGGGCAATTGGCGCGCACGGTCTTTTCGACCAGCTCATAGCTGCAGCGCGAGGTCAGCAGGATGAAGCCCGCTTCGGGGCTGGTCCCGCGCCGCGCGAGCGCGCCGATCAATTTGTCGAGCGCGTTGTGGCGGCCGACATCCTCGCGGGCGAGCAGGATGCGGCCATCGGGCGCGCAGAAGGCGGCGGCGTGGACGGCGCCGGTGGCGTCGCTGAGCGGCTGATGCGCGGGCAAGGCGGCGAGCGCGGCGTCGATGGCGGCGCGGCTGGTGGCGATCCGGCTGGTGACGGTCGGCAGCGGGCGCAAGACCTGTTCGATATTGTCCATGCCGCACAGGCCGCAGCTGCTTTCGGAGACGCGGGTGCGGGCGCGGGCGAGGACGGGCTCGAGGGCGTCCTGGGGGAGGGAGATGCGGACGATCCAGCCGCCTTCGACCTGGTGGATGTCGATGTGCTCGATGGCGTCGAGGCTCGCCAGGCCTTCGGAGAGGGTGAGGCCGGTGGCGAAATCCTCGAGGTCGGCGGGGGTGGCCATCATCACGGCGTAGCCGATGCCGTTATATTCGATCGCGACGGGCGCTTCGATGGCGATCGGGCGCAGGGTTTCGGTGGAGGGGGTGTCGAGGGCGATGCGCTGGGCGACGGCCTGACTGACTCCGTTGTTCCCCATATTTCCCCTTTCCGTCATCCCGAACTTGTTTCGGGATCCATAAACTCCGGGTGTCCGGTCTCGATCATTTTCTGAGGATTCGGCGCTTATGGATCCCGAAACAAGTTCGGGATGACGGCAGGGAGGGAGAACTTCGGCGCTTGATATCGCGAGCCTGGCGCCAGTGGAAGACGGACGTGGCGAAGTGCTCACCCTCACGCCGCCTGCTCCCGCGCCTTGGCCGCGAAATCCTCCGGAAAATGGGTGATCGCGCTCATCACCGGATAGGGCGTGAACCCACCCAATGCGCAGAGCGAGCCGAACTTCATCGTCTCGCACAGGTCGGCGACGATGGTCAGCGCGTCGCCGTCGCCGGCGATCACGCGGTCGATCGTCTCCTGCCCGCGCACCGCACCGAGCCGGCAGGGCGTGCATTTGCCGCAGCTTTCCGCCGCGCAGAACTCGAACGCGAAGCGTGCCTGCGCGGCCATGTCGACGCTGTCGTCGAACACGGTCACGCCGCCATGGCCGATCAGGCCGTCGGCGGCGGTGAACGCTTCATAGTCGAACGGGGTGTCGAACAAGGATGGCGGGAAATAGGCCCCCAACGGGCCGCCGACCTGGACCGCGCGCACCGGCCGGCCGCTGGCGCTGCCGCCACCGATCGCCTCCACCAGTTCGCCGAGCGTCACGCCGAACGCGGTCTCATAGAGTCCGCCGAAGCGGATATTGCCTGCGAGCTGGACCGGCATCGTCCCGCGCGAGCGGCCCATGCCGTAATCGGCATAGGCCTGCGCGCCCTCGGCCAGCACGAACGGCACCGCCGCCAGGGTCAGCACATTGTTGATCACCGTCGGCTTGCCGAACAGGCCTTGGTGCGCGGGCAGCGGCGGCTTGGCGCGGACCTCGCCGCGCTTGCCCTCGAGGCTCTCGAGCAGCGACGTCTCCTCGCCGCAGACATAGGCGCCGGCGCCGACGCGGATCTCGATGTCAAACGGCGCGATCTGCGGCGCGGCGAGCCGGACGGCGGCGCGCATCTTGGCGATCGCATGGCGGTATTCGGAGCGGATATAGACATAGCCCCTGCCCGCCCCCGTCGCCAGCCCGGCGATCGCCATGCCCTCGACCAGGCAGAACGGATCGCCCTCCATCAGCATGCGATCGGCGAAGGTGCCGCTGTCGCCCTCGTCGGCATTGCAGACGATGTATTTGACCTGCCCGGCGGCCTGGCGGACGGTGTCCCACTTGATCCCGGCGGGGAAGCCGGCGCCGCCGCGCCCGCGCAGGCCGGAGCGCTTGACGATATCGACGATCCCGTCGGCCGACAGAGCGCGCGCCGCGGCGAGGCCTTTCCAGCCGCCGGTCGCTTCATAATCGGCGAGGCTGAGCGGGCGGGTCTTGCCGGCGCGCGCAAAGGTCAGCCGGGTCTGGCCGGCGATGAACGGATGCGCGGCGATTGGGCCGATGTTCAAGGCGCCGGCGTTGCCCGCGAGGATAGCCTCGGCATCCGCGGGACGGGCGGGGCCGAAGCCGATGCCGTCGATCTCGACCAGGGGTTCGAGCCAGTGCATGCCCCAGCTCGAGACCCGCTCGACCTCGGCGCCGAGCGCGGCGAAGCGGGTGGCGACGCGATCGGCGCCGCAGGCGATCGCGAGCGCGTCGTCGGAGATGCGGACGCGGGTCATAAAGCGTCGATCAGTTCGCCGAGCGCGGCGCGATCGAGCCGGGCGTGGACGTCGGTGCCGATCATCGCGTTGGGACCGGCGCTACACAGGCCGAGGCAATAGACCGTCTCGATCGCGATCCGGCTGCCGGCGCGCGCCTGCGCCCAGGCCGCGAGCGGCTCCGACCCGCGCGCCTGGCAGGCCTCGGCGCGGCAGAGCCTGAGGATCGGGCGCGGCTCGGGTTGCTTGCGGAAATCATGATAGAAGCTGACGACGCCATGGACCTCGGCGCGGCTGAGGTTGAGCGCGTGCGCGACGATGCGGATGCTGGCCTCGTCGACGCAGCCATATTCCGCTTGCACTGCGTGCAGCACGGGCAGCAGCGGCCCCTCGATCATGCCATGTTCGGCGACGATCTCGCGGATCGTCTGGTCCTTCGCGCGGTCGTCTATCTCCATGGCGGGATGCTCGCGCATCGGCGGGTGCAGGTCAAATCGAACGCGCTTGTCGGTGATAGAGAGTGTCTATCATGCTGGTCGCAATGAGTGGAACGCCCCACACCCTCTTCCGTCATCCCCGCGCAGGCGGGGATCCATGCGTCTGGGCGACGTATATCGCATTTTATGCCCGCCATGGATCCCCGCCTGCGCGGGGATGACGGAGGGGAGTGGGATGACGGAAGGGGTTGGTGTAGGAAGGACATCCCCCATCACATCGCCCGCAACGGCGACCGCAGCCGCAGCGCCTGCGCGGCCGCGACCGCCGTCTTCGCCATCGGCGACAGCGGCTCGCGATCGAGCACGACGAGGCCGATCGAGTTGGTCGGCACGGCATCGGCGATCTCTATCAGCCGCAGCGCCGGATCGCCCGCGACGAGCTCGCCATGGCTGTCGGTGACGATGCTCGACACGCCGCCATGCGCGACCATCGACAGCAAGGCGACATAGGAATCGGCGGTCGCCACCGGTTGCAAGGTCAAGCCCAGGCCGGCGAGATGGGCATCGAGGATGCGGCGGTTCTGCATGCCCTGGTGGAGCAGGCACAAGGGCGCGGCGACGGCATGCGCCCAATGCACGGCATCGAGCGCGGCCAAAGCGGAATCGGCGCGGGTCGCGAGCAGATAGCGTTCGGAATAGAGATGGACACTGCGCACCTGCGCGGGCGGCTCATTCTCGAGATAGGTCAGGCCGGCATCGAGTTCATAGGCGAGCAGACCGCGCTCGATCTCGCGCGAGGTCAGCGAGCGGATCGCGATCTCGATCATCGGCTGCGCCGCGCGCAATGCCTGCACGAGATAACCGACCGCCGGCATCGCCGCCGGGATCGCGCCCATCCGCAACTCGCCCTGCAGCGGCCCGGCGGGCGCATCGATCGCGTGGCGCAATTCCTCATGGTCGGCAAGCAGCCGCTGCGCGAACGGCAGCATCGCATGGCCATGTTCGGTGAGGTCGACGAAGCGCCGGTCGCGCAGCACGAGGCGCTTGCCGAGCAGCGCCTCGAGCGCGGCGAGACCGGCCGACAAGGTCGGCTGGGTGACGTGGCAGGCATCCGCCGCGCGCGCGAAATGCTTCTCGCGGGCGAGGGCGACGAAATATTCGAGGAAGCGGAGTTGCATGGCGCCGCCGGTCTAGCCGCGCGCACCCGCCGTGGCGACCGGGGTTGGCCGAGGCGGTTGCGCCCTGCCGCTGCCGCCGGCTTTCGGGACCGTTCCCGCCCGCGTCGCCAGGGCCAGCGAGCGACGCCGCGCGCGACGGTTGCCGATCGGCTGCGGCAGATCGGCATGGAGATCCCCGGCCGCGTCCGCCGCGACTTCTGCCTCGACCTCTGCTCCCTCGCTCGCCGCTTCGACCAGCGCCTGATCCGGCGCATCCGACGCCGCCGCCTTGAGCATCGCCAGATGCGCGCTGAGCACCGCCATCATCTCCTTCGCGGCGCGGGGTGCGACCTCGCCGGCCGCGACCGCGGCGACCAGCGCCGCCGAAGCGTCGACCACGTCGGACGCCGAACGCAATATGGGCAAATCGAGCGCGATGCGGTCGCGCGGCGACAACGACACCCGATCGAGCGCCAGACGGGTCGCCGGGATGCTGCCGGCGAGCGCGCGGTCGATCAGATTGTCGATGACCGACTGGACCTTTTCCTCCAGAATCGCCTCGGCAACGAGCGTGGCATGGCCCCGCGCGCCCTTCGGACGACCGGCGGGATTGCCCGAGCGGCCGGGCTCGAAGCGGCCGTTCGACCTGTTTTCACCAGTTAATTCGGACATTCGCTTTGCCTCCCGAATCGGATGGCGCTTCCACGCCACGTGAGTCCATCGCTCCCGCGCCATGTGAGTCTATTGGAACATACAAAGAACATATGCCAAAAGCAAGTCTGGCGCCATCGGCTGCCGGCGCGGCTTGCCAATGTCCGGCGACGTCGATCCGAACGGGCTGATCGAGCGATATGCCGACATGGCTGACGGCGGCGAACCCGTTCGCGCCTTCAGCGATCCGCGCATCGCGCTGCCATGCTTGCCGCGCATGGACGAGATAGCCGGGCCGCCAGCGCCACGCGGCCCCTGCAGGAAACGCCTCGTCTTTGCGACGCCAGCAGTATGAGATAGGAAACGGACATGGAACTGCTCACTCTCCACGACATACTGGTCGCATGGCAGCAGGACCGCATCGACTACCGCGAGGCCATGCGACTAGCCCGGATCGACACGCTCGACGAGCTCTACGATGCCGCCGATCTGAGCGGCGTGGAGATCCGCACACAGCTGCACGACTTCGAGGATCGTCAAGCCGACCTCGTTGCGGACCTCATCCGGGGCCAGGCCAGACTTAAGGCCGCGTGACGAGCACCGTCGATCTCATCATCCCGGACAGTGGTCCGCTGATAAGCCTCGCCCATGCCCGGCGTCTCGACCTTGTCCTCGTGTTCGAGCGTCCCGACGTGATCGCCGACATTGTGCAGCTCGAGTGCCTGAAGAAGCCGGGCTCCCCGGACCACGACATCCTGACCGACTGGTTCGCGCGTATGGGTAACCAGATTCGCATCGAGGATACCGGCATGCGCGGCGTCTACGAGGCCGCCCTGGAGCGTGAGCGAAGCGGCGAAGAACCCAGAGCAACGTCAGGCTATGGCGACGCCGCGCTTGCCTACATGCTCCGGCGCCTGGACATCACTGCCGGTCCAGACTACTAAACCGGCTGGAATAATTCAGCGTATCCGGGTAGGGGTGCCATATGGCACGACCGAACATCCGTATGCTCCGGATTTACAAGACCGCACCGGGCGACGCTGGCGTGAAGGACATCCCCATCTTTTCAGAGCAAGAAGAGCTCAAGACGGCGGCCATGAAATGGCTGCTGGACCATCACAAGGACCCTAAGCGCGGATTCAAGCGGGCCACAATCTGCGACGTAGTCGAAGAGGATGGGACCATTTCCGTGAAATATGCCGTCCGAGGACCAGACACGGTAGTGGCGGTTCCGATTTAGGAACGGGTTGAGCATCGCACAACGGCTCCGAAGAACCAGGCCGCCGACACCAAGGATAGCTTGACATTCTTAATAAATAAAATACTGGATTAAATTATAATTGGCACTCTAACCACGAATAGACCCATATCGTGATTAGAGACTAGATACACCTATACTGGTTAGATGAATCTTTGAAAGACCATTTGGGCAGAATGTCGCTGCAGCGAGAATTGACAACTACCTATAGCCGCTTCGGTTTCAAACTTCATTCACTTTACTCGCCTTGGCGACCTGGCAGCCACTCGACTGGCACCAGCTTTTTCTCACCCCTCCATTCCTCCGTCAGTGTCACGCCAAGAATTTCACCCCAAACATCCGGCCCGGCGTGATCAAGAATAATCACTTGCATTCGTCCTCTGGCGCGCATGATTTCCGCGCCAACCGTTTCGAAGACAGAACGGATCGCTAGAATGTCTTGATCTCTGGTACGACCTGCTTCACTGACGTGCTCAACATTAAAACCCCGAGGGAAATAAACCTGACTTGGCTGATCGTATATCAGGAGCGCTGGAACCGGGTGAGAAACATCACTGAGAAAGAAACGCTGAAGCGCAAGCGTCGCGGCCACGTGGTAGGCCAGCCAATTAGCGCCACTCCCAATCTCCCAAAGATAATCGGACCGGTCAGATCGGACAACTTTGATCGTGAGGTCATCGATAGATAGCTCTATGGGTGCGTCAGGCCATTCGGCATCAAGGAGGGGAATTATCATAGATGCATAGTTCTGAATTATCTTTAGAGAGGCGGTCATCTTTTGTGTCACTTGCCCCTCGGAGTAGATCCGCCGGTGTTCGGCTATCAGTTCTTTAAGACTGGCGATCTCCTGCGGAAGATCTGAATCCTCGCCGGTTTTCTCATAAAGGGTAATCGCCTGCTCAAGCCGACCGAGAAAACGCTCGATCCGATCAGACCTATATGTGGCAGCGCGAACCTCCTCGGAGCGCCTTTCCAAGATTATCATTTCCTGTCGAATGCCGCTGAGGAGCGCCGTCCCTTCCTCAACTGCGCCGCGCAATCTCAGACGCTCCTTGTCGAAGGCGTCCGAAAGAGAGGGCTGGGCACGCAACTGGATTTCGATGCCAGCCAATGTTTGCTGGAGCGCATCTAGCTTGTCCCGTCCACCCCCACCTAAGGCAACCAACGGATCGTCTGATTTCTCAACGAGGTTGCCCAACCAGTTCGCGACATCGAGCCGGTCTCTTTGAATCTGAATCGCCGAGCCATAGCTGTGGCTACTCTCGATTAGCCTTTGAATTTCATTCAAGCGCTGCCTTCGTTCCGCGAGTTCTGCTGCCGTCGTGCGCTCCGCCTCGCGCAAGCGTTCTAACTCGGCGAGCGTTGCCTCGATAGATCCGATGGACGGCTGAGCGCGTCTGCTGGTAGCTTCGGACGTGATCCGAAGCAAATCCAGAACATCCGGCCATTCGCTGGGAATAGCAGCATCCGATGCTATCAACCCAAGCTCGACAGCTTGGCTGATCCAGGCTTGGGCTTCCGTCTGCCAAGTACGAACTGACGAGCGCGTTGCTGCCAGTTCACTCTCTTTCCGTTTTAATGCGCGCTGCAGCCGATCGATTTCCCATTTCGCCGCCAGCATTTCCGCCGTGAGGGCGCCGACAACGTAAGGAAAGATAGCCTTAAGCTTTTCGCGATGCTCAGTCGTATCAGCGTTGAAAAACAGAACGGCAGGATTGGCCACGATATATTGCGGCTGGAACATGAATGCGGTGAGATCGCGGAAGCTAACGCGGGATTGAAAACCCGAGTTGCTGTCGGGCTCCATGTCGAGATTTGATAGCGTCGCGAGACGATCAAGCATCCTCTTCACACTATCTGCTGTAATGTTTTTAGTTGGCTCCTCAGCGGGAACCGCGATTTCCTCGCCCTCTAGGAGCATCATATCGCCCGTTTGCTTCGCATCGCCAGGCTCCCGGCGAGCAAGCAATTTTTGACCCTCGACCGTTTGGACCAGAATGCCAAACCAAGAACACGCATCCCTGATCGTCCCGACAGGTATGCTGCACTTGCCAGAAGCCAAACAATAATCGATGATGGGGATAACTGCTGATTTGCCCGTTTTCGAGGCGCCGCTGATAACATTTGCTATACCCGGCTCGAACTCGAGAATGCGCGGTTCATGCCCCGCCTTCGACCACAGAATAAGTTTCAGAATCTGGAAATGCATCAGGGCCTCACCTGAAGGAGTGAGAAGACGTTTGCCGGAGGAACACGTGCCGTCCAGCGACCAAGTTTGTCAGCGCCATTGACGTAGGCTTTGAGCTTTTCCGATGGGCGGCGGAGGGAAATTTCGTTGGCTCGAAGCGTGCCATTCTCGTAGATAACGCTGAGCAAGCCGGATGCGATACCCGTGGAAATGGCTTCCAACGTGAGTTTACGCATGATAAGCGCCCGCGTGTGGATTGCCATTAAGTCTTCCCGCTGGCGCGCAAATTTCTCCACGAATTTTCCGAGCCCGGAGACTCGGTTGGTCGTCGTGAGGACGTCAAGCGTTGGCCTGTGGAGTACGATGGGTAGGACGAGGAATGACAGGTGAAGAAAGGGAAGGCCGCCGATAAACTCTTCCTGGTAGCCACGTCCAAACGACCAGAGCAACACCGCGCAAAGCGCGGAGTTTTGAACCGCTTCCACTGATGAAATATTAGGATTGATCGCCATGTCCTAGCTGCCGAAAAGCTTAGTATAGTTTGGGTGCCAGCCCACGCGAATGGCATCGGCTAGCATGTTGAATGAGCCAGGGATGAAATGGCTTGGAACTGCCCGGCCTTCTAGCGGCGCTTGGTGGCCGATGCAGTTGCGATAAATTTGCCGCCCCCGCGTTTCCTCGTCTCGTGAGCTATAGAGATCCTCGATCTCATCTCGTGTGATTCCAAAATGGCGCTCTAGGCTATCGTTGAACTCTGTGAGACTATCCTCAACGATACGACCGTCAGCCGCCCAGTTGATGCGATCTGCGTCCGTTCGCAAAAAATCGCTCACAGCGCGGACTAGATATTCCCGGGGTAATCCTATGCTCAAGAGCTGACGAACGAACACTGGGGCGGCTTGGAGCAGGGTCGCGACTTCCGAACTGGAGGGTTGCTCAGTTGTCGGAACGAGCAATCCGAGGATGCTATGCTTGCGGACGAAGGCCCGAAATTCAGATCGGAACGCTTCCGCATCAAGAGCGGGTGTGTCGCGCCGACGGATCGAAGCTTCGACCTTGTTTTTCGCAGCACCGATGGCAGCGTCACAGAAGCTGTCGAGCGATTCCGTGGGAATGGCAAGCCGGAGCATTGCCCTGATTGGTTCTAACGGATCGGCCTCGGTGACGATTTCGAAGTTTAGGATGATCGCCTTGCAGAGATCCTCGCCCGCTGCCAGAAACTCAGCGATCTTGGGATTGCATCCTTTGAGCTTATTTTTGAGCGTCACTTTTTTTGTGATTTTCGTAAGCAGCGCTTGGGCATCAGCGTCGGTTTGAGCCTCATGCATCAGCAGCGCGATCCCCGCTTCTTTGGCAGGGCAAACGTAGAGTCGGAACGTTGTGGTCTGCGGATTTAGGCTCTCCTCCGCGCAAAGGTTTGCCCAGTTGGCGAAGGCCTTCCAGAGTTCAGACGACCCATCCGAAAGAGGATTGCCTGATAGGGCACTCTTCGACTGCTCAAGCAGCAGCCGCCCGTCAGGCCAATGGATCGCGATGTCATCAGCATACTCCATGGACACGAGGCATCCCGCCTGAGCGTGCATAAGATGATGGCACAGCCGAACAGGCTGCAGCCCGTAGCCAAGATATTGGCCGGGCGCTGCACTCTTTGATGGTCCTGTTAGTAATGCTGTTGCCATTGTTCCCCTTCAATACCTTGGGCTTTTTCGGCCCTTCGCGCAAGCAGGTAGCTGGGTTGAGGCTACAGCGGAGCCATGCTGTCGCGAAAGGGGTGAGATCCAGCCATCACGGGTCCTATCCCCAGCAATGAGCCCAACAAAATTGCAAGCACGCGCTCGACGTTACTTGCCATAACACGATAACCGGGGATGCAGCGGACCTGCCGTTGCGCGGGCTCAATCGGCGACACGATTGAATGGCGCTGATCCGGCCCCTGACCAGCGGGAACGGGAACTGGGAAGCGCTACTTTGCTGGGAAAGCGGCCTGTCGTCATCCTTGCCGCTGGGCTTCATTCGCAGCTGACGCAGGCACCGTCGAACCAGCGCGCGGCGCCGAACAGGTCGTCCGGCGGCAGCATGTCCGCGGCGGACAATTTTCCCCGGCTGATGCGGGTCGCGACCAGCGGCCCCAGATCGGCGCCCCATGATCGTTCGCTCATCTCCAGCACCGCGCCGTCCGCGCTCCGGCATTCCGTGAGGTCATAGTCGGAGACATGCGGCGCCGCGTCGAACATCGTACACATCTCGCCCAGGATCGTTTTTGTGCCGGACTCGCCAATGCGGACGCCTTCATTCGCCAGAGCGGGTTGCCGCGGATCAATCGCACTGATTGCCAGGGTCTGCAGCACACCGCCCGGCCCCTCGTCGAACGCGACGGTGAAGTCGGCGCCGACATAGTGACGCCGGCGGCCATTCGGCAGCCGGTCATCGACGGACCGGCTGACGCCGCGCCTTCGCGTCGTCACCGTCCGCCTGGCTGCAAGCGCCCCCGATTGCGGCAGGGCCAGCAGCACCTCGTCATTGGGTGTGGAAGCGCTCGGCCCGTTGCGCTTGTCCGTCCAGGACGACAGGCGCAGCAGATCGGGCGGCAACTGCACTTCGGCCGGCGTCAGCGGTCGCCGGACGATCGATTCGGCTCGCGACGCACCCAATTCGTTGCCGCCCGAACCCTTCACCCTCGTCCAAAGTGCGATGCCGTCGTGCGTCAGGCACATCTCTTCGACGATCCCGTCACGGCTGAACCGCCACACCGTGCAGTTTTCGCCCAGCAGCCGGTCGGTGCGGTCGGTCCGATCGACGGTTATGCGCGCTGCCTGCGACGTGCCCCGCACCATCAGCGACCGGTAGCGGCCATCGCGCGCCGCATAGCGAAAGGATATGCCGCTGCGCAGGTCGGACATGGTCGTCATCGGGCGGCCGCGCTCGACCAGGTCTTCCCTGAGCCAGCGGCCGGAGCGCGAGACGGCCAGCCGATCGTCGCCACCGCCGCCCCAGCCCCGCTTCACGACCATCACCGCGACATGATCGACCGCGACCGGGATCGCGACGCGGGCATCGGCCGGCCATGTGAAATCCCGCGAGGGCTTGCCCCGCAGCCAATGGTCCATGTCAGCTTCCGGATAGGCGGCCGCGCGCGTGCCGTCATCCGTGCCGGATCGGATCGAACAGGCGGCCAGCGGCAATAATGCTCCGAGCAGCATCATTCGTATCAGCATTGCAGCTACGGCCTCCCGTCCGTCCTCGTCCTCAGGTGCCCGCTTTTTGGCGAGAACTGAAACTACTTCATCGACGCGATAGGTGAACACATGGTTTGCGGCGATGCCGATCGGGCGGGTCGCCTCTATGGGGTTGGCGTGGGGCTCCCCCGCCCCTCCCGCGCGCGCTACCAGATTCACGGATCTTTGAGCAGGTCACTGCGCGCGCCCCAAGGTCCATCCGGCCTTGGCAGCCTGGAGCTGACGCCAGCCGCGCAGCATGACAATTGGTCCTGGCTTTCCGTAGTATCCGGT
>Ga0268265_10001400_pt1 | contig 20441 bp, 37 predicted proteins | sample KBSSwiS52_FD_190355 | JGI IMG/M metagenome (GOLD analysis project Ga0268265, IMG submission 190355) | Switchgrass rhizosphere microbial communities from Kellogg Biological Station, Michigan, USA - KBS Switchgrass S5-2 (SPAdes) (version 2) | ecosystem: Host-associated > Plants > Roots >... | reverse complement strand
CAGAAATTCCCGCCGTGCAACGAGAGATTCGAGCTGGTGCGGTGCGAGTTGGTAGTTATCCACCTTCAATATCCGCTTCAGGCGTCGACCTGCCGATTTTCGCGCGCAGACATTCGGACCCGAGTGGTGAAGCTCATGGTTACGGGGGACGCGCCACACAAGCGGTCCGAGGAGGAATCATGAATCGGCGCATCAGAGACAAGTTGCAGATCGCAGGCGCGTCTGACGAATACATTATGAGCCGGATGGTCGATGTCTCGATCCACAAGCCTACGGACGAGGAGCGCCGGAAGGGTCGGCTACGTCGGCGCTTCTTTGCTGGACCACACGATTACATCGAGGAAAGCTTGGAGCACTTGAGAGCGGTTGCCAGGTGCCTGGATATGGAGGAACCCTCTTTGATGTCGATTGAACATTCGATCGACATGGTCTTTCTGCACTGGGTGAGGCACGATGACGTGCAGGTGTGGCGTGCGCCAGCTGAGTCCGCAGCAATCGGTCTGATGACTACGTTCTTCCCTGAGGTTCTGCGGGTTGAAGTGATCCACCTTTACGACGAGGATACCGCCGGTAAAGTGTCCTATCGGCCGCAACTTGAGGCGAGCCCGTTGCCGGCCGCGATGAGAGACAGCTTCACCGCGGAATGGCAGGAGACGTGGGGCGTTTCGCACGAAGCCCCAGTCCACCAAGCTGGCGCGCAGCTCAGCCATCAGGGGCCGGGCCTGACTGCGGGGAAGAAGATCGGTAGCTCTCGCGCACGGAGCGCGCGCCATCACTTATCGGGTACCCAACTTGTGGATTTCCGATCGTATTTGAGACCGGGCGCCGCCTTCAACGCGTCTCGGGTGGTGTCGAGCGTGAGATAGACCTTGCCGTCCTTGGCGGTGTGCTTGACCGCGTTGAAGGGCAGTGCCACGTGCTTCTCGCCCATGCCAAGGAAGCCGCCCACACCGACGATCAGCGCATTGACCTTGCCGTCTGGCGACAAGAGCACATCGTCGATTTCGCCGATCTTGTTGTTGGACGGATCATAGACGCTTTGCTTGTACCAGTCGCTGACCGTCACGCTTTGCGGAGGCACGGACTGCATGCTTTGACTGGCCGCCTGTCCGAGGGCAACGCCACCGAGCATGACGGTGCCAACGGCCATTGCAACGAGCTTCTTCACAGTGGTTGCTCCGGTTGTTGAGACGATGTGTGAACGCGTTCGACCGCGCGACCGTTCCTGTTCGGTCCGCTCGCACGACTCAGGGTTAAGGATGGACTGGAATGATTGGTGGCCAGGATCAACGAACTCGCGTGAGCCGAGATACCGCCGAGAGATACAAGCGGTGGCCCCCGAACATTGAGCCGGACGCGCGCGATTGCTCGTCCCCTAGCCGTCCGAGCGCCCATGACGATGGCCGATCTCGACCTCGGGTGAACAAGCCGGACAACGACGACGCGGCTATCCTTCAGGCAGTTGAAGCGGCGGGTGAGCGGGGTTTGCTGTGATCAAGCTGGCGGGGGCTCCGGCGCCAACCAGGCCAGCGGCAAATCCTAACGGCTCTGTGGTCCTGCCGCCGGCGCTCGTGACTTCCCCTGCTTACGCCTCGCGTGTTGTGTGCGACTGGATCGGTGGCGCCTTTGCGGTCGTTTGCCGGAATGCGGGTGCTCCTCGTCGCCTGAAAGCGCGCTGTGCGATAGGCCTTCGAAGGACCTGAAAAGGACCTGTCCAAACCGGAGGTACTCTATCCATAATTGGGCCGGGGAGTTGCATCTCATGAGCCGAACGGGAAACTCGGCGTAGGCCGTCATTGCGCGGCCCATAGCTTCAATCAGCGGAACTCCAGGGACCGGAATGCTCGTGCGGACATAGTCAGCGTCGGTGCGTAACGACTTCGCCCGTGCCCTCGTGCTGGGTAAGACCAGCTGTGATTTCTTCGTGGCCATGAATTACCTCCTGTGTAGCAACGGTGATCGGAACTACAGGTTGCACGGGGACAATAAGAAAATGGTGCTGACCGGCCCTCGCGCCGCGTGACGCGGCCGTCGGCCGGACCGCGAGCGACATCTCTTGGAGGCGCAATCTAGTCCCACCTGCGAAAAAGACGAACTGACGCTGGCCGGCGCGCTGTAGTGCCCGCCGGCGCTTCCAGCCGGTTAACAATGGTCTCAGGCAGGCCAGAAATACCGCGCTCTGTCCCGCCGGCAGCGCGTCGATCACCAAGCGTCGATAGATGACGCAATTGGTCGGCGGCGCGCAGCACCTGCCGGCCTTCCTCGGTCAGCCTCAGGACATAGGCCCGAAGGTCCGATCGGCTGCGCCGGCGCTGCAGGAGGCCCCTTGCGCATCAGGCGCCCTAATGCACCGTCTGCCCCTACCGCTCCAACACCAGGTGGCCGGCGTCCGTGTGCGTCTACCCGGCGCGCGTCCGGTGCACGAGCCCGCGTGCCAGAAGGTCTCCAGGGCGAACGCATTCCGAAACGCCGTTCGGGTAGCTCCAGTTAGCAGTCTTTCCGACCGAGGTCCCGCCGGCTCCAACCTTGCCAGATCTCGAACAGGGCAAGGATTGAAAGAAGCGAGCCGAGCGCCCAATGCCAAAGGCGAAGATGGTTCTGATGGGCATAGTGGAAGACGAATGGGGAAGCCGAGAGCCAGAGACCGCAGGCGAGCTGGGTAATTTCCTCCCACCGTCGCAGATGGACGAGTTCCAACTGAGCCAGCGCAAGCACCGCTAGCCCGGTTAGTCCAGAGTTCAGGACCACCGCGGGCACGGCAGGCTCGTCGTAGAACCAGGGGCTGAGGCCGATCATCAGACCCAGCGTGAGCCCCACGCCGTCCTCCCACGTGCGGTGTGTCTTCAGGAGGTCCTTGAGCGTCATTTTTGCCTTCTCCCGGTCGTAAGGTGGTTATTAGGCGCGTTGCTTTTCCTGCGCGATAGACCATGCTCCTGAGCCCACCATTTGTCGCCCTCCTAGCGTGCTGCTGGATGCACAGCTCCACCTCGGGCGGCGGCGCCATTAAAGCCAAAATCAACGAAAGACTGCGACAATTTGCATTTGACGGGTCTTTTGGAGGTCCCCTTAGTGGGACCTCTCAATAAATGCTCCCGACTTACGAGGTGACGACGTGGCAAGACCAGTGCGTTCCATCATCAGACTGTTCGAAAAGCTGCTCTTCGAGGAGCAGAAAGAGGCTCTGAAGCAACTGCAGGCGGCACATGAACATTCCCGCTCAGCGAAGAGGGCCGAGCTTGAACAACAGCTGGCGGCACTGGGCGATGACGCACCAAAGATGCCGGCCCGAGCGAGGGTGCTTAAGAAGGCCAATGGCTTGGCAAAGGAGAAGCCGAAACGTGCGGCCAGGAAGAATGCCAAGGCAGGTTCCGTGAAGGCCAAGTACCGCGATGGGAAGACCGGCGAGACTTGGTCAGGCCGTGGTCGGATGGCGAGCTGGCTCAAAGCCAAGCAGGACGCCGGGGAGAATATCGAGAAGTACCTGCTCAACTAGGTTTGGAATGAGAGGCGGCGCCGACCGGATCAGCCGGCGCCGCCGGACGCGAAGGACAGTTATTCCGGCCGACCGTGGCCTCCTTCGCGGCTCAGGTCCGCGAGGCTTGCCCAGTGCCGGCACAGAGCGCTCCAGGTCCGTGGGGCGCGCCTTCTCCAGGTCGGAAGCAGTCAGGGCTTCGAGCAAGGCGGTGACTCGCTCGATCATGATGCGACCCCCACCTGCGCCTTGTGCCATGCCTCCAACTCCTTGGCCGCCACCGGCGCCTCGGCGGAGCGCTCCGACGGAGGCTGCAAGTCGTTTTCGCTGAAGTGCTCACCGAGAAGTGGGCTCGCGGCGCCGTTGCGATGCAGCCACCGCACCAGGGCATGGTGCGCCCGGGTGACGTTCTTCCACAGCGCCTCCTCAGCCGCAGGCAGACACTGCTTGCCGTAGGCTTCCGCTGCGAACGCCTCGAACGCGGAGTCCGCCAGCAGCAGCATCGAGAGGGCCTCGTCGGCGCTCTGCGGCTCCAAGAGGAACATGAGGGACTCCATGGCTTCCGCCTGCGCGTGGGCGCGGTCCTTCAGGATCTCGAAGGCGTGGAATTTTGGGCGCGAGGACGGGGGCGTGCCGTGGAGCCCGTCCTCGCGCAGGGTCTGCCGACAATCACCGCCGCTCATCGCCTCACGAAGGTTGTAGAGGTTGGGGAGTTCCGCGGCGATGCCGCTGATCGTCGGAACAAAGCCGGTCAGACCGGCTGACTTGCCGAATTGCGATCTCCTCAACGGTGGGAGTGCTGGGCTTCTCATTGATCCGTCGCACGATAGCGGCGGCGGCTTCCTCGACAGGGGTGTTCATGAGCGGTCCTCCCTGCCGATACCGAGCAACTCCTTGAGCCGCTCGATGTCGCCGGAGATGTCCTCGGCGAGGAACCCGAACACATCTGTCAGGCTTCGCTGTGGACGCTCTCGACTGCACCGCGGCCGACGATCTCAACCGCCATAACTCGCATGGCTATGGCGTGGATCTCCATCTCGATCCGGTCCCAATCGAGTTCGTGCTGGCCGCGGAAGTCGAAGGATTTGGGCTTGGGAAGCGGGCGGTCGTTGCCGTTCGAATCGAGAGACGGTAGGGCATGAGCAGCCTGGGCCATGGGACACTCCGTTTGGGTTGGGTTAGGGACGTACAGGTGTCGTGAGCACCCGTGCGGCCCGTTGCAATGCGGGCTTTACGCCGCCCGCCTTCGCGGCCGGCCGCGGGAGCTGGCCGGCAAACCTCTGGTGCCGCATTGGGCGGCCAATTCTTCTCGGATGGCAGCGAGTTGCGCTTCCTCAGCCTGCAGGATGCGCCACAACTCCGCGTGGAGCGGGAGGCTGTAGTGCCACTCGCCGCGGAGCCCATGGGCGCGCATCTTCACGCACACCTTGCGCAGCATGTCGATGATGGCGGCGCGGCCGGCTGGCTTGTCGTCGGGGAAGTCGGGGAAGTCGGACGTGGGGCAGCGCTCTAAGAGTCATTGCAGGGCCTTGGCGCGGTCATAGGGACGGGATGTGGAGCGAATCACGCGGGACATTGCAGCTCCTACTGGACAACGAATTCCAGGGACTCTAAACCAACCGAAACGGTTGGTCCAGACCTCTGAAAAAGGTGGCTAAGTTGCTATCGCGAATTAGGCCCCCTACCCAGCGGGGCATGGTGCTCACTCCGATACAACTTCGTGCAGCTCGCGTTCTCGCCGGGTGGTCAAGGGAAGACCTTGCTGCGAGTTCCGGCGTTGGCGCCGCAACGATCAAGGATTTTGAGGCTGGTCGGAGCAATCCAAAGCTTGAGACTATTCGGAAATGGAAGAGGGCACTTGAGGGTGCGGGAGTAGTGTTCTTGGACGACGGCGCAAAGTCCGACGAAGGCGGTCCTGGCGTGCGGCTCAGGGCAAGGAGACGGTGAAGGAGTAGCGGCGATGCCCGACAATGTGATCCCCTTCTGGCGCAAGATAGCGGAACGTACGCTAGCGGAGGAAGCCAAGCGCGCTCAGGTATTTGAGCAGATGGATGTGGCGCTGGTCCTGATCGGCATTCTTGCCGGAACGATCAAGACCATGCGGGACACCGGCGCAACGCCACGACAAGTTGCCAGCGTGCTGCACCACGCTGCTAGTGAGCTTGAAGACACAGGCGCATGGGCAGACTGACGATGCGATGACCCGCGCCGACCGCACCACCGCCGACCGCGAGGCCCGCCTCCGCCGCTCCCTGCGCCGCCTGAACTACGACCTCGTCGATGCCGACGCGCGTGGGCTGTTCTACATCCAGCGCCCTCCAATTTGGAGTAGCTGGTGATGGGCACGATTCTGACCTTCGTGTGCCTTGGGTAGTCATTGTCGTCTTTGCGTGCATCGCGTCGTTTCTGTGCATGCAGCTCAACCGGCCCGATCACGACTGGAAGGGATGGGATGACCCGAGCGTCCCCTACAAGCGGCCGCGCCGGGGTCTTCAGCCGAAGCCTCTACTCAAACTGCTTGCCCTTGTCGTCGCCACCTTCCTCCTGATCAACTGGATGAAGGATGACACGACAAGCCTCGTAAGCACCTGGGTCAGGGGTGACGATGTGGACTACTAGAAGAAGATCGTCTCCTCTGACTGGATGGCGATCCTGATTGGAGGGACCGCGGCCGTGGGTCTCTCTTGGCTCAACAATGCGGTCTGGCTGGATGGTCAGAAGGTCGGCGAGCAACGAGAGCGGCGCCGTTGGCAGGCCCTTAACGCTGCCGAGCAGTGGACGCAATATTGTGAGGAGCAGGGCGATAAGGCGGGCGCGCAAAAATGGCGGGACGAAGCGGCGCGGCTGCGATTGGAAGTCGAGCAGGAGCCAAAGCAGCGATGACCCTGCTCGCGCGGCTCCTCCTCACCTGGGCCGCCACGTCGGCCACCTCCACTGTCAGAACCGGAGCGGCCATGTTCGTCCTCGGTATCCTGGCCGGCTGGGTACTTCCTGGGCGACACGAATGGGGCGCCGACCTACGGGGCGACCGGAGCGCCCAAGAACTGCAGGGCGCTGATCGCCGCCAACATCGACGGCTGGCGAAGCAAAGTCTACACCGCAGACGCGGTGCTCAACTCGCTTGATGTGCACTGCGGCAGGAACGGCTCCACCTGGGGCCAGTAAGCAGGCCAAGAGGCTCGAATGACTCGGCGCGGCGACGACCGCGAGACCTCCGGCGCCATCGATTTCGACGCGGCCTTGGAGGAGTACACCTTCGGCGGCGATGCCGAGGCGCTGCTGCGCGCCGCCAGCAACGTGCTAGGCTCCACCATCCGCTCGATCCAGAGCACGCCGAGGCCATCGCGGAACTCACCGGCTGCACGTGCATGCTTGAGGACTATGACGACGCCGGCCGGGCCGTGCGCAGGTGGTTCGCCACCATGGCGGAGCCCGGCGCGAGGCACTGGGCCCACTTGCTATCCGAGGTTCGCCGCCGCATTGGCGATGGCGGTTCCCCATCGATCCGCTCGTCCCCCCAAGACGTAACGTATTCCGCGGAGGCTCAACTCCATCGGCAGTCGGCAGTGCGCATCACTCGGTTAGACCGATTGATCAATTCGCTCGCTGTCGGCGTTGCCTTGGGCGTGACGAAGTATCTGGGCGATGGGCTGGCCGCCGGCGTACTGATAGGCGTCCTGGCGTTTGTCGTCTCGTTCGCCGTGTTCCGCGCAGTGAGTGGCTCCGAGTGAGCGCGAGCCGCCATGTGCCCTGCCTAGGGGCAGGCTCCAGCCGCTGGATCACGTCCGCAGGGCGCTCTGACCCCTTAGGCGGGGTCTTTCCCCTGCGCCGCTCGGATGAGCGCAAGCAACTGCTTTGACAACGCCGCCCCAGTGATCTGAGCGACCGAGTAGCCTTCTTGGATCAGCTGCTTCTTGATGTCAGCCACAGAGGCACACTCGCCAGACTTTGCAAGGGCGAACGCACGTTCAAGCGCCGTGAGTGTATGATCCATGTTGCTGGAGAATAGCACGGCCGGGCCGGTGCGAGGCACCAGTGCTTTGCCTCAAAAGATAATTGCGAATAGGCTCGAAGGGGGAGCGGAACCCAGCAGGGCTAGGCTCTATGACCGTGTCCCACCGCAGCAACGCCCGCCGCCGTGCCGTCCGCCGCCGCCTGGACCGTGAGGCCGCCTTTGTCGCAGCTCCAGAAGCCTACCATCACGGCGGTAATCCGGAAGCTGTGTTGCAGGCCGCCGGGTCCGTCATTGACTCCAACAGACCGATCGCCCCGGAGCACGCCGATACGATCTCCGTTGTGACCGACAATCTTAACATCGTGGTCGAGACCTACGGCGATGCCGCGCATGCGATCAGGCGCTGGTTCGCCCAGATGGCGGAGCCGGGCGCGGGGCATTGAGCTATTCTTGGGCTCGGCACTTGCCGCACCGAGGCGGAGCTGGGGACGGCTGAGCGCGAGACACGGATTGAGGTGCCGGCCTCCAACCTGTAGACTGACGCATCATGGATTTCGAGATCCTCGGCGCCATTTTGCAGGTCGAGACAATGGCTGTCGGGTCTGGAATCCGGGAGAGGGCCAGGTTGCGAAGAGCTTACGGGCGCGGCCGTTGGCTCAAACGAAAGGGAGTTGCGCGCGTTCGGCTGGCTGACAGGTCTGTCCACCTCGCCGAAGTGCACTGGTACGAAGCCTCCGGGATCGGGCGCAGGGAGTTCAAGATCAAGTGTCTGCTGCCACCATGAAGAAGCCTCAGCATCTGGTCGTATGCATCGGTAACGAGGGCTACCCAGCCTCGCTGGAGCCGCGGAAGATCTACGTCTCCGTGCGGGACGCGGAGGCGGAGAAGCATGGCCTCCTCCGGGTGGTTGACGAATCCGGGGAGGACTACCTGTTCCCGAAGGGTCTCTTCAGGCCGATCGACCTGCCGCAATCCACCAAGAAGGCAGTGCTGGCCGCTACGGGTTCTGCCGCCACCCCGTAGCGCGCCCTGGTTCGCCCTGATGGGAGAGCCGGGAGCGAGGCACTGAGGGGGTTGGTCCCTGACCGACCACCTCACGCCGATTGACAGAGGCCGCGGATACCGCGGCGGCCCTGCCGAACCCCTCCGCCAAATCTACCGATGTCTCGGACTAAAATCATGACGAACTGAACTGGCGAAGTCGGTAAAACACCGAGCCCACGTCGACAAGTATCTTGGCGCAATCCATTCTCGTCTTAACACTGGATCAGCAGGCGGCTCTAGTGAGGCCCCGACATACGCGACTGTGCATGCAGCGGTTTGCGCGAACACAACCAGCAGCAGGAGGCAGCAAGCAAAAAAAATGAAGGCGAGAGGTGTGGTGATGAGACCTTCCCAAAGACTTCCGAGCATTGGTTTCGTAGGCACAACTACTCCTCGCACCGCACCGCTCAAAAAAGCACCCGACATTGTGACTGCCAAGGTGGGGAAAGTACCTAAGCCCGCCGGGCGCAGATTTTCGTGCCGCTGCGAACTCGCCGACTACGACAATGCAGCCCGAGCCGTGCGCAGGTGGTTCGCCGTCGTGGTGGCGCCGAGCCCGCGCAGCCCATTTCTAATCGGGGGCTTGCCGCACGGGAGAGCCAATGATCCGGCCAGCGGGGTTGCGCACTCCGGACCATTGGCGGAGGTCCGCGGAGAGGCCACTCAACGCGTTCCCCCTAGCCTGCATAAGCGCACGCCACCGCATGACCGGCGAGACTCGGAAAATGCTTACGGAGCATCACCCGGTCGTTACAGCCGTGGGCGCCAGCGTGCGATAAACTTGGATCGGGCGTCGGTGCAGATCAGCGTCCATCGGCGGCGTCACGCTGGCCGTCGCCGAACCATGCAGCGTGGTTCACCTAAGGCGGCAAGGGAATCTCGTGCGGTGGATGGACAAGGTACCCCATCAGCGCAAACGCCGTGATCGCCACCAGGACGCGCATCGTGATCTTCTTCCGGTCCATGGTGACAACCTGCCGATTGCCCCCCGACCAAGGGCGCTACCTGCGCGGAAGGAGGGCCAATGACCCCGGTCAGCGATGGCGCACGCCGGGGTCATTAGCCAGAGGGATACCCCGCATCCCCCTGGGCGTGCATGAGCGCACACAACCCTTCTGAGCGGCGAGATTCGGAAAATACCTACTGAAGCTCATCGCCGGCGTGCCGTCCGCACGAGGCGCTCGACGTTGCCCGCGAAACCTGCGCCCGCTTCTACCGCGACGGCCGCTCGCCGGCCGATGCTGTGCGCGCCTTCGGGTCTGGCGCCCTCGGAAGCGCCCGGCTGGGCAGGAGCGGTGAACGCCATCGCCGAGATCCTGTGCGCCGGATCGCTGCAACGGGTCGCTTCAGCGGAGGTGTCAGACCCTCCGGGTCTGGGCGGAACTCAGCACTTTCAATGGGTTCCAGGTCAGAGGTCGCCCCACGCGCGGGAGCCAGCCGTCGCAGGCGTGTGTCCACTTCCAAATGATCACCGGCACTAGGCGGAGCCGCTTCGGTCTGAAACTGCTGGCAGCCCCGCCGTTTTGCGTCGAGCCTCGTCACGGCTATTCAACCACGCCAACCACAGCAGCCCTATGACGACCAGAAGAACGAAAGCTAAGAAGCCCCAAGCCATCACGTCGAAAAACATCGAGGCACCATCTGCGCGGCTAAGCGCGATATTGCCGGAGGCGGTCAGGCCGGTTTGGTGGCGGGCCGCAAGGGTCCCAGCTGTCGATCAATCCCAGGGCGCGCAACAAGCGTGATGATCGACTGGGAAAGGCAAAGCCCGTGTAGCGAAGGCGGGCTCTGTGCTGCGTGATTTCAAAGCTTAGCATATTCCGCCGAGGGCGACACTGTAATAACAGCGGGGAGAACAGCGGCGCGGGCGTCTACGGCCTTTTTACCAGAGACCGTATCGACCGCGAGACCTCCAGCGCCATCGACTTCTCGGCTCGGGGTCTAGACTCCGTCCAGGTCGACGCGCAACTCCGATGCGTCCGAGGGTCGCCGGCAGCGCCCGTCGAACTCGGCGCCCTGCTCTATGGTAAGGGACATGTGATGGATGTCGCTTTCCACGCGCGCCGAGGATTGCAACGCCACGGACATCGCGCGAATGGCTCCGGATGTCCGACCGCGCACGATCACACGCTCGGCCGCGATTGTGCCTGTCACCCTTCCCTGCTCACCGACGATGACCTCCGCGCCAGCCACGTCGCTTTCGAGATCGCCGTCGACTTGCAGGATGCCTCGGCTGATGATCTTGAGGCCCTGGCCGGTGATCCTAAGGTCATTGCCGATGACAGATTTTCCTGCCTCGACGGACCCCGTACTGCTGAGCTGAGATGGTCGAACGGGACCGGTGTTGAGAGGCCTGAGCGGTACGGGCGGAGCTGAAGAGGTACGCGCCATGATGTTCCCTCCGGCGAAGGCAGACCAGCGACAATGAAGCCAAATGCCTCTGCGCGTCTAGAGAGTCCGCTTCCCCATGTCAAAAAATAGGAACGCTCACGAGCCGCAGGAGGCCTCTGGAGTCGTTCAGGGCTGCCCACCCCTAGGCCGCTTCGTTCTCGCCGATTCCTGGCGGCCAAGGTCGCCTTTTCCTGTGGGCTCGACCCGAAGCCAATCGCTCGCAGCCGCTCCCTCCACATACTGGAGACCGCGACCCGCTTGCGGATGCCCGGTGCCTCCCGGATCACCTCGGCCTGCTCCGGCGCCGGCAGATCGCGCAGCCGGGCCACGCCCTCGTCGTCGCGGTCCTGGACGATGCTGCAGAAGGTGGCCAGCTTGACGCGCACGGCGGACCAATGGCGGGCGCTGCGTCCCGCGCCATACAGGACCCACCCGCGCCCGTCTGTATAGATGTGGCCGCGCGTCCCGCTGATGCACCAGGCCGCGAGTTCGTCCCGGCGCAACGCTCGGTCCCAAGCGCCCGCCACGTCAGCGCGCATTGCTCTCGCGCCGATGATCCTTCAGCCATGCCGCATGGTTCGCGTACTGGTAGCGATAACGCGCCGCTGGCCTTGAGTGTGTCGCATAAACTGGGCATCGCGGTCGCGCCGTTCTACCCGTACACGCCACCCCAGAACCACTTCGTATGGTTCGCTACCGCGTAGGCGATGGCGTGGGTGGTCTCCAGCTTCGCCTGCTGTTCCGGCATCTCCGGGAGCACCTCCCGGAAGGCGGCATAGGCGCCGTGCCACGCGGGGACGTCGTGGCGAGTAACCCACATAGCAGGCTGCAGCTCAAGTCGCTTGCGGCGCTAGCTCCGCCGCGCGCGCTCCGCGTCCAGGTTGTTGGATCTCCTGCTCCATGGGAACGCTTGGACCTCCGAGTGCGAATGGCGGATGAGGTCCAGCGCCCGCCGCCAAAGGTAGACACGATAGGCACGACGCAACGCGTCATCGCGGCCGAGCGTGTCCCAGAGGTCTTCGCACAAATCACGGTAGATGGTCATGGGTCACCCCTCCTCTGAAATCGGTGCCCTGCCTCCGCGATAGCTTACTGCGATCACGGTGGTGCATCCGCAAAACACCCCGATCCTGTGAGTGAAATGCCCGACATCGCATAAGGGCGAATGCTCAGGTGGACGCTCCACCGTGGAGCTACCCTCCGGAGCCTCAGGCCCGCTTGCACTCCGCCCCGGCGACTCGGCGGCGGCGAGGCCCCGACCCGAGCCCGAGCATTTCTCGCAGTGCCCAGCCTGTGCTGACAAGCGCGACCTCAACGAAGTGGCAGCCCCCACACGCGCGCGATGAGCCCCCGGTCTCCCCGGCGCGTGTGGGCCTGCGATGCCAATGACCCAGCCGGCGGGGTGGCATGCCGAGCCATTTGACAAGAACGGACGCGGAGAGGCCATCTACGCACGTCCCCCTAGTAGCATGCATAAGCGCACACACCCTTCTGACTGGCGAGATTCGGACAACCTACCAAGCACCCACGGGCGCGAGGCTCTCGCGTACAGGCGCCGCCGAAGCTCAGGGCAGCCTCGTAGGTTAGTGAGGGGTGTCGACTGCTGGCGAAACCTGAATCGCCCCTCAAGACTCCCACTTCTCAACGTGGTAAGGTCCTCACGGACGCAACACGAAGCCCGCGCCAGCTACGTGGCCTTGGCCTTCCCAGTCGATCATCACGCTTGTTGCGCGTTATAGAGGATTGATCGGCGCTTGGGACCTGGCGGCTATCATATCAATAGCTAGCCCCGCCTCCGGCAGTCGCGCTTAGCCGCGCTCAAGGCTACCTCATGCAAAGCCCTACACTCCAAGGGCGATCCATCCTCGTGGTCGAGGATGAGCCCCTTATCGTCATGGCTATCGCGCAAGCTTTTGAACATACCGGCGTCGAGATGACGACGACGAACACGCTACGGCACGCCCTGCTCCTCGTGGAGTACGATGGACTTGCTGGCGCCATCCTGGATCATGTCCTGCCAGACGGCGACTGTTCCCTTCTCTGCGCTCGCCTCAGGGCACGCAGCATCCCGTTCATAATCTATAGCGGGTTCCCAAAGCTCGAAGGTGCCTGCCAGGGTACACTGCATATCACGAAGCCCGCGACGGACGCTGTGCTTGTGGCCGCGATGGTGGGCTTGATCCAGAACGCTGGAATTTCAAACTGATACGCGCCTGGGGCTTGGGCGACTCAGAAGCCTTAGCCGGCGGATCGCAGAGATCGGCGACGTGTCGCAATGCCTGCGCCAGCCGTTGCCTTTAGGCCGGGCGTATCCGCTCCACCTGGCTGGTCCTCGTGATGCCAGCGGCCCCGCTCAGGCCATGCTCCGGACAGAACCCGCTGCTCGCGCAGGCGGTCGGATGTCCGCCACGCTCTGGAACCTGACGTGCACGTGGCGTCTCTTTTGACCCACTCCGGACGCGTATGCACCTCAAAGCAGAAGCAGCATCTGCCCTCTCGACAGCTAAGCAATTGGCGAAGGGGCGTCATGGAGGCCAGGATAGGCGACTACAGACTAAACCTGATAGGCGAAAAGCGCAATCCAACGCATCACTACAGTGCTTTTCTGCACAAACAAACCGTCGAGAAGCCGACGAAGAGCGGACGGGCGCTGCGTGACCCTCTCGATCTATAGGAGGCGGATGATCGTGCGCAGAACCTCGACCATGTCGCGGCGTTGCCTAATGGCCGAGCGTGCATCCCTGGCATGGATACGCCGCGGCAGGATGCTGGTCGCCGACCTCCTAGTCCCGCTCTGTCTTCCGGGCCTGGGCTTCATCGATCGAGGGGCCATCGCGCAGGAATTGGTAGGGCCGGATCGCTGGCGCGCGGCGATGGGCTCGACTGTGCTCACGGTCGAGCACGAGAAGGCCAAGGCGGCAAAGCCGGGCTCGGATTTCAAAGAATGTGCGAACGGCTGCCCGGTCATGATCGTCATCCCTGCTGGCAAGTTCATCATGGGCTCACCGGAGGCCGAGCCAGACCGACGAACCAGTGAAGGCCCGCAGCACGCGGTGACGCTCCGGCAGCCATTCGCGGTCTCCAAGTTCGAGGTGACGTTCGAGGAATGGGATGCTTGCGTCGCCACGGCTGGATGCTCGCGAGTGCCAGACCATTGGGGGCGCGCGGAGATGCCAGTGCTCAACGTGAGCTGGGACGACGCCAAGCAATACGTCGGCTGGCTGTCGCAGTTGACTGGCAAGGAGTATCGGCTCCTGACAGAGGCGGAATGGGAGTACGCCGCACGGGCTGGCGCGAATACCCGCTATTCCTGGGGCGACGATGCTGGCGTTGGCAACGCCAATTGCGATGGCTGCGGCAGCCAATGGGATCTCCAGCAAACGGCTCCAGCTGGATCGCTCAAACCAAACGCGTTTGGGCTTTACGACATGCACGGCAACGTCTGGGAGTGGGTTGAGGATAGCTGGCACGAGAACTACGACGGCGCACCAGCGGACGGGTCAGCATGGCTTCGGGGCGGCGATACAAGCTACCGCGTCGTCCGTGGTGGCTCCTGGCGCAACGAAAGCGAACTCATCCGCTCGGCCGCCCGCGACAGGCGAAATATTAACGTCCGGTTCGACACTCTCGGGTTCCGGGTAGCCAGAACGCTAACGCCTTGATCCTCGGACTTATGACGCAAACGCCAGAAGACTAACAGGCCGGCCGGCCCCACATTTTGGGGTGGCGGCCAAGCCCGGCGACGCGCCGCACCTGATCGCCGTTGGCTAACGGGGAGCCTCTTAGCTTCGCCAGGTGGTAGTAGGGAGACGAGCAGCAACGATGCCTTCTGCAAGTTTCACTTTCCACCTTTCCCAGCGGCCAGTAGGTCTGCTCTGCCTCTGAAGGGGCTGCTCGACTGGGACACCCCCAGCCGGGCTGCGTCGAAGATCTGCAACAGGCAGCGACGCTCGGTTGAAGACCGCTGCGGAACTGCTATACGCTGTACCGGCCATAGGCAAGCAATCGGGAGCCTGACGATGTCTTGGCGGACAGTTATGTCAGCCGTTGCTCTGTTGTGTGCGCAAATCAGTCTGGCCGAGGCGGAGGACTGGCCGGCCAGGCCGGTCCGCGTCCTTGTCGGATTCGGAGCCGGCGGCGGGACCGATGTCGTGGCCCGCATCGTTGCCGAGAAGCTATCCGAGGTTCTTGGTCAGCCTTTCCTGGTGGAGAACCAGCCCGGCTCAGGCGGCACGATCGCCGGTGGCATCGTTGCCGGCGCTCCCAGCGACGGCTACACGGGCCTGGTGATTAGCGCGGGCCACGCGATATCCGCGGTCATGGTCAAGAAGGTCCCGTATGACCCGGTTCATAGCTTCGCGCTGGTCGGCATGATCGCCTCGTCCACCTTTGTACTGATGGTCCCTCGCAATTCTCCAGCGACCGATCTCAAGAGCCTCCTGGTGCACATCAGCGCGGCGGGGGGCACGGCGCTCTATGCAACCCTGAGTGCTGGCTCGGGCCAACATCTGATCGCCGAGGACTTGCGCCAGCGCACGGGCATGAATGCGCAACATCTGTCATTCGCGACGACCGGAGAGGTGGTGGCGGCCCTCATGAAAGGGGATGCGGCCTTCGGCCTCGAACTCTACCAGGCAGTGCGCGGCCCCGTAAGCGCTGGTGACCTTCGGTTGCTCGCGGTAGCGTCTCCCTTCCGCTGGCCGGCGGCGCCCGATGTACCGACGTTCACGGAGAGCGGCCTTGAAGACTTCAAGTATGGGGCCTGGTACGGGTTCGCCTTTCCGGGAGGCACACCGAAGCCGATCATTGACAAGATGTACGAGGCGCTCGAACGGGTGCTGGCGCGCGATGATGTGAGGAGGAGCCTTGAGGTCGCGGGCACGATCGCGACCCTCTCGACGGCGGGGCACCTCAGGGAGATCATCGAGTGGGATATCAGGAGACTGCAGGAAGTGGCTAAGAAATCGGGTCTGGGGCCGAAATAGGCGGCTGGGTGGCGAGGAGTACCGGGTCGTTCCGAAGCGAGTCCTCGTGCAAGAGGTCAGCCGCGCCTCAGCGTAGGAGACCCCTCCGCCGCGGTAAGATCATCGGCGAGGTGGTGAGCAGTCAGAGTCCGGCGCTCAACCAATTGAGCTATGGGGCCGTGGCAGCCGGTGATGGGATCGAACCACCGTTCCCGCAGTCAAAGTGCGGTGTCTTCGCCACTAGACGAACCGGCCGCAGGTGTGGAGGCGCGTGCTGGAGTCGAACCAGCTCGTGACCGGGTTGCAACCGGTTGCAGTCCCACTTTGCTAACGCGCCAAAAAGTGGTGGGTCGCCGCAGCTTCGAACTGCTCGGCACCAACCCCTCTATTTCATAGCCAGCCGCTTTACAGGCGGCCGAGGGGAAAGCGACCCATAGTAGTTGGTGCTCGCCCTCGGCCTCGAACCGAGACATCCGCCAGGTTTTAAGCTGGCGCCCTCTACCTCTTGGGGTAGGCGAGCTGTGTTGGTGCCACGGGCTGGCCTCGAACCAGCACACGAGCTGGGTTTGAGCCAACCGCCTCTACCTCTTGGGCTACCGTGGCGTTGGTGCGCGCGGCGAGATTCGAACTCGCAACCTCCGGCATCTCGGGCCGGCATCTCTACCAATTGGACTACGCGCGCAGAATTGGCGGATGGTGGACGGCTCGAACGTCCGCGACCTTTCGGCCGGCTTCGCGATAGCAGCGCGACCCGTTACCACTCCGGCAACCATCCTGATCTTCTCACCTGGTTGACGGCATCCCGCGCCGCACCCGCTTCTCGCTCTCCTTGAGCGAGGCAAGCGTGCGGCCCGGTCCGTGTACCTCGATCACGTCCCAGAGACCGTCCTCGCCTTCGAGCTCCACCCGCTTGCCGACCTCGGCGCCGCGCTGCTCGATCCAGCCGGTCGTGTGGGTCTTCTTCTGTCTCAGCAGGCAGTGGAAGTGCAGGTCGCTCATGGCTTCGTGCTCCAGGATTTTGGCGGAGAGCTGACGGTTCGAACGCCACACCTTGCGGTGCCCACCCGCTTTCGAGGCGGGTTGCCGGCCACTCCAGCGGAACTCTCCGTGTCTTGGTGCCCTCGGCAGGACTTGAACCTGCACCCCGAAGGACTCGCTTCTGAGGCGCGCGTCTACCAGTTTCACCACGAGGGCAGTGTTGGGATTGGGTTTGGACGAGGTGCGCGCTAGGCGCGCGCGGGCGACGAGTTCAGCGCTGGTAGCGCGAACTTTGGCAAAGTCGGGATAAGGTCGCCAATCGGTCCATAGGCGCTTTATGGTGTAGTCAGCAGACAGAGTCAAGAGGGGTAAGGCGCCCGCGGAGCCCGCACCGCTCCGCGGTGCCAGTTGGGCTGGGGCAAGAGCCCCAACAGTGACCAGGGAAATCAGAAGCTCTTACGCACCGATTTCGGGCGCGCGCAGCGCACCTCGTCGCTGTTCTCGGCGTGCTCTCCCATTCGGAGTTGGCCCAGGACGCCATCTGTGTTGAGCACCGAGCACGCTGCCCGCGCAGCCTCGATCATCCGGCAGTGGTCTTGGGTGGTTGGACCGGCGGATGATCCGCCACGTCGGCGATGCGCCGAAGCGCGCGCAAATCTCACTGCTTGGTCGTGTGGCAGCTTGTTCAGCTGAGCGCGCGTGATGCCCGTAAGCAGCGCCTCGATCTTGGAGATGCTGGATATCATCACCCATCTCCCTATGTCTTGAGCAACACCGACATCTCGCCCTTGAGCCGGGATTGCCGCGTCCGGCCGGTCCTCAGGAGCCGCCGCTCCAATTCGCGCAACAGGTCCTTGAAACGGCCCCGCGATGCCCGGCGCGCCTCATCATGGGCGCTGTCGTGCTCGATGACGGCATCGGGAATCCGGCCGATCTCACGGGCGGAATACCGTTGGTCGATGTAGTCGAAGTGGACGCTGGGCGATGACAGGTAGGCCCACGCCATTGAGTGCTCGTCGTGGTTGACCGTGCTGCGCTCGATGGTGTCGGCCCACGTCCGGGCGAACGCGCGCGCGCCTTCGGTCGGCCGGAACACCACCACGCGTGAGCTGCACTCGACCGACAGCCAGTGCGCCCAGCGGCGTCTCCGGCGCACGTTGCGGGCAATGACCACGATCCCGACATCGCCGCCGATCTGCGTCACGGGCTCGATGTCGCCCCGCACGAGGCAGTCCACGTCCATCAGGATCACGGTCTTGCCGGGGTAGGCGTCCATGGCCTCCAGCACCACGGTGGGCTTCCTGCGCGTGTTCCAGGCGACGGCACGCGCACCATGAGCTTCACGCGCCTCTTGGCACATCTCGCCACCATCGTGCGCAACACGATGCGGCCCAGGAGCGCGCGCCCCGGCGAGGCCACCTTCACCCTCACCACCCGGCCCACACCCAAGCAACAGCAAGCGCTCGACCTCGTCGCCGCCATAACCGTGTAGCCAGTTGCCGTCGCCCCGCTTCAATCGCAATCCATTGAAGCGTTTGAAAAACTTTCATCGGCTCACGAGGAACTTCGGATTAGCTGTCGCAACCGGCATTGCCCCAAGTGCCAGAGCGCGGCGGCGCAGCAGTGGCTCGCCGAGTGCGAGGCCGAGCTGCTGCCCGTCGGCTACTTCCACGTCGTCTACACGGTGCCGGCGCCGATCGCCGACATCGCCTACCAGAATAAGCGAGCGATCTACGATCTGCTCATGAAGGCCGCGGCCTCCACGACGCTCGCGATCGCGGCCGGCCCGAAACACCTGGGGGCCCGCATCGGCATCACGGCCGTGCTGCACACCTGGGGTTCCGCTCTCACCCACCATCCGCACGTGCACATGATCGTGCCGGGTGGCGGACTGTCGGCGGATGTCACGCGCTGGATCGCTGCGCGGCCGGGCTTTCTCGTCCCCGTCAAGGTGCTCTCGCGCCTGCTTCGGGGCCGGTTGCTGGCCATGCTGGCCGAGGCTCACACGCAGGACCGCCTCGCCTTCTTCGGCGACCATGCCGCGCTCGCCGACAAGCGAGCCTTCAAGCGCTTCCTGGCGCCGCTGCGCAGGCGAGAGTGGGTGGTCTACGCCAAGGAGCCGTTCGCGGGGCCAGAACAGGTCCTGCGCTATCTCTCGCGCTATACCCATCGCGTTGCCATCTCCAACCGCCGGCTGGTCGCCGCCGACGCCGACGGGGTCGCGTTCCGCTGGAAGGACTACCGCGTCGACGGACCCGGCCGCTGGAAGACGATGACGCTCGCTCCGCACGAGTTCACCAGGCGCTTCCTGATGCACGTGCTGCCCAAACGCTTCCACCGCGTCCGCCACTACGGCCTGCTCGCCAACATCGCCCGCGCCTGCCGGCTGCTCGATGCAACGCCACGCGTCGCAGAGCCCGAGGCGGAGAAGGTCGCAGCACCGGACGAGCCACGCGTCCTCACCTGCCCCTGCCCGCGCTGCGGCGGCCGTATAATCGTCATCGACGTCTTCGCGCGTGGGTGCCAACCGACCTACCGACCGACTCCTCCCCCGACGCCGATCAGGATCGACACGTCATGACGGCCGCTCGGACCGCTCGCCGCAAAGCCGCCCGCCGCGGACGCCGCGCATCGGCCGGCGACGACGACGCCAGTTCAGGGTCATCATTCCTCGGTCCTGCACCGGCCTTAGATCGCGGTAGGGACGCAGGTTACCCTGCGCCCCCCGCACAGATCCGTACGAGCCCAATTAAGGCATACGGCTCCTGCCTTGGGTGGTGACGGCGAAGCGAACGCTGGGCCACGGATGAAGGATCTTGGGTTGCGGAAGAAAGTCATCGGCCAGCTTCGTCATCCGTTCCCACGAGAAGCGATCCTTCTGGCTGCGGCGCCGCAGCGGGCGCAGCCAGAGGCGCTTGACATGGTGGCGGAAGGCGCCGAGTGCCGCAGAGTTGGTCGGCACGGCATGGTAGGCAAAGTAACCCCGCATGCGCCGCCGTAGCCCCTCCTTGATCTCGCTGAACTTTGCCTGCATGCGATCGCGCCGGGACTTCCGTTTAAGCTGGAACTTGCCCTTGCGCGTCCGCCCACAGATGAAAACAAAGCCCAGAAACTTGAAGGTTTCCGGCTTGCCGAGCCCGCGCCGCGTTCGTCTGGCTGCCGCAAAGCGGCCAAACTCGATCAGGCGGGTCTTGTCCGGATGCAGCGACAGCGAGAACTCCTCCAACCGCGAGCGCATCGCGTCCCAGAAGCGCCGGGCGTCCGCCTCGTGCTCGAAGCCCACGACAATGTCGTCGGCATACCTGACGATGATCATGTCGCCCGTGGCCTCCTGCCGTCGCCAGCGCTCGGCCCAGAGATCGAACACGTAGTGCAGGTAGACGTTGGCGAGCAGCGGCGAGATCACCGAGCCCTGTCCCGTCCCCTTGTCACTGACCGTGACAACCCCATCTTCCAGTACGCCCGCCTTCAACCACTTCCGTATCAGGCGGATGATGCGTGGGTCGCCGACCCGATGCTCGACGAAGCGCACTAGCCAACTCTGACTAACTTCGTCGAAAAAGGATCGAACGTCCGCGTCAAGAATGAAGTTCACCTTCTTGCTGGTGATCCCGACGCACAGCGCATCCAGCGCATC
>Ga0268265_10001393_pt1 | contig 20490 bp, 20 predicted proteins | sample KBSSwiS52_FD_190355 | JGI IMG/M metagenome (GOLD analysis project Ga0268265, IMG submission 190355) | Switchgrass rhizosphere microbial communities from Kellogg Biological Station, Michigan, USA - KBS Switchgrass S5-2 (SPAdes) (version 2) | ecosystem: Host-associated > Plants > Roots >... | reverse complement strand
CGACAGGCGCATGGCCTCGGCCACGGTATCGAGCAGAACTTTCGGTTCAAAGGGTTTCGTCAAAAACGAAAAAACCCCACGGCGCGTCGCCGTCACCGCCTCGGGGATGGTGCCGTGCGCGGTGAGAATGACCACCGGAAGCGAGGGCGACTGCCGGTGGATGGCATCGAACAGCCCCATGCCGTCCATGCCCTCCATGCGCAGATCGGTTACCACGACTTGGGGACGCGACACTGCCATCGCGGTGAGCGCTGCGGCGCCTGACGCGACCGCGGTCACAGCGTAGCCGGCCGCCGTCAGGCGCATCGCGATCAGCTGCAGCAGGTCCTTGTCGTCGTCGACCAGCAGGACGGGTCCGCGCTCTCGTGCGGTCAGGGTTTTCATCGCGTGCGCCGCCTCAGCTTCTCCTCGCGCTCAAGGATACCGCGCTCTATCGCGCGCAGGGCCTCGAGTTGCTGCTTCATCGCCTCTTCGCGCTTGTCGCGCTCCTTGTCCGCAACCGCGCGCTCGCGGCCTGCGCGCTCGGCGTCGGCGCGTAGCCGCTCGATTTCATGCGCGGCGCGCCTGCGCTCCGTGACCTGCGAGGACAGCAGAGCGGCGAAGCGGCCAACGCCGGGCGCCCCGGCGTCCGCGATCGGCTCGAGCAATTCGACCGCGCGTGCGTCGTCGCGCAGCGGCGGCGGCAGGGTGGCGAGAAGCGTGGCGAGCCGCAGGCGGTCGGCCGGCGCGCCGCTTCCGAGCGCCTGCTGCGCCCGGCCGAGGGTCGCCTGCTGCTCCGCGAACGGCGCACGCGAGGCGACAACCGCTTCGGCGACGATGCGGTCCACGGGGTTGGGTTCCAGCGCGGCGCAACCCGCCAGGGCGATGGCGAGCAGGAGCCAAAGCCAACGGCTCATGCCGCGACGCGACGCGGCAGGGCGACGCGGAAATGCCCGCCGCGTGCCTCCGCCAGCACGCTGATCTTGCCCCCGTGCGCCTCGACGAATTCCCGCACGATGGCGAGGCCGAGGCCGCTTCCCTCGACGCGCGCGCCGGCGCGCGCGGTGCCGCGGAAAAACGAGTCGAAGATCGCCTCACGCTCCTCCGCCGGCACGCCCGGGCCGGAATCGATCACGTCGATCAGCGTCTGGTCGCCGCTCAGCCGCGCCAGAACCGATACGCTGCCGCCGGCCGGGGTGAACTTGATCGCGTTGCCGATCAGGTTGTCGAAGATCGAGCGCAGCTTGTCGGGGTCGGCTTCCAGGGTCGCCGGCTCGGCATCGATTGCCACGCGCAGCCCCTTTGCCTGGGCCGCGAGCTCGTGCGACTGCGCGGCCTCTTGCACCACGGTTCTGAGCGAAACCGGACGCACCTCGAGCGAAGCCGCCGCGTGCAGCGCACGCTGGTAATCGAGCAGCGCCTCGATCAGGCGCTGCAGCTTGATGCTGTTGTCCTTCATGATGACGACCACCTTGCGCTGCTGGGACGAGAGCGGCCCGCCGATCTCGTCGTGCAGCAGCTCGGCGCCTTCGCGCAGCGCGGTGAGCGGGGTCTTCAGCTCATGCGACAGGTGGCGCAGGAACCGGTTCTTCTCCGCTTCCAGCTCGGCCAGACGGCGGCGCAGCCAGTCGAGCCGCTCGCCGAGCGTCTTCAGGTCGTCCGGGCCGCGCACCGCGATCGGCTGCGAGAAGTCGGCGCTGCCGAGCTGCCGGATGGCCGTATCCAGCTGCGCGATCGGGCGCACCACGTGGCGCGTGAGGGCGAGCGCGATCGCCAGCGCCAGCGCGGTGCTGAACAGCACGAGCAGCACGAGCTGGCGCTGCACCGATTCGGCATCAACGCGCAGGCGCTGCACCTCGCGGTCCGCGACCCGTGTGCTGATGGCGAGCACTTCGGACGCGTTCTCCGACAGCTCCGCGGCTAGCGGACCGACCTTGCGGTGATCCACGCGCTTGGCCTTCACCAGCACCTGGTAGAGGGTCGCCTCCTGCAGCATGGTCCTCTTCAGGGCCGCGAGCTGGTCCGGCTCGAGCGGCAGCTGCAACAACTCGTCGGCCACCTGGCGGAAGCTCGTGTGCACCCGGCCGAGGTCGTCGCTCAGGCCGGGGGCGTCGAGCAGCGCAAGGCGTTCCAGCGAGCCGATGCGCGCCACCAGCGTGCGGCTGGCCCGCGCCGCCTGCGAAGCGTTGAACACCGCGGTGCGGGCATGATCGGCGAGCTTCTTGCTGTGCCAGGCCGAATAGGCGAGCGCGCCGACCAGCGGGGTCGCCACCAGCACGAAGCTCACCAGGCACAAGCCGAGAAACGATCGCGGGTACGCCATGTCCTTATACTTTCAGCCGGCTATCTCGATTACGAGGACCCATGTCACAGCCCCCCGGGCCGCCGCAATCCCCCCGGCTATATCTGGTTGCCGCGGTGGCCGCAAATGGAATCATAGGCGCGAACGGCCGGCTACCTTGGCACATTCCCGAGGAGCTGAAGCACTTCAAGAAGCTGACGCTCGGCCATCCCGTGATCATGGGGCGGCGCACCTGGGAGTCGCTGAAGGGCCCGCTGCCCCAGCGCGAGAACATCGTGGTGACGCGCACGGCCGGCTACGAGGCGCCGGGCGCGGCGGTGGCGACCTCGCTCGAGGCCGCGCTCGCCATGTGCATCGGCGAGCCGGTCGCCTTCGTGATCGGCGGCACCGAGCTCTTCAAGGACTCGCTGCCGGTCGCCGCCGGCATGGTGCTCACCGAGATCCAGCGTGACTACGAGGGTGACACCTGGTTCCCGGCCTGGGATCGTTCCCAGTGGAAGGAATCACAGCGCGAAGCGCATACCGCCGAGGACGGTACGCGCTTCGATTTCGTGCTGTACGAGCGAAAACCCTAGCTGTTCTTGGACTCGAACACCCGCACTTCCGGCAGCGGGAAGCCGTTGAACTGGCTCGCGTAAGCCGTGGTGTAGGCGCCGGCGTTGCGGATGTAGACGAAGTCGCCTTCCTGCAGGTCCGAAGGCAGCGGCTCGTCGCGCATCACGATGTCCACGGAGTCGCAGGTCGGGCCGCCGACGGTCCAGACCACGTCCGGGCCGGAGCGGTCGGTGCGGATGCGGTACTTGAGGCCCTCGCTCGACTCGATCACACCGCCGAACAGGCCCGCGTCCCAGTGCATCCAGCGTTTGCCGGCGCGCGTCGCCGTGCCAAGCACGCGGCACACGAAGTAGCCGGCGTCGGACACCAGGTACCTGCCGGGCTCGGCGATCACCCGCACGTCGTCCGGGAACGCCTTCAGGCCCTCGTTCACCACCTCGCCGATCACCTCGATCGACGGGATCGGGCGCACGTGGCGCACCGGGTAGCCGCCGCCGATGTTGAGCAGGCGCGGCTTGAGGCCGGCCTTGAGCATGACGTCGAACAGGGCGCGCGCCTTCTCGAGCGCGACGCGCCAGTTCTCCGGGTTACGGCACTGCGAACCGACGTGAAAGGTCACGCCGGCGAGGTCGATGCCGAGCTTAGCCGCCGTGGCGACGATCTCGCGCGCGTCGGCCGCGCCCGCGCCGAACTTGCCGGACAGGGGCCAGTCGCTGCCGATGTTGGGGGTCGCGATGCGCAGGTACTGCTTCGCATCCGGCTTGACCGAATGGATGCGGCGCAGCTCGTCGACGCTGTCGGTCACGTACCACTCCACGCCCTTGGACGCGGCGTAGGCGATCGACTCGCGCGACTTCATCGGGTTGGAGAAGAACACCTCCGCCGCGGGGACACCCAGGCTGAGCAGCAGGTCGAGCTCCGCCGTCGAGGCGATCTCGAAGCCCGCGCCCTCCTGTACCAGCACCTTGAGCACGCGCCGGTCCGGGTTCGCCTTGACCGCGTAGTGCGGCCGCACGCGCGGCATGGCCGCGCGGAAGCGCTGGAGCTTGCCGCGCACGATCGCGGTATCCAGGATCAGAAATGGCCGGGTGTACTTCTGGCGTGCCGCCTGACGCACGATGTCGAAGTCGAGCTCGACTTCGGGGTGCGTGTCGAAGAGTGCTTCTTGCGGCTGCTGCTGCGGCTTGAGTTCGGTTTGTCTGGTACGGGCTACGTTACTACTGCGGTCCCCCATCAATGTTCTCCTCGCAAGATCAGAACTAAGTTTCGGGAATGTCCAGCACGACGACGTCGTCGGCCGGGCGCGAGCGCTTGATGCTTGTCATGATGACCTCCTTCTCTTCCTTGAATCCAAAAGCAAAAAAACTTGAGCGGAGTATAGGGACATGACCCCGCATGTCAAGACCTCCGGGGGACTTTTTTCAGTTTTTTTACAGCCTAGATTTTGGGCAGCGTGACGCCGCGCTGGCCTTGGTATTTTCCGCCACGATCGCGGTACGACGTCTCGCACACCTCGTCGGATTCCAGAAAGATCACCTGCGCCACGCCTTCGTTGGCGTAGATGCGCGCCGGCAGCGGCGTGGTGTTGGAGAACTCGAGCGTTACGTGCCCTTCCCACTCGGGCTCTAGCGGCGTCACGTTGACGATGATGCCGCAGCGCGCGTAGGTGGACTTGCCGAGGCAGATGGTCAGCACGTTGCGCGGGATGCGGAAGTACTCGACCGTCCTTGCCAGGGCGAAGGAGTTCGGCGGAATGATGCAGACCTCGCCCTTGAAGTCGACGAAGCTCTTCTCGTCGAAGTGCTTGGGGTCGATGATGGTGGAGTTGACGTTGGTGAAGATCTTGAATTCGGTCGAGCAGCGGATGTCGTAGCCGTAGCTCGAGGTGCCGTACGAGACGATTTTTCTTCCCTCAGAAGCCTTTACCTGGCCCGGCTCGAAGGGCTCGATCATCCCCTTGGCCGCCATGCGGCGGATCCACTTGTCGGATTTGATGGTCACCGGTCTATGATAGCCGCTCAAGATGGGAACAAGAGCCGTGGCCGTCTCCCTTTGCCTCCTGGCGGGGACCGGCTTTGCCGCGGACGACGTGCAGTTCACCGATAGCGAAATCCGCGCGATCCTCGCGCACGGTCCCTGGCCGACGCCGGTCGCCAGCGATCCCACCAACCGCGCTTCCGGCCGACGTGCGGCGGTCGAACTCGGCGAGCGCCTGTTCTTCGACACCCGCCTTTCGATCAACGGCAACTTCTCCTGCGGCAGCTGCCACGTTCCCGAGCGCAACTGGACCGATAACCGGGTACGCGGCGTCGCGGCCGCGGAGGTGGACCGCAACACCCCGACGCTGATGAACGTGCGCCTGGGCCACTGGTACGGCTGGGACGGCGGTGCCGACAGCCTGTGGTCGCAGAGCATCCGCCCGATCCTCGATCGCCGCGAGCTGGGCGCGACCCCGCGCCACGTCGCTGAGCTCATGCGCAAGGATGAAGAGCTCGCCTGCCGCTATCGCCGCGCGTTCGGCGAGCCGCCGTCGCCCACCAACGACGAGGAGGTGCTGGTCAACGTCGGCAAGATCCTGGCCGCTTTCCAGGAAACCTTCGAGACCCCGCCGACGCCGTTCGACCGCTTCCGCAACGCCCTGGCAAAAGGCGAGCGCGTCCAGGCCGGCCTGTACTCCGAAGCCGCCCAGCGCGGCCTCAGGATTTTCGTCGGCAAGGGCAACTGCTCGAGCTGCCACAGCGGGCCGAACTTCACCAACGGCGAGTTCCGCAACAACGGCTTCTCTACGGAAGCCGGCCGAATTGAAGGGGTGAAAGTGGCGCAGGCCAGCCGCTTCAACCTGGCCGGGCCCTATAACGACGATCCGCAAAAGCGGGCGCGGGCGCTCCAGGAACCAGAAGCCGGTGCCTTCAAGGTGCCCACGCTGCGGCACCTCATGCTGACCGCGCCCTATGGCCACGACGGCAAGCGCGAAACGCTCGCCGACGTGGTGCGGCACTACTCGGAGAAGGGCTCGGCAGCGCTTCCGGCGCTGAAGCTCTCCGCGGGCGAGCAGACCGATCTCGTCGTCTTCCTGGAATCCATCAGCACGCTGAGCAACCCTTGGCGCCCGGAAGATCATGGGCGCTGCCAATAGCCCGTTCCCGGTCCGCCGCCTGACCCCGAACCTCGGCGCCGAGATTTCCGGCGTCGTGCTCTCGGAAAACATGGACGACGACGTGTTCCGCGCGCTGTACCAGGCGTTTCTGCGCTACCAGGTGCTGTTGTTCCCGCCGCAGGACGTGCCGCCAGCGCGTCAAGTCGCCTTCGCGCGCCGCTTTGGCGAGGTGCAGGTCCACGTGATGAACCAGTACCACGCCGACGGCTTCCCGGAGCTCTACCGCCTCTCGAACCTCGGTCCGGACGGCAAGCCGACCGGCCAGCACCCCGACAAGGGCACGCTGGCTTGGCACACCGACGGCTCCTGGCAGCGCGTCACCGGGCAGGCCACGATCATCTACGGCGAGGTGATGCCGCAGAGCGGTGGCGAGACGCACTTCTGCGACATGTACGGCGCCTATGAGCGCCTGGACGCGACGTGGAAGGCACGCATCGCCGGCCTGCGAGCCGTGCACAACCTCGATTTCTCGCGTAACCGGCGCCACGGCGAGGATCCGCTGACGGAGGCGCAGCGTCTCGCCAAGCCTCCGGTCGATCACCCGGTCGTGCGCACGCATGCCGAAACCGGGCGCAAATGCCTGTATCTCGGCGACCACGCGGAATACATCCAGGGCATGGCGTACGAGGAAGGGCGCGCGCTGATCGAGGAACTGAATGCGCTTGCGGTGCATCCCGACCTCACCTACGAGCACCACTGGAAGACCGGCCAACTCCTGCTGTGGGATAACCGCTGCGTAATGCACCGCGCCACCGCTTACGACGCCGCTACCCAGGGCCGGGTGATCCGGCGCTGCACGGTGCTCGGTGAGGTCCCCGCCTAGCCTTGCCCGGCCAGCCCGGCGAGCGCCTGGCGGATGATCTGGCGGCTGCGGAAGAGAACCATCTCCTGCCAGTCGCGCGTGCCCGGATAGTAGTGACGCTTGATCGCCTGCTTGGTGCGCTGCACTTCGGCCGAGTCCCAGTCGACCGCGCCACGGCGGTGGTACCAGTGATCTTCCTGCATCGCGCGGCGCGCGGACTCAGACGGATAGGTGCCGTATTCGAGCGCCACGTAGACGAAGCGCTCGCCGAGCAGCCGCCGCCAGCTATGCTCGGCGAGGCCCTGCTTGACCACCGAGGAGGAAGTGCCGAGCGACGGGACGGTGAGCGAATCGCCGTACCAGCGGCGCGCCACCTCCAGGTTGCGCGTCCCGGGCTCGTGCCCGCAGATCGGCTCGCCGTAGCCGTGGGGACCGAGCCCGGTGTGATAGTCGATCACCGCGACGCAGCGCCGCCCGGCGAGCTTCTCGTCCGCGATGATCGCTTCCAGCGTGCGGCGCGACCAGGTCGGCGCCGCGCCGCCGTAGAAAAAGCCGTGCGGATGCTTCCATTGGCCGCCCGAGCGCGCCTCCATGTAGGCCTTCTCACCGTGCTTCGAGCGGTACTCGCGGATTTTCGCCTCGGCCCGCTCGTACTCCGGCCCCTGCAATTGGGGCGGCAGCCATTCCGCGGCGAGCTCGTCGTAGCCGGCATTCGTGGGCAGCGGCTGGGCGAAGTCGACGAAATTGCGGTTGAGGTCGCAGCCTTCCTCGGTCACGCGGCGCAGCCAGGCAAAGCCGTGGGGGTTGATCGCGTGCACCACGAGTAACGCCGTGTCGGCCGCGAGCTCGCTGCAGCCGGGCCCGAGCAGCCAGTCGAGCTGCGCGCCCGAGCCGCAAAAGCCCTCCACGCCATGCGTTGCAGAGACCAGGACAAGGACCTTTGCTGCATCCCTTGGCCCGAAATAGCCGACGTCCGTCGCGAGCGCCTCCCCGCGCGGGCCGCGGTGCGGATTCAGGTAGGCGCGGTGCCGGCCGCGCAGGCGTGCGCACGCCGCAAGGAACTTGGTGCGCGCATCGGCGTAGTCGCGCGAGAAGCGCGCCTCGAGGTCGACGCCGCTGTCCAGGGCGCTCAGGTGTTCTGAACGACGATGTTCGGAAACTTGGACGTCATGTCGCGCTGCGACTCGGCGATCTTGACCGCGCAGCGGCGCGCAATCTTGCGGTAGATCTCGGCCAGCGGGCCGTCGGGGTCCGACACCACGGTGGGCTTGCCCGAATCCGCCTGGCTGCGGATCGACTCGTCGAGCGGCAGCTGGCCGAGGAGCTCGGTCTTGTACTCCTTCGCCATGCGCTCGGCGCCGCCCGAGCCGAAGATGTGGCTCTCGTGGCCGCACTTTGGGCAGGTGTGGAACGACATGTTCTCCACCACGCCGAGGATCGGGATGCCGACCTTCTCGAACATCTTGAGACCCTTGCGCGCGTCGATGAGCGCGATGTCCTGCGGCGTGGTGACGATCACCGCACCGGTCACCGGCACTTTCTGCGCGAGCGTGAGCTGGATGTCGCCGGTGCCCGGCGGCAGGTCGACCACCAGGTAATCGAGCTCGCGCCAGTTGGTGTCCTTGAGGAGCTGCTCCAGCGCCTGCGTCACCATCGGGCCGCGCCACACCATCGGCGTGTCGATATCGATCAGGAAGCCGATCGAGCTCGCCTGCAGGCCGTGCCCTTCCATCGGCTCGATGCGCTTGCCGTCCTTGGACTCCGGGCGCCCGGCGATGCCGAGCATCATCGGTTGCGACGGGCCGTAGATGTCGGCGTCGAGTACGCCCACCGACGCGCCTTCCGCCGACAGCGCGAGCGCGAGATTCACCGCGGTGGTCGACTTGCCGACGCCGCCTTTGCCCGAAGCGACCGCGATGATGTTCTTGATTCCCGGCACCAGCTTCACGCCGCGCTGCACGGCGTGGGACACGACCTTCGAGGTGACTTTGATCGAGGCGTTGCCCGCGCCGGCGGCTTTCAGCGCTTCCACCACCTGGCGCCGGATCGGCTCGTGCTGGCTTTTGCCGGGGTAGCCGAGCTCGATCTCGAGCGACACGTCGCCGCCCGAAATCTTGACGTTGCGCGCAGCCTTGGTCAGGTCCTTGCCGGTGTTGGGGTCGACGACCTTGGAGAGCGCGCCTTGCACGCTCGCTTCATTCACGGACATGCTTGAAGTGTAAGCTAAAATCGCCGTCCCTCATGGCTTCCAGAACGCTCTTTGTCACCACTGCGCTGCCGTACGCGAACGGCCCGTTCCACATCGGCCACATCATGGAATACATCCAGGCCGATATCTGGGTGCGATTCCAGCGTCTGCAAGGCCACGAGGTGCATTTCATGGGCGCCGACGACGCGCACGGCGCGCCGATCATGCTCGCCGCCGAGAAGGCCGGGAAGTCGCCGGAAGCGTTCGTCGACGAAATCGCCAAGGGCCGCAAGGCGTATCTGGACGGCTTTCACGTCGTCTACGACAACTGGCACTCGACGCATTCGCCGGAGAACACCGAGCTTTCACAGGACATCTACCGCCGGCTGAAGAAGGCCGGCTTGGTCTATACCAAGCCGGTCGAGCAGTTCTTCGACCCGGTCAAGGGCATGTTCCTCGCCGACCGCTACATCAAGGGCGAGTGCCCGAACTGCGGCGCGAAGGATCAGTACGGCGACGCGTGCGAGAACTGCAGCACGGTCTATTCCGCCACCGAGCTGAAAAATCCCTACTCCACTCTCTCGGGCGCCAAGCCGCTGCTCAAGTCGTCGGAGCACCATTTCTTCAGGCTCTCCGACGGAAAGTGCAAGGCGTTCGTACGCCGGTGGCTGGAGACTCCCGGCCGGCTGCAGTCCCAGGTCGTCAACAAGGCCAAGGAGTGGCTGGACGGCACCGGCGACAAAGCGCTTTCAGACTGGGACATCTCGCGCGACCCGCCTTACTTCGGCATCCGCATCCCCGACATCGCCGAAGAGAAGTACCTGTACGTCTGGCTCGACGCGCCGATCGGCTACCTCGCTTCGCTCAAGAACTACTGCTTCAAGAAAAAGCTGGACTTCGAGCGCCTGCTCGGGGAGTGCGAGCAGGTGCACTTCATCGGCAAGGACATCATCTACTTCCACACCCTGTTCTGGCCGGCAATGCTCGAGTTCGCCGGCAAGCCGTACAAGGTGCCCGACCACGTCTACGTGCACGGCTTCATCACCGTGTCGGGCGACAAGATGTCCAAGTCGCGCGGCACCGGCATCGACCCGCTGCGCTATCTGCGCCTGGGAATGAATCCGGAATGGCTGCGCTACTACATCGCCGCCAAGCTCAACGCCAACGTCGAGGATATCGACTTCAACCCCGACGACTTCGCCGCACGCGTGAACAGCGACCTCGTCGGCAAGTACGTCAACATCGCCAGCCGTTGCGCCGTGTTCATCAACCGGAAGTTCGGCGGAAAGGTTCTCGGCCCGAGCCGCCAGTTCGACTTCGCATCCAAAGCGCGGGCGATTGCAGAGCTCTACGACACGCGTGAATTCGGCAAGGCGCTGCGCGAAGTGATGGCGCTCGCCGATGTCGCCAACCAGTTCGTCGACGAGCGCAAGCCGTGGGAGCTCGCCAAGCAGGCGGGCAAAGAGCGCGAGCTGCACGAGGTGTGCTCGAGCGCGCTCGACCTGTTCCGCGTGCTCACGGTGTATCTCAAACCGGTGCTGCCCAAGCTCGCGGAGAACGCGGAGCACTTCCTCAACCTGCCACCGCTCACCTGGGCCGACGCAGGCGCCCGGCTGGCCGACGGCCACCGCATCAACGAATACAAGCATCTGTTGAGCCGCGTCGAAGAGAAGCAGCTCGACGCGCTGTTCGAACCGCCTCAGGAAAAAAAACCCGTGGAACCTACCGCCGCAACGACGACCATCTCCATCGACGACTTCAACAAGCTCGACCTGCGGGTGGCGCGCATCGCGCGCGCCGAGCAGGTCGAGGGCGCCGACAAACTGCTCAAGCTCACGCTCGAGGTGGGCGCGGAAACGCGCACGGTGTTCGCCGGCATCAAGTCCGCGTATGCGCCGGAAAAACTCGAGGGACGGCTCGCCGTGGTGGTGGCAAATCTCGCGCCGCGCAAGATGAAGTTCGGCGTTTCCGAGGGGATGGTGCTGGCCGCGTCGGGGGACGAACCGGGGATATTTCTCATTTCGCCCGATAGCGGAGCCAAGCCCGGCATGCGCGTAAAATGAAGGCTGTCGCGGCTCGAGCGCCGCATAGGGGGATTTCCGTTTGGAGAGCGCAGGCCGCACGCTAGTCTGCAGCGTTCTGTTTCTCGACATCGCCGACTATTCGCAGCGGCCGGTCGCGGAACAGCTCCAGCTCAAACAGGCGTTCAACCAGGCGCTCGCTGCGGCGCTCGAGCAGGTCGCGCCGCGCGACCGCATCATCCTCGATACCGGCGACGGCGCCGCCGTCACGTTCATGGGCGATCCGGAGGACGCGCTGTTCGCCGCCATGGCAATGCGCGACCTCGCGGCGAGCGTACCGGTGCGCCTGGGGGTGAACCTCGGCCCGGTGCGGCTGGTGAAGGACCTGAACGGCCAGATGAACATCATCGGCGACGGCATCAACGTCGCGCAGCGTGTGATGAGCTTCTCGCGCCCGGGCCAGCTGCTGGTGTCGCGCTCGTTCTACGAAGTGGTGTCGTGCCTGTCGCGCGACTACGCCACGCTGTTCCGCCACGAAGGCTCGCGCACCGACAAGCACGTGCGCGCGCACGAGGTCTACGCGGTGGTCGGCGCGACGCCGGCGCCCAAGCGTCTGGACCAGGTCGAAGCCATCGCGCAGAGCACGCCGCCCGGCGCCGCCGGCTGGCTCACCGGCAGCGGCCCGCTCGGGTTGCGCCGCTCGGCGCTGCTGGCCGCCCCGCTCGCTTTCCTGCTGATCGTTGCCGGCGGCGTCGCCGCGCGCGCCATGATGCCGGAGGAGCCCGCACCCAAGGCGGCGCCCGCGAGGCCGGTCGCCAAACCCACAGCCGCTGCGCCTGCCGCGGTGACGCCTCCGGTGGCGGCGCCCGCAGGCGGCGGCGCTGCTCCGCCCGCCGGCGGCGCTGCCGCACCGGTCGAGGACGCACGGCCGTCGAAGAAGCTGATCGCACGAGTGGAAAAGAACGCGGAAAAGCCCCGGGTGGAAAAACCGGCCGCGGCGCCGAAGGGCCCTGGCCGGCTCGAGGTCGCGGTCGCGCCTTGGGGCGACGTGCTGGTCGACGGCCGCAATCGAGGCCGCGCACCGCCGCTGCTGGTGCTCGAGGTTCCTGCGGGCTCGCACAAGATCGAGATCCGCAACGCGACTTCCCCGGCGCACGTGGCGCAGGTAGAGGTGAAACCCGGGGAAACGGTCAGGATCCAGCACCGCTTCCGTTGATGCGCCGCCTCGCCCTCGCCGCCGTCCTGCTTGCAGCGCTCGCCGGTTGCGCGGCGTTCGACCGGCTAGTGCAGGCAACGAAGGCGCAGGTCACCCTGGTCGAGGGACTGCGGCAATACGATGCCGGCGACCACCAGGCGGCGACGAAATCGCTCACCACGGCGCTCGAGATGGGACTGGGCGAAAGCGACCAGGCCACCGCCTACAAGCATCTCGCCTTCATCCAGTGCGCGGCAGGGCGAGAGCGCCAGTGCCGCGACGAGTTCCGCAAAGCGCTGGCCGCACGGCCGACGTTGCAGCTCGACGCGGCCGAGGCCGGGCACCCGGTGTGGGGCCCGATCTTCCTTTCCCTCTCCAGCGGCACGGCGTTCAACGTCGGTCTCAAGCAATACGAGGCCGGCGAGTACGCGGAATCGGCCAAGAACCTGCAGGGCGCGATCAGCCTCGGCCTGCCCGACCGGGAGCGCGCCGACGCGCACAAGTACCTCGCCTTCATTCACTGCTCGTCGAACCGCGAGCGGCAGTGCCGCGACGAGTTCCGCAAGGCGCTCGCCGTCGACCCGGCTTTGGAGCTCGCCCCGGCGGAAGCCGGGCACCCGGTGTGGGGGCCGATCTTCCGGTCGCTCAAAGCGGGCCGTTAGGCTCGCGCCGCAGGTAAGGTATAACTCCGCCGATGGAGCAACCCCAACTCGGCCGTTACGTGATCGAGTCCGAGATCGGACGCGGCGCCATGGGCGTGGTCTACAAGGCGATGGACTCGGTCCTGCAGCGTGTCGTCGCGGTAAAGACCGTGAACATGGCGCTCGAGCGCGAGCATGCCGACAAGTACGAGGCGCGCTTCTATCAGGAGGCGCGCGCCGCCGGGGGCCTGAACCACCCCAACATCGTCACCGTGTACGACGCCGGCAAGGCCGGCGACGTGGTGTACATGGCGATGGAGTACATCCAGGGGGTCGAGCTGCGCACCCTGTTCACCGAGGGCACGCCGATGGGCGTGGCGCAGGCGTTGTCCATCGCCGCTCAGGTGGCGGAGGGCCTCGGCTACGCCCACCAGGCCGGGGTGGTCCACCGCGACATCAAGCCCGCCAACATCATGGTGGTTGCCGACGGCCCGGTGAAGATCACCGACTTCGGCATCGCGCGCATGCGCGCCTCCGCCGACCTCACGCAGACCGGCGTGATGCTCGGCTCGCCGAAGTACATGTCGCCCGAGCAGGTGATCGGCAAGCGCGCCGACCACCGTTCCGACATCTTCTCGCTCGGCGTGATCCTGTACGAGATGCTGACCGGGGCGGCTCCGTTCAGCGGCGAGAACGTTACTGCGCTGATGTACCAGATCGTCAACTTCGCGCCGCCGGCGCCGAGCGCGGTCAACCGCGCGGTGCCCGAGATGCTCGACTTCATCGTGGCGAAGATGCTCGCCAAGCTGCTCGAGGAACGCTATCCGGATGCGCGCGAGCTGGCGCGCGACCTGCGGGAATGCGAGCGCAGCCTGGCCGCGCCGCCGGGCGGCACCCACCCCGGCCACCCCGCCGGGCTCGCTGCGGGGCTGCAGCCGCAGATCGTCGATACGCAGTCGAAGACCGTGGTCATGGCGCAGCCGATCAATCGCACGCGCGAGCAGGACGCGGCGAAGCCGGAAGATACCGGCGCGCCGCCGGCGCGCGGCGTTTCCCATTCGTTCGATTCGATCGAGGCGACGCAGCGTCTCGCGGTGCTCACCGGCACCGCCAGCGCGCCGCAGACCGCGACCCAGGCGCTGGGGGCGATTCCGCGCGCGCCGCGCGGCGGCTGGCGGCGGCGGGACTGGCTGGTGGTCGGCGGCGCCGCGCTCGCCGGCCTGCTAGTGGCAGGCGCAATCGTGAAGCGGCGCAAAGAGCCCTGAAGGGATTTCGCCAGGTCTTGCTTCAGTTCTTCCCGCCGCAGTTCGCCGGCATTGCGTCCATCGGGTAGCCGCGGCAGCTCCAGCTCACTTTGCCCGACTGAAGCGTGGGCAGCACGGTGATCTCGAGCCCGTTGTCCTTGTTCCATCCGCGAATCGTGCCGTTCTCCGAGACGATCCACTGCAGCACGCCGTGCCTGGCATCCCTTCGAGACTCCATCTTGATGCCTTCGCCCGCGCCCTCGAGCCTGCCGTTTTTTTCCGCGGCGGCGGCCACCAGCTGCTTCGGCGCGTCGGCGCCGGCGACCAGGGCCTGACCGGCTTCTTTCGCTTTCGAGCCCGCCATGCTCGGCATCACGAATGCCACTGCAATGAATCCGGCCAGCGCCAGCGCGGCGATGACCAACAAACCTGCGCGCATCGATCTCCCCTTATCCCTTTGTCCCGCGAAAACGAGCTTACCATGAGCGCGAATGGCGGCGCGGCATCTGCAAATCACCGGACGCGTGCAAGGCGTCGGCTTCCGTTACTCGATGCAGCGTGAAGCGGCGCGTCTCGGCGTGCATGGCTGGGTACGCAATCGCCGCGACGGCAGCGTCGAAGCACTCGTGCAGGCAAGCGAAGAGGCCATCGCCGCGATTACCGACTGGGCGCGGCGCGGACCGCCCGGCGCGCACGTGGAAAATGTGCGCGTGGCAAACATCGACACAGAGGAAAGCCTGGCAACCTTCGAGCAGCGGCCGACCGCCTAGGGCGCGCGGCGGCGCTTCAGCGCGCGCACCGGCGAGAACTCCCACGGGCGGCAGGCGACGAGCAGCGCGATGCCGACGCGCTTCGCGCCGGGCAGCGCGGAATCCGCTTCGGCTGCTTCGTTGAACTCCGCGAGCACGCGCTCGAGCTTGCTCTTGAGTGCCGCGGCCGATTGCGGCGAAAGCTCGCGCGGCTCGAAGCGGATGAGCTCCAGCGGCGCGTCGAAGCGCGCCTGCAGGAATTCGGCCATCGCGCGGCGCGCATAGGCTTTCTTCGCCGGCCCGCCGGAACGCCAGACGAAATCGCGCGGCACCACCAGGCGCACGCGCTCGCGCGGTCCCCACTCGATCAGCTTGAGCTTCTCGAGCCGCGCGAACGCGATGGTGAGCTCGGTGCGCGTGATGGTGAAGGTCGAGAGAATTTCTTCGAAGGTCCAGCCGTTCAGCACCAGCCAGAAGGCGGCGAGCAGGCGCTCGTCCTTCGCCAGGCCGAGCTCCTGCTCGTGCGTGAGCTCGCCCGCGCCGCTCGCGGCGTTGCGGCTGAGCCGCGCCACTTCGTACAGGTCGAGATCCACCGCGGCGAGCACTTCCTCGATGCGCGCGAGCGTGAAGCTGCCGCGCGAAAACATGCGCTTGACGCTCGCTTCGGAGAGGCGCAGGCGGCGCGCGAGCTCGGCGTAGGTCAGTCCCTGCGCACGCACGCTTTTCTTGAGCGCCTCGACGAAGCGGCTGGCCGTCCGCATGCGACTTACGGTATCAGATTAGGCCACCTTCAACGCGGGTGTTGCGGCGCGCCATCGTGAGGACGAAAAATCAGTCCCAAGGAGGAGGCCAATGATGATCACGCGTTCTATCCCGTTGTCCGCTCTCGAGCTGGGCGCAGCGATGCGCGATGCGCTCCCCTACGATGCGAACCGCCTCGACCGCGTGCTGCGCGTGGACGAGCGCTACGGCCTGGTCGAGGTGCAGGCGGCCACGCCGTGGAAAGCGATCGCCGCCGCGGTGCGCCCCGGCGACGCGCGCAGCGCATCGGTATCGGCGCAGGCGACGTTGCCCACCGTCGGCGCGAGCCTCGCGCACAATACGCCCGGCCCGGATGGCCGTCCTGTGGTCAACCACGTCGAATCGATTACGCTCATCACACCCGGCGGGGAGCTGCGCCGGGCGAGCCGCACCGCGAATCGCGAGCTATTCGCCCTCGCGCTGGGCGGCCGCGATCTCTTCGGTGCGCTCTACAGCGTGACGCTCAACATCGGCTCGCTCGTGCGCGCCGTAAACAACGCCGCCACTACCAAGGTAATCGCCGCACCCGAGCGAACAATGCGGTCACGACCGTTGCTCCTGCTCGTCCCGCCGGACAAGGTCGACGCCTTCCTGGTCGAGGCGCGTTGTCGCTGCGCGGAATGGAGGTTGCCCCTGGTCGGTATCGAGCTGCGGCGCACGGCCGAGGAGCAGGACAGCTTCCTGCGCTGGGCGCGCCGTGATTACGCCGCCCTCACGCTACATCTCGCGGAGCCGCCGGTGCTCGGCGTCGCGGTGCGCACGATGCAGCTGCGCCACAGCCTGATCAGCGCCTCGATCGAGCACGGTGGCAGCTTTCCCGTGTCCTGCACGCCGGAAGCCACGCGCGAGCAGGTCGAAGCGTGCTATCCGCAGCTACGCGCGTTCCTCGCGGAGAAACGGCGCATCGATCCGAGCGAACGGCTCACCAACGCCTGGTATCGGCACCACAGGGATTTGCTGACTCAAAAAAACTGCCAGGTCCGCTTTGCGGCCTAGGCGCCGATGACGAGCTCGACATTCTCGGGCGTGAGCCAGGCGCCGAGATCGGAGATCAGCTTGTTGTCCGGCCGCACGCGCCAGCTTTCGCCGAGCACCACCTCGCACGCGCCCTTGCCGTTGCCGTAGGAAACGATCACCAGGCAAGCACCGGTGCCCGTGGCGCGGTAGGGCGCCAGCACCTGCTGCAGGCGCTTCGCGTCCGCGCCGCCGTTCATGGAGATCTTGAGCCTTGCGCCATAGCGGTTGCGCAACGTGTCGAGGTCGAGCAGGTCCTCGGCGAGCACGCGCAGGCCACCGGAGAACTGGTCGTCCTGCACCTTGCCCGAGACGATGAGCAGCGCGTCTTCCTTCAGCTTTTCGCGATGCTTCTCGAACAGCTCGTTGAACACCGAGATTTCGACCTGCGCGGTCGCGTCGTCGAGCATCACCACCATCATGCGGCCGCGGCGCGTCATCTGCGTGCGCGCCGACACCACCACGCCGGCCATCCACACCTTGTCGTTCGCGCTCAGTCTTGCGAGCGGCGTGCGCGGGAATTTCGCCAGCTCGCGCTCGTAGATCGAAAACAGGTGCCCCGACAGGTAGAAGCCGAGCGCGACCTTCTCTTCCAGCAGCTTCTGGCGCGCATCCCACGGCTGCGCTTCAATGTACGCGTGCGCGCCGCCGCGCGGCGCCTCGGCCTCGCCGAACAGGCTGTTCTGAGATGCCTGCGCCTCGGCCTGCTCGGCCGCTTCGATGGCGCGGCCGGCGGAGGCGAGCAAACGTGCGCGATTGGTTTCGACCGAATCGAACGCGCCGGCGCGCACCAGCGCCTCGACCACGCGCCGGTTCACCAGTCGCTTGTCGACGCGGCGGCAGAAATCGAAGATGTCGGTAAACGGCGCCTGCTTGCGCGCAGTGAGAATGCTTTCGATCGCCGTCTGGCCGGTGCCGCGCACCGCGCCGAGGCCGTAGCGGATCGTGCCGCGATCGACAGGCACGAAGCGATATTCGGACGCATTCACGTCGGGCGGCAGCACCTTGAGGCCGTTGACCAGCGCGTCGTCGTGGAACTGGCGCACCTTGTCGGTATCGTCCATCACCGCCGAAAGGTTGGCGGCCGCGAACGCCGCCGCGTGATGCGCCTTCATGTACGCGGTCTGGTAGGCGAGCAGCGCGTAGGCAGCGGCGTGCGACTTGTTGAAGCCGTAGCCGGCGAACTTCTCCATCAGGTCGAAGAGCTGCGTCGCCTTGCCCTTCGACAGGCCGTTCTTCTCGGCGCCGGCGACGAAGATGTCGCGCTGCAGCGCCATCTCTTCGGGCTTCTTCTTGCCCATCGCGCGGCGCAGCAGGTCGGCGCCGCCCAGCGTGTAGCCGCCGATGACCTGCGCGATCTGCATCACCTGCTCCTGGTACACCATGATGCCGTAGGTCGGCCCGAGGATCGGCTCGAGGCGCGGATCGAGGTACTCGACGCGCTTGCCGTGCTTGCGCTCGATGTATTCCGGGATCAGGTCCATCGGACCCGGGCGGTACAGCGCGACCAGCGCGATCACGTCCTCGAAGCGATCGGGCCGCGCGCGCTTGATCAGGTCGCGCATGCCGCGCGATTCCAGCTGGAACACGGCGGTGGTGTTGCCGGCGGAGAGCAGCTTGTAGGCCGCCGCATCATCGAGCGGCACCTTGTCGAGGGCGAACGCGGCGTCGCCCATCTGGCGCACGAAGCGCTCGGCCCAATCCAGGATGGTGAGCGTGGTGAGGCCGAGGAAGTCGAACTTCACCAGGCCGATCGCCTCGACGTCGTCCTTGTCGAGCTGCGAGATGACGTTGGTCGCGTTTTCCGCGGAATACAGCGGGCAGAAGTCGGTGAGGCGCCCGGGCGCGATCAGCACGCCGCCGGCGTGCATGCCGACGTTGCGCACCAGGCCTTCGAGCTTGCCGCCGAACTCGAGCAGCTCCTTCACCTCGTCCTCGTTCTTCTCGCGCTCGGCGAGCAGCGGCTCCATCTTGCGCGCGTCCTCGAGCGTGATCAGCTTGCCCGGCTGCACCGGGATCAGCTTCGCCACCTGGTCGCAGAAGTTGTAGCCGAGGTCGAGCACGCGCCCGCAGTCGCGCACCACCGCGCGCGCCGCCATGGTGCCGAAGGTGGCGATCTGCGACACGCTGTCCGCGCCGTACTTTTGCCGCACATAGTCGATGACGCGGTCGCGCCCGTCCTGGCAGAAGTCGATGTCGAAGTCGGGCATCGACACGCGCTCCGGGTTGAGGAAGCGCTCGAACAGCAGGTCGTACTTGAGCGGATCGAGGTCGGTGATGCCGAGCGCGTAGGCGACCAGCGACCCGGCGCCCGAGCCGCGTCCCGGCCCCACCGGCACGCCGTTCGATTTCGCCCAGTTGATGAAGTCGGCGACGATCAGGAAGTAGCCTGCGTATCCCATCTGGACGATGGTGCGGATCTCGAACTCGAGGCGCTCGCGGTAGCGCGGGTTCTCCTGCAGCCTGCGCTTTTCGAGCCCGATCTGCGCCTGCGCCTTCAGGTGCTCGTCGACCGTGACGCCCGGCGGCGTGGGGAACGCCGGCAGGCGGTTCTTGCCGAGCTCGATCGCCAGGTTGCAGCGGCGCGCGATCTCGATCGAGTTGGCGAGCGCGTGCGGGATGTCGGCGAACAGCTTCGCCATTTCCTCCTGGCGCTTGAAGTACTGCTCGGCGGTGAAGCGCTTCGGACGGCGCTGATCGCCGAGAATGTGGCCGGTGGCAATGCAGACGCGCGCTTCGTGCGCCTGGAAGTCGGCGGCGTCGAGGAACTGCACCGGGTGTGTCGCCACCACCGGCAGCCCGAGCCGCGTCGCCAGCGCCACGGTGCGCGCGACCAGCGCCTCCGTGTTCGGATGGCCGGCGCGCTGCAGCTCGAGGTAGTAGCGCCCGGGGAAGGCGCTCGCCCAGCCCTGCGCCAGGCGCTCGGCGGCCTCGGCATGGTCGCCGAGCAGCGCCTGCCCGACGTCGCCGTACGCCGCGCCGGAAAGGGCAATCAGGCCTTCCGTGTCCTGCAGCCAGTCGCGCGAGAGCTCCGCGCGCCCGCGATGCTGGTTGTGCAGCCAGGCGCGGGACAGAAGGTCGCACAGCCGCTGGTAGCCGGCGCGCGAGGCGCACAGCAGCAGGATCCGAAAGGGCTTGTCGCGGTCGGTGTCGTTCTGCAGCCACGCATCGACGCCGAGGATCGGCTTCACGCCGGCGGCGCGCGCCGCCCGGTAGAACTTGACCATGCCGAAGACGTTGGCGGCGTCGGTCAGCGCCAGGGCCGGCATGCCGTCGGTCCGGGCACGCTCGACGGCATCGTCAATCCGGACTACGCCGTCGCTCACCGAGTACTCGCTGTGCAGTCGCAGGTGAACGAAACGTGGCGCCGCCATGTCAAAAAATTCTACCGGAAAGGTACCCATGAAACGCCTTGCCCTCGCCCTCCTGATCACGATCTCCTGCAGCGCATTCGCGCAGACGCCGAACCGCGGCGCGGAGCTTGACAAAGCCGTCGAGGAAGCGCGCACCTCGTACATCGCGCTGCAGGAAGCCGAGAAGCGCCGCAACGAGGGCATCGAGTCGCTGCCGGGCGAGCGCCAGGGCAGCGCCGCGGGCGGCAGCCGCCCGACCGATGAGTATCGCGGCCGCCAGGCGCAGCTCGAGATGGACGTCGTGCTCGCGCGCCGGCGCTACGAGGCCGCGGTCAAGCGCTGGAACGAACTGAAGTAGCAACTTCTCGTACCATGCGCGGGCCATGAACCCCGCGCTCGGCGCCCTGCTCCTCGGCGCCACCTGCATCGCGCTGTCGCCGATCTTCGTCCGCGTTTCCGAGGCCGGCCCCACCGCCACCGCGTTCTGGC
>Ga0268265_10001388_pt1 | contig 20538 bp, 14 predicted proteins | sample KBSSwiS52_FD_190355 | JGI IMG/M metagenome (GOLD analysis project Ga0268265, IMG submission 190355) | Switchgrass rhizosphere microbial communities from Kellogg Biological Station, Michigan, USA - KBS Switchgrass S5-2 (SPAdes) (version 2) | ecosystem: Host-associated > Plants > Roots >... | reverse complement strand
CCGCCGCCGCGGGCGCCGCGGTGGCAGAATCGGGCGGTGCCTTTTCGGAGCCCGCACACGCGACGAGCACGGCTGCGCATGCGAGAAGGGGAATGAAGCGCATGGTGCTACCTCGGGATTGGAGTCCACGGTGTTTGCAGCGGGGCTAGAACGTAGCCCGCCATGGGCGGAGCGGCAACGTGGCCGAGCTCGATATACAGCGGACGGGTTCGCGGGCGATCGGCGACTGCTCAGCAGTTCAGACACGCGCAAATTTCCGCGTGATCCGGCGGCAACACGGGAACGTCGCTTGCCACGGACCCGGCCACACTGCGCGCTCGGCGCCCGCTAATACGCTGTCACATGCTGGCACCGACGCGCTCGCCTGGGAGGGAATCACAGATGGCAAAAGAGAATCGCGACCGCGTGAGCACCCGCACCGATGCATCTAGCGGCAGCACGCTCGTCCACACGAGGGACCTCGACAAATTCGAGTTTCCGAAAGGCCAGCCTGATCCGCGCGGCTGGGATGTGCGCTCGGCCGACGGAACGAAGCTCGGCAGGGTGGAAGATCTGCTCTTCGACACGGCCGAACGTCGAATTCGCTACATCGAGGTAGCGCTCGCCAAGGACATCGCGAAGAATGCCGCACGCGACTATGCGCTGGTCCCGATCGGGCAGGCGCGGCTCGATGATGCCGACGACGATGTGATCGTCGACCTGTCCGGCACCGACCTGGCCGGCGCACCGCGCTACGATCGGGCGAACCTGTCGCGCGATTACGAGACCTCACTCCGAGTGTGGGCGCAGGAGCGAAAGCGGGACCTTCGCACCGACGTGCGCACCGGCACGATGGCCGACCGTGATGTCGGATTCTATGCGAGTCCGGAGTACGACGACCAGCGCTTCTTCGCGCGTGGACGTCCCGAGAGGAGTGGCGCCGCCGACCGCGCGCGCTCGACGGGCATCGCGGACCGCATCACCGACGCCGCCGACAACGTGAAGGACCGCATCGACGGCAACCCGGCGTCGCGCCCGGGCCCTGACCCGACGGATCGGCGCATCTAGCCAACTGTCATTCCGAGCGGAGCGCCGAAGGCGCGGAGGCGAGGAATCGCCGTCCTCCCGACAGAGGGGCCAATCTCTCTTTCGGGACGATGGCGATTCCTCGCCTCCGCGCCTTCGGCGCTCCGCTCGGAATGACAACTCGAGCCGCTCGACCTCGCAATCTTCACACGTCACGTCGGAGACGTCGGGGCGAATGGTTACCGCGCTGGTCGAGGCGCCGCCGGCAGCGTTCCCTTGTTGGCGATCGATTTCTTGATTGCGTCGACGGTCGTGGTGGTGCGGAACTCGACAATCTGTCGCGCGAGCTCGAGATCCTTCTTCCGGTCCGCAATCGAGACGCCGTCGATGGTCGCTTTCCCGGCCTTCACCCGCTCCTCCCAACGCACCGAGCGTGGGTCGGTGACGAACATGTTCAGCGTGATGACCGGATCGTCGTGCAGGGCATCGCTCTTCCCACTGACGAGGCCGTGCGTCTCCATGTACTTCGCCACACCCGCGTAGTCGTAGTACTCCTGCACGTGCGCGACGACCGGGTCGCCCTGCCAGATGGCCGTCAGCGAGTCCGCGACCGCGCGCTGCCCGCCCTGATTTCCGCCGCTGTCGCCAATGAGGATGATGTTCTTGAACCCGTGCACCTTGAGGCTGTGTATGACGTCCGTGAGCAGCGCGCGGAACGTCTCATCGCGCAGGCTGATCGTGCCTCGCGTCGTCATGTGACCGCTCGGCGGATCGATTCTTCCCTCGGGGACGAACGCGATGATCGGCGCGCAGAGTGCGTTTCCCAACCGCCGCGCGATCGACTCGCAATTCGTGCGAAGCACGTAGTTGTGCTTGCCCAGCGCGAGCCACGGCCCGTTAGGCTCGAACCCGCCCGTCGGGATGATCGCGGTCGTCTTGCCCGCCTTCATGGCATCGCGGACGTCCATCCATGTCATCTCTTCGAGCCACACCGTGTTCGGTGACGGGAGCGGGTTCGCCGCGTCGGGGCAGTTGTACGGATTGGCCGTACAGTTGCCGCCGCCCATGTTCTGGCCCGGCGCGGTTGCCTGCTGCGCCAGCGCCTGCGTTCCAGCGAGTAGTGCCGCGCAGAGGAAGAGGGCTGCTTTCATGGCGACCTCGAGAGACTGGATGCTGGACGTCGCGCTCACACTGGGGAGGCGACCGGACAGCGATATGATCCACCGTGGAGCGCCAGCGCGCTAGCCGGTGGCCCAGTCGGCTCGACTCACGCCCGCGCGACGTGTACTGTAGGCTCGCCGCCTCCAGGCACTCGACGCCTGCAGGCCCGCACGTAGCTTGCGGCAGCACACCGTTTGACAGACGGGAGCGTTCATGCAACGTCGATCGTTCACTCGGGTCCGTGCAGGCGTGGCCGTCGTGGCCCTTCTCGCGGCCGGACCTGGCCTCGCGCAGAGCACGCCTGCTCCCGAATCGAAGGCCGCCGGACACCACATGGCGCGCGAGGATGTCGTCGCCTTCGCCAAAGTGTCGATAGCGGTTGCCCAGGTGCGTGACTCGATCCAGAAGCAGCTCGCGCAGCCGCGCAACAAGACGCCGCAGGCCCAGCAGCAGCTTCGCGAGCAGCTCGCGGCGGGCGTCGAGCAGGTGCTGCGCGTGGCCGGTATCTCCGAGGAGGAGTATCGCCGCAAGACGTATCTCGTGAGCACCGACTCGTCCTCCCGCGCCATCTTCGACGAGACGGTTGCCAAGCTCACCGGCGCGCCGCTGCCTGGACAGCTGGCGGCCGGCGGCCGGCCGGTAGACGTGCCGGCGGGTCCGGTCGGAGTGCACATCGGACACGTGATGAACTCGTTCACCGACGCGCCGAAGGGTCTGGGTCTCTTGCCAACGGCCATGGAGGAGGCGCGCACCGCGGCGGTTCATGCCGGGTTCGCCGCGCGCGATCCCGAGAACCTCGGCGCCATGAAGATGCACGCAGGGCATGTGATCAACGCCGTCGATCCGACGGTCGTCGCGGCCGGACCCGGACTCGGCTACGGTGTCAAACGCGCGGCGTTAGGTGTGGCGACACACGCGGACCTCGCGGCAAAGGCTCCTGGTGCGTCGCCGGACGTCGTCACGCACGCGGGCCACGTCGCGACCTCCGCGCGGACGACGGTCCAGCGCACCGACGCGATCGTTGCCCTCGCGCAGAAGATCCAGGCGGCCACCGCGGCGCCGGAGGCCGCAGCGCTCGTGAGCCAGCTCGTGTCGCTCACGAACGAGCTCGTGATGGGAAAGGACATCGACGCCGACGGGAAGGTGACGTGGAAGGAGGGCGAGGGCGGCCTGCAGCAATGCGACGAGCACATGCGACTGCTGCTCGCCGGTCAGAAGCACTGACTGGCGGCCTGGCATCAGCGGTGTGATCCGGCATCGCGACCTGCAACGTTTCTTAACAGCACGAACGCAGAAGGACGCAGACCGGCGCTTCGCGCCGGCGCAGACGGACGCAGATGGCGTGGTGTGGAAGCCGGTGCCCTTGCACAACGAGCCGAAATTGAAGGGGAACGACCTCGGGAGGCTCATAGCTTTTCGAGGTCGTTCCCCTTTTCAACGGCCCTGGCGCAAGGGCGAGTGGATGAACGACGCGGCATCTGCGTGCCTCTGCGCCGCCGGCGCGAAGCGCCGGTCTGCGTCCCTCTGCGTTCCTGCTGTTAAGAATGGTTGCGGGTTGGGATGACTGTCCTGGCGGGCGATGCTATGGAGCGCTGAGATGTACTCCGTCAGGGACAGCGCTTCCTTGACTCTGCCCCTGGATCGACATCAGCACGACACGCAGTGATGCTGGTTTCTCGCGCCGAGCTTCTCGAGCAGCGCGATGGTCTCCGGGAACGGCCGGAGCCGCTGCACCGGACCGTTCGCCATGTCCACCACCGTGCGCCCGTTGCGCGCCACGGCCTTCACATCAGCGCCGTGCGCGACGAGGTACTGAATCATCTCGTTGTCGCCGCGCGCGGCCGCGCCGTGGAGCGCCGTGTAGCCGTTGTTGTCGCGCGCGTTGACGTCCGTGTGCAACTCCTCCACGAGATACTTCATCACCGACATCCACGCATCGGGTGCATGGCGGTGGGAGTTCCCGGCAAAGCCATTGCCGTAGCCCACGCCGGCGGCGGCGTGGATGGGCAGCACGCCCGGGCCAACCGGCGCGGCCTTGGCCAGCACCTCGATATCGGGGTCGAGCTTGAACTGCACGCCGCGTCCCTGCGCGGGCTCGGTGGCGGGCGCGACCCTGGCACCCGTACCCGCCGGTGCAGGGCCGACCGGCTTGGCTGCGCCCGAGTTGCCGGCGTTAGGCGCCGCTGGCGCCGCCGCCTTCGCGCTCGGCGAGCCGCTCGGGGCGGGTGCCGTATTGGCGGCGACGGTGGCAGCCGCTGCATTGCCCGCGGCAGGTGCGCGACCACTGTCCGCCGCCGCTCCCGGACTCGCCGGGCGAGCGGCCGTTCGCGCTGCGGGTGCGGGTGGGGTCGACGCGAGCGTCGGGTCGGCGCCGCGCGCGATCAACATCTTCATCGCGTCGAGGTCGAGCGCATAGGTCGCGCGCCAGAACGGTGTTGTGCCGTCGATGATCTCGAGGCCGCAGTTGGCGTTGCCGCAGTTGTTGTACGCGAAGTACCACGGCTGCTTCTTGAGCCGCGCGTTCACGTTGGCCCCTTTCGCGAGCAATGCCTCCATGAGCTCCAGGTGCGTCGTCTTCTGCGTCTGGATCGCCTGCGGCTGCGGGAAGCGTGATCGCGGCGCCCACTGCGAGTTGATGGTTGCGTAGAGCGGCGTCATCCCCGACGCGCTCCCGAGGTTCGGGTTCGCGCCGCGCTGGACGAGCCGGATGGCGACGTCGAACTGGCCATTGATGATCGCCATGAGCAGCGGTGTCGTGCCGTCGACGAGCGACGTGTCGTTGACGTTCGCTCCACCGTCGAGCAAGGCGAGGGCAGCATCCAGGTTGCCCTGCCGCACCGCGTGGTGCAGCGCCGTGAGCCCGCCAACGGAACCCACCTGCTTGACGTAGCCCTGCACGCCGCCGTTCAGTGTGTCGACTTCCTCCTTCACGGAGTCGGCGGGAAGCTTTGCCACGGTCGCCACCGCGCGACCCGAGTCGATGGCGGCCTGGATCTGCTCTGACGTGAACGGGCCCCGCGGCTCGCGCACGGGAAGCTGATTCGCGCGGCCTCCGGCCTGACCGCCCGCCTGCGCGTTCGCCGAGTCGCCAGCGGTCCGTGGGGCGTTGGCGCTGGCCGCCGCTCGTGCCGCTTCGAGCGCTTTCTTGAAGTCCGCCTCGGCCGAGTCGTGCCGAGCGGGCGGCTCGAAGGAGATCAGCACCGCTCGCCGTTTCTTCTCGGCCGCCTGCTCGCGTGCCGCGTCATCCGTGAGGTTCGCGAGGCGGGTGCGGATCGACGGGTCCGCGCCGTGCTTGAGCAGCGCCTGAATCGCCGGGGCGCGGCCGTACTCCGCGGCGAAGATCAGCGGCGTCTGCCCCCAGTTCGACTCGCGCGCGTTAGGGTCCGCACCCTTGGCCAGGAGCGCCCTGACGACGTCGGCATTGCCGGCCGCCGCCGCGAAGTGCAACGGGGTAGCGCCGCTCGAGGTGGTGGCCTTCACATCGCTTCCGGCGACGATGAGCGCGCGCACGACAGCGGGGTTGCCAGTGCGGGTGGCGATGTGCAGCGGCGTGTAGCCGCCGATGCGCGTGCGCCGACGGACATCCGCCTTCGCGCGAAGCAGCTCCGTCGCCAGCACCGAGTCTCCCCGATCCGCGGCCCAATGGAGCGCGGTCATGCCGTCGCCCTGCGGGGCATTCACGTCGGCGCGGCGCGCGATCAGGCTCCGCACCGTGGCGACGTCGCCCCGCATGGCGGCGTCGGCGATGGGCGACTCGGGTCCGCGCGCGGCACCCGCCGCTACGACTACACCCCACGCGGCACTGATAGCGAGAACCTTGAAAGCGCGTGCGTTCATCACGGTCATCCTCGATGACGGACTCACACTGCCAGCGTGAACTCGCCGGTGCTGTCGCCGAAGCTTCGGACGTCGTTGCAGCCGAACTGGTGCGCCAGTGTCAGCATCACGTTTGCCATCGGCGTCGCGTCAGGCGCCTTGAGATGCATGTTGCCCGGCAGCCGCCCATTCCCTTTGCCAAGCAGCAGGAGCGGGCAGCGGCGGTGGTTGTGGATGTTGCCATCCGCCATCGGCGAGCCGTACACGATCACCGTTTTCTCGAGCAGGTTCTTGTCGCCTTCCGTCGTGTTCTTGAGCTTCTCGAGGAAGTACGGCAGCATGCTCACGTGGTAGCGGTTGATCCTGTTGAAGTCGAGTATCGCCGACTCGCGCCCACCGTGATGCGACGCCGGGTGGAACGCCTTGTCCGTGCCGCTCTCCGGATACGCCCGCGTCGACGCATCGCGCCCCGTCTTGAACGAGAACACGCGCGTGATGTCCGACTCGAAGGCGAGCACCTGAATGTCGAACATGAGCTTCATGTGCTCGGCGAACGAGTCCGGGACGCCTAACGGCGCCTCGGGCAGCTCGCGCGGCTCGCCGCTCGCGTTCTTCGCCTCCACCGCCTGGATCCTTCGCTCCAGCTCGCGGATGTCGGCGAGATACTTGTCAATCCGCTGGCGATCGGTGGGGCCGAGGTCGCGCTTGAGCCCCGCCAGATCGCCGACGATCCAGTCGAGGATGCTCTGGTTGGCCTTTCTCCTGACGGCGCGGTCCGCGTTGTTGCTTCCGGCGCCGAACAGCGCGTCGAATGCGATACGCGGGTTGCGGATCATGGGCAGCGGGTCGGTCGGGCTCGCCCAGCTGAGCGTATCGGTGTACGCGCAGGCGTAGTTGTAGTCGCAGCCACCACCGCGGTCCTGGTTCTCGATGCAGAGCTGCATCGACGGGATCGCCGTGTCCTCGGAGATCCGGCGCGCGATGATCTGATCGAGCGACGTGCCGACGTACACATCCGAGCCCTGTGTCTGCTTCGGATGCGACTGCGTGAGAAAAACGGCGCTCGAGCGAAAGTGATCGCCGCCGATCTCCGGCGCCTCGAACGCTTCGGCCATGCGCACGTCGGTGTTGCTGACGATGGTCAGGTACTCGCGCCACGGGTCCAGCGGCGCGAGCGCGCCTTCGGGATTCAGCTGGAAGGTGCGCCCGATCTCCGCTGGCGCCCACAGGCGCTTCGATGCGCCCCACGTGTTGGAGCCGGCGCACCCGTGCACGAGCTCCATGCACACGAGTCGCGTCTTGTCGGCGGCCGCGGAGGCACCACCGATCGTTCGCAGGGAGCGGACGGCCGGCTCCATCGCGTCGAGGTACGGAAGCGCGATCGCGGCGCCCATCCCGCGGAGAAACGTGCGGCGCTCCATCGCCTTTCCGATCAGGATCTGCATCGAGGGGTTCTCCGCTTCGAGTTAACGCTGCGAGTGATCGGCATCAGCGGCGACCGGCTGTTCGGCCGTCCGCATCCGGAAGGCCTTCGAGCTCACGACTCCCATCACGAACGACGAGAACCGGTAGCCGCTCGCCGCGCTCGTCTGCGCAATCGTCCGCACGGCAGGCTGGTCCTCATCGGCGACGCGTCGGCCCAGGGCATACGCCATCAGGTTCTCCGTGAAATGACGAACGAACGGCGTCGGTCGCTTGAGCAGCGCGCGCGTGAGCTCGGATGGCGTGGACACCGGCGTGCCGTCGTACAGCTCGCCCTGGGTGTCGAGCGGCATCGCATTCTCGCGGTAGCGCCACCGCCCGGTCACGTCGAAGTTGTCGAGCGCGAGCCCGATCGGGTCCATGTACTGGTGGCACGTGCGGCACGTGATGTTCTGGCGGTGCAGCTCCATGCGCTCGCGCGTCGTGAGCGGCTTGCCATCCTTGCCGTCCGTCGTCTCGTCGAGCGACGGGACGTTAGGCGGCGGCGGTGGTGGCGGCATGCCGATGACCACCTCCATGACCCACTTCCCGCGCAGCACCGGCGACGTGCGGTTCGCGAGCGACGTCTGCACCAGCATGCTCCCCTGGCCGAGGATCCCGCGCCGCGTGCTGTCGGGGTACGTCACTCGGCGAAACTGGTTGCCCGAGATGCTCCTGAAGCCGTAATGCCGCGCCAGTCGCTCGTTCACGAACGTGTAGTTCGCGCTCAGCAGCGTGAGGATGCTGCGGTCGTGCCGCACGATGTCGCCGAAAAAGAGCTCCGTCTCCTTCTGCATCGCGCGGCCGAGCTGTTCGTCGTAGTCGGGGAACCAGAAGACGTCCGGTCGAACCTTCTCGATGTCCTGGAGGCGCAGCCACTGCCCGGCGAAGCGCGTGGCGAGGGCGTCCGCACGGCGGTCAGCGAGCATGCGTCGCACTTCGGCCTCGAGCGTCGCGGGCGAGGACAGCTGCCGCGCGGCCGCGAGCTTCAGGAGGCGATCGTCCGGGATGCTACTCCACAGGAAGAACGAGAGGCGCGACGCGAGCTCGTAGTCGCTGATCCGGTAATCCTTGCCCGGCGTGATCTCCGACGGTGACGTCTCGAAGCGGAACACGAAGTACGGGCTCGCCAGCATCGCCTGCAGTGCCGAGCGGATACCCGCCTCGAAGCTGCCCGACTGCGCGCCGCGGCGGTAGAACGCCATGAGGCCATCCCGGTCGTGCGACGTCAGTGCTCGACGATAGGCGCGGGTGCCCAGGCGGTTGAGGATCTGCGCGGCACACGTCGTGTCGGCGAGTGTGCTCGACGGGCGACACGAGAAGATGATGCGTCGGCTCGGCGTCTCCGACACGCCCACCACGTTTTGCGGGCCGACGATCCCCAGGTCCATGATGTGCGGCGGCATCGTGGTCCCGGAGCTGGCCGACCCGCCTGACGCGAGCGACCAGTCGTGCGGCTTGATCAGGTCCTCGTATGGGCCGTCGGCGCGCCGAACGAACGTGACCGACACGTGGTGCGGCCCGGCGGTGACCGTGAGCGGCGTCGTCTTGTAGAGGTCTACGCCGAGCGGGAGGTCCTGCATCGAGAACGACTTGTTCACGCCGCGCTCGTACTTGAGGAGTGCCACTCGCTCGCCGTCGATCGATACGTCGATGTCCTCGAGCGTCGTGCCCACGCCGCCGGCGACGTTGAAGCGCAGCTCGTAGAGCCCGTCGGCGACGAACGTGTGGTGCGCGACCACGCCGCCGCGCGTACCGTACGGCGCGCCTTCCTCGTGGTCCCACGGGTGCTGCGAGATGTACGGCGACACCCGGTACGTGGCCATCGATGCAGGCGCGTTCTTGTCGCCCACGGCCAGGAGGCTCACCGCCGCGGCCGCGTTCAGGTATGCCTCGAGGAGCGTGGGCGAGAGCAGCTGCGCGTCCGCGATGTTGTCGAAGTTCGCGCTCTTCGTGTCGAGCGGGAGGTAGTCGGCGGCGTTCACCTCGACGCCGAGCAGGTCGCGGATCGCGTTCTCGTACTCGGGGCGATTGAGACGCTGGAACGTCCGCGATCCCGCGCTAGGCGATGAGGCCCGGTCGATCACGCGCTCGATGGCATTCGCGACCATCTGCAGCGTGTCGCTCGGCGGCCTCGGACGGCCGGCGAGCGGCATCATCTCCGCCCGCAGCTTGCGAATCATCTTCTCCGCCTTCACGCGTGCGGTGTCAGCATGCGCGATGTCGAACCCCTCGAGCGAGAGGTTGCCAAGCTGCATGCCGTCGCTGTGGCAATCGATGCAGTAGACGTCGAGCACGTCGTTGAACACGTCGAGTGACCGCGGGGCGAGCAGTCCGTCGGCAGCCCGTCGTGTGTGCGCCCGCGGGCTCAGCGACGGATCGCGCCGGGACGAAGGTGGCCGCGCGGGTGTGACCGCCGCCGCGGATACGGAGGTCGCCGGACTCACGGGAAGTCCTGGCACCGCCATGCTCATACCCGCTCTGAACGACAGCACCGCCGTGACGAGCGCGACGGCCGCGAGGAGACTCTTCATCCGACCCGCCTCCGGGCTGGAACGCGGTTACTTCAGATTGCTTGCGCGAGGGTCGTGCCGCGGACCCCGTTGTCCTGGTCCGAATACGCTCTCTACGCATAACCCGAACGAAAGTGCTGCGCGAACCGTAAGATTCGCTATCCCTACTTCGGAGAACCGTGCGCTTGAAGTCGTCGTTCCTCGGGGCGATCGCCATCGCCGCCGCCGTTACAACCGCGTCGGGGCAGGCCAAGGCGCCTGGCAAGGCAGAGGTCGTCCGGTACGTCGTCGCGCCCACCGGCAACGAGGCCCGCTACCGCGTCCGCGAGCAGCTCGCGGGTTTCGACCTTCCGAAGGACGCCGTTGGGGCAACGAAGGCCGTCACCGGCCAGATCATGGTTGGCGTCGACGGAAAAGTCGTCAAGGACAGCTCGAAGTTCGTCGTGAAGCTCTCGGAGTTGAAGAGCGATCAAACCAGACGCGACAACTTCCTGCGGCGGAGCACGCTGGAGACCACGACGTTTCCCGATGCCGAGCTGGTGCCTGTGGCACTCGAGGGTCTGCTCCTTCCCATCCAGCCGGGTTCATCCCAGACGTTCTCCATTCGCGGTGATCTGACCGTTCGGGGTGTAACGCGGCCGACGACATGGCAGGTGACCGCGCGGGCGGAGGGCAGCGACGTCGTCGGGACTGCCGCGACCGCATTCACGTTCAAGGACTTCGGTCTCGAGCAACCGCGCGTCCCGGTGGTACTCAGCGTCGCGGACACGATCCGCCTGGAATACGACTTCCGTCTGGTGCCGGACCCGAAACCCTGAGGGTAGCCCAGGACGATGCAGACCAAGGACATCGGCCCCTCTCTTAACACCCTGTTCTCCGAGCTCGTCCTCGGCGCGAACCGCGGTGGCGGCGCCTATGTTCTCAACTCCGGAGACGCCGGGCTGCAGAGGTCACTCGACAACCTGTCGGCCGAAGACGCCTCGCAATCCGTGCAGGGCGGCGCGACGATCGCCGCGCATACGCAGCACCTGCGGTACGGCCTCTCTCTGATGAACCGCTGGGCGACCGAGGGCGGTGACCCGTTCACCGATGCGAAGTGGGATGAGGCGTGGAAGACGTCTCGCGTGGACGCCAGCGAATGGAGCGAGATCCGGGGCGGCCTGCGCGTCGAAGCGCAGCGCTGGCTCACCGTGCTCGGCTCGCCGCGCGAGGTCAGTGGCGTCGAGCTCAGCGGGATGATCGCGAGCATCGCGCACCTCGCCTATCACCTCGGCGCGATGCGGCAGATCGCGACGAGCGCGCGTGGTCCGAAGGAGGGCACCTTCGCGTGACGTGTGGCGCTCAGGCGGCGCCGGGCTCGGCGAGTGCCTTGAGCAGCCGATACGTGAACTCGAGCTGATCGTAGAACGCCCGCACGCCAATCCGCTCGTCGAGGCCGTGCGCGCGCACGTCGGCGGCGTTGTTCGGGTCGATGAACAGCCCGCTGACGCCGTACACGGGAAGCCCCGCGTTGCGGAGGTAGAGCCCGTCCGTCGCACCCGTCTCCATGCTCGGCACGATGGGGAGCGGCCCCCAGATCGACGCCGTAACGGAGCTGAGCACGGCCTCCAGCGGCTTCGGCAGGGGTGATGGCGGGCTCGGGGTCGCCGAGTCAGCGGGAGTGACGACGACCGCCGTGTCGGCCACGACGCGCTTGATCGTCCGTTCCACCTCGGCCGGATCCTCCCCGGGCAGGATGCGACAGTTGACCGTCGCCTCGGCTCTCTGCGGCAGGGCGTTGACCGCGTGTCCGCCTTCGATGAGGGTGGCGATGCACGTCGTGCGAAGCATCGCGTTGTAGAACGGCGAGCGGGCGGCGAGCCGGGTCGCCGCCGCGCGATCGGGGCTCGGCGTCGCGCTGACCGCGCGCATCTCCGCGGCGAGCGCGCCCGTGCTCAGAGCCGCGGTGCGCGCGAAGTACGACCGCGTCACCGCGTTCGTCTTCATCGGAAACTGGAACGCCGCGACACGTCCCAAGGCGGCGGCGAGGCGGTTGATCGCGTTGTCCCGGGTGGGAAGGGAGCTATGGCCGCCGGGATTGCGGACGGTGAGGTGCACCGAGTGGAAGACCTTCTCGGCCGCCTGCACGTTCATCGCGAGCGGCTTGCCGTCGCGGAGCTCGCCGCCGCCCGCATCGGGATTGAGCACGTACTCCACGTCGAGCAGATCGCGCCGATTCGCGAGCAGCCACTGGATACCATTATATCCGCCGCCGCCTTCCTCCCCCGCCGTGAGCGCGAGGACGTAGTCGCCTGCCGGTACGATGCCTTCCTGCTTCATTCGCAGGAGTGCCGCGACCCAGGACGCCGCGCCGTTCTTCATGTCGAGCGTGCCGCGGCCGTAGAAGTGCCCGTCGCGCTCTGTGAGCGTGAACGGATCGAGCACCCAGTCCGCGCGCCGCGCCTCGACGACGTCCAGATGGCCAATGAGCAGCACGGGCTTGCGTCTCCCACTGCCACGGTAGCGCACGACGAGATTCCGGTCCTTCGCGTCCCGGCCGGTGTCCGGCCCGACGATCTGGATGTCCGCCGCTGCAAAGCCGGCGGCGCGAAAGCGCGCCGCGAGCGCTTCCGCGGCCTTCGTCGTGCTGCCGTTCGCGTAGGTCGTGTTCGTCTCGATCAGCTCCCGCAGGACGTCGCGACCCAGAGTCTGGTAGGCGGTGAGCGGGGATTGCGCCCGGGCGGTAACGGAGAGCGTGATCGCCATGGCCGCGGCGAAGGCGGCGTGTCTGTTGGTCATCGTAACGGCTCGAGGGTCGTCCTGATGCTGCTCCAGTCCGGCGACGCAACGGTACGCTTGACGGCGGCGCGATGCGAGAGATCATCGGTCCTCGAGACGCTTGTCGAGAGCTCCGTCAAACACATGCGAAAGGCTGTCTGACCTCGGCCCGCCCATTGGCGCAGCGCTCCAACAGCGCGAGGGTGTCATCGAACAGCTCGGACGCGACGGCACGCGTGGGCGCGATGCACACGGCACCCAGCTTCCCGAACTCGGTCAGCGCGCCCAGCATGTGAAACACGACGCCGCGCTCCGTGACGTGGTCGAACAGCAGGCCGGCGCGACCGGCCTTCGAGATCAGAAGCTCCGGCGTGAGTGACGTGTACGCGGGATCGCACAGGTTGTCGGACGCGACGTAGAAGCAGGGCCGCCCGGTAGCGCTCCGATAGATCCCGGTCGTCGCGTCATAGGTCCCATGGGTGAGCAGCTGAAGCGCGAGGTACGGGTGGGTCGTCCCGCCCTTCCGCAGGTTGATCTCGATCGCGTGGTGACGCCACTCGCCGTGCGAGCGCGTCGACACGAAGTCGATGCCGAACCGCGCGACGACGCCATCGCGCGCGAGCACGGCTGCGACGCGCCGGGCCGCGTCGTGAAGACCCGGGCAGCACGCCGCCTCCGCCGGGAACGTGCACCCGAGATAGATCTGTCCCGTACTGCCGCCGAGCACCTGGTCGTGGGTGGAGATGATCTGAACGGTGCCAAGCGGATCGATCCGGCATTGCACCGATGGCGAGCGGACCTCCTCCGCATCCACGAACGCCTCCACGATCCCACCCATGCGGGCGAACTCGTGGCTGTACGTCTCCCAGCTTTCGCTGGCGGCGACGAATCGCAGCCGGTGCGGCAGCGTCGCGCGCACCCATTCCGCAAGCGCCGACCCGCCAGGCGCACCGTCGTACGAGAAGATCGCGTTGCCCTCGCCCGAGAACCCTTCCTCGAGCTTGATGACGGCGCGACGGACCGATGGGTGCTCGCGTTTGAGCGCCACGAGCGCGCGGATCATGTCCTCGACGCCTCGGAGATGCTCATGCCCCGGCGGCATGAGCACGCCGGCTTCGCGGAAGACCTCACGACTCCCGGTCTTCGTGCCGAGATGCCCGAGTGCCGGGTCGCATCCATAGAGGGGAAGGCCAAGGCGAACGGCGAGCGTGCGCTCGAGCGGGGTCGCGGTGAAGCACGTCAGATGCGCGGTCGCAGGATCGTCGACGAGCGCCCGGATCCGGGCCATGAGGTCTGGACGCGCTAGGATCTTCGCGGTGAGCGGCGCGATCGAGTGATCGTCGCACGTCAGCATCGTCAGGCGGGACCGGGCGTCGTCAGGATCCAGGTCGGGGAGCAGTCCGAGCACGTAGTCGACGATCGCAGGCGCGACCGGCTCGCTCGTGACGTAGATGACCCGCGTTGCGGGCAACCGGAGCAGCAGCAGGAGGCAGAGAAAGCGCTCCTCGTACCGCGACGCCCCCGTGAGCTTGAGTAGCTCTTCCGGATCGAGCGACATGCTCGGGATCACGATCACGGTCCGCGGCGCACGAGGGTCGGGGAAGACGCGGCGGTACATGACGGCGAGCCCTCGCTCCAGCTCGGCGAATGCACGGAGTTCCTCGTGCGATCCCGGGACTGGATAAGTGGTCTGGAAGCAAGGGCGGGCAGCGGGCATGGGAGCATGAGTGCGTCCGGTGAGGACCGTCGACAGTCGGGCAAACGCCGCCATCGCGTCGTGAGTCACCGCACACGACCTCTGCTGCGGCGTCGACGCGGAACTTCCCTGACGCCGCATGGGCGTGCGGACTACACCGCGACCCCGGCGGCCGTGGTACGCTCCGTCCTAGGCCGCGCTGAGCCACACTGGCCACGCGCCCGGACGGGCGACGATGGCGGCGAGCGATACAGCAGCACCGGAGGGGCAGTGAGATCCGCACACGAGAGGCACACGGTCCTCGTACCGATCCTCGGCGAAGACATCAGCGACAACGCGTTTACGGTTGCGACGTCCATGCTGAAGGATTCCGATTCCCGTCTGGTCCTCCTGCACATCACACCGGCGTACGATTGCGAGCCCTGCCCCCCGCGTCGACGAGAGCCACCGGCCGGCGAGCTGAAGTGGCAGCGTCTCGCGTCGACGCTGCCCGTGGACCGCACCTTCATCGACGCCGCGGTGGGCGACCCGAAGGTAGAGATCCTCGCCGAGGCGGAGCGGTTTCATAGCGACGTCATCCTGTTATGAGCTGATGCTCGATGATCCTCAGTGAAGGAGGCCACATGCTGCCCGACCCTCCCCGCCAGTCCCCACTGCCACGGCAAGGCGTGAGCACCTCTACGCGCACCCCCGCCGAGGTGCCGCCGCAGTTCGGGATCGAACCCCCGCTCGTGGCTGGCGGCGTTGCGCCGTTCTCCAGGGTTGCCGCAGCCCACCGGGTCACTGCGGAGTCGGTCGACAACCTGCTCGAGCATCTGCCGGTCGGGCTTCTGGTCGTGGACCGCGACGGCCGAGTGGTGTTCGCGAACCAAGCCGCACGGGCCCTGCGGATCGAGCGGCTGGAACCGCTGCAGTGGGCCGTCACCCGGGCGCTCCTCACCGAGGACGCTGTCCGGGAGGATGAGATCGAGATCGTAACGCCGGGCCAGCCGCGGCGGTGGCTCAGCGCCTGCGTTTCCCCCCTTCGGGTGCCCGGGGTCGGCGTGACTGCGGCGTTCGTGACGATCGCCGACGCCACCGCGCGCAAGCGCCTGCGCGAGTGGGATCCGGTGATTCAAACCCTGGTCAATCTCTGATCGGCCCACCCTCGGGGCGCCCGTCCGGGCGCCTCCGTTCGTACAGGCTGGCCTGACCCCGCGACGTCCGGCCGAGCCTAACGGCGCTACGGTTCGTCCCTGACGCTTGCATGGCTCGCGCTCGCGCCGACCCCGGTGGCGTCCCACCACGGTATACCCGCCGGTATACCCGCCTGGGCTGTTCGTTCCGTCCCAACTCGACTCGGCACTCTGGACAACCTGTCAACAGTGCCTAAGATGTGGTTCGTCACCACACGTTGTCCCCTCGTCATGGAGAGTGTGCATGCCTACGCATTCGTCGGTTTGGACAAGAGTGCGTCTCATCGCGGTCATTGCGATGAGCCTAACAATCGCTGCGCCAGCATTGCTCATGGCGCAAGGCACTGGTCGCATCCGCGGAAGGGCCAGCGACGGCGAGGACAAGTCGCCGCTCCCCGCAGTTCAGATCTCCGTCGTCGGCACGACGCTCGGCGGCGTGAGCAACGCGGCGGGCCAGTACACCATCAACGGAGTCGCCGCCGGACAGGTGACGCTCCGCGTTCGACGCATTGGATTCACCAGCATCACGCAGGACGTGACCGTCCCCGCGGGCGGTGAGGTCGTCGCCGACATCGTGATGACGCGGGCCGCAACGCAGTTGTCCGAGGTGATCACCACGGCCACCGGCGACGTGGAGAAGAAGACGTTCGGCAACGTCGTCGCCACGATCAAGGCCGACTCCCTCGTGGGGAAGGTGCCGATCACGAACGTGAACGAGCTGCTTCAGGCGCGGACGGCCGGCGTGCAGGTGATCCAGGGCACCGGTCAGACGGGCGCTTCGAGCTCGATCCGCATTCGTGGCGCGAGCTCGCTGTCGCTCACGAACGAGCCGCTGATCATCCTGGACGGGGTCCGCTTCGACAACTCGCCGGCGGCGAGCAACTTCAGCTCGATCCGCGTCAACCGACTCGGGACGCTGAATCCCGACGAGATCGAGTCGATGGACGTCATCAAGGGCCCATCCGCGGCGGCGCTGTACGGAACGGCGGCCGCGAATGGCGTCATCGTCATCACCACGAAGAAAGGCAAGTCGGGCGCGGCGAAATGGACGGTCTTCGGTGAGGGCGGTGCCGTTTCGCAGCCCGCCGAGTTCACGTCGAACTACCAGGGCTGGGGCACCAACCTGAACTCGTCCGGACAGCGTGTTGGCGGGCCGGTGCAGTGCAAGGTGTTCGCGGCCGCGCGCAACGCGTGCGTGCTCGACTCGCTGACGTCCTACAATCCGTGGAACGCGCCCGAGACGGACCCGTTCGAGAACCAGAAGCGCTGGGCGGGCGGGCTCCAGGTATCGGGTGGCAGCGACGTGCTTCGCTACTTCCTGTCCGGCGAGCATCAGAACGAAACCGGACCGTACACCATGCCCGACTACGAGATCGACCGCATCACGACGCTCCGTGGTTCGGCCCCGCGCGATCGGGAGGTCAACCCGAACGAGCTCACGATGAACTCGGCGCGCGGCAACTTCTCGCTCAGCATCAAGCCGAACCTCACGCTGGACGTCAACTCCGGGTACATCCGCCGGGACCTCTATAACACGTTCGAGGGGACGTTTTTCGCCGGCATGACCTTCCAGTACATGACGGGTCCCGGGTTCAAGAACGCGACGAACGGAACCCAGCGCGAGTTCGTTGGTGACATCTTCGGCGTGGAAGGCAAGCTTCGCGACGATCGCTTTACCGGTGGGGGCACGCTCAACTGGCAGCCGCTCAGCTGGCTCTCCGCGCGCGGCGTCCTGGGCATCGATCAGACGAACTCCTTTGGCTATCGCCAGCAGTACAAGGGCGAAGGCCCGCTGGTCGGCGTCTCGTGGGGGCCGATCTCCAACGAAGGTGGGAAGGATTACGACCGCTCGAACAACGCGCGCTACACGATGGACATCGGTGCAACGGCGAATCGCGACATCACGCCGACGCTCAACTCTCGCACGTCGGTCGGCGCTCAGCGTTTCTTCGACGCCCAGTACCAGTCGCAGGGACGCGGCTACGGTCTGCCCCCTGGCGCCACCACCCCGAACTCGGCGCGCCAGCGCGAGTCGTGGGAGTTCACGACCGAGGAAGCGACGTACGGCGCGTTCATCGAGGAGGCCCTTGGCTGGCGTGACCGGCTGTTCGTCACCCTCGGCGTCCGCACCGACCAGACGAGCGCCTTCGGCCGCGACGCCAAGCGCACGGTCTATCCGCGCGCCGCGATATCGTACGTGATCTCGGACGAGGACTGGTTCCCGAAACTCGATGGCATCGACCGGCTGCGTCTACGCACCGCGTACGGCAAGGCGGGCGTTCAGCCGAGCACCATTGCGGCGCTTCAGTTCCTCGGCGCGGCGGCGTTTCCCACCGGCGCAGCGGCTGATGAACCGGGCCTGCGCCTCGCGTCGATCGGTAACCAGGAGCTGAAGCCGGAGGTCACGACGGAGTACGAGGGTGGCCTCGACCTCGGGCTCATGAACGGCCGTATCAACATCGAAGCGACGATGTTCCGGAAGCTGTCGGAGGACGCGCTTTTCCAGCGTCCCCTGCCGCCGTCGTACGGGACGGCGATTGGGTCGGCGAATCCGACGCAGTGGGAGAACCTGGCGGCGGTGGAGAACAAGGGGTTCGAGCTCACCGTCGACGCGCAGATCCTGCGCATGCAGTCGTTCTCGTGGGATGTCCGCGTCAACGGCTCGCTGCTCAAGAACAAGCTCGTCGACGCGGGGGGCGTGCCGCTCCCGACCGCACCGGGCGCACGCAACGAAGTCGGGTATCCGCTGTTCGGACTCTGGGACCGTGCAATCACCGGCTACAGCGACAAGAACGGCGATGGCCTGATCGGCGATGACGAAATCGATGTGACGCCCGGCCTCGCGTTCCGTGGCTCGTCCCTCCCGCAGAAAGAGGCGGGTCTCGGATCCACGATCGGCTTCTTCAACCGGTCGCTCCAGTTCTCGGTGCTGATGGACTACCGCGGCGACTTCTACAAGCGCTGGCAGTACGAGGAGTGGCGCTGTCAGTCGAGCGGCAACTGTCAGGCGGTGAACGACCCCGACGCTCCGCTGGGCGACCAGGCGGCGGCAACGGCGGCGAACAGCTCGTCCAAGCGCACGATCTGGGGCTACCTCGTGCCGAACGACTTCCTCAAGCTGCGCGAGATCTCGGCGACGTACACGTTCCGGGAGGCCTTCGTCCAGAAGTGGCTGAAAGGGCGCAGTGCGACGATCAACGTCGCTGCGCGCAATCTCGGGTACCCCTGGAGCAAGTATCCGGGCATCGACCCCGAGTCCAACAATTCGGTGGCAAACACCGGCGGTGGAAACAGCGAGCTGACGGCAGTGCCGCCGCTGCGCTACTTCATCACCCGAGTGAACCTCCAGTTCTGACCTCCGTCGCGATCGTCTGTTGGACACCGAATCCAGAGCCAATCTCATGACGAATAGAAAAGCGCAAATATCCACCGCGGTCGCCGCGCTCCTGCTCGCAGGCGCGGCGGCCTGCAGTACCTCGGACCTGCTGGACGTCGAGACGCCGGACCAGATCACGCCGGAACAGGCCGAGAGCGCCGTCGGAGCGGCGTCGCTCCGCGCGTCGGCGCTCGGCAACTTCGCTGCCTTCTACGGTGGCGACTACGGCGGCTCGTTCCACGGCCTGACCATTACGAGCGGCATGCTCACCGACGAGATCGAATCGGCCCGCGGCGGCACGGAGCATCTCGACAGCCGCGCGCAGAACGAGGGCGTGCAGCCGCTCAGCACGACCTGGGCGTTCGTCGGGCAGAGCACGACGCAGACCGTGCGCGCCATCAGGGCGCTGAAGGAGTTCGCGCCCGAAGGCACGGCAGCCGAGAAGGCGACGAAGGCGACGCAGGTCGGCCACCTGATGCTCCTGCAGGGCTTTGCCTACACGCTGCTCGCCGAGAACTACTGCAGCGGCATCCCGATCGCGAACGCGGACGACCTGGATCCGAAGACGGATATCCTCACGACGGCGCAGATGTTCTCGCGCGCCCAGGCGTACTTCGACTCTGCCGCGACGACGTTAGGCACGACGTCGGCCGATCTGCCGTTCCGGACCGCCGTGGCGGTCGGGCGCGGACGCGTCCTCCTCGATCTCGCGCAGTACGACGCCGCGGCGGCGGCGGTGACCGCCGTGCCGAACATCTTCTCCTTTGCCATCGGCTACTCCCAGACGTCCGTCGTGAACGCCGTCTACGACTGGATGAACGCGACGTTGAACTACGCACCGGCGAACCGCGAAGGCGGCAACGGGATGGACTACATCACGGCGAACGATCCGCGCGTGACCGTCCGCCGCAACTCGGACGGGAGCCCCACGCCGCGTGCTGGTCAGGACGGGGCCATCCACTACACGCAGACCGTCTGGGCCACGGGCAATGCAGCGATCCCAATCGCCACGGGCGTCGAGGCGCGGATGATCGAGGCCGAAGCGGCGCTCAAGAAAGGCGACGCGACGACCTGGCTCGCCAAGCTGAATGAGGCGCGCGCGACGATTCCCGCGTTGACGCAGCTCGCTGATCCGGGCTCGACGACGGCAAGGGAGAATCTGCTGTTCCGTGAGCGCGCGTTCTGGTTCTGGGGAACGGCGCACCGGCTTGGCGACCTTCGCCGTCTCGTGAAGCAATACAGCCGGACCGCGGAGAGCGTCTATCCGACGGGGCCCTACTTCAAGGGTGGCGCGTACGGCACGGACGTCGTCGTCATTCCGGCACAGGCCGAGAAGAACAACCCCGAATTCACCGGGTGCTCGGCCACGGCGCCGTAAACCTGCGGCAGTACGCGGCTCGAGCGCATGGCGACGCGCTCTCCGGGGCCCTTCCCGGAGAGCGCGTTTGCTTTGGTCGCCGCGGCTTTCGTCGTTATAGGCGGGCCGAGTGAAGCACCGAGCCGATCGACCGGTCAGCGATCCCTGGGTCTGGTCGGGGACGGCGCAACGGGCTGCCGCGACGGCACTGGTCGGCCCGC